>Ga0070741_10000078_pt1 | contig 351346 bp, 356 predicted proteins | sample Coa_R1_4_FD_66440 | JGI IMG/M metagenome (GOLD analysis project Ga0070741, IMG submission 66440) | Surface soil microbial communities from Centralia Pennsylvania, which are recovering from an underground coalmine fire - Coalmine... | ecosystem: Environmental > Terrestrial > Soil >...
AGGCTCTCCGCGTCCTTGGCGATGACCTGGAACTTGAACGTGTACTGCTCGTTGGGCTTCAGCAGCGCGGGGCCCTTGAGCACGAGCTCCGTGTTCTGGCTGGCGTTGTAGTACGCCGCGAGGTAGAAGTCGTACGTGGTGTCCGCGAGGTTGCCGTGGTACACCGTGGCCGTCCAGTCGCCGGGCCCCGCCGCGAGGAGCGTGCTGGTGTTGACGTGCACGGCGACCTCGCGCTGGTGGCCCCCGTCCGTGGGGTTGTAGGGCGCGGGCGCGGCGCCCACGGCCTTGCCGCCGGGGCCCTTGAGGACGAGGCGGTAGTCCGTGCTGTTGGCGACGCGGCCCGGCGTGAGGGGCCCGGGGAGCGTCGTGGGCGCGCCGACGACGGAGGCGTAGATCTCCGTGATGCCCGTGGTGGAGGCGACCTTGTAGTCCTCGGAGGCGTACTGCTGGGGCGACGCCGGCGCGGCCACGCCCGTCTTGTTGACCTCGGTGGGCGGCTGCGCGCCGGGGAACTCCAGGCCGGGCGCGTCGCTGACGTTGACGTAGGCGCTGACGTCCTTGAGGTCGTGCAGCCACGGGTTCTTGATGGTCAGCTGGAAGTCGAAGGGCTTCCCCTTGGGCACCTCGTTGAGGACGGTGGGGAAGAGGTCCATGCTGCGGAACCCCTCCTGCTTGTGGTGGCCGTAGCACTCCGCCTCGGTCAACTCGCCCTGCGGGTCCAGCGCGTCCTGCCCCAGCGTGGGGATGCCCACCAGGAGAAGGACCGCGAGAAGCGCGCCACCCAGGAGCAGGAGCTTGCCAAGGGAGGGGCGCATCGGCGGCGGCATCGCCGGGCGATGTGTATGACCCTTTCGACGACGACCTCAAAGAGGAGGCGCCAAACGCGGGGGGTTTGGGGGCGCAGCCCCCTGACGTTTGGTCGTCTGCTCGACGTTCCTTCACGTCAGGGGGCTGCGCCCCCTGAAACCCCCGCGGGTAGCCGCGCTGCGGCGCGGCCGACGACGACCACGACGAACGGCCTATCCTCCGAACACGATCCGCTTCACGCCCGCCACCGCCTGGTGGATGGGGCACTGGGGGCAGTACGGGTACGCGCCCATGGGGCAGCCGGTGATGGTCATGCTGAGGTCGCCGCTCGTCGGGTCCTTCTCCAGCGCGACGCGGGCGTCGGGGCACGGGTAGGGGAGCGCCGAGGCGGGAGGGGAGGCGGGCGCGCTGGGATTCGCAGCCGGGTCCACCGCGACGGGGTGCGCGACCTCGACGTTCCAGATGCGGCGCAGCGCATGGCGGAAGCCCGTGGGGAGGCGGCGGTAGGAGTGCAGCGCGTCGCGGCCCGCGTCGGTCAAGGCGTAGAGGGTGCGGTTGCCGCCCGACTCGGAGACCTCGCGGATGTAGCCGTCGCGCACCATCTTGGCCAGGAGAGGATAGAGGCGGTTGCGGTTGGGCTCCGCGCCGAAGGCCTCGGTGATCTCCTTGAGGAGGGCGTAGCCGTGCTTGGGCTGCTGGTCGAGGCTCTCCAGGATGAACACCTCCAGGAGCCCCTTGAGGAGCTTCGGTCCAGCCTCGGCCATGCTCGGTTCAGGGCGTGTTCCATCTGCGTCATGAACCTTCCCCGGTCAAAGCGGTGAAAACTGGAACCCGCCGGCGCCCGCTTATGAAGCAACCGCGACGCTGCTTGGGCAGAAGGGGGGTTGCGAGGGCGGTGGGTCCTTTCCACTGGACGGGCTGTTCCAGCACGTTCGTCCAGTTTCGCAGCTCATGATCTGACAAGGATCAACCAATGCAAGATGGGTTCCTGAAGATGTCCAGGATGCGTCGGAAACGGAACCCATATCCCCTGCATGGCGGGTGGAGCGTCTGCGTCCGGCCCAAAGGCCGGCGCGAGGGATTGGCAATGATCATCGAGGCTGACAAGACGAGGCAGGAGTCCGGCAAGGAGATCAAGGTGAAGATCCCGGTCGGCTACCACATCAAGCTCCACACGCTCAAGGTCCTCAAGGGCCAGAGCATCAGCGACACGGTGGAGATCGCGCTGGAGCGGTACTTCGCCGCCCACGCCTTCCCCGAGCTGGCCCACCTCCAGCCGCGCCCCATCGCCCCGTAGGGTGTTCCAGTTCCGCGCGACGAACGGCCCAGGGGAACTATCCGGATTCCTTAGGGCCGACCGCCTCGTCGTCGGCGCGGTCCTCATGCCCTTCGAGACGACCCTCAGCGTCCCCACCCGCCACGTCGGCGAGCTGATGTCCCGCCTGGCCGGCGCCGGCTTCCTCATCCTGGACACCGGTGAGCGGCTCGCGACGGACGACGGCCCCGACGCCGAGGCCACGCTGCGCCTCCTCCACGTCGCGCCCCACGAGGCCGAGCTGGCCCCCCTGGGCGTCTCCCGCTGATCCGACAGGGCTTTGCGGGGGACCCTCCCATCGCGCCCCCATGAGCCGCCCCCTCGTGGCGCCCAGCATCCTCTCCGCCGACTTCGCCGACCTGGCCGGAGGCCTGAGGACCATCGAGGAGAGCGGCGCCGACTGGGTCCACGTGGACATCATGGACGGCCGCTTCGTGCCCAACATCACCTTCGGGCCGCCGGTGGTGGAGGCGCTGCGACGCCGCACGGGCCTCCCCTTCGACACGCACCTCATGATCGTCGAGCCCGAGCGCTACCTCAAGGCGTTCGCCAAGGCCGGCTGCACGGGGCTCACCGTCCAGGCCGAGGCGTGCCCGCACCTCCACCGCACGCTCCAGGAGATCCGGGAGGCGGGCTGCAAGGCCGGCGTCGCGCTCAACCCCTCCACGCCCCTCGCCGCGGTGGAGAACGTGCTGGGCGACCTGGACCTCCTCCTCGTGATGACGGTGAACCCGGGCTTTGGCGGCCAGTCCTTCATCCGCTCCATGCTGCCCAAGATCGAGAAGGCGCGCGCCATGCTCGACGCCGCGGGGAGCAAGGCCGTCCTGGAGGTGGACGGCGGCGTCAACGCGGAGACGGCGGCCCTCTGCCGCAAGGCGGGAGCGACGGCCTTCGTCGCGGGCAACGCCTTCTTCGGTCACAAGGGGGACCGGCGCGAGCTCGTGCAGGCCCTGCGCGGCTAGCGCGCCAGGATCGCCGCCACCGACGAGGCGAGGCCCCACGCGCCCACGAGCGCGGGCGCCAGCACGCACCGGCGCGCCCACGGCCGCGCCCGCGCCACGCGCGCCGCGAGGCCCGCCAGCGCCAGGACCGCGATCGCCGCCAGCCGCAGCGCCGGGCCGTCCGTGAGGAGGAGGGCCGCCGCGAGCATCGCGACGCACGCGAGGCCCGCGACCGGCGCCCACAGGAGCGCCCACCACGGCCCGCGGGGCAGCCGCGCCCCGAGCCGCGCGAACGCCGCCTCCTGCGCGACGCCGTAGGCCACCACCAGCGCGCCGAAGAGGGGGACGTTCACGAGGCGGGGACCGAAGCGGTGGAAGTCGGGGTTCGAGGGGTCCAGCAGAAGGCCGCCCGCCAGCAGCAGGCCCAGCGCGCCGAAGGCCAGGCCGCGCCAGCGCTCCGGCAGCGCGGGCCGCGCGAGGGCGAAGAGCGCGCCGCCCAGGAACCCCATGAGGAGGCCCGTGAGGACCACCTGCATCGTGCCGGAGAAGGTGAGGTCGCCCACCCGCGCGCCGATGGACGTGATGGCGCCGCGGCGCGACGCGCCGGCCAGGATCGCGCTCGCGCGCATCGCCAGCCGCGCGCCCACGCCCAGCACGAGCCCGCCCGCCAGCGCGCCGGCCAGCCCACCCACCGCCAGCTCGCGGACCCCATCGAGGACCTTCACGACCGCGGACCGGCGCCCGTGCCGCTTCGCGTTTCTCCCCAGGACGCTAGAGGGTCCCGCGCCGAAGTGGGAACCCTTTTGCCCGCCGAGGCTTGAGCCGGAAGCCGCATGCCGCTGCTCACCGGCGACCAGTACGACCTCCTCGTGCTGGCCCTCGCGTGGTGCGGCGGCTTCCTCCCCCTCCTGTGGCGCAAGGAGTGGACCTGGGTCCAGGCCGTGGGCCTCGGCCTCCTGCTCACGCCCTTCGCGCGCATGGCGCTGGACTTCTACCTCACCGTCGTCGTGAGCGGCGTGCTGTTCCACTACACCGTGCTGGAGCCCGTGAGCCGCGCCGCGCTCTGGAACGGCATCGTCACGCGCGTCGTGGAGTTCGGCCTCCTGCCGGGCGCGGGGCTCCTCATCCTCCACAACGCGGTGCCCGGCCTCCCGTCCCGCCGCGCAGTGCGCCAGCGCGTGCCCGACGCCCTCGCCGCGCACTCGCTCGCGCCCCGCGCGTCGTGGCGCCGCGACGCGCTGCGCGGGCTCGCCCTCTTCGTCTTCATCGCCGCGGCCTACGTCGTCGCCCTCGCCCTCTCGCAGACGGCCCTCGCGGCGCTGAGCAGCAACGGCGACGAGTCGCAATACTGGCGCAACGTCACCGTGCCCATCATCCTGCTCCTGAGCGCCGCCGCGGGCCTCACCGAGGAGTTCCTCTTCCGCGGCGTCCTTCTCACCTGGCTCGCGAAGCGCATGCCGTGGATCGCGGCCGCGCTCCTCCAGGCCCTCGCCTTCGCCCTCGTCCACAGCGGGTACGGCACGTGGGCGCACGTCGTGGGGCCCTTCGCCTTCGGCCTGGGCATGGCGTGGGTCGCGCGCCGGCTGGGCGTCGTCGTCACCGCCATCCTCCACGCGGGCGTCGACGTCGTCTCCCTGGGCCTCAGCGTCGCGCCCGACTACGTCGCCGCCAACGGCCCCCTGGGCGCCGCCGCGCTGGCGGGCGTGCTCCTGCTCCTGGTCGCGCTGAGCGCCTGGGCCCTGGTGGCGACGCGGGCCGACGCGGTGCGCATCCTGTGGGACGACCTCCTGAGGATGCTCCGGCTGCGCCGTGGGGGCGCTCCCGCGCCCACGGAGGGCGCCCCGCGCTGAAGGCAGGCGAACGCCTGCCCAGGCTGAAGCAGCGGCAAGAAGGCGGAAGGCGCGCATGACCCCGCTCCGCAGCGCCCCCCTGCTCGTGGCCCTCCTGGCCGTGTCCCTCACCCCCCTGCCCGGCGCCAGCGCCCTGGAGCGGCGCGACGTGGCCGGCGAAGGCCTCTTCTGGGGCGTCGACACCCAGAACAACCTCTGCCCCATGGACTTCGTCATCGACGTGGGCACCACCGACCCCTCCCCTGGCATCAGCGTGACCCTTCTCACGGACGCGGACCCGCTGGACGACTGCCTCGCGGCGTGGGAGTGGACCCCCCAGGCCGCGCACGACGGGTGCGGCACCCTCTGGCAGCAGCCCGAGTCGTTCAGCGGCGACCGCACCTTCGGCTGGACCGAGTCGCGCTCCGACGGCCTCGGCAACACCCTTTCGGCGAGCATCACGCCCTCGTGGTCCCCCGACACGTACCTGGTCGAGGTCTATTGCACGCGCTCGGACGGCAAGAGCGCCTCCGAGAGCGGGACCTTCGTGGACGAGGTCGGCGCGACCTCGGGCTGGACGTTCCAGGACAACGGCGACGGCACGTGCACCGCCTACGATGACGCCAACCACAACGGGCAGCAGGACCCGGGCGAGGCCGGCTCCACGGTCCCGTGCAGCGCGAGCTGCGTCACGGCCTCCTGCCCCGGCTGCCTGGGCGACCTCCCCGCGTGCCTCGGCGACTGCCTCGCGACGTGCATCGTGGTGAACCCCAGCGGCGACGCCTACGGCCAGTACGTCGGCGTGGGCAGCGGCAACGCGCAGGGGAGCCTGCTGGCCGTGGGCGAGACGGGCGAGTCGTACAGCACTGGCGGCGTGGCCGTGAGCGGCTCGTGCGCGGACAGCGACCTCGTCTCCGTGAGCGAGACGTGCGGCGCGCACTCCAACTGGGTCGCCGTGAGCAAGGACGGGACCTCGTCCACGCCCATCGGCGTCCTGGCCGTGAGCGGCGGCGACGCGGATGCGGGCCTCATCGCGGTGAGCCTCCACGGGGACGCGCACGCCTGCCAGTGGGGAGCCTACTGCAACAGCTGGCTCTTCGGCACCACCACTGCCGTGAGCACCGGCGGGGACGCCACCGCCGAATGGATCGCCATCAGCACCAGCGGGGCCAGCGGCGCGGGCTTCCTCTCGGTGAGCGGCACCGGCCACCAGCTCTACCCCTGCTTCGTGAACGCGGCAGGCTTCGTCTGCGTGGACCCCACCCGCGCGCTTTAGTGGGGGCCCGGGCGTTCCGGGGGATCGGCCAAGGATGCACAACAAAGGTTAAGGCGGGTCCCTCGGAAGTCCGCGCGCCGTATGGTGAGAGGTGTCCGCAGCGGAGGCCAGTGCCTCCTCGTCCTGCTTCTCATCCTCCCGGCCCTGGCGCCCCTCGCGGAGGCGCAAGCGGCCCCGCCCGAGTCCGCTCCCTATCTCATCTGCTTCTCGGGCTACCACCTTCGCCCTGGCCAGCCGCAGAGCCCGTGCGTGGGCAGCGGCAAGGTGAGCCCCACTTCGCCCGCGCCCACGACGCTGGACCCGGCGAACTACTTCGAGGGCGAGGGCGTCTCCATGACGCTCAACGCGCCCAGCGCGAACCCCGTGCTCTTCACCGTGGCGTGCGTGACCAACTGCCGGCACGTCAACGGCGACACCGGCGGGCGCCTCTACCAAGGGACGTGGGACGGCGACACGAGCCACCCCCTGGTCTTCCCCGACCAGTTCACCGACACGACGACGGGCGTCAACGCGCGGGCCGAGCGCGCGGGCACGTACAACAGCACGTGGACCGTGAACGCGCAGATCGCGGGCCAGGCGGCGGGCGCCCAGCGCAACTTCGGCACGTGGCTCCTGGACAGCTTCCTGGGGGACAACCTCACCGTGTCGCCCGGCGAGCAGCACGAGTTCCACATGTACGGCTACTCGGACACGACGCGCCTGACGATCTCTTTGGAGCGCCGCGAGGGCTCCTCGTGGGTGCCGGTCGACCTCCAGGGCTTCGGCTGCTCGACGGGCGGCGGGGGCCAGACGTGCCGCGGCCGGTACGCCGTGGAGGAGGCCGCGAACCTCCCCGCGTGCGGCGCCGACCTGGCCTCGTGCTATCGCGTGACCGTGGGCGGAACCGGCAAGGACGTGGAGACCGTCGCGTACCGCGTGGCTCCTGCGCACGTCACGCCCATCATCGGCGTCATCACGAGCCCGCCCACCACGGACACGGCGCCCTACGCCACCGTGGAGCGCACGCAGAACGTCACCCTCGGCGTCGTCCTGGGCTACCCGGGCGGCGACCGTGCCTTCCGCGTGCCGCTCACCGACGACAAGGTGCCCGTGGACGCCATCACCAACGGGCGCAACCTCCGCATGGTCGTCACGCGGCAGGACTTCCCCACGCCCGCGCAGGTGGCGACGGTGCCCCTCTCCTACGTGCCCGCGCAGCAGCGCTGGGTGGGCACGTGGACGCCCCCGCGCGACGCGCCCACCAACGGATCGCTGGTGGCGTACCGCTTCAGCCTCGCCGAGACGCGCGACCTGTGGGGGAACCGCGTGGACGCCCGCGACCTGGCGAACTACACGCTCGCCCCCGCCACGCTGGCAATCGACGTGGTGAGGAGCTTCGACGCGCTTCCGCGCACCGACGAGGGCGACGTCGCGCTGGCCATCCGCTATCACGACGGCGAGCTCTACACCGACAAGACCAACGCGTCGCCGCTGACGGGCTGCTTCGTGCAGGACGCGCAGACGACCACCTCGTGCGGCTCGGCGAAGGCCTCCGAGCGCGTGACGCTCGCCTACGAGGACGGGCTCTGGCACGCGCGCCATCGCGACCCCGTGGACTTCACGCCCCTGGGCGCGTACAAGTTCCTCCTCACCCAGGACAACGACACCTGGGGCAACACCGTGCCCGGCACGCTCGCGCTCCCCTACCAGGTCGTCGTGGGCTCGCCGCGCGTCAGCTTCTACACCGTCTTCCAGGGCTCGACGGGCGACCCCATCGTGCGCGCGGACGACACGCTCTTCCTCGATGCGGACATCACCTACGGCGACGGCAGCGCGTTCAACAACACCGTCGTCCCCAACCCGGACGGCCACTCGGCCACGCTCACGGCGTACGTCACCAAGCGCAACCTCGACGGCGTGGCCGTCTCCACGGTGCCCGTGACGCTGCGCGGCGAGTCTTACGGCCCCCACTGGTCGGGCGCCATGCCCATCCGCTCCAACAATTCCGACTCGCCCCTGGGCGTCTGGACCGTGGCGCTGGACGTGGCGGACAACCAGACGACGCCCAACGTCAACCACACCGTCTTCAACCGCACGGTGATCGGCGCGCCTCTGGACTTCCACGAGGACTCGGCCCCCTTCGACGCGGAGATCGGGAACCACACGCGCATGCGCTTCTCCGTCTCCCGCGCGGGCATCGATGATTCCGGCGCCATCGACATGGGCCGGACGCTCAACGTGCTACTCTACCGCTGGGACCCCGTGAAGCGCGCCACCGTGGGTGACCCCGTGGCGAAGCTCGTGCCCCCGTACAACCCGGACTACCACGCCTACGCCATCGACTACCAGGTGCCCCCGGAGCTGTTCGACGGAACGTTCGTCTTCGTCGTGCGCGGAGGCGACCGCGACGGGAACGACCTCCTCGCCGACGCCGTGTCGCACCCCTTCCGCACCTACGCCTCGCCCCGCGAGCGCTCCGTGGTCACGCAGCCCGCCGTCTCCCTCCAGCGCGGCGACGAGGCCACCGTCGTCTTCGACGGCCTCGTGGGCGACACGGGGCCCGACGGCTCGGGCGATCCCGTGGTCCACGTCGACTACTACAACCCCAACACGCACCAGTGGGAGGGCAAGGCGTTCGACGTCTCCTCCCCCGACGCGGCCCCCAACCACCTGGGCGTCTTCCCGGTCACCATCGACACCAACGTGGGCGTGTACCGCTTCGTCCTCGAAGGGCGCCAGGCGGACCGCCACCTCGTCACGGCCATCAGCCAGAACTTCACCGTGCTGCCCGCCGACGTGAGCCGCATCCTCTTCGACGCGCCCCCCGAGAGCGTGAGCAAGGGCGCGACCTTCGGCTTCTCCTTCGAGCGCCAGCCGGGCGACGTCATCTTCCGCCAGACCGTCTACTTCGAGGGGCGCCCCGCCGAGGCGCAGCCCCCGTCGCTCTCGACGGACGCGAACCTCTTCAACGGAAGCTGGGCCGTCCCCTTCTCGGCGCCCGCGGGCAAGTACACGCTCCGCTTCCAGGGCAACGACCGCAGCGGGAACCACATCGACGTGGTCCTGCCGCCCATCGACGTGCTCGCGGCGCAGCTCGCCGGCAAGGTCATCGGCAACCCCGCGCGCACCGTCGCCCGCGGCGCGGCCGCCACCGTGCTCTTCGGCGTCACGTACCCCACCGGCGAGTTCTACCAGGACCCCGGCACGCCCCACGCCTCCGTCTACAACGCCAGCGGGCTCGTGGCCGACGCCGCCGTCACGCGCCAGGGGCTCACCTTCCAGGCGTCGTGGACGCCCCCCGCGCAGGCCGACGCCACCGTGGACTACTGGTTCGAGATGTCGGGCGAGGCCGGCGGCGGCAACGAGTTCCCCACCCTCCAGAGCTCCCACTTCCGCCTGGCGCCGGGAAGCTTCGAGCGCGGCGCCGCGGCCGACGTGCCCGAGGACAACACGCGCGGCGCCCGCATCACGTACCAGGTCCCCCTGGGCGACGCGGACCAGTTCGCGCAGTTCAGCCTCGAATACTACGGCACCACCAGCGACGTGAGCGGCCAGGTCTTCGGCACGCGCGACCCCACCAGCGTCACCCCCCTCGCGCACACCCTCGACCCCTCCACGGGCCGCTACGTCGCGAGCTTCATCACCGACCAGCAGACGCCCCCCGGCTCGTACCGCATCGTGATGAAGGGGCAGGACAAGTTCGGCAACGAGGTCGTCAGCAAGAGCAAGCCCTTCCTGCTGCGCACCTCCAGCGTCACCGTCTCGTGGGACCAGGTGCTCGCCCAGGGCTCCCTCCAGGAGGGGAAGCCGTTCACGGCGAGCTTCGTCGCCAAGTACCAGAACGGCCTCGTCATGGACGACACCCTGGGCAAGCCCAGCGTCGCGCTGCTCGTGGACAACAAGCCCAGCCGCGTGCGCCCCGACGTCTCCTACGCCAACGGCCACTGGGTCCTCACGTGGGACGCGCCCTCCGACCTCCCCCGCGGCGCGTACATCTTCACCGTGGGCGGCACCGACTTCTCCGGCAACCAGATCCTCACCAGCCAGGAGAACGCGGTCAACTACGACCCCAGCTTCTCCCAGAGCGTCGCCAAGGTCGTGCCCCACCTCCTCCCCGCCCCCGAGCCCGCCCTGGTCCTCGGGGCCCTCGCCGCGCTGGCCCTCGCGTGGCGGCGTCGCGCGGGCCGGTGAGGGCCCAGCCCCGGACGATCCTCTCGGGGCGGACACCCGTCACGCCGTCCCCGGAAGGCGGCCTCCCACCGGGCGCGGGGAGCGCGTGTCACCCCCGACGGTAAGGAGGTGTCACACAATCTTTATGACCACTTGGACGACCCCTGGCGCCAGAGCAAGCGGAGCACCTTCGAGGCCGTTGCCCAAGTCTGGCCTCGAACCGGGAGTTGCCCCCCGGGCCCGCTTGAAGAGAGACCAGGTGTCCCCATGACCGTCAACCCCCAGCGCATCTCGCGCCTGCAGGAGCACGGACTGACCGAGTACGAGGCCCGCGCGTACCTCGCCCTTCTGGAGCTGGAGAACTCCGAGGCGAGCCCCATCGCGGACCTCGCCCGCGTCCCCCGCACGAAGATCTACCAGGCCTTGGACGGCCTGGAGGCCAAGAAGCTCCTCGCCGTCATCCCCGACCGCCCGAAGCGATATCAGGTGCAGCCCATCGCGTCGTACATCGACTCGCTGGAGCAGTCGTTCCGCGCCCGCGCGGACACGCTTGGCACCGCGAAGGACGTCCTCGTCGAGGAGTTCGCCCCCAAGGGGCGCGTCCAGATGGAGCGCTCCGGCGGCTTCGTCGTCCTCAAGGGGCGCGCCAACATCAGCAGCAAGCTCTGCGAGCTCGTGGCGCGCGCCAACGCGGACTTCGCCGTGGCCACCAGCGCCATGGGCGCGCACCGCCTCGCGTACCACCACGACCTCCTGGAGCAGGCCGCGGGCCGCGGCGCCGCCGTGCGCGTGCTCGCCCCCGCCACCGCCGAGAACGACGAGGCCATGCAGGCCATGGCGCCGCGCGCCGACGTGCGCCACGCGCTGGTGGACCTGGGCGCGGTCACCCTCGCCTTCGTCGACGACAAGGAGGTCATCCTCGTGCACCACGTGCCCGACGACCGCCACTACTTCCAGGGCGCCGACGTCGCCCTCTGGAGCGACGACCCCGCCATCGTGAGCAGCCTCAAGGCGCTCTTCACCCTGGGCTGGGGCCTGTCGGTCCCCTACGCCGAGCGCCACACCGCGGCGCAGCGCAAGGCCGACCCCGTCGTCGCCAGCATCGTCGAGAACCTCGGCCGCGAGGCGAAGCGCCTCGCCATCACCGCGTGATATCACCGACCCCCCTCCGAGGTCCCTCCCATGGACGAGCGCTCGAACACCCCCTGCCGCGTGGACGCGGCCTTCGTCACCCCCAGCGGTGGGAAGGCCCCGTCCCAGCCGGCCGTGAGGGTGGAGCGTTCTATCCGCGCGAAGGACTCGGTGTCCCCGACGAGCGCGACCTCCCTCCCCCGGAGGCTGGCCTGAATGAAGATCGCGACCCCGAGGCTGAGCCCCAAGACGAAGGCAGCCCTAGCGGTCGCGCTGGCCCTCCTCCTGTGGATACCCCAGGGCATCTCCGAAGACACGCAGCCCGTCGTCACGGGCCACTCCACGTTCTACAACGGCGAGCGCTACGACCCCTGCATGGCCAGCGTGGCCGGCATCGTGCGCAGCCGCGTCATGTGGTTCAACGACCAGGTGCTCATGGAGCGATATCCCGGAAAGGGCACGTACGTCTACATCACCGAGCACGGCGGGATGGACCCCTCCTCCGCCGGCGTCCTCTACTCGCAGGGCGTGACCTACAACTTCGTCGACCCCAACGGCGCCGCGTGGAGCGTGCAGGAGCTCTACATGGACCCCGCCAATTACAGCGCGAGCCCCACGGCCAACGTGGGCACGGGGAACCCGACCCAGGCCACGCAGCCGCCCGTCGCGAAGGTCGACTCCCACCGCCAGTACGTCTGGGTCGTCGAGCTGGCCGCGACGCCCGTCTACGACCAGTTCCCGGGCGGCGACTCGCACACGTACTACAACTTCCTGGACATGGTCGACACGTGCAAGTTCAACAACAACACGGCGACCTACGCCGCGACGATCACGCACACGGGCGACGAGCCCGGCCACGTCGCGGACGGCCCGCGCGACCACACCCACGAGGTCTGGAACGCGGACATCTACCTGGGCACCGCGCCCAACGTCGTCCTCGCGGGCGAGGCCAACAACCCCGTCCCGGGCTACACGACCTCGTGGGCCACCGACGGGAACGCCGCCGACGCCGGAAGCGGCTCAGGAGCCACGAGCAGATGATCGACTTCCCCTTCACCAGCGCCTTCGCCGTGCTGCCACACGGCGAGCCCTCGGGGGCCCTCCCGGCTTACGCCGGGCCCTTTCCCGAGGACGTTGCCGAGGCGCGCAACCGCAAGCCGACAAGAGGTGTTGCCTGAATGGCTACGAACGGAGACCGCATCGAGAAGATGATGGAGTACGGGCTCACGGAGTACGAAGCCCGCACCTACCTCGCCCTGCTCCAGCTGGGCGTGGCCAGTGCGCGCGACGTCGCGAACATGAGCCGCGTGCCCAGGACGAAGATCTACAGCGTCCTGGACGACCTTCACGCGAAGCAGCTCGCGGAGATCATCCCCGAGAGGCCCAAGAAGTACGGCGTCGTGCCCTTCGACGTGTACCTGCGCCAGTTCGAGCGCGAGTACAAGACGAAGCTCGCCAAGATCGAGGAGGACAAGAAGCTCCTCATGGCCGCCTTCGCCAGCAAGGAGGGCGGCGGGCCCGACAAGGCCGGCAGCTTCCAGGTCCTCAAGGGCAGGAAGAACGTCCTCAACCGCAAGTACGAGATGGTGGGCCGCGCCAACGTCGAGATCCTCGAGATGGGGACCGAGTTCAGCGCGGTCCGCATGGGCTACTACATGCCCCTCCTCAAGGAGCGCGCGCGCCTCGGCGCCAAGCTCCGCCTCCTCGTCCCCGTCACGGAGACGAACAAGGAGAACGTCGAGGAGTTCGCGACGGTGGGCGAGGTCAAGTCCAACCCGTCCAAGAGCCCCGGCAGCGTCATCCTCGTGGTGGACGACGCCGAGGTCCTCATCTGCCACTACGTCCCCGACGACGAGCACCTCTTCAAGGGAGAGGACATCGCCATCTGGTCCGACGACAAGGCCATCGTGCGCGACATGAAGGGCACGATCCTGGCCAACTGGGACGGCGCCGCCACCGCCGTCCCCGTCGAGACCACGGCGAAGGCCATCCCCATCCGGAGGGAGCTCTGAGCATGCAGGTCGTGGCTCGCCCGCCGCAGCCCGCCGGTTGTGGAGCCGAAATCGGACGCCTTGTCTCCCCCAAAGGTGACAACGGACCGATTATGGCCCGGCAGACCGGCTGCGGAGACCGAAGTGGAGGCGAATGCGTGAACCCCGTTGAGGCCGTGGGCAGCGTGCCCCGGGTCCCCCTTGGGCGATCCTCGCGGGTGAGCCACTTCTACGCAATCTGAGGCAATAAGGAGGTGTCCCCTACATGGTCAACAAGAGAATGCTGGCCGTCGCGGCCGTGCTGGTCCTCGCGGTGCCCGCCTTGGGCGCTGCGGCGACCATCGTCACGGGCCCCGTCCAGGAGCAGCTCGTGGAAGGCCACACGGTCTTCACGGTCATCCAGGTCGCGGTCAACAACACGACGGTCTCGGCGAAGTTCGCCGCGGCCGTCGCTGTCCTCGTCCGCGAGCAGACCAACTCGAATGCCAACTTCCGCTTCCCCGGCGTCCTGTGGTTCAACGACCAGTACCTCGTGAACCCCAGCTCGCCCAGCAGCGGCTCCAACTCGTACCGCTACCCCTGCGGCGGCGCCGTCATGGCCGTCAACCAGGGCGACCCGGACCCCCGCATGCTCCTCGTGGACGCGGGCGACCGCACGCTGCCCACGGCCACGCGCCAGGGCGGCTCGGACCACGACCTCGTGACCGGCGTCGGCTACGGCGACAACCGCTCCCTCGTGGGCGTCAACACCGCCAACCCCGACGTCTACACCGACACGGGCCTGAGCGTGATCCAGGGCGGCGCGGGCTCCGACTACGTGGAGTCCTACACCATCACCGACCCCAACGACCACACCTGGCAGATCGACAAGTACCAGGCCTACACCCACGACGGCCTGACCAGCGGCACGGGCCAGACCATCTACAACTACCCCGTGTGGGTCGTCAACATCATGGGCGGCCGCGTCTTTATCCCCGACGACGGCACCACCAGCTGCCAGCCCTACGTCGACCAGGTCCTCAGCCAGGTCTACGGCACCGCCCCGGTGCCCCCGGCGGACCAGGTGTACCCTGAGGAGCAGTCCAGAAGTCTCTACTGCAGCACGCCGACCCTCCAGGGCCACGGCAGCCCGCTGGACATGCCCGCGCGCGACCAGCCTGGCGAGCCCTGCAAGACCAACTACGTCGAGCCTGCGGGCAACTCGCCCTCGGGCGCCGGCGTCCCTGGTGACAACACCAGCGGCGGCTACTGCTACGACGGGAACGTGCACACGGCGGGCACGAACTGCACGGACACGAACCTGTACCCCGTGCGGATTTACAACGCCCTGCTGTACTTCCACTTCGAGGACCTGCACACGACGGGCGTCATCACCCACGACGCGTCCAACACGGACACCAACGGCTGTCAGGCGGGCACGGAGTGGGCTTGCCCCAACGGCGACGACAACGCCGAGGGCAACAGCCACCCCTTCAACCCGTACGGCGACAGCTCGGTGAGCCCCGGCAGCGGCCCCAACACGGCCCAGGCCTGCCCGCCCGCGGCGGAAGGCAGCAACCCCGTGAACCACGGCGGCTCGGACGGCAGCAACCTGTGCAACCACTCCCACGCGGTCGCGCAGATTGACCTGTACTTCTCGCCCGCCGGCCGCCCGATGCCCCCGCTCAACCCCCACCCGGGCGACGCGACGCGGGACTCGGACACCCAGGGCAGCAGCGCGCCCTTCGCGGGCACGGGCCCGTAAAACGGGTGCACAGCAAACTTGAATAAGCCGGGGAGGGAGCCAAGCTCCCTCCCCGCACCCCATCTTTTCCGATCCTCGAACGCGACACGAAGACGACCCGGAGCGCGACGACATGGCCGACCCCGAGAGCTGGACGCCCTATGGCCTGGAGGCCATCCGCGTGCGCCACCTCCGGAGGCGCCGCATCATCGCCGCCATCGTCCTGGGCCTCGTCGCGCTCCTCATCCTGGCCTTCACGGGCACGACCTCCAACCGGCAGACCCAGATCTTCCAGAACGGGCAGCAGGTGGGGGACGGCAACCAGATCAGCATCGACGTCCCGGACCAGAGCAAGCCCAAGGACGGGCCCGTCACGGTGGCCCTCTCGCCCGGACGCATCACGCTGGCGGACACGTCGCAGCAGGCGCCGGCCTCCAGCATCACGCGCGCCGACGTGCCCGGCTTCTCCGGCGCCGCGGCGCTCAACTGGAACTACTATCTCATCCTCTACGGCCCGTGGGCGCTCCTGGGCCTCGCGGCGTTCCTGCTGGCCAAGCGGCGCGGGAAGCACGACGAGATCAACTACGGCGTCTACAAGGGCTCCATGCCCCTGGAGATGATCAGCGCCCAGGCCCGCCACCACGTCTTCACGACGCGCCACGCCAAGACCAGCGTCTTCGGCAAGCGCCGCGAGGACCATGTCCCTGGCCACGCGGTGCGCGTCCCCCAGGAGGGCGACCCGTGAGCCCCATCACCTTCACCAATCCGCCGGCTGGCGCGTGGGAGCGCGCGGCGCGGCGTCCGCAACAGGGAGGCGACTTCGTTGACCAACGGGAGGAAGGGGGGCCGCGACCCGCGGCCAGGATTGCAGGGCCGCGCCCCTGAGTGGACGCTGTTGGGCCTCGCGGCGATCGCTGCGCTGGGCCTGGGCGCGCTGGGGCACCCCGCGTGGGGCTCGCTCCTCGGCGCGGTCGCGCTCTACAACCGCGTCCAGCGCGAGGGCTCCTTCGAGAACGAGACGCGCCGACGCATCTTCGAGGAGGTCCGCACGCACCCGGGCCAGTCCATCGCCGAGATCGCGACAACCGTGGGCGTCAGCCACAGCACCGCGAGCTATCACCTGGAGCGCCTCAGCGCCTTCAGCCTCCTGGCGTCCACGCAGGATGGCAACAAGATGCGCTTCTTCGTGAACGGCGGCACGTTCACCGAGGAGGAGCGACGCGTCCTCTCCGCCCTCTCCAACGCCGAGACGCGCAACGTCCTGGCCACCGTGCTCGCGCGCCCCGGGAGCTACCGCGCCGAATTGACGCAGGTCCTCGGCGTCTCCAGCCCCACCGTGAACTGGCACCTGGCGCGCCTCCTCGCGGCGGGGCTCGTGGCGGAGGAGCCGCGCGGACGCAACCGTTACCTCTTCGCCGACGCGCGGAGGCTGAAGCTCCTCTTCGAGACGCTGGCCTCCAAGGTCAACGGCACGCAGTATGATGAGGCGGGGCTGCAGGAACTGTTGCGGCTTTGTGGATGATCCTTTCACGGGATTTCTCCATAAGCTTCATGTCGAGATTCCTTGTGCTGCGCGGTGCATGTTATCACAGTCAGGTTCGGTTTGCATCGCCTTCCTTTTTGTTTCCATTGCCTTTCTTGCTTGTGCTCCAGCGGGCTCTGCCGCAGAAACAACAGTCGTCGTCAATGGGGCCGGCGTGCTCGACGCCTTTGGCACCTATCGAGATTCATCTGGGCAGACCCAATCCTGCTTCACCGACAGCGGGGTAAGCATCAGCATTGCTCTCGAAGGGTCAGACGTCCTCTCGTTCACCGCCTTTGGTGGAGGCACGGGAATTGGACAGTTCCTTCTGGCCGGGAACGGCGAGAGTGCAACGTTTGTCAACGGCCAGGTTGGAGCCGCTCTGCCGTGCGTCACAGACAGCATTCAGTTCAGCACATTCGTCGTGGATTGCGCGACGAATCATGTCACCATCCAGGGATCTGGGGCCGTCTACTCGATCTCCGTAACGTCCTCCAATTCCCCGTGCACCTCCTCGCCTGACGAAGTCGTTTGCTTCGTCTACAATCCAGCTGCGCTGCTTAATACGTGCATCCAGTTGGGCGACGATACCGTGAGCGTCCCTGTCCCCGCAGTCGGAACGGAGCCCCAGACGGAGAACGTCCCCACGGTCACGCCGACGACGACTCCGCTCCCCGTCTGCGTGCTCGGCCCCGAATGCGTGGACGTGCCCGTCCCAGGGGTCATCCTCGGGAGCGAGCCCATCACAGTGCCGTTCCCGACAGTGGGCACGCAGGACCTGCCGGTCACCGTCCCCACGCCCACCGGCTACGTCGAGATCACCGCTCTCTGCGGCTCCGTGGGCTCGCTCTGCCGCGTGACCCTGTAGAGAGCGAACCCCCAACCCGCCGGGCGCGCCGCTGCCGCGGCCCGGCACGCCCTCCTTTTTCCCGCTCCTAAGCGCCCACGGCCCTCAGCACGAGGAACAGCACGGCGGTCCCCATGGCCTGGATGCCGATGGTGGCGGCGGTGAGCTCCAGCGTGATGGAGGCCATGGTGTTGATCGACGCGGTCAGCTGCACGGTCTTCTGGTTGCCGAAGACGCGGAAGTCCTCCAGCACGCCCTTCTTGCCGCCGCTGGCGACGGGCTCCAGGTCCGCGATGGCCTTCTCCACGGCGGCGCGGGTGGCCTTGGCGATCTCGCGGGGCGGGGCCGCGTGGCCCACGGGTCCGTAGCTGCCGGCGATGGCGTTCACGGAGTGGTTGTCCGTGGTCATCACCTGGAAGCCGTCCACGAGGTCCTTGAGCGCCTCGCCCACGGCGCGCGTGACGTCGGGCACGGCGTTGTTGCCGTCCCAGAGGACGTAGGCGAAGCGCTGGCCGCCGGTTTCGGTGACGAGCGCCTGGACGCCCTGCGCGCCGATGAGGTGGTCCTTGCCGAAGGTCGTCTTGTCCTGGGCGATGCCGACGCGCAGCGCGCCGGTGGGCGTCTCCTTGCACGCGCGCGAGGCGCCGCGGGCGGCCTCGGCGATGGCGTCGGCGCGCGGCGTGCACATGAGCACCTGCCCCGCGCCGGGGAGGAGGCTGTTGTGGCAGTCGACGAAGAACGCGCGGTCGACGCCCTCCAGCTCCGCCTGCAGCTCGGCGATGTGGCCCACGCCGTAGTCCACGTCGTCGATGGGCAGCGGCCAGGAGGTGTAGGTCAGGAGCGCGGTGTCGCCGAAGACCTGGGACGTGACGCGGATGTCCTCGCCGGCGGTGTGCGCGGCGCTGCCCCCTTCGGCGTACTTGATCTCCTTGAGGAGGTCCGCCGCGGCGCGGCCGAAGCGCTCCACCTCCTTGCTGGAGACGGGGTTGTAGTCGTGGGTCGCCGCGCCGTGGGGCACCATCACCATGTCGGCCTGCGGCATCGCCTCGGCGACCTTGGCGGGCAGGTCGCTGCCGCCCAGCTTCCCGATGGGCCCGGGGTGCAGCGCGGGCACGACGATGGCCGCCTTGATGGAGCCGTCGCGGCGCTGGAACGCGATGAGGCCGAAGCGCGCGCGGATGGGCTCCGCGAAGCGGCTGAGGATCTCCTCGCCGTCCATGCGCCCGCTGGTGAGGTGGTCCAGGTAGTAACGGAACAGCTCGGACGCGCTCACCTTGAAGTTGTTCTTCAGCGGCGTGTCGAAGACGTGCAGGAAGAAGACCAGCGGCGCGAGGAAGATGACGCCCAGCGCCAGGAGGATCAGAAGCTCGCGCTGCCCGAAGCCGGGGACCAGCGCGGCCATGAAGGGGACCGCGGCGAGGACCTGGAGGATGGCGACGAGCATGCTGCGCCAGTGGCGGTTGTCGCTGGTGATCCAGAGCGCGGTATGGCGGAAGCTCGTCCCCATGAGGTAGCCCACGAGGAGGACGTGCGCGACGGGCAGGCGCCACGCCACCCGCAGCGGGATGCTGGCCACGAGCGCCACGCCCACGAGGCTCATGGCGACGGCGCTGATGAACGCCGCGCGCTTGTAGTAGAGCGTGCCCCCCAGCGCGTTGGCCAGGGGCGCCGAGAGGGGGCCCGCCAGGAGCGCCGGGACGCCCAGCGCGAGGAGGCCCACCAGCATGCCGTGGGGCGTCGCCTCGATGGCGAGGCCCAGCACCGCGGCGGCCACGACGACGTAGGCGTAGGTGAGGAGGGTGGGCGGCGCGTTGAACACGACCGAGGAGATCTTCGCGGACTGCTCCAGGCTGCCCTGGATGCTGTCCTCGTCGTGGGCCACGGGGCGGGGAGCCCGCCTGGAGGGTTATAAGGGTTCGGCGCTCAGGAGCGCCCCCGCCGTGTCGAACGAGCGTCCGTCCTTCGTGGTGGTCCACACGGCGAAAGCGCCCGCGGGCCCGGCGGCGAGGCCGAGGTAGTCGCCCAGGGACGAGGGGGGCGCTGCGATGTCCGGGTCCAGCGTGAGGTCGGCGCGCCACGAGCCGGGCCGCAGCGCGACCGCCATCATCCGCGCCCCCTGCGCGGTGGCGTGGGCGAACGTGACGTAGACGACGCCGCGCGCGTCCGCCGCCACCGAGGGGAGGATGCGGCCGGGCGCCTCGGGTTGGTCCAGCGGGAGGGGCGCGGTCCACGTCGCGCCGCCGTCGTCCGACCACGAGAGGGTGGGCGCGTGCGGGACGCTCTCCATCTCGCCGGACGCCTGGGGCGCGGGCGCCACGAGAAGGACGCGCTCCCGCCCGCTCTCCCGCGCCACGGCGAGGGAGGGCATCCAGTCGGCGGGCGCGACGGCACGGTCGGTCCACGTCGCGCCCTGGTCGCGGGAGGCTGCGACGTGGGCCGTGCGCGCGGCGAGGTCCACGTACCCGACGTACCAGGCGCCCTCCGAGCCGATGGCCGGAGCCGAGCCCTGGAGGTCGGCGCCGCGGGCGACGAAGCCGGGCGCGCTCCACGAGCGGCCGCCGTCGCGGGAGACGACGAAGGCGATGTCGGAACGCCTCGCGGGCGCGGAGGGCTCGCCCCCGGCGATGTCCGTGTAGGTGAGCAGCGCCGTGCCGTCGGGCCCCGTGGCGAGCCACGGCTTGTCGGGCGTGCGGAAGAGGGGCGGGGACGGGAGCGGCACGGGGAGCGAGGCCTCTGCGCCCGCGCCCTGGCTGCGCGCGACGGTCACGGGCTCCTCGAAGTGGCGGCCCCCGTCGGGCGACCTCACCGAGTAGAGCCGCACGTCCGTGAGGACGCCGCCGCCCGGCGTCGAGACGTAGCGCAGCGTGGCGCCCGTGGCCAGGAGCGTGCCGTCCGGCAGGAACGCCAGCACGGGGTCGCCCACGACGTTGGGCGCGGTGGGGTCCGAGGGGGTGCCCATGGGCTCCGTGTAGCGCAGCTCGGTGACGTTCCACGTGCGGCCCCCGTCGCGGGAGTCGTGCACGTCGAACCAGAGCACGTAGTTCACCGGGAGCGTGGCCGCCAGCGTGCGCGTGGCCACCACGACGTGCTGCGGGTCGAGCGGGTCGACCGCCGCGTGGGGCTCCCAGCCGGAGTGGGCCGTCGCATCGATGGGCAGCTTGCACGGGCCCACGCACGAGAAGGAGGGGGCGTCGGTGGCGGCCGGCCGCAGGGGGGCCCCGACGCAGCCGGGCAGGAGGAGGACGAGGATCGACGCCGCCAGCAGGCCGCGCAACAAGCCACCAGGCAGGGAATCGAGGGGTCGAGCTTGGCCTTGACGGGTGGACCCGGATAGGCTCTCCCGAAGGTTGTCGACCCGCCGCGTGACACGGAATCGGCCATGCGGCGGCGCGTCGAAGGGAGGCCGGGAAGGCTCAGCGCCAGGGAGGGGAAGGCGTTGCTACAGAAGATTCTCGTGATCCTTGTCGGGCTCGTCATGTCGCTGGTGGGCGCGTTCGCGCCCAGCTCCAGCCTGTTCGCCTCGCACCCCGCGCCGGACGCCGGCTTGAGCCTCGCGTCCTCGGCCGCGCACGACGAGACGCTGGCCACGGTGCGCGTGGCCGACGGCACCGCCTTCGCCAAGGTCAGCGTCCTCTGGGTCGAGGTCGACGGCCAGCGCGTCAGCGAGGACGCCTGGGGCACGGGCGACGTGAAGGAGCTTCGCTTTAAAATTGGCACCAAGGACGTCGACGGCCTCGCCCTCGCCGTGGGCGACAAGGTGATCGCGGTCCACCCCACCGACGTGCTCACCGTGCGCACCTTCAACGGCCAGTTCGCGTACCGCGGCCTGGGCACGCCCGCCGCCACCCTCGCGCTCCAGGGCACCGTGAAGACGGCGCTGGTGAGCCAGGGCGCCGCGACGCAGCGCGTGCAGACCGAGGCGGCCGCGCCGCGCGTCGCGCAGCCGGCCCCCGCCGACGGCCGCCTCGCCTACGTCGTCCTCGACACGGGCGAGCATCTCGACACCGTGGACGTGCAGTCCACCTCGCAGCGCTTCTACACCGAGGAGACGGCGGCCACGTCCCCCCAGCCCGGCAATCTCCTCGCGCGCTACGTGAAGATCGACGGCCGCCTCGTGAAGGACTACACCAGCGGCGACGGCAGCCTGGGCACCATCGAGTTCCAGCCCGCCGCGGCGGACACCGCGGGCGGCCTCGTCGCCGTGGACGGCCAGCCCGCCACCGTCGACGCCAACGCCAAGGTCCTCGTCAAGGACTTCGTGGGCGAGTACCTCGTCTACCAGGTGGCCGACGGCCTCGTGCGCCTGCGCCTCGACGGCTACGCCGCCAACTACACCACCGGGGACGCCGCGAGCCTCCCCGCGTCGGCGGGCGCGGACGTCCTCAACGCCGCGTTCGACTTCGAGCCCAAGAGCCCGCGCACGTCCGACACCCTCGCGTTCCACGACCGCTCCTCCGCCGAGGGCTACGTCGTCTTCCGCCAGTGGGACTTCGGCGACAACCAGACCAGCGTCGTCTCCGACCCCACGCACCGCTACGCCCTCCCCGGCGTCTACGAGGTGCGCCTCAACGTCACCGACAACGACCTCCACCAGCGCGAGGTCGTCATCCCGGTCATCGTGCGCAACGCCGACCCCGTGCCCGCCTTCGACTTCGCCCCGCGCGTCGTCGACACCGGCACCCTCGTCGCGTTCACCGACCGCAGCGACGACGCCGACGGCGCGGTCGTCAACTGGAGCTGGGACTTCGGCGACGGCGCCCACGCCTTCCAGCGCAACCCCACCCACCAGTACCAGGCCGCCGGCAACCTCACCGTCACCCTCACCGCCACCGACAACCTCGGCGGCCGCCAGAGCCTCTCGCGCGTCATCATCGTGCGCGACGCGCCCCCCCTGGCCAACTTCGTCTTCGAGCCCACCGACGCGCAGACGCTCACCCCCGTGCAGTTCATCGACCGCTCCACCGACCGCGACGGCGTCGTCGTCGCCTGGAACTGGAGCTTCGGCGACGGCTCCTACGCCGAAGGCAGCGCGCCCACGCACACGTTCGAGAAGCCCGGCGCCTACTCCGTGAGCCTCACGGCCTACGACAACAACGGCGTCGCCAGCACGCTCACGCAGCAGGTCATCGCCCTCAACCGGCCGCCCGTCGCGGACTTCGCGTGGACGCCCCAGGGCGGCCCCGTGAACGTCCCCGTCACGTTCACCAGCACCTCCTACGACCCCGAGGGGCTGCCGCTGATCACGCAGTGGGACTTCGGCGACGGAAGCTCGGGCTCCCTGGGCCCCACGGCGCAGCACGTCTTCCCGCGCCACGGCGAATACAACGTCACCGTCCACGTCACCGACGGCCTCGCGCAGACCTCGCTCACGCGCTCCGTCTCCGTCGCCGACAGCGCGCCCCGCGCGAGCCTGAGCCTCACGCCCAACCCCGCCTACCGCGGCACGGTGGTCCTCTTCGCCGACACCAGCACCGACCTCGACGGCGACCCCATCGTCGCGCGCTCGTGGAGCTTCGGCGACGGCCAGACCAGCACGCTGGCGTTCCCCAACCACACGTATTCCGCGCTGGGCGACTACCCCATCACGCTCACCGTGCGCGACGGCGCCAACATGTCGTCCTTCGTGACGACCACGCTGCACGTCATCAACCGCCCGCCCATCGGCGCCGCGCGCTTCTCGCCCGCGCTCCCCGTCGCGCGGCAGCTCATCACGCTGGACGCCACGGCCACCGACCCCGACGGCCCCGCCAACGAGACGTTCACCTACGCGTGGACCTTCTCCGACGGCGGCGCCCCCGCCAGCGGCCCCGAGGTCACCCACGCCTTCCAGGCCACCGGAGACTACACCGTCACCCTCGTCGTCACCGACGCGGAAGGGGGCGTCAGCTCGCCGGTCCTCACGCGCATCCACGTCGGCCTCGCCGATCCCCTGCCCGCGTTCACCTGGAATCCGCTGATCCCCAACGCGGGCGAGACCGTCACCTTCACCGACCAGTCCACGAGCCCCAACGGCGCCATCCAGTCGTGGGCGTGGGACTTCGGCGATGGCTCCCCCGAGTCCGGCGCGCGCAACCCCACGCACGCCTTCCCCAGCGACCAGGTCTACGCGGTGCTCCTCACCGTCACCGACTCCGAGGGCCAGCTGGCCACCACCGCGCAGAACGTCACCGTGAACGGTTTCCCCGTCGCGGCGTTCGTGGCGCCCACGGCGCCCCTCTCCGCGGGCGGCGTCGCGCAGTTCACCGACGAGTCGCACGACCCCGACGGCGACGCGCTCACCTACGCGTGGGACTTCGGCGACGGCGCCCACAGCACCGCGCAGAACCCCTCGCACCCCTACCTGTCGCCCGGCGCCTACACCGCGCGCCTCACCGTCACCGACCCCCACGGCGCGGCGGACAACGCCACGCGCGTCGTCGTCGTGCAGGACCGCGCGCCCACCGCCGGCTTCTCGGCGAGCCCCAACCCCGCCATGGCGGGCCAGCCCGTCTCCTTCGAGGGCGCGACGTTCAGCCACGACCCCGACGGCGACTCCACCCTCCGCTTCTTCAACTGGACCTTCGGCGACGGCGGTGGCGCCACCGGGCACGCCGTCTCGCACGCCTACGCCAACTCGGGCACGTACCCCGTGACGCTCATCGTCAGCGACGGCTCGCTGGCCAGCGCGCCCGCCACGTCCTTTGTGCGCGTCGGCAGCGACCACCAGGTGCGCGTGCGCGTGCAGGCGATCCTCCCCGGCGAGCGCCAGGCCATGCTCAACGACTCGCACTACCTCCTCAACGTCACCGTGCGCAACGCGGGCGCCAACCCCGTCGCGCTGGGCAAGGGGGACCTCGTCCCCGACGGCTCGGGCTACGACGTCGTGCTCAACGCGGGCACCTGGATGGCGGGCGACAGCGTCACCGTCTCCGTCTTCGACGACCGCTGGATGCACGCGCCCGTCTCGCGCAACCTCCCCCTCACCGACGCCGACGGACGCGCGGGCCCCGTGGCGCTCCCCATCGAGTTGAACGTCCCCCTGAAGCCCACCGTCGCGGCGGACGCCGGAGACGGCTACCTCCAGGTGGCGGGCATGGGCGTCCCGGGCCTCCCCAACGAGACGCAGGACGGCCGCGGCGACCCCGTCTACCGCACCGCGACCGAGGCGTTCCACGGCGCGGGCACCGTCTTCTACGCCGACGGCGCGCCCGCCGAAGGCGCCAGCGTCGTCGTCGAGGCGCGTTACCTCCCCCTGGAGCTCGTCGCCGGGGTCCGCGACGGCCAGGCGCTCACGGGCCAGCCCCTCGTCCCCGACAACGTGGCCCTGGGCTGGTGCCGCGCCGACGCGACCCCCGTGGTGGACGCGGCGGGCGCCTACTCGTGGCGCTTCCAGGGCGGCGGCTGCCTGCTGGGCACGGCCGGCGTCTTCCCCGTGGGCGTCTGGGAGATCCGCGCCACCGCCACCTACAGCTTCGCCGCCTCGGGCGTCTCCACCGTGCAGACCGTCATCGTCGACCCCACCGGCGGCCTGCTCTGGCAGAGCACGGGCGGCACGCCCCCTTGAAGGAGCAGCCTTCAAACCCCTCCAGGGGCGTCGCGGGCGCGTGCGGGCCCCCGACCCCGAGGCCATCGAGCGCGCCGCCCCGTGGCTGCGCAAGGTGCGCGCCTACTGCCGCGTCCAGGTGGAGGGCGTGGAGAAGATCCCCCAGGGCCCCTGCATCCTCGCCGCGAACCACACCGGCTGGGCCGGCATCGACTACTGGAACCTCTTCATCACCGTCTACGACGACGCGAAGCGCATCCCCCGCGTCGCGGTCCACCCGTCGTACTTCCGCTTCAAGAAGGTGCGCGACCTCGCCGACCAATTGGGCTTCTTCGAGGTGAGCGTCGCCACCAGCACGGAGATCCTTGACGAGGGTGGCCTCGTGACCTTCTTCCCCGAGGCGGAGGAGGGGAACTTCAAGCCCATCTGGAAACGATATCGCCTCCAGCCCTTCAAGCCCGGCTTCGCCCGCGTCGCGCTGGCCACCGAGGCGCCCGTCGTCCCCGTCGTCATCGTGGGCGGCGAGGAGGCGAACCCCACGCTGGGGCGCCTCAAGCCGCTGGAGGAGGTCCTCCAGGCGCCCGTGCCCATCCCGGTGAACCTGCTGCCCTTCCCCGTGAAGTGGCGCATCGCCTTCCTCGACCCCGTGAGCCCCTCCACCTACCTGGAGCGCGAGAGCCCCGACAAGGACGTCGCGGAATTGATGGCGCGCGACCTGCGCCACCGCATGCAGGACGCCTTGGACGAGCAGGTCCGCAAGCGCGGGCACCCGATCCTGTAGGGCGAGCATCGGCCCATCCGCCACGAGCTTCATCCCCACGCTCCTGCCACGCCTCCGTATGCCCCAGGGTCGCGTGCACGTCGGCACGTCGGGCTACGTCTACGACCACTGGAAAGGCCCCTTCTACCCCGAGGACCTGCCGCGAAAGGCCTGGTTCCGCTTCTACGCGGAGCGGTTCTCCTCCGTCGAGATCAACAACACGTTCTACCGCCTTCCGGACGAGGCCACGGTCGCGCGCTGGCGCGACGAGGCGCCCCCGGGCTTCGTCTACGCCTTCAAGGCCAGCCGCTACGTCACGCACCGCAAGCGCCTCCGGCCCGGCGGCTCCTATCCCCACGCCCTGGAGACGCTCGTCCACCGGCTCGAAGGCGCGGGGGACCGCCTGGGGCCCATCCTCTTCCAGACGCCGCCGGGCATGCGACGCGACGACGAGCGCCTGCGCGCCTTCCTCGCGCGGCTGCCGCGGCGGGACGTGCGCTACGCCTTCGAGTTCCGCGACGCCTCGTGGCACGACGAGGCGGTGTACGACCTCCTGGGCGAGCACGGCGTCGCGTTCTGCCTCCACGACTGGCCCGACGCGCCCACGCCCCCCTCCGTCGTCACGGCGGACCTCGTCTACGTCCGCTTCCACGGCCCCCGGAGGGCCTATGCGGGGCTCTACGGCCCGCGCCGCATGGAGCCCTGGGCGCAGCGCGTCGCCCGCTGGCGCGGCGAAGGGCGCGAGGTGCTCTGCTTCTTCAACAACGACGAGAAGGCCTACGCGACGCGCGACGCCGCATGGCTCGCCCGCCGGCTGGGGGTGGATGCGCGTGCCCCGGCCGCGCAGTGAGCGCGCGCTGCGCCGCGAGGCGCTCTACGGCCCTCCACTGGAAGGTCCCGGCCTGGAGGAGGAGCTTCCCCCCGTCGCGCGCTGGCCCGCGGACCTGCGCCTCCGCGTGGGCACCTCGGGCTGGGCGTACCGCCACTGGCTGGGGCGCCTCTATCCGAGGCGCCTTCCGGGCGCGCAGATGCTCGCGTTCCACAGCCGCCGCTTCGCCACGGTGGAGGTCAACAGCACCTTCTACCGGCCCCCCGCGCCCGAGGTCGTGGACGCGTGGCGCGCGCAGACGCCGCCCGGGTTCCGCTTCACGCTGAAGATGCCCCGCGCGATCACGCACGACAAGCGCCTTGTGGACGTGGCGCGGGAGACGGAGGCCTTCGTGGACCTGGCCCGCCGCCTTGGCCCCAAGCTGGGCGTGCTCCTCGCGCAGCTTCCCCCGGGCTTCCGCGCGGACCCGCCCCTCCTGGACTCCTTCCTCTCCCTCCTCCCCTCGTCGCTCCAGGTCGCGGTGGAGCTTCGCCACCGCTCGTGGCACGACGCCGCGACGGGCCGCCTGCTCGCGCGCCACGGCGCGGCCCGCGTCGTCCACGACTTCGGCCGCAAGGCGACGCCTCTTCCGCCCACCGCGCCCTTCGTCTACCTTCGCCTCCACGGCCCCTCGGGGCGATATCGCGGCGGCTACGACGCGGAGACGCTCCTCGCGTGGGCGGAGCAGCTGAAGGCGTGGATCCGCGAGGGGCTGGAGGCGTGGTGCTATCTCAACAACGACGAGCGCGGCCACGCCGTGGAGGACGCGCTGGCGCTGCGCGGGTGGGCCACCCAGCCCGCCGCGGAGGAACGACCCCCGCCTCGTTTCCGGGCGCGCCGGCCTGACCAGGAGGCCGAAGCCGAAGCCGCTTTATGGCCGGCTCGCGCCCTCTGAGCCTGGTTGGACCTCAACGCTTTCCTCGTCGAGCTTGCCGTCTCCGGCGCCGTGGGCGGCCTCGTGGGCATCGAGCGCGAGCACCGCCCCGATGGACAGGACGTGGTGGCGGGCGTGCGCACGTTCCCGCTGGTCAGCATCGCGGGCTTCCTCATCGGGATCATCGCCATCGAGAACGCCTCGCCCCTCATCCTGGGCGCGGGGCTCCTGGGCATCTTCGCCTTCGCGCTGATGTTCATCCAGATGCGGCTGAAGCTCAACCAGACCGGCGTCACGACGCCCGTCGCCATGATCGTGACGTTCCTCCTGGGCGTCCTCATCGCCTACGGGCACCAGTTCGAGGCCGTCGTCGTGGGGATCGCGATGACGTTCCTCCTGGTCACGAAGCGGCGCCTGCACAACTTCGTCTCGCTCCTGGACGACGACGAGATCCTCTCGACGCTCCAGTTCATCACGGTCCTGTTCATCCTCCTGCCCCTCACGTACAACCTGCCCGAGCACGTCTGGGACCTCTCGTGGCTGGGCCGCCACCAATTGGTCGACCCCTTCAGCATCGTGCTCGTGGTGGTCTTCGTCTCGGCCATCAGCTTCGTGAGCCTCGTCGCCATGCGGCAGATCGGGCCGGGGCGCGGCCTGGAGTTCTCGGGCCTCATGGGCGGCCTCGTCAACAGCGAGGCGACGACGGCGGGGCTCGCGCAGCGCGCGCGGGAGGAGCCCCGCCTTGCCAGCGCGGCCTTCGTGGGTGCCATCCTCGCCACCATGACCATGATGGTGCGCGGCGTCGCGCTGGTGGCCTTCAGCGACCCCAGCCTGCGCCTCATGATCCGCCTGGTGCCGTGGCTTCTCCCCGTCTTCCTCGCGGGCGCGTTCTTCGCGTGGAGGGAGCGCGTCGCCACCGACGAGTCCATTCCCGCCGTGCGCGTGAAGAACCCGTTCGCGATCCTCCCCGCCGCGCGCTTCGCCCTCATGTACGCGGGCGTCTCGCTCCTGGTCGCCCTCGCGCAGCAGCAGTTCGGCCCCGTGGGCGCCTACGTCGCGACCCTGGGCGGCTTCCTCTCCGCGGGCGCCGTCATGGCCAGCGTCGCGGCCCTCTTCGCCGGGGGCGCCCTGGACTTCACCACCGCGCTGCGCGTCTGCCTCCTGGCCAACGCGGCCTCGGTCCTGGGCAAGCTCCTCATCCTGCGCGCGACGAACCCCGACCTCGCGCGGCGGGCCCTCGTGCCCTACGGCGCCATGGCCGCGCTGGGCCTCGCCACCGTGGCGGGGTCGTTCCTCGTCTGAGGCCTGGGCTCCCGGGCTCCCGGGGCCCCTGGGCCCAGGTCCCCCCGCGTCGGGAGGATGAACCCCGGCTGCCGAAGCCTGCTTCACAGGTGATCCACCTGAACTGGCAACCGATGCTTGCGACAGCCCTACTGACCACCGCGCTGCTCCCCTTTGCGGGCGCAGCGGCCCCCCCGCCGGATTGCGCGCCCTCCGCCGCGCCGGCCACGCAGGTCCACACGGACCCCGTGACCTATGAGCGCGTCTACAGCGCCTTCGGCAGGACCTACGTCGAGCTCTGGCAGGAGAGCAACGGCGTCTCGGGCCTCCAGCCCAGCTCCACGTGGAACTGCGGCGGCGCCGCGGACACCCTGCTGGACTCGGCCTGCTACGGCTGCCCTCTGATGCTGTAGGCAGCCCCTCCTCTGGCCGTCCGATGAGGCGGCCAGAACCCTTCTTCTTCCGCCAGCCCCCCATGGCGGCATGCCGTTCCCCCACCCCCTGGGCAACGAGCGCTCCCCCTCCCTCTGGATCGAGACCGCGGGGACCACCTCCCACGGACCCGTGGACGCCGACCAGCGCGCGGACGTCATCGTCGTGGGCGCGGGCATCGCAGGCCTCACCTCCTCGTACCTCCTCGCCAAGGCGGGGAAGTCCGTCGTCCTCGTGGACCGCGAGCGCGTCGCCATGAGCGAGACGGGCCACACCACCGCGCACCTCCAGATCGTCGTCGACACGCGCCTCCAGGACCTGGTGGACCGCTTCGGCCTCGAAGGCGCGAAGAAGGGGTGGGACTCGCAATTGGAAGCGGTGCGCCTCATCGAGCAGATCGCGCGGGAGGAGCGTATCGCCTGCGGCCTGGAGCGCCTGCCCGCCTACCTCTACTCGCCCCGCGAGGAGGACGTGGACGCGCTGCGCCGCGAGATGCGCCTCGCGCGCCGGATCGGCTACGCCGCGGAGTGGGCGGACCCGCGCGAGGTGCCCTTCCCCGCCAAGGCCGCGGTGCGCTTCCCCCACCAGGGCAAGCTCCACCCGCGGCAGTACGCGCTGGGCCTCGCCAAGGCGTGCGAGCGCCTGGGCGTCCGCATCTTCGAGGGCACCGAGGCGACGAAGGTCCACGAGGGATCGCCCGTCGTCGTCGAGACGCGGGAAGGGCACAGGCTCACGGGGGATTGGTTCGTGAGCGCCGCGAACACGCCGTGGCACGTGAAGATCGCGCTGCACACCAAGCTCCACCCCTACCGCACCTACGCCATCGGCGCGCGGGTCCCGCGGGGAATCTTCGGCGACGCGCTCTACTGGGACACGCTGGACCCGTACCACTACACGCGGGTTGAGCGCGAGGGCGATCGCGACCTCGTCGTCCTGGGCGGCGAGGACCACGAGCTGGCCGAGGAGCCCGACACCGAGCGCCACTGGGAGAGCCTCCTCGACCACCTGCGGCAGGCCGTGGACGACGTCGAGCCCGCGTACCGCTGGAGCGGCGAGGTCATGGAGACCGAGGACGGCTACCCCTACATCGGCCGCGTGCCGGGGCGCCCGGAGAACGAGCTTGTCGTCACCGGCGACTCGGGCACGGGCATCACCAACGGCACGCTGGGCGGCCTCATGGTGGCGGAACGCATCCTGGGCCGCGGCACGCCGTGGGACGAGCTGTACGACCCCGCGCGCGTCGCGACGGGCGCCGAGGCGGCGAAGGGGTGGCTGGCGAAGAACCTCGGCGACGCCAAGGAGCTCGCCGTGCGCTACCTCAAGCCTGGCGAGATCGAAGGGCCCGACGAACTGGCGCCGGGGCAGGGGGGCATCCTGCGGCGCGGCGCGCAGCGCATCGCCCTCGCGCGCACGCTGGACGGCGCGCTCGTCGCGCGCAGCGCCGCCTGCACGCACGCGGGCTGCGTCGTGGGCTGGAACCACGCCGAGCAGTCGTGGGACTGCCCCTGCCACGGCGGCCGCTTCACGCCGGGGGGCGACATCCTCCACGGGCCCCCCGCGGCGCCCCTCAAAGAGGTGGACCTGGACGAGGTGCTATCAAAGAAGGAGGCCGAGGGGAAGAAGGGCTGAGCGGGGCTCAGTGCGCGGGGCCCGCGTGGACGGTGCCGTCCGCGTGGGTGTGCGTCTCGCCGGAGGCCGCGCTGGGCTCCGCGGTGACGTACTCCTCGACAAAGCGCGTGGTCTTGACGCCCGCGAAGGTGCGCAGGTCGCTGACGAGGCGGTACTTCGCGACGAACCAGCGCTGGTCGTACTTGCACGAGTCGGGCAGCGTGATGGAGACGACGTCGCCCTGCGCGTCGACCTTGAAGCCGTCCGCGCGCCCCTGGCCGTAGGCCAGCTCGATGAACCCCTTGATCTTCTCCACGGGGTCCGTGATCTCCTGGACGATGGTGAACTTGTACGTGAGCGCCTTGCCCGCGAGGGGCGGGTTGTAGTCGACGCGCACGCGGCCGGGGCTCACGGAGACGACGGTCGCCATCTTGCCCTGGTGCTGGAGGCGCATGCCCGGGTACGGGTTGACCTCCTGCTTCTGGAACTCGCGCAGCGGGATCGTGTCGACCTTGGCGGGGTCCTTCTCGCCGAACGCCTTCTGCGGGGGGATCGTGACCTCCTGCGCCTCGCCGGGCTTCGCGCCCTCCAGGGCCTCGTCGAAGCCGGGAATGACGCGGCCGGTGCCCACGAGCACGGGGAGCGGCTCGTAGACGACCTCGGCGTTGTACTTGCCGTGGGACTGGGCGACGTCGCGCTTCGTCGTGTCGAAGAGCTCGCCGTCCTCCGTCCAGGCCTCGTAGTCGACCTTCACCAGGGTGCCCTTGGCGACCATACGAGGCGGCCCAAGCGGGGCCCGGTATATGAAGGCTGGGGGTGGCTTGCTCACGTCGAGCCCGGCGGCCGCACCGCGCGCTCGCGGTAGGTCCACGGCGGCGCGTAGGCGACGCCGAACCACCGCTGGACGGGCGGGCTGAGGAGGTACCACGCGGCGACGCCCGCGAGGACCAGCTGCGCGAGGCCGCCCACGAAGGCAGCGCCCAGGAGGGTGAGGAGCCCGAAGACGACGTTCAGCGCGGCGAGGCCGACGCAGGCGTACCACGCCCAGCGGCGGCGCGCGAAGAGGCCCCACGCGACGGCGGCCGCGAAGAGGGCGTAGGCGAGGACGAGCACGCCGCCCGCGGCGCCCAGCGCGACGAGGCTGGAGGAGTTCACGGCGGCGCCGGCCAAGGCGCCCGCGGCGAAGATCGCGAAGGCCGCGAAGAGGGCGAAGAGCGCGACGATCAGGGCGAGCGCGGCGAGGACGGTGACGCCCGCGGGGCGGCTGGGCAGCGGCGTGGCCATGGGCGCCTTGGGCGCGCGACGTGCATCAAGGGCGCGCGCGGTCAGGCGGTCAGGCGAACGTCACGGGCACGGCGTCGCCGTGGAGCACCGCCGCGTCGGGCACGTCGAGGGCCGCCTGCCGGCCGCCCGCGTCGACGACCACCTTGGAGACCGCGTGCACGATGCTGTTGGTGCCGCCCTGCGCCGCGGGCACGGGCGCCGTCGTGCTGTACGGGAAGGTGATATCGAACGTCCCGTCGGGCCCCGCGACACCCTCCACGGTGTGGCGCAGGGAGCGCGATTGTCCCCCCTGGTCCACCTGGAGGTCGACGGCGGCGACGACGCGCGCGCCGGGCGCGGCCGTGCCCGTGAGGTGCGCGCCCTCGACGCGCTCGAAGAGCTTCAGGCGCGACGCGACGAAGAGGTCGTAGCCGCGCGCGTCGGACGCGAAGTCCACGATGCTGTCGGGCGACGCGCCGGCCGCCTTCGCGGGGTCGATGCCCACGGGGCAGGAGCCGCTGGGGATGACGTCGTGGAAGCAGCGCACGTCGCCGTTCTGGTTGAGCATGCTGCCCACGATCTCGTAGGAGGGGTCCTCCCAGACCAAGCGGTAGTTCGTAAGGCCGTCGCCGTCGCGGTCGTAGAGGCGCCCCATCATGCTGTCGGTGTAGACGGGGCTCATGGAATAGACGCTGCGCGGCTGGCCGTTCTCGACGCGCGTCGTCTGCGTGATCCAGTCGCGCACGAGCTGGTGCTCGACGGGGTCCACGAGGGGCTTGCGCGAGGCGTTGCTGTTGCTGGCCCAGACGGTGATGGCGCCGAACTTGCCGGTGGCCATCTCGTCGTCGATGAAGACGTAGCGCACGGGGCCCTTGCCCTGGACCCAGTCGTTGAGCATCTTCTCGGCCTGCGGCGGGTCGCGCTCGGTGAACCAGAGGCTCGCGAAGGGCGCGGCCTGCTGGAAGGGGTTCGCGACGGGCGGGCGCTGCGCGGTGGTCTCGATCCAGTGGCCGTAGTCCCACCACGATAGCACGCCGTAGCTGTTGGCGGGGTAGTCGTAGAGCTGGCCCGCGGGGGGCTTCTGCGCGATGAGGCCAAGGTCCACCCCGGCGTCGGGCGTGTTGTTGCGCATCCAGTCGAGGCCGCGGAACCAGAGGACGAGGTCCCCGTCGGGCTGCGTGATGTGCGCGGCGTCCCACGCGGGCTGCGCGCGCTGCGAGGCGAGCACGTTGCCCGGGAGCACGAGGAGGAGGCACGCGGCGACGGCGGCCACCTGCACGGGGCGCGAGACGCTGCGCGAGGCCGCGGCGCGTCCGGTCTTGCGCCCCTTGGCCTTCTTGGCGGGCTGTTCCTCGGCGACGCGCTCCTCCTCGGGGCGGTGGAGGCCGAGGACCTCGGCGACGCGGGCCGCGACCCAGCCCGTGAGGAGCGCGAGGTTCACCGCGAGGTAGTACGAGAAGCGGATCTGCGTCTCGGTGGCGTTGAAGATGACGAGGCTCCAGAGGGCGAGGAGGATGTCGCTGCGGCGGCGCTTCCACAAGGCGAAGCCGCAGAGCGCGACGAGGAGGAAGACGCCCAGGGGGGCGAGGAAGCCGAAGTCGTCGGGGAGGCACGTCACCTGGCTGCGGTCGGTGCCGTCGTTGCAGAAGTACGCCGAGGGGCGCGCCTCCGCGATGGTGGTGGTCGTGCGCGGCGCGTTGATGCCGGTGATCCACGAGAGGCCCCAGCTGACGCTCCCCCACACGTCGGGCATGCCGAAGCGGACGACGAGAAGACCCGCCAGCACGAGGGCGGCCACCGCGCCGGGCACGATCCACGGGGAGAGGCCGCGGCGGCGCGCGGCGCGCGACGCGAGGTGCACGGCGACGAGCCAGAGCGCGGAGGCGAAGCAGAGGACGGGCTGGAGGATGCCGTAGGTGTTGTACTCGCCCAGGAACGTCGTCTCGATGCTGGGCAGCATGAGGAGGCCCGCGGCGAGGAAGGCGATGGCGCCGCCGAAGACGAGGCCCGTCGCGTCCTTGTCCTGGCCGTTCTCCAGGAGGACGACGAGGGTGAGCCACGCGGCGAGGATGCCCAGGAAGAGGATGGCGGGGGGCCAGGCGTAGAAGTTCGCCGCGAGCGCGACGCCGCCCACGATGGCGAAGACGAGGGCGAGCCAGAAGGCGCGGTCGCGTCGGCGCGCGCCCAGGGACTCGCGAGCCGCGTGGCCGCGCTCCACCGCGACGACGACGCCCAGGATCGCGATGATGCTGAAGAGGTCCTCCGCGACGTGGTGGTCCGAGTAGCCGGCGACGCTGCGGATGAGGAACTCGCCGGGAAGGAGCGCCAGCGTGATGGCGGCGACGATGGCGCCCGGCGCGCCCAGGAGGCGCTTCGCCAGGAAGTAGAAGGGGACGATCATGAGCGCGCCCAGCACCGCGGGGAACACGCCGAGGACCTGCTGCACGACGGCCTCGCTGGCGTCGCGGCCGTGGCCGATGACGATGACCGCCGCGGCGAGCCAGTCGAAGAGGGAGCCGAACTGTCCCGTGCCCGTGCCGATGGGGTAGTACGTCCACGGGTCCCAGCGCGGCACGCGGGGGAACGCGCGCACGGTGCCCAGCGTCTCGCGATAGTGATAGAAGGGGTCCGTGCCGATGTAGAACGCGCGCCCGCTGCCCACGAGCGCCTTGTAGGGCAGCATGCGGACCCAGAACATGAACGCGCCCAGCGCCGCAAGCAGCGGCGCCTCCCAGAGGAGCGGCCAGCGCAGGGCCTTCTGGAGCGCGGGGGGCGTCGGGGCCATCGGGCCGCGAGGCGGGCGGCGGGCTTTGAGGGTTTCCCTCTTCGGCGACGCAGAACTCATCCGGGTTGCTCCTCATCGCGCCGCGTGGACCCAGGGACGCTGGACTTCCTGCTGCGCGCGGAGGCGCTCAAGGACCGGCCGCGACGAGGCTGGCTGCGCGCGGGCGTCGCGCGCCCCGAGAGCGTCGCGGATCACGCGTGGGGCGTCGCGCTGCTCGCCGCGCTGCTCGCGCCGGAGGGCGTCGACCGCGCCCGCGCGGTGGAGCTTGCCGTGCTGCACGACGCGTGCGAGGCGGCCACGGGCGACCTCGTGCCGGGCGAGTACGCGAGCCGCGAGGAGAAGCTCGCCCGCGAGCGCGCGGGGCTCCTCGCCATGCTGGAGGGCGCGCCGGACGCCGCGCGCTCGCGCGTGCTGGGCGCCTTCGACGAGATGGCCCGCGACGAGACGCCCGAGGCGCGCTTCGTCCACGAGATCGACAAGCTGGAGATGGCGCTCCAGGCGAGACGATATCAGGAGCGCGGCGTGCCGGCCGCGGCGCTGGAAAGCTATCGCGCCACCGCGCGGCGGGGCGTCGCCTCGCCCGCGCTGCGCGAGGCGCTCGACGCCCTCACGAGCGGCCCGTGAGGAAGCGGCGCCTCAAGGGGCCGTGCGCGAGCAGGCCCACCACCATGCCCCCCGCGAGGCCCACGAGGAGGAGCGCCGGGAAGATGGCGTCGGGGTGGTCCGCCGGGTGGAGCGCGAAGCCCAGCGTGGCGAGGAAGCCCAGCGCGAAGCCCGCGACGGCGCCCACCGCCGCGGCGGCCAGGATGGGCCCGCTCCGGCGGTAGCGGTTCAGCAGCTCGGTCGCCAGCACGTTCGCCAGCAAGGGGTCGCGCGACCGGCTCGCGGCCGCGAGGGCCTTCACGACGTCGACGTAGGGCATGCCGCGGACGGCGGCGGCGCGGTCGGGCGCCCGCTCGATCGCCTCAAGCCCCGCGTCGAACCGGGTGTCGCCCACGGGGGCGCGCTTGCTCCTGCTCGACCATCAAGCTGCGGCTGGGCGGAGAGAAGTGCCGTGGGCCGGGCTCGAACCGGCGACCTTGGGATTATGAGTCCCACGCGCTACCAGCTGCGCCACCACGGCTGGTGGTGCGCGGGCAAACCCACGGCCCTATTTGAAGATTCGCGGGCGCTCACGATCGCTGCGTCGCGTCCTCGCCCATCTCCTCGGCGAGGCGCTGCTTGCGAAGCTGCCTCCACTCCTTGCGGCGGGCGCGGGCCTCGCGGCGCTCCTGGATCAGGGCGCGGAAGAGGCGGTTCTCCAGGAGGAGGAGCGCCACGACGAGGCCCACGGCGAGGCCGCCCAGGAGGTTCACCGCGACGAGGTCGGGGAGCGTGTAGGTGAGGACGGCGAAGAGGAGGAGCGCGACGCCGAACCAGACGGGGAAGAGGATGAGCGGCTTGGAGCGGTCCGAGATGGGGGGCACGAGCCCCTGGTCGCGGCGGCCGAGGATGCGCTTGAGCGTGCCCGTGAGGGCGAGGCCCACGAGCACGCCCACGAAGAGGCCGGCGAGGAGGCCGTAGAAGATGTCGAGGCCCGCGGCGCCGAAGGCAGCCACCACCACGAGCGCGGCGGCGAGGCTCACCGCCAGGTAGACGGGCAGGCGGGCGCGCGGAGGGAGGCCGGGCTGGTAGTCCGGGTAGCGGCGCCAGCGGCGGGGGCCTCCCCAGAGGGCTGCGGCGATGCCGAAGCTCGCGGCGAAGCCCAGGACAAGGGCGATGGGGAGGAGCGCGTCGGCGGGGATCACGTCCTTGCTGCGGGCGTTGACGCGGGTGAAGCCGGTGAGGAGCGCGCCCACGACGGCGGTGAAGGGGACGCCCAGGACGACGGTGGTCGCAACGAAGAGGCGGGGCCGCGCCTTGCCGCCCACCTTCTGGACGTACTCGGCGGGGTTGCGCTTGGGCGTCGGGATGCCCACCATGAGGTAGCCGGCGAGGCCCGCGAGGAGAATGCACAGCGGCAGCAGCACCAGGGGCTGGAGGTTGAGAAGCTCCGGCACGCGGTCCGGGTAGCGGTCCATGAAGCCCGTGGTGAGCACGCCCAGGAGGACGTAGAGGAGGAGGAAGAGGACGACGAAGAGGGGCCAGAAGAGGTGGCGGCGCTGCTCCTGCGGGAGGTTGCGGTAGAGCTCCACCAGGCGCACGTTCACGGTGGGGAAGCCCACGGCGAGGTACGCCAGCACGCACGCGCCCGTGGCGGCGAGGGCGATGCTGAGGTAGCTCGCGAGGTCCAGGGGCACGCGCGCCTGCGTGATGGGGTAGCCCACGACAGGGTAGAGGAGGAGCGCGAGGAAGATCGCGAGGGGGAAGAAGAGGTACGGCTTGATCTTGGGGTCGAGGATGGGCTTGCCGTCCTTGTGCGTGAGGATGGGCCAGCCCAGGACGTACCACGCCGCCGCGATGCCCAGGGGGAGCGAGAAGACGACGGGGTAGTAGATGTCCGGCGTGAGGATGGCGAGGAGGATGAAGGCGAGAAGGAAGCCGCCCGCGGCCACGGGCACGAAGAGGAGGGTCCTCCGCTCGGCGGAGAGCTTCGCCAGGACCGGCTTCATGGGTGGCTCTCCGAGGGGAAGGACCCACTTATCCCTTTTGAAGACGGAGTTTGCTCAGTCCGCCCGGGAGAGGTACTTGGCGGGCACCTCGTCGGTGATGTAGACGGTCTTGCCCGCCTGCTGGATGAGGTGGCCGTCCATGCGCGCCTGGTACGAGTCGACCTTGAGGATGATGGGGTTCTCGGCGCGGCGGAGGCCCGCCGCGAGGGCGTTCTCGTAGGTGCGCGAGAGGTGCACCTTCTGGCGGTCCGTGGGCGCGAGGCCGCGCTCCAGGATCAGCTCGACCTCCTCCTCGGTGACGGGGTAGTAGAGGTCGTCGGGGACGTCGTCGCCGGGGAGGTCCTTGAGATCCAGCTTCATGCTGTGGCCGTAGGTGGCGCGCACCTTGTCCCCCTCGATCTGGTAGCGCCCCTTGGGGTCCGTGGCGACGATGGCCACGAGGTGGTAGGGCTTGATCCAGTGGAGGCGGTCCTTCTGCGTGCGAAGCTGGCCGATGAACGCGTCGATGTCCACCCACCCCTGGGGGTCCATCTCGACGCCGAACTTCTCGGGGAAGTGGCGCAGCACGCCGGCCATGATGCGGCCGACCCTGTTCAACTCGTGCTCGTTCATGAGGAACCGGCCCTCTTGGCCACAGTCGGGGCACGTCTCGCCCCGGAAGTAGCCATGGCTTTGGCATTCCCGCAGCATCTTGATCGGGCGCGCCATCCGGGCGTTGGCCTTTAAGGATTCTGGGGGCGGGGTGCCGAGAACAGAACGTTCTTCGCGTCCGGCCCGGCTCCCAGGGGCGGAGGCTTCGCCGTGCCCAACCGTTCCATCGTCCTCGCTCTCGCCTTCGTCCTCGTGGCCCCCTCCGTGGCCGCGCTCCCCCTGCCCTGCCTGCCCGTCATCATCACGTGCGCGCCCACGACCCCCGGCTGGCTGGCGTGGGAGCAGCGCGCGCCGTCCAACTCGTTCAACGCCACCGCGATCTCGCCCGACGGCAGCGTCGTCGTGCTGGAGAGCGCGAACCTCTCGGGCGCGTCGCCCAGCTACGGGCTGCGCGGCGTGGAGTGGTCCACGGGCCACACGCTCTGGACGCTGGCCTTCGCCTCGCCGCCCGCGGCGTTCGCCCTCGACTCCTCGCGCGTCTACGTGACGACCACGTCCTACGAGGCGCTCAACACCACCGCGTACGGCCTGCGCAACGGCACGCTGGCGTGGGCCCAGACCAACTTCACCCTCAGCGGCGGCGAGAGCATCCTCGTCACGCCCAGCTGGGTGGGCACCGTGGAGGTCGACGCGTTCAACGGCCACGAGACGCTGCTGCGCTACGCGCCCGCCAACGGCACGCTCCTGGGCACGCTGGACACGGGCATCGACTTCTACGACCACATGGTGGGCACGGACGGCAGCAGCGTCGTCTTCGTGGGCACCAACGGCTCCAGCGCCCACGGCCTCAACGCGTTCAGCCTCAACGGGACGCTCCTCTGGTCGACGCCGCTGCCCGACACCCTTCAGTTCTTCCAGATGGGAGGGCCCACGTTCATCTACGACTACTTCCAGTGGTTCGGCCCCAGCCGCATCGGCGCGGTGAACCTCACCACGGGCGCCGTGGCGTGGGACGAGCCGGAGCCCAGCTTCGTCGAGTCGCTGGTCGTGAGCGCCGATGGCCGCACGGTGGAGATCACGCACTCGGGCGACTACTTCTATCCCCCCGAGATCACGGCCCTCGACGGCGCCACGGGCGCCACGCGCTGGACGACGTCCTTCAGCGGCGACTCGGAGACGGTGGCGGTCTCGGCCAACGCCAGCCGCACCTACGTCTCCCTCCACATCCAGACGTCGGGCAACACGACCGGCAACGCCACGGGCGGGCCGGCGTGGAACGCGACGCAGACGTGGGCCCTCGACGCCTCGGGGAACCCCCTGTGGAACCGCACGCTGGACCACGCGTTCCCCGTGGGCATCGCCACCGACGCCCTGGGCTCGCGCGTCGTGGAGCTGGCCGCCAACGAGACGGCGGTGGCGGGCATTGCGCGCGGCTACTACGGAGGCTGACAAAGCTCATCCGTCGCCCCCTCCGTGCCCGCCGCATGACCCTCTCGCCCCAGGACGCCGCCAAGAAGGCCGCCGCGGAAGCCGCGTGCAAGCACGTCCGCGACGGGACCATTGTGGGCCTGGGCACGGGGAGCACGGCCGACTTCGCCGTGCGCCACCTGGGCGAGCGCGTCAAGGAGGGCCTCCGCATCCGCGGCGTGCCCACGTCGCTGAAGACCGAGCGGCTCGCGCGCGAGGTGGGCATCCCCCTCGTCGACCTCAACGAGGTGGAGGCCATCGACGTCACCATCGACGGCGCCGACGAGGTGGACCCCAAGCTCGACCTCATCAAGGGGTTGGGCGGCGCGCTGCTGCGCGAGAAGATCGTCGCGTCCCTCACCGCGCGGCAGGTCATCGTCGTCGACCCCAGCAAGATCGTCCCCAAGCTGGGCACGCGCTCCCCGCTCCCCGTGGAGGTCCTCCCCTTCGGCTGGGCCGTCGTCGAGCGCCGCCTCCGGAAGGAAGGGCATCACCCCACGCTGCGCCAGAAGGAGGGCAAGCCCGTCCTCACCGACAACGGCAACCTCGTCCTCGACGTGCGCTTCCCCGAAGGCATCGCCGACGCGGCCAGGCTGGAGCGCGACCTCAACAACGTGCCCGGGGTCGTGGAGAACGGCCTCTTCCTGGGCATGACGTGGCGCGTCGTCGTGGGAGAGGCCGACGGGCGCGTGCGCGAGATCGTCCGCGGCTGAGCGCGCCTACGGGCGGCCGACACCCTTGCCCGCCTCGTGGCCCGGCGCGGCGCTCTTGCCTTCGCGCACCATCTTGGCCTGGAGCAGGATGCGCGAGCGCCACTGCGTCCAGTCCGCCTCGGTGGGCAGCAGGAGGAGCTGCTCCACCAGCGCGGGCGCCACGAGGCCCTGGCACGCCTCGCGCAGGAACGCCTGGAACGCCGCGAGGTCGGGCGTGGCGCGCAGCGCGTCCAGGACGCCCGGCTCCCCGCGGGCGCGCTCGCCCAGCCTCGAGCCGATGGCGCTCACGAGGCCGTAGGCCTTCTTCGCGTCGGGGGGCAGGCTTATGCTATCACCTCACTGGATGGGGGGCGGCGGGCCCTTGCGCTTCTCGGCCTTGCTCGCCTTGACCTGCTGCGCGATCTGGCCGCGCTTCCCCTTGGGCGGGGGCGGCGGCGCGTCGTGCTTCTTCTGCGGCAGGAGCCCGAAGAGGAGCGTGCACCCCGCCACGATCCAGATGAGGTACGCCAACGGCTCGTTGGGATAGCGATAGACGAGCCACCCCAACGCCGCGATGGCCACGGCGATGACCGCCCAGAAGAGGATCTCCAGTACGCGACCGTAGGGCGGCGTGTGGAAGACCTCGATGAGGCGCGCAAAGGGGCCAGGACGCGGGGCCACGCGCGGGCAAACCTGCCGCGACGTTTGGCGCTTGCGCCCAAAACGCGGGGGGTTCGGGGGGCGCAGCCCCCTGACGTGAAGGAAACGCCCAGCAGACGACTTCACGTCAGGGGGGCGAGCCCCCCTGAAACCCCCCATTTTGCGCGCGCTGCGGCGCGCGCGACGAAACTACAGTTTCTAGTAGGCGTGCATGAGGCGTCGGCTGGCCCGGTAAGGGGGACGGCGCCCGCGGCGGCCAAGCCCCTGGATGACGGCGCGCTTGTGCTTGCACATCTTCCCATACAGGCTTGCCTCGCAGAGGCACGAGAGGCGCCCCTCGCCCTCGTCGTGCAGGTCCACGAGAAGCTCGTGCTTGACGCCGGGACGGCTCTCGCTGTCGAAGACGAAGCGGTGGAGCCCGGGGCCCAGCGTCTCGTGCCGGTAGCGAAGCACGCACACGGTATGATTTTCCTCGACTTGAAGGTGACCTTCCGGTGGGCATTTCACTCGGGGTGGAGGGGGCGCTGAAAGATCTCCACCATGGGCCACGCGGCGAGGCGCCAGAACGTCCAGCCCCCCACCTCCTCGGGCACCACGATGCGGGCCGATTCCAGGACGCGCAGGTGATGGGACAGGGTGGAGGACGCGATGCCCAGCGCCGCCTCGATCTCCGTCGTCGCCAGGGCGCCGTGCCTCCGGAGAAGCTCGCCCACGAGGAACCGGTTGGGGTCGCCCAGGGCGCGGAACATGGCGAGGCGCAGCTGCGCGAAGTCGTCGGCCGCCACCTCGAGCGCCGCCGCGGCGGGGTCGGGCAGGCGGGCGCCCCCGGCGTCGCGCAGGCGGGCATAGCGGCCAGAAAGGGGGGCGGGCATATCTCGATGGCCATCGAGATGATGGGATAAAGCTCCGGCGGAAACGGTTATGTGGGGGCGGCGCTTTCGGCGGCCGTTCCCCCAACAGGAGGGGCCCCAATGGCGAAGCAGAAGCGTGGCGCGCTCTACAAGCAGATCAAGTCCCACTCCAACACCCGCCGCGAGTACATGGGCGGCGTCCCCGGCTCGCGCATCACCCAGTTCGACCTCGGCGACAAGAACGGCAACTTCAACGTCAAGGTCAGCCTCGTCGCCGGCGAGCGCGTCCAGATCATCCACAACGCCCTCGAAGCCTGCCGCGTCGCCGCCAACCGCGTCCTCATGAAGAACTGCGGCAGCGCCGGCTACCACCTCAAGGTCCGCGTCTACCCCCACGAGGTCCTCCGCGAGAACAAGCAGGCCTCCGGCGCCGGCGCCGACCGCGTCTCCCAGGGCATGCGCCAGAGCTTCGGCAAGGCCATCGGCACCGCCGCCCGCGTCGAGGTCGGCCAGCCCATCATGACCGTCCGCGTCACCCCCGAGCGCTTCCAGTTCGTCAAGGAGGCCTTCCGCAAGGCCAACACCAAGCTCCCCATCCCCACCCGCCTCGTCATCGAAGAGGGCGAGGACGAGGTCAAGAAGTTCATCGCCAGCGGCATCAAGGTCAAGGTCGTCGCCATCGGCAGCACCGGCGAGGCCGAGGCCAAGGCCGCCAAGGACGCCGCCAAGGCCGCCGCGGGCGCCGCCGCCGGCGCCGAAGGCGAGGCCAAGGAAGGCGACAAGAAGGAAGGCGACGCCAAGGCCGGCGACAAGAAGGCCGAGCCCGCCAAGGGCGCCGGCAAGCCCGCCGACAAGAAGAAGTGAACCGGCCCCAGGGCCTGGCTTGCTTCTCGGGGGCGCCTTTTGGGCGCCTCCGGCTTTTTTCTTCGTTTTTTCGTGATGAGGAGTGTGAGCCAGGCGGCGCCAGGTGGGTACGGGCGTGCACGGCTGCGCCCGTCCGTGCACGCCCGTACCCGCCCGGTTCCACCCGTGCACGCCCGGCTCCACCCGCCCCCGCCTGGCGGCACCTGGCGCCAGCCGGGGACAGGTGCCCCCTCCCCTTTGTGACGTCCCACGTCACGTCCAGTCGACACCCTTTTGCGCACGCCGGCCTGAGCCCCCCGCATCACCCACGACCTCTTCCTCCCCTCCGACCTGCGCGGGTTCCAGCAGGAGCTTGCCGGCCGGCTCGCGACGCTGGACCAGCCGGGGGGCGAGGTGAAGGCGCTGCGGGAGCGCTACGGGTTCACACAGGACGTCCTGGCGCGGCTGCTGGGGCTGCGGCGGGAGAGCCTGTCGCGCATCGAGTCCGGCCGCGTCGCGCTCACGCTGCCGGTGCTGCAGCGGTTCGTCCGGGTGGTGACGCTGGCGCGGGGCGTGCGCGAGCACCTGGCCTACGCGGAGGCGCGGGGGAACATCCCCGACGAGCGCCGCCTGGACGTGCTCGCGCAGTCGCTCCGCATCGAGAAGGATGCGGCCGACGAGGTCGTGCTGCTCTCGATGATGGCGTACGACAAGAAGCGCAAGGACACTCTCACGCAGTCTCTCCGGTGATCTCACATGACCTCGAAGCCTACCTCGGAAGTCGTCTGGGCGCAGAACATCGGCAAGGATGATATCCCGCTCGTGGGCGGGAAGGGGGCGAACCTGGGCGAGATGATCGGCATCGGCCTTCCGGTGCCGCCCGCGTTCGTGGTGTCGGCGCCGGCGTTCCACCATTTCCTGGTGGAGTCGGGCGTCGCGGAGAAGGTGTTCGGCGACCTGGCGCGGCTCGACGTGGAGGACAGCAAGGCGCTGCGCGAGGCCAGCGAGCGGGCGCGGGAGCTGGTGCTCAAGGCGAAGCTGCCGCCCGCGCTGGAGCGGCAGATCCGCGACGCGTACCGCTCCCTGGCGAAGTCCGAGGGGGGGAAGGACCCGCTGGTGGCGGTGAGGAGCAGCGCGACGGCGGAGGACCTGCCGGAGGCAAGCTTCGCGGGCCAGCAGGACACGTACCTCAACGTGCGCGGCGAGGATGCCCTGCTGGAGCACGTGCAGCGCTGCTGGGCGTCGCTCTACACGCCGCGGGCGGTCTACTACCGCGTGAAGCACAAGTTCCCCCACGAGAAGGTGGCCATCGCGGTGGTGGTGCAGATCATGGTCGACGCGGCCAAGGCGGGCGTCATGTTCACGCGGCACCCCACGACGGGCGCGGACAGCACGCTCATCGAGGCGGCGTGGGGGCTGGGCGAGGGGGTCGTGAGCGGCAACGTCACGCCCGACACCTACGAGGTGGGCGCGGACGGGAAGCCCACGAGCGTGCGCGTCGCGTCCAAGGAGACGATGTACGTGCGCGGCAAGCAGGACCGGACGGTGGTCGAGGCCGTGCCGGGCAACAAGAAGCAGGCGCGCGTGCTCTCGGACGAGGAGCTCAAGCAGCTCCACAACCTGGGCCGCGCCATCGAGAAGCACTACGGAAGCCCGCAGGACATCGAGTGGGCGATGTCGCAGGAGGGCGTCCTCAACGTCCTCCAGGCGCGCCCCATCACGACGCTCAAGGGCAAGCCGGGCGGCTCCGCGGCGGCTCCGCAGGCGGCGGGCTCGGGGGCGGCTTTGCTATCAGGCCTCGGCGCGAGCCCGGGCGTCGCGGTGGGCAAGGTGGCCATCATCGCCAACGTCGAGCAATTGGAGAAGTGCAAGCCCGGCGACATCCTCGTGACGCAGATGACGATGCCCGACATGGTCCCGGCGATGAAGCGCGCGGCGGCCATCGTCACCGACGAGGGCGGGATGACGTGCCACGCGGCCATCGTGTCGCGCGAGCTTGGCGTGCCCGCGGTGGTGGGCACGAAGCAGGCCACGAAGCGGCTCAAGGACGGCATGGTGATCACGGTGGACGGCGAGAAGGGCACCGTGACCGAGGGCGGCGCGCCCGCGCAGAAGGCGGGCGAGGCGGGCGCGATGCCGGAGCGCCCCATGCCCAAGGTGGGCGCCTCGAAGCCCGTGACCGCGACGCAGGTGAAGGTCAACATCAGCATGCCCGAGGCCATCGATCGCGCCCTCGCCACGGACCCGGACGGCGTGGGTCTGCTGCGCATCGAGCACATCGTCCTGGGCCTGGGCAAGCACCCCCTCACGTTCATCCGCGGCGGCAAGGAGCAGGAGTACGTCGACTACCTCGTGAAGAGCATCAAGACCGTCGCGGAGCCCATGTACCCGCGCTCCGTCTGGGTGCGCACGCTGGATGCGCCCACCGACGAGTTCCGCCAGATGGAGGGCGGCGAGGGCGAGCCCCACGAGCACAACCCCATGCTGGGCTGGCGCGGCATCCGGCGCGGCCTGGAGCAGCCGGAGCTTCTGCGCGCGGAGCTGAAGGCCATCCGCAAGCTCCTCGACCAGGGCGTCACCAACGTGGGGATCATGCTGCCCCTCGTGCAGCACCCCCACGAGATCCGCCAGGCGAAGCAGATCGCGCGGGAGTGCGGCATCGAGCCCCACAAGGACTGCGAGTTCGGGATCATGATCGAGATCCCCGCGGCGGCGCTGGTCATCGACTCGCTCCTGGACGAGGGGCTCGACTTCGTGAGCTTCGGCACCAACGACCTCACGCAGTACACGCTGGCGGTGGACCGTAACAACGAGAACGTGGCGCGGCTCTACAACGAGTTCCACCCCGCGGTGGGCAAGCTCATCGAGATGAGCATCAAGGCGGCCCGCGCGCGCGGCGTGCAGACCAGCATCTGCGGCCAGGCCGGGAGCAACCCCAAGTTCGTGGAGAAGCTCGTCGCGTGGGGCATCACCAGCGTCAGCGCCAACATCGACGCGCTGGCGCGGGTGCGCGAGACCATCGCGAGGACCGAGCAGCGCATGCTCCTCGACGCGGCGCGGTCCAAGGGGGGTTCGGGGGGCGCAGCCCCCTGACGTCTTGATCGTCTGCTCGACCTGATATCACGTCAGGGGGCTTCGCCCCCCGAACCCCCCTTGGGTGCGCACGGCGAAGATGGCGGCTCCTACTCCGTCGCCGCGGTGATCGCGCCCATGAGGAGGCACGCGATGGCGAGGACGGCGAGGAGCGCCGCGCCCGCGCCGCCCAGGAGGACGGCGCCCGCCATGCCCAGGACGCCCAGCGCCAGCAGGATCCACGTCACGATGCCAAGTTCCACGAAGGCCGGACGACGGGGCGAGGGATAAGGCTCGCTCATCCGTCGCCGGGCGCGGCGGAGGCCTCGCCGTGGGGGCGCTTCGCGCGGTCCCACGCCTCGATCATCTCGAAGCCGTGCAAGCCCACGAGGCCCAGGGCGGAGGCGAGGCTCGCGACGCCCACGAAGACGGCCCACGACGTGGACATGACGCCCGCGGCGGCGAAGCGCACCTGGAGGATGGTGATGACGACGAGGAAGACGGAGAGCGTCGCGAGGCGGAGCCACTCCAGGCGGCTGCGGCGCGCGAGCCCTTCGCGACGGCCGACGCGGAAGACCCCGTAGACCGCCCCCAGGAGGAGCGGGTACGCGAGGAGGGCGCCGCCAGCCATGCCGGAGCCCTCTCCCAGGGCCCCTATTCATACCCTGCGGAGCGAGTCCCAGGCTCCTCCCGAAAGCCTCATCACGGCCCGCCGGGTCCGAGCGCCCATGGCGACCATCGCCCCCGGGGACCTCGTGGCCCTGGCCGACGAGGAGGGGGGCCGCACCCTGGTGCGGGCGCAGGGGGGCGCGCAGAAGCTCCGCGGCGTGGGCATCCTGGCCGGCGAGCGCCTGGTGGGCCTCGCCTGGGGCGACGTGCTGACCCACGGCAGCAAGACGCTCCGCCTCCTCAAGCCTGGTGTCGCGGACCTCACCGCGGGGCTCGCGCGCAAGGCGCAGATCGTCCTCCCCAAGGACGCCAGCCGCATCCTCTTCGAGTGCGACGTGCGCGCCGGCAGCCGCGTCGTCGAGGCCGGCATCGGCAGCGGCGCGCTCACCACCGCGCTGGCCTGGGCCGTGGCGCCCACGGGGCGCGTCTTCACCTACGAGATCCGCCCCGACTTCATCGACTGGGCGCGCCGCAACCTGGAGGAGAGCGGCCTCGCCCCCCTGGTGGAGGTCAAGGAGGGCGATATCACCAAGGGCGTCCAGGAGCGCGACGTCGACGCGGTCGTCCTCGACGTGCCCAACCCGTGGGACGCCGTCCCCGCCGCGCGCGAGGCCCTGCGGGGCGACGGCCACTTCTGCGCCTACAGCCCCCTCGTGTCGCAGGTGGAGCTGACGCACAAGGCGCTCCGCGAGCACGGCTTCCACGACCTGCGCACGCTGGAGATCATCGAGCGGCGCTGGACCGTGGGCGAGCGCGGCTCCCGCCCGGATCACGAGATGCTCGGGCACACGGCTTGGCTGACCTTCGCTCGGAAGGGCGTCTAGGGAAATTTCCCTGGTCAAGGGTCCAAAGAACGCGATGAGCGCGAAGAGCGCCAAGGACGCGACGAAAGGAGACTTCGCGACCTTGGCGCTCTTCGCGCTCATCGCGTTCTCTGGACCCGCCGGTCGGGGGGCATCCCTGGCCACGCGGGACCCGGCTTTCTTATAGAGAGACCCGCATCCGCGCCCCATCCGAGGACTCCCCATGGGACGCAAGCAGGAGAACTTCTCCGAGTGGTACAACGAGCTGGTCGAGAAGGCCGACCTCATCGACAAGCGCTACCCCATCAAGGGCATGGACGTCTGGAGGCCCTACGGCCTCAGCATCATGCGCGCCATCGACCGCTACACCCACGAGGAGATGGCCCGCACCAGACACCAGGAGGTGCAGTTCCCCCTCTTCATCCCGCAGACGGAGTTCAACAAGGAGGCCGAGCAGATCAAGGGCTTCGGCGGCGAGGTCTACTGGGTGACCAAGGGCGGCAACAACGACCTGGACGTCCCCCTGGTCGTGCGCCCCACCTCCGAGACGGCGATGTACCCCATGTTCAGCCTGTGGGTGCGCTCGCACAAGGACCTGCCCCTCAAGGTCTACCAGATCGTCTCCGTGTTCCGCTACGAAACGAAGCAGACGCGCTCGTTCATCCGCGTGCGCGAGATCCACTTCTTCGAGGCGCACACCGCGCACGACACCTACGAGGACGCCGAACGGCAGATCCACGAGGACGTGCAGATCTGGGCGCGCCTCGCGGAGAGGCTCTGCCTGCCCTACGTGCTCAGCAAGAGGCCCGACTGGGACAAGTTCCCCGGCGCGCACTACTCGGTGGCCGCGGACGCCATGCTCCCCGAGCTCAAGACGCTCCAGGTCGCGACGTTCCACCACTACAAGGACAACTTCGCGAAGGCCTACGACATCAAGTACGAGTCGCAGGACTCCACGCACGTCTTCGCGCACCAGACGACCTACGGCATGAGCGAGCGCCTGCTGGGCGCCATCATCAGCGTGCACGGCGACGACAAGGGCCTCATGCTGCCCCCCGCCGTCGCGCCGCACCAGGCCGTCATCGTCCCCATCCTGTTCAAGGGCAAGGAGGCCGGCGTCATGGACGCCGCGCGCCACCTGGCGAACCTCCTCCTCGCCGCGGGCTTCCGCGTCCACGTGGACGACCGCGAGGAGACGGCGGGCTTCAAGTTCAACGACTGGGAGATGCGCGGCGTGCCCGTCCGCATCGAGCTGGGCCCCAAGGACGTCGAGAAGGCCCAGTGCGTCATGGTGCGCCGCGACAACGGCCAGAAGAGCTTCGTCGCGCAGGCCGACGCCGCCAAGGGGCTCGCCGAGACGCTGGCCTCCTACGCCGACGGCCTCGTGAGCCGGGCGTGGAAGACCATGACCGAGAACGTCCGCGACGTCAAGACCGCCGAGGAGGCCAAGACCGTCTCCGGCATCGCCCGCGCCGGCTGGTGCGGCAGCGACGAGTGCGGCCAGAAGATCCAGGCCGTCACCGAGAAGACCGTCCTGGGCGTGCCCCTGGACGTGGCCTTCCCCTCCTTCAAGGAGGAGGCCCACGGCAAGCTCGTCCTCCCGGGCAAGGGCTTCTCGGGCCACTGCGCGGCGTGCGGGAAGGCGACGACGACGCCGGTGCACATCGCGAAGACGTACTGAGGCTTCTTGGGGTCGGGCCGACCCCTCCATCTGAAATCCCTCAGCGTAGCCGCTGTTCCGATGGAGTCTCGTTCACCGGAAGCGCACGATGCATAGACCCACCGGTTCCATCGGAACCAGCCGATGCATATAGCGCACCGGTCGCGGTTTCGACTTATTAGAACGCTTCCGCCGAAAATGATATCGCCACCGCGCGCGTAGTAGGGGTTGCCTCCTTGGAGGCGCAACGCGCGCAGGCGCCAAGGCCGGACCCGGCGACGGGGCTGGACGAAGCGTCTGCGGAACGACGCCGGCTCGGCATGCGCCGCCCCGACACGCGATTCGAACGCGGGGACGGGCACACGCGCGCGCCGGCGGGGCAGCCGCAACTCGAGCGAAGGACTGCCCGCCCCCGTCCGCAAGGGCCCGGGTCCGTTCAACCGCCCCCTCCGGAACCCGCCGGCGAACCACCCCGGCTTCGGAGGAACACGCCACGAACCCGCCGAACTGACGGCAGGCCGCGCGTCCGTGTGATGGATCGCGGCCCATCGCAGACCGGCGCTGATCTCAGCGCCCCTGCGACCCCCTCCGACGCGCGAGCGTCGGGGAGCCCCGGCAAGCATGCACCGTGGAGCCGGGGGCCGGCCGAGGCCTGGCCAGGCCAAGGCGGCGGGACGGGTTCTCCCCGCTCGTAGCCGAGCGGGGACGACCGGCCAGCCCCACCCCCGTGGGGCCCGCCACCGGACAAGCCTCGTGCCGAGGGAGTCCGGAGCGCCCGCGCCCCGCGCGGGAGGACCGGTCGGTGGCAGGCGGCTCCGCGTCGCGCCTCCAGGAAGAGCACCTTTTCCGTGCCCACCTGGCCTCGTCGGGGAATAAATACGTGCGAGCCGGTGGTGGATCCCCGTGCGCGTCCTGCCCTTCGCGCTGCTGGCCTTCCTGGCCGCGGCCCTGGCGCTTCCGAGCCCCTTCGCCCTCTGGGCCCTGAGGCCTGTGCCCGATCCGCACCAGGCGTACCTCGACGCCCGGATGCTCGCCTCCGCCGCGCGCGTCGTGGCCGCGATTCTCTTCCTGGCGGGCGCGGTCGCGCTGGCCTTCGCGGTGCGGCGCGGAGAGGCTGCGCTCCCGCGGGCGCTTCCCGTCCTCGCCCTGGCGAGCCTTGCCCTGGGCGGCGCGCTCCTGAGCCCCTGGGGTTCCAGCCTCGCGACGGACTCGATCCACGAGCGCTACGAGCGCGGGGGCTTCCTGAAGCCCTACCCGGACGTGGACCTCGCCCGCGGCCCGCTGCCCAACGAGACGTACTTCGCCTTCACCGGATCGCGCGAGGTCTCCAACGTGACCGCGCCCATCGACGTGGGGCCCGTCCACGCGCGCCGGGGGGACGTGTGGGACGTCGGGACGAGGGGCGACGGAGCGGGATGGCCGGGCGACGGTCGCCCCGCGATCTCCAGCGACTTGCCCCTGCGCTGCGTTCCCGGCCCCTTCCTCGACGAGAGGAGCGACGCGCGCTCGCCCCTCGTCGTCTCATGGTGGCGCTGCGTCGCGCTCGCCTCCGGCGACGCGAGGGTGCAGGTCTCCCTGCCAGGGCCTGCGCCTGGAACCGTCGTCGTGCTCGTGAACGTCCTCCCCAGCCTGGATGCAGCGGTCGCGACCACGCTCGCGCGGTCGGAGGCCCTCCTTGCGCTTGGCGTCGCGGCCGCGGCGGGCGCGGGCGCGTGGGCCGTGAAGAGGCGCGAATCCCGTCCGCGCTGAAATTACAGATTGGCTAGCGGAGAACGTAACATATTTCGCCACCGCAGGCGTTCGGCTCGTCGTCCGGAGCATCCGGACAGGGAATTGTTGTGCTACCTACGTTGAGATCCAGATCGATCGCTGTCGCGCTCCTCCTCTTTTCGGTCGTCACGCTGCCTGCGGTCCAGGCGGACTCCATCGCCTCCCCGGAGCGCGCCCGTCCCCTCGACACGCTCTGCTTCCTGCTTCCCGTCGCGCCGGGCGCGGTGCAATCGGAGCAGTGGTGCGCGAAGGCGCTGCGCGGGACCCCCCTTGACGAGATCCTGGCCAACGCCCCCGAGCCCTTCGCGTCGAGCCACACCAACGTCAACCTCGGCGTGGACTACGAGAACTCGAACCTCGGCGGGGCCTCGTTCACCTGGTGGGGCACCACCGGCTGCACGTCCAGCATCAGCTACATCGGCAACTATCCCGCCGAGTGGGTGGACCGGGTCTCGTCGGCCATCGTCGTGTCCGGAAGCGGATGCAACTGGTTCTACCACTTCAACGACAACGACGAGAGCGGCAGCTACTACTACTGCGGGCTGACCGTCCACAAGTGCGACCAGGACCAGCTCTACATCCAGGGGTTCGACAACGCGGCCAACTCGATGCGCATCACGGCCTGAGCCCCGCAAGGAGGCCCGCTCCGGCGGGCCCCCCTTTTGCTATCGCTCCTCGCGCCATCGGACAAGCTCCTGCGCGAAGCGCGCCGGCTGCTCCAGCTCGGGGAAGTGGCCCGCGTCCTCCAGCACGACCACCTTCGCGCGGGGCGCGTGGCGGCGGAGCCCTTGGGGGTCGCTGCCGCGGTGCGTGCGGTCCCTGGCGCCCCACACGGCCAGCACGGGCAGGTCCGTGGGGGGCGGGGGCGCGGCGCGCTCCAGGGCGCGGAAGGCGGCGGCGAGGGGGAAGCGCGCGCCGTGGTCGAACGACTCGACGGCCAGCGCGCCGAAGGCGTCGCCCGCCTCGCGGGTGGGGAGCGCGGCGCGGTACCACGAGCGGGCGATCTCCGGGGCGCGCACGTAGCCCAGCGCGGGGCCCACGAGGGGCGCGCGCAGCGCGCGGCGCCTGTCGACGCGGTCGATCCACCGCAGCGCGTCGTCCCACGCAGGGGCCTGGAGGGCGACCAGCGAGTCCACGAGGTCGGGCCGCGCGGCCGCGACGCGCAGCGCGACGTAGGCGCCCACGCAGGGCAGCGCCAGGGTGCACGGCCCCAGGGCGAGCTTGTCCAGGAGGGCGATGGTCGCCTCCGCCTGCGCGTCGGGGGACTGCCCCGCGCCGCGGGCGGCCTTGGAGTGGCCGAACCCCACGGGCTCGAAGGCGACGACGCGCGCGTGGGGGCGCAGCGCGACCATGAGGGGGCCGTACTGCTCCAGCACGTTGGGCGGGTCCGTCGCCAGCACGAGCGGAGGCCCCTGGCCCGCCTGCCGCAGGCGGACGGAGCCCTGGGGGATCGCGACCTGGCGGATCATTGATATCGCGAGACGAGGGCCGCGAGGGCGCGCTTCTGCTCGGGCCACGAGAGGCGCGTCTCCGCCTCGGCGGCGCTCACCCACTCGGCGCCGGTGTGCTCGTCGCTCAGGGCCTCGGTGACGCCGGGCTCGACGCGCGCCGCGTAGGCCGTCTCGTGATAGCGCCCCTTGCGCGGGCCGTCCTTCAGCTCGTAGGTGAAGGTCACGCCCAGGGGCTCGGGGGAGACGTCGAAGCCCGTCTCCTCGTCCACCTCGCGCACGGCGGCGTTGAGGAGGCCCTCGTGCGCCTCGACGTTGCCCGTGACGGGGTGCCAGAGCCCCTTCTCGGTCTTCGCGCGCTTCAGGAGCAGGATGCGGAGGCCGTCGGGCGTCTTGCGGTAGAGGAAGACCTGGACCTTCCGGCGCAGGGGCATGGCAACGGCAAGCCTGGCGGGGGGCTTGAAGGTGGCCCTTCGCGGCCCACGCCCCCGGGCGGCGCGGGCGCCGCTGGAAAAGCCAAGGCATCGTCAAGAGGCAGGGCCCTTCAGGCGCCCATGTATTGCGCAAGATGCGGACGCCCCTTCGACGACGAGCTGCTGGCGTGCCGCGTCTGCGAGCCCGGGGAGGGGCGCCGCCTCGCGCAGGCGCGCCTGCTCCGCCGGCGCCAGAGCCTCCTGGGCTGGTAGGCCGGCAAACCTCCAAGCGCGGAGCCCCCGCTGCGTCGCCATGGACCACGTCTCGGTCTACGTCACGTTCCCCGACGCGGACGTCGCGCGCCGCGTCTGCCGCGCCCTGGTGGAGGAGCGCCTCGTCGCGTGCGCCAACCTCGCGCCCACCGAGAGCCTGTACGAGTGGGAGGGGCGCCTGGAGGAGGCCCGCGAGGTGGCGGCCTTCTGCAAGACGCGCGCCGCGCTGGTGGGCCGCGTCGCGGCCCGCGTCAAGGAGCTTCACCCCTACGAGGTGCCCTGCGTCGTGGCGTTTCCCCTGCTGGGCGGCCACGGGCCCTACCTCGCGTGGATCGACGCGCAGACGCGCTCAGCCTGAGCGCACCGGCACGCCGAGGCCCTCCACGATGCGCCGCGCCCACGCGAGCTTGCGGAGCTTCGCGGCCGCGTCGCGGCCAGGCTTCGGCGCGGGCGTCTCGAAGTCGAACCCCACGAGGCGCAGCGACGCGGCGCCCATGGCGACGGCGAGGCACGCGGCGCGGTCGCCGTCGGTGAAGCCGCCGAAGTCGCGCATGCGGCCGCGGGGCTCCGCCTGCGTCGTGCCCAAGACGGGGCCCAGGAGGCGCGGCACGTGGCGCGCGAGGGCGTCGCGGTTGTCGCCGTGCGCGTGCACGACCAGCGGAACGCCCAGGGCGGAGAGCGCGACCTGCAGCGCGACGTCGCCGTCCAGGTCCGTCACCACCGCCACGGGCTCGCGCGGCGGGGGTGCCCGGGGGTCTGCCACGAGGAGCGGGCCCTCGGGGACGTTCTCCGCGGGCGCGCCGCCGAGGATCACCGCCTCGCGGCCCGCAAGCTCCGCGCGGAACGCGTCGAGGTCCACGCAGAGGCGGTCCTCCAGCAGCGCGTCCAGCTCGTCGCGCGCCGCCTCGTCCGCCGCGCGCGAGAAGCCGAAGTCGGCGAGGATCGCCTCGTAGGTCGGCTCCCAGCGCGCCCAGTCCATCGGGCGGCCAGCGGCGCGCCCCGCCATCAGGCTTCTTCCTCCCGCGCGCCCACTGCCGGCCGATGCCCGAGATGTCGCGCGTCGAGCGCCTCCTGGTCAACGGCCCCCTCGTCCGCATGGCGCACCGCGACGTGGCCGTGCCGCGGCTGCTGCGCCTCGCGCTGGCGCCCCTGGAAGGCCCGCTGCTGGAGGTGGGCTGCGGCGAGGGCGCCACCACCGAGGGGCTGCTGGACCGCCTCCCCGGCATCGAGGTCACGGCGCTGGACTTCGATCCCTTCCAGGTGGAGCGCGCCCGGAGGCGCGTCGAGGGCCGCGCCCTCGTCGTGCAGGGCGACGCCGCTGCGCTGGACTTTCCCGGAGGGTCGTTCGCGACGGTGGTGGAGATGAACGCGTTCCACCACGTGCCCGAGTGGCGCAAGGCCCAGCGGGAGGCGTTCCGCGTCCTGAGGCCCGGCGGCCAGTTCCTCTTCATGGACTACGCGCGGAGGTTCGCGCGGGGCCTCTTCGCGACGAGCGCTTTCCAGCCCGGCGCGTTCACGCCCGACGAGTTCGTCCACGGCCTCGCGGACGCGGGCTTCTCCCCGGTGGTGCTGCGCGGCTCGTGGGTGGTCACGGGCTGCGCCCGACGACCTCGATGATCCCCTTGCCGTACTTCTCCACCTTCTTGGGCCCCATGCCCTTCACCGCCAGGAGGTCGGACTCGGTGGCGGGCCGCGCCGCGGCGATGGCGCGCAGCGTCGCGTCGTGCGCGACGACGTAGGCCGGCACGCCCTCCTCGTCCGCCCGCGCCTTGCGCCACGCCTTCAGCGCCGCCAGCAGCGCGTCGTCCACGTCCGAGGGCTCGGCGCCCGCGGGCGCCTCGCGCTTGGGCGGCGCCTCGACGACCAGGGGCCGCTCGCCGAAGAGGGCGTCGAGCCCCTTGGGCGTGAGCTTCAGCATCGTGCCGCCGTGCTCCAGCGTCGCGCGCTCGACGTAGCCCATCTCCTCCATGCTGCCGATGAGGGCCTTCACCTTGCTCTCGCTGCGCAGGCCCAGCGAGCCGCGGGCGGGGAGCTTGTCGGCCCACGGCGGGCTGCGCGCGTCGCCGCGCAGGTGCCAGATGAGGTTGCGCTCGCCGATCCCGCGGCCCCCGGAGAGCGCGTTGAGGACGTGCCGGCGCGCCTCCTCCTCGGAGCCCGCGCCCTCCTCGGGAAGCTCGTGCGCGACGCCCAGGCAGTTGTCGCAGCTGCCGCAACGCTCCGGCACCCCCTCCTCGCCGAAGTAGCGGCGCAGGTACCAGTGGCGGCAGCGCGTCGTCTTCACGTAGTCGAGGATCTCCTTGCCGCGCTGCTCGGCCAGCGCCGCGTAGCGGTCCAGGACCGCGGGCGCGCCCTCCGCGGAGCCCGTGACCTTGTGCAGGATCGCGCGGGGGCCCACCTGGAAGAAGAGCGCCCCGTCCGCCTCTTTCGACAGCAGGGTGGGCTCGACCTTCTCGGGGGCGACGCCCAGCGCGCGGGCCGCCTCGAAGAGGCCCACCTCGCGGCCCGAGATGGGGAGGTCGCCGCCGTGGACCAGCACGCTGCGCGGCGCGTCGGCGAGGCGGACCGCGGCGCCGGCCTCCGCGAGGATGGAGAGCGCGACGCGGGGCTTCACGTCGTCCTCGGGGTCGAGCGCCGCCACCTGCGCGGGGTCCAGCAGGCTGTAGCCGTCCTCGCCCGCGCTCGCCAGCAGGAGGCCCCACGCCTCGTGGACGAGCTTCGCGCTGGGCAGGTCGCCCCGCGCGCGGCTCTTGAGCTGCCCGCCGTCCTGCGCGGTGGCGAGGAGCACGCAGCGCGCGGGAAGCCCGTCGCGCCCGGCGCGGCCCGACTCCTGCGAGTAGCTCTCGACGCTCTCGGCGGGGTCGGCGTGGAAGACGAAGCGGATGTCCCCCTTGTTGATGCCCATGCCGAAGGCGACCGTCGCGACGAGCACGTCGACGCGCCCCTCCATGAACTCCTCCTGGCGGCGCGTCCGGTCGTCGAGCCCCGCGTGGTAGGGCGCGGCGCGCAGGCCCGCGCGGGAGAGCGCCTCGGCGAGCTGCTCGCACTTGGCGCGGCTGCTGGCGTACACGATGCCGGGGCCCGGCGTCTCGCGGCAGAGCTGCACGAGGTGCGCGAGCTTGTCGTCCGCGCTTCTGGCGAGGATCGCCTCGTAGCGGAGGTTGGGGCGCGCGGTGCTGGCGCGCACGACGGTCATGGGGCAGAGGCGGCGCACGATGTCGCGCTCCACGCGCGGGGGCGCCGTCGCGGTGAACGCCGCCACGGGAGGGCTCCCCAGGAGCGTGCGCGCGTCGGCGATGCCCAGGTAGTCGGGGCGGAAGTCGTGCCCCCACACCGAGACGCAGTGCGCCTCGTCCACCACCAGGCGGACGACGCCCGCGCGGCGCAGCGCGGCGAGGAAGGTCGCGTTGCGAAGACGCTCGGGCGCCGCGTAGACGAGGCGGTAGCGCCCCGCCGCGATCTCGTCGAGCGCGCGCCGCGCCTGGGCCTGCGTCAGCTCGCTGGTGAGCGCGACGCTGGCGGCGCGCATGGGCGCGGGGAGCGAGTCGAGCTGGTCCTTCATGAGCGCGATCAAGGGGCTCACCACCAGCGTGACGCCGCGCGAGAGCACGGCGGGCAATTGATAGCACAAGCTCTTGCCGCCGCCCGTGGGCATGAGGGCCAGCACGTCCTCGCCGCGCAGGATGCGCGCCAGCACCTCGCCCTGCCCCTCGCGGAGGCCCGCATAGCCGAAGTGGCGCCTCACGAGGTCCGCCGCGCGCTGGATCTCCTCCGGCGACACGGCGGGCCCGGAGGAGACGGCCTTGGGCGCCGCCTCCTGGCGCGGCGCCGCGGCGGCGCCCACGAGCGCGGCGGCCTCGGCGCGCTGGAGGGAGAGCGCCTCGGCCATGGCCTGCGCATGGTGCTCCTCGCCCGCGCCCTCGAAGAAGCGGCGCAGCCTCTGGTGATAGCTCGCGGAAAGCGGGCCCTCCTCGTCGCCGCGCGTGTCGAGGAGGCGCGCCGCGAACGCGCTGCCCGACACCCAGTCGCCCATGGCGCCGCACGCCTCCGCGAGGCCCAGGAGGCCGCGCCTCCTCGTGGGGTGCTCCGCGACGGCGGCCTCGAAGGCGCGCCGCGCAGGTGCGGCCTCACCGGCCTCCAGCAGCGCCTCGCCCAGGATGACGCGCCGCAGGTAGGGAGCGAGCCCCGGCTGCGCGTCCAGGAAGGAAGGCACCTCGGCGACGCGGCCCAGGCGCGCGAGGGCGCGGGCGCGCAGGCCGAGGCTCACGCTGGAGGCGCCCTGCGCCTCGCGGCGCTCCACCGTGGCCAGCGCGCCTGCGGCGTCGCCCGTGTCCAGCTGCGCCTCGGCGAGGAGGTCCAGGGCGAGCAGGCCCGCGCGGGCCGGGTCCACGAGGCGGACGACCTCCTCGGGGCGGCCGGCGACGAGGAGCGCGCGCAGGTGGGCGGCCTGCTCGCGGGGCGGGCGGTCCGCGAAGTCCATCGCGAAGCGCAGCGCCCCCATGGGCCTAAAGCTGTGCCCCTCTCGATCCGACGGCCACGTGGACCTCCACCGGGAAGGCGAGCCCGTGCGGGCCCGTCCAGGGCCGGAGCGCGTCGTCCACGTCGCGGAGCAGCCCCTCGCGCGCCTCGTCGATCGCCTCCGCCTCCGAGAGCGAGGAGCCCGCGACGTAGGCCTCGGCGAAGGCCGCGCCGCTGGCGAAGCGCGCCTCCCTGCGCAGCCGCTCCACGGTGACGCCCATCCCCGCCTTCTCGAAGAGGCCGCGCAGCCCCGCCTCGGTCTCCAGCGCGTCGTCGAAGCGCAGCGCGAGCCCTTGGCCCAGGCGCTTGCGCGCGGCCTCGTCCAGCGCGCGGAAGCCCGGGCTCTCCGCGAGGCCGGTCCACAGGAGGACGCCCACGCGCGGCGCGACGCGGGCCAGCTCCGCCACCGCCCGCGCCGGGTCCTCCGCGAAGGGGAGGCCGTGCTGGCAGAGCGCGACGTCGAACGCGCCGTCGTGGAAGGGCAGCCGCTCCACGTCGGCCAGCGTCCAGCGCGCGGAGGGGACGACGCCCCGCGCGAACGCGACCATGTCGTCCCAGCTGTCCGCGGCCACCACGCGGGCGCGCGGGAGGAGGCGCGCGAGGGCCCCGGTGCCCGCGGCGGCGTCCAGCACGCGCGCGCCGGGCGCGACCGGGACCCGCGATAGCAATTCCCGCGCGAGGGGGAGCATGAGCGCGGGGACGAGGCCGCGCTCGTAGCCTTGGGGGATGGGCGAGGTGGTCACGCGGCCCACTCCAGCGCCCACTCGTAGCTCTCCCGCAGCCAGGCCATGAGCTGCGAGTCCACGTCGCCGGGGGCCTCCACGACGACGCGGTGCGGGAGGAGGGGCATGCGCGCGGCGCGGGCGTCGAGGATGCGGTCGTGGTCGGCGCGGCCCACCTTGCGGAACCCCACGTCGACGCGCCGCGCCAGGGGGCGCAGGACGGCGAAGGGCGCGCCGCCGCGGTGATAGCGCACGAACCCGTTGCGCGTCTCCACCGTCACGTCGGGGCCGAAGCGGCGCAGCGTGCGGTCGAGGAACTCCGCGGCGGCTCGCGCGCTCACGCCTCGGCAACGAAGGGCACCCGCTTCAAGGTCTCCGGTGGGACGATCTCCTCCCTTCCCCCGTTGGCGCCATGGCGCGGCGTCTTGGGAATCGTCGCGTCGTGGCGCCGTCGCGCCGTGGCGTCAAGTGGTGGCGAGAAGGCAGGCTCAGCACCCGGAGGCCATCATGGCCAGGGGCGACGCGGCGGCCTGGCCGTCGAGGTAGGCCTGGTTGGCCGTCGTCGTCTCGTGGAGGAGGAAGGCGCCCACGCAGGCCGAGAGGACGCCGAAGGCGAGCCAGACGGGGGGCGACGCGCACCGGGCGCGCAGCATGAGCGAGCCGCCCAGGAGGACGAGCACGTAGGCGAGGTCCAGGACGAGCCAGTCCCACGGCACGACGGGCCCGCACATGACGACCGGCGCTGGGCGCTCCTCCCGGATGGCCCGATCGCCGGGGGACAAGGGGCCCTGGGGCCCGCGCAACCCTCATGCGGCGGCGGGGAATGGTCCGTGCGATGCCGGCCGTCAAGGGGAACAGCCTGGGCGCGCGCATCCTGCTGCTCCTGGGCGAGCGATACCCCATCACCCTGCGGCAGGTGGCGCTGGCGCTCCAGACGCGGCCCGACGCCGTGGAGCGCGAGACGAAGCGCCTCCTCGCGCAGGGGCTCGTCGTCACGGAGCGGCTGGGCGAGGAGACGTACGTCGCGTTGAGCGGCGCGGGCGTCACGTACCTCGGGCTCCCCGCGAAGGAGGCGGAGCGCCTGAAGGGGCGCAAGCCCGCCCCCGCGAAGCCGCGCGACGAGGGCGACCCCGCGTTTGGCTAGCGCCTTCGGGGAATGTACCAGAAACCCCCTTCTCTCCCGTCACGCGTGAGACTCGATCCTCGTGCCCGCTTCGTTCCGGCGCATCCTCCACATCGAAGACTCCGAGACCGACGCCTACATCGTGAAGCGCGCCTTCCGCGACCAGCCGGACGTCGAGATCGCCTGGGCCACGACGGGGAGCCAGGGGCTCCAGAAGCTCCTCGAAGGGAACTTCGACCTGGTGCTCCTGGACTACGCCCTGCCCGACATGACGGGCCTGGAGGTGCTGCTGCAGGTCGTGGAGAAGTCGCCCGGCACGCCGGTCGTCATCGTCTCGGGCTTCGGCAGCGAGTACGTCGCCGCGCGGGGCCTCCAGGTGGGCGCCATCGGCTACGTCAACAAGGACGCGCCCCACTTCCGCGAGGAGCTTCCCCGCACGCTGGAGCGCCTCCACGAGCAGAGCCGCTCGCAGCGCCGCGCGAAGGAGATCGAGGAGCGCATCCGCACGCGGCCCAACCTGCGCCACAGCATGGAGGACGTGCTGGGCACGCTGCGCGAGGCGCTCCCCGAGGCGCGCGGCACCTTCATCACCTCCTCCGACGGCCTGCCCCTCGCCCTCTCCAAGAGCGCCGAAGGCGGACGCGACATCGATCCGCTCTCGGCCATGGTGTGCGGCTCGGTGCTCCGCAACCTCGACATGATCGGCGGCAACCTGGACCTCGCGGAGCAGGAGACGGGTGTTGTGCGTTACCGCGACGGCTCGCTGGTCTACCGGCGCGTCCCCGACGTGGGCAGCCTCGTCGTCGTCTTCGACCGCGAGGCCCACGCGCGGGAGGACCTGCGCGAGGTGGACGTCGCCGCGCGGGAGATCACGAGCCTCGTGAAGGACGTGGCCTGACCCAAACCCCCAAGTGCAGCATCCCTGGTTCCCCCGCGTGCTCCGCGCCCTGCTGCGCATGACGCGCCCCGGCAACGCCCTCGTCGCGGGCGCCGGCGCCTGGGCGGGCTCCCTGCTGGCGGGCGCGTCGCTTCTCCCGGCTTGGCGCGCGTGGCTCGCGATCCTCGCCTCGGTGGCCTTCGCCGCCGCGGGCAACCTCCGCAACGATGTGCTGGACGTGGAGATCGACCGCGTCGCGCACCCCGAGAGACCCCTCGTGCGCGGGGAGGCGACGCCGCGGGCGGCCAACGCGCTGGCCATCGCGCTCTACGCGGCCGCGCTGGCGTGCGGCCTCCTCGTGGGGCTCTGGGCGGGGCTCGTCGTGCTGGTGGCGCTTCCGCTGATGGAAGGGTACGAGCGCACGCTCAAGGCGCGGGGGTTGCCGGGGAACGTCGCCGTCGCGCTGCTGACGGGGGCTCCCTTCCTGGTGGGCGCGCTGGCCGCAGGGGGCATCCGCGCGCCCGCGCTGGCGGTGGCCGGGCTCGCCGCGCTGGCGACGCTGGCGCGGGAGGTGCTCAAGGACGTGGAGGACGTGGACGCGGACCGCCCGCACCGCTGGACGCTCCCCATGCGCGTCGGGGCGCAGAGCGCGTGCGCGCTCGCGGCCGCGGCCCTCGTCGCGACGACGCTGCTCTCGCCCCTGCCGTGGCTTCAAGGAAACGTTTTAGGGTGGGCCTATGTTCCGGCGGTCGGCCTGGCCGACCTGGCCTTCCTCGCCGCCGCGTGGACGGGCTTCTCGCGACCGGGCCGCGGACAGCGCCTCGCGAAGGCCGGCATGGTGCTGGCGCTTCTCGCCCTCGTCGCGGGCCGGGCGCAGGCGGGTGGACTGGCGTGAGCGGGCGCGTGTGGAAGACCATCCAGGATCGCCTCCAGGGCGGCCCCATCCACATGACGCTCCTGGACCCGGCCACCTCGCCGGGCCCCGTGGGCGAGAGCATCGCCACCATCGCCGCCAACTACGGCACTGACGCCATCATGGTGGGCGGCTCCACCGACGTCTCCAGCGACAACCTCGACGAGCTGGTGCTCCACATCAAGGAGAAGACGCGCCTGCCCGTCATCTACTTCCCCAGCACCGCGGGCGCCATGAGCCCCCACGTGGACGCCATCTACTTCCTCAGCGTCCTCAACTCCCGCGACCCGCGCATGATCGTGGGCGAGCAGGCCCGCGGCGCGCCGCTCCTGAAGGCGCTGGGCACCGAGGCCATCCCCATGGGGTACGTCCTCGTCTCGCCCGGCATGAAGGTGGGCCAGGTGAGCCACGCCGACCTCATCACCCGCGACGCGGCCGGGGCCGAGCGCGCCGCCAACCTCGCCCTTGCCGCCCAGATGTTCGGCATGAAGCTGGTCTACCTGGAGTGCGGCAGCGGCTCCCCCGAGCCCTGCCCCGTGGAGATCGTCCGCGCCGTCCGGCAGGTCCTGGACGTCCCCCTGGTGGTGGGCGGCGGCATCCGCACCGGCGCCCAGGCGGAGGCCCTCCTCGCCGCGGGGGCGGACATCCTGGTCACGGGCACCATCGCCGAGAACCGCCACTTCGACCGCCTGGCCGAGGTCGTGAAGGCCGTCAAGGGCGCCCGCAAGGCCTGAAGACCGTCAAAACCCGGCCGATTTCATTTCAACGACGTTTCAACCGCCGGCCCACCATGCTTATATGTCGACCCCCCAGGTGGGAGGCCATGCGAGCCGCAGCGATGCTGGTCCTCGTCGTCCTGGCCGTCGTGCCCCTGGCGGCCGCGGCGGCGCAGTTCGGGTCCGACAGCACGCTGGAGGCCAACGACCCCATCCTCCTGGACGGGCGCGCCGACTCCGCCTACGTCGCGGGCGTCGTGGGCTTCGTCTCCTCCAAGGCGGACACCCCCGTCTCCCTCCATCTCAAGGCCGACGAGGTCGGGCTCAACGAGACCACCTACGATCCCGGAAGCTGCCCCTCCGGCACGCCCCTGGCCCAGCCCGCCTGCGTGGGCACGGCCCCCGCCTCAAAGACCGACACGCTGCGCGACGCCGTGCTCACCGTGGACGCCGCGTCCAGCGCGTACAAGGTGGCCGTCTCCAACAACCGCACCCAGGGCACGCCCTCCGCCAGCTTCGGCGCGCCGGGCAGCCTCGTCGCCACCACGGGCCCCTCCAGCGTGCTGGGCACCAACGCCGCGGCGGACCACCTCTCCCCCTACGAGGCGGACTGGTCCGGCAGCACCGCGCGCGCCCCCGGCGAGCCCTTCTACGCCGCGGACCCCGACGCGCCCAAGCTCTCCACCACCAGCGGCGGCTCCGTGAGCGCGGGGCAGGGCCTCCGCGTGCTCCTCCAAGGCGTCAAGGTCCACGTCACGGGCACCTCGGCCGCGGGCCAGCGCGTGGACGAGACGCTGGACCTCGCCTCCTCCGACTCCAAGGTCCACTTCCTCGTGGTCGACGCCAGCGGCGCGGACCTCGCCGCGCAGAGCAGCGCGCCCTTCACGGGCTACGGCCTCGCCATCGCGGACGTGCACGGCTCGGCGCAGCTCACCAAGGTCTCTGGCCACGCCACCGTGGACGGCCACCCCGTGGACTACAACACCAACAGCGACGCCGTCCTCCCCGGCCCCATCTCGCTTGGCATCGTGAAGGTCAAGCCCGGCGACACGGCGCGCATCGTCTTCACCCTCAGCAGCACGCTGCGCGTGATCGCGCCCCACCCCGACGCCACGCGCCAGAACACTGCTGCGCTCGTCGCCGCGGGCGCGGGCGGCGCGGCGGGCGCCGGCCTCCTGGCGGGCCTGATCTACTTCTGGCCCCGCCTGCGCTTCGCGCTCACGGCGCTCATGCTCCCCCTCTACAGCCGCATCGAGCGCACCGAGGTCCTGGAGCACACGAAGCGCGACGAGATCTACGAGCTCATCCGCGCGACGCCGGGCATCCACGCCCACGAGATCGGCGAGAAGGCCCTCATCGGCTGGGGCACCACGGTCTACCACCTCAAGCTCCTGGAGAGCCACGGCCTCGTCGTGTCCAAGAAGAGCGGCCGCTACAAGCGCTTCTTCGTGAACACCGGCGAGTACACCAAGAAGAAGGACGTGTACGGCGCGCTGCGCAACGAGACCGCCAAGCGCGTCGCCGAGTTCATCGTCGAGCACCCCGGCAGCAGCCAGAAGGAGCTGTGCGCCGCCGTGGGCATCCAGCCCTCGCTGGCCTCGTGGCACGTCGAGAAGCTGGAGGGCGTCGGCCTCGTGAAGCGCGTGAAGGACGGCCGCCAGGTGCGCTACTTCGCGGGCCCCGCCTGGGGCGACCTCAACGTGCAGGTGACGCCCTCAGGCGGCGCGGACACGCCGGCGGAGACGTAGCGCCGGGAGCAGCCCGGGACATCGCCTCGGCTGCGCCCCCGCCACGTTGAATCCAGGAGCGCCGCATCCGCGCCTCGCATGCGCGCCACCCTCCTCCTCGTCGCCCTCCTCGCCGCCACCGCCCTGGCGCCCCTCGCCGCGGCGGACATCGTGATCGAGTTCCCCTTCTGCGGCCCCGACGGGCCCCAGGACTGCGGCTGCCACGACGTGACGGTGCCCTTCCCCAAGGAGATCGACCCCGTCCACTGCCAGTGGGTCTGAGCCGCGCCTCAGCGCACGAAGTTCTCGCGGTGCTTCGAGCGCCGCGTCTGCGCGTCCGCCCTCGGGGGGCGCGGCTCCAGCCATCCGGCCTCGCTGCCCACCACCGACTCGTCGCGCTCCTTGAGCACGCGCATGCGGAACTCGCGCATCGCCTCGTTGGACGTCACGGCGGGGTTCTTGCGGCCAGACATGCCGCTTCCCTTGGCGGCACGGGCAGATGAACCGCGCGCCCTTTCCGAGCCCCCGATTGACTCGGCGCGGCGCGCCCGCACCGATTCGAGCAGCGCGCAGGATGCAGGGGCGGAACCGCGATTCGCCGCGCGCTGCGTGGGGAGCCCCATGGCCCGCGCCATCCTGCTCGCCATGCTGATCCTGGCCATCCCGCTCACCACCGCGACCCTCGCGGCGGCGGACGTCAACGCCAGCGTGCCCGTGTGCGACGGCGAGGGCCACTGCAAGTGCCAGCGCATCCACGTCTCCGAGCCCGTCGCTCTCGCCGACCCCACGAACTGCAACTTCTCCGGGTGATCCCTGATGTCCCGCGTCCTGCTCCTCGTCGCCCTCTGCGCCTTCGCCGCCGTCGCCCTCGCCCCCGCCGCCTCGGCGGACGTCACCGTGGGCGTCCCCGTCTGCAACGTCAAGAGCAACATCTGCGTCTGCGTGGTCGAGCACGTCCCCGCGCCCGTGGACGAGCGCGCCGGCTGCCCGCCCTTCTGATCAGCGGAAGTCGCCAATGCCCCAGAAGGGGCCCACGGTGGCGGCGCCCACGTCCTTGCCGTCGGTCCAGTACGGGACGTAGTGCCCGTTGTTGTAGAGGTAGAGCTTGCACGTCCCGTCGGGGTACGTCTGCACCAGGGCGGCCTGCCCCAGCTTGGGCGCGTAGAGGGGCTTGCCCGCGGCGCAGCCCACGAACGCGCTGGGCAGGTCCACGGTCCACTCGCCCGAGCCGCCGCCCAGCGCGAGCGTGCCCGACTCGGTGGTGTGCGCCACGGTGACCTCGCCAAGGCCCAGGTCGGGCGGCGGGGTGACGTTGGGCAGGGTCCACGTCCACGTCCCCGTGAGGGCGCTGGTGGACGCGTTGGCGGGCGATCCCGCGACGGCCAGGGCCGCGCCGAAGAGAAGCAGGGCTGGTACCAGGATGCGCAAGCGCGTTTCCCCTCCCGCAGCGGGAAGGGTGCGCGCCGGCATTCCCCTTCGCGTGTCCCCTTGGCGACGACACGTCTCGCGAGACCCTATGCGCCCACCGAGGGGACGCCGAGGCCGGGCAGCGCCTGGGAGAGGCCGTTGAGGATGAACTGCACCGCGACGGCCGCCAGGAGCAGGCCCATGACGCGGGTGAAGACCTGGAGGCCGCTGCGGCCCATGAAGCGGAAGAGGCGCTCGCCCGCGATGAGGAGGACCACCGCGATGGCGAAGGTCACGAGGACGGCGCCGTAGATGACCGCGCGGTCCAGCCCCTCGGGGTGGCTCGCGACGAGGATCATCACGGTGGTGATGGCGCCGGGGCCCGTGAGCAGCGGCACGCCCAGGGGCGTGATGCCGATGCTCTCGCGCTCCAGGGCGTCGGCGATCTCCTGGTCGTTGCTGTCGGCCTTGGGGCGCTCGCCCTGGAGCATGTCGAAGGCGACCTTGAAGATCAGGATGCCCCCCGCGATGCGGAAGGCGGGGATGGTGATGCTGAACACGGCGAAGATGACCTGCCCCGCGAGCCCGAAGAGGATGAGCAGCCCCGCGCCCACGAGGACGGCCTTGGCGATGACGCGGCGCCGCATGGCGGCGTCGTAGCCCCCGGTGAGGGCGAGGAAGGTGGGGATGACGCCGATGGGGTTGACGATGGCGAAGATGCTCACCTGGATCGCCAGGAGCGTCGCCCAGTCCACGGGCGGAAGCGAGCCCCCGACGGAGAAGAACGTTTCGGAGAACGCCGGGCGTCACCCCTTGGAGGCACGGCTCGCCTTTATAACCCGGAAGGGGGGTCGAGCGCCGGAGGCTTCCCCGGTGAAGGCCCTCGCGCTGGCTCTCGTCCTGTCCCTCCTGGCCGTGGGCGTCCCGGCCCAGGGCGCGGCCGGCCTCCCCACGGGGTGCCGCGCCGACGGGGCGCGCTACGTCTGCGAGTGGACCGACGACGACACGCAGCCCGGGGCCGTGACCGGCCGCTCGGGCGTCTCGGGGCCGCCCCTCTTCGACCACCCGATCCCCGCCTTCCCCCGGACGCTGGCCACCATCACCGTCACGCTGGAGCAGTACCGGCCGCCCACGCCGGGCTCGCCGATGCCGCCCCTGGGCTTCGACGCGGGCTGGCACGTCAAGGTCCTCGACGGCGCGAAGCCGCTCTCCGTGAGCCGCCACCCGGGCGACAACCGCGGGCTCCAGCGCCCCAACGAGACGGTCACCGACACCAGCGTCCACCTCCTGCTCCACGAGGGGGGCGGGGCGCCCGTGCTCCAGCTGGTCCCCACCTACGCGGACCCCGAGCAGCCCCCCTCCGGGACCGGCGACGCGCAGAGCGTGGGCACGTTCCACGTGCGCTACGTCGCCGAGGACCTGCCTGAGGGCGTCGCCCCCCGGCGGCCCGCCGCGACGGAGCAGGACCCGCAGCTTCTCGACGCGCCCGACGACGTGGTGAACCCGGCCCACGACCTGCGCGCCGCGTGGCTGGACGACGCGGCCCTGGGCGACGGCCTCTTCGAGGTCCACCTCACCGTCGCGAACCTCACCAACCCCGACTTCTCCCAGGCGCCGACCCCCGACCCTGGCACGGGCGGCACGCCCGCGCTGCGCTGGCTGGTCCACTTCGACGTGGCCGGCCACAGCTACGGCCTCCTCTACCGCCTCCCCAGCCGCGGCGACGCGGACTGCGAGCTTCTCAGCGAGGACGACCTGGCCAACGTGCGCGTCATCATGTCGCCCGCCTGCGACGCGTGGCCCGCGCGCGGCACGATCAACTGGAGCGTCCCCGAGCGTAGCGTCGGCTCCCCCGGCTCGGGCGTCCTCTTCACCAACCTCCACGCCACCACCGACGAGTGCCCCGAAGGGGGCCAGGCGAGCTGCCCCTCGCTGGACGACATGCAGGGCGAGCGATATCCTTTCGCGCTGGGGGGCCCGGACGTGTGGAGCCGCCTCAACCCGCGCCTCGACCCGCCCGTGCTCCCGTGGTACAAGGACCCCGTGAGCGAGGACAACCTGCCCAACACGCTCCAGGTGGTGGGCACGATCCTCGCGGGGCTCACGTTCCTGGGCGGCGCCATCGCCGTCACGCACCGCCGCCGCCAGACGCGCCGCCTGCTGGACCGCATCGACGCCGCGGAGCAGAAGGCCGGCGTCGACTCCCGCGCCGTCCTCGTGGCGCTGGGCCGCCTGGAGGAGGAGTTCACGCTCCTCTTCCGCCGCCACCGCATCAGCGAGGCGCAGTACCAGATCCTCAGCCAGCGCATCGCGTCGGTGGCCACGCGCTTCGCGCTGCGCCGCGAGCTGGGCCTCGTCACCGGGGAGGCCAGCGCGGTGCGCGTGCCGGTGCGCGACGCGACGCCAGAGGACGCGCCCCGCTGACCGCTCCACTTTCGGGGACCCCGGAGCGAGGCCCATCCAGGGCGCGGCGCTCGCATGGGGCGTGTACGCCGTCGTCGCGTGCCCGCGCTGCCGCCGCTCCCTCGTCGTCGAGGAGGGGCGCCGGCAGGCCGCCTGCGTGCGCTGCAGCCGCCCGTTGGACCTCGCCAGCGTGCGCGCGTTCCACCGTGGCGAGGACGCGGAGGAGGCGCGCCGCGTGGCGGGGCTCGTGAACGCGCGCCTCGCCGGCCGCGAAGGAGAATGGGAGCGCTCCCTCGTCCCCCCACCTCCGCGAGAGGCGCGGCACGACGACCGCCACCACGCCGCCGCGGCGGCCGCGCGCAAGGCCCGCAGCGAGAAGGACCGCGCCGACGCCATCGCCCGCGCGCTGGGCGAGTTCACCCAGGAGGACCTGGAGCGCGCCTTCGCGCTGGCGCGCGTGGGCAAGCCGGAGGCGCACCTGGCGCGCATGCTCGCGACGCAGGTGGTCCACGAGCCGCGGCCGCTGGCGTATCGCGCGCTCTGAAAAGCGATCAGCGGTGGGCGGCCTTGCCGCCCTTGCGGCCCGCCTTGGCGTGCTGCGCCTTGCTGCCGCCGCGGGACTTGCCGCCCTTGCGGCCGGCCTTCTTCGAGGCGCGGCTCGCGGCCTTGCGGCCCCCCTTCTTCGCCTTGCGCGCGCCCTTGCTCTTGGAGCCCGAGCGCTTCGCGGGCGTCTTCTCGCCCTTCCGCCGCGCCTCGCTCATGGCGGCGGCGACGGCCTGGTCCTGAGGCATCCCCTCGTGGCGGTGCTTCTTGACGTGGCGGCTGATGGTCTTGCGCGCGGACGAGGAGTAGGCGCTTTCGGCCATGCGGCGGTGGTGCGTCGTCACATGCTAAACCCTGTCGCCTGCCCGCGCATCGTTCGCAGGCAGCCGCGCTCTCGGCGGGGACGCGGCCTCCGGACGGGCGCAACGCACTTACCCTGCGCCCGGCATCCGCCGCGCGGGTTAACTATGGCGTTCCAGCTTCCGAACCTTCCCTACGCGACCGACGCCCTGGAGCCGTCCATCGACAAGATGACCATGGAGATCCACCACGGCCGCCACCACAAGGCCTACGTGGACAACCTCAACAAGGCGCTCGAAGGCAAGCCCGACTGGGAGAAGAAGGGCCTCGACGCGATCCTCGCCGACCTCAACGCCGTTCCGCAGGACGTCCGCATGGCGGTGCGCAACAACGGCGGCGGCCACTGGAACCACAGCCTCTTCTGGCAGATCATGGCGCCCAAGGGGAACGGCGGGCACGCCAGCAGCGAGCTGGCCCGCGCCATCGACGCGGACCTGGGCGGCATGGACAAGATGAAGGCCGCCGTGAACGACGCGGGCGTCAAGCGCTTCGGCAGCGGCTGGAGCTGGATCGTCCTGGGCAACGACGGCAAGCTCCACGTCACGAGCACGCCCAACCAGGACAACCCGCTCATGAAGGGCGTCGTCGAGGTCACGGGCCACCCCATCCTCGGCGTCGACGTCTGGGAGCACGCGTACTACCTGAAGTACCAGAACAAGCGCGCCGACTACCTCGCCGCCTGGTGGGACGTCGTCAACTGGGGCAAGGTCTCCGAGCTCTACGCGCAGGCCAAGAAGCACTAAGAAAAGACCGGCGGCCGATCAAGGCCGCCGTGACGTCTCTTTTTAGGCCGCCAGGATCGGGTACGTCGTGCTGTAGCACGGGTGGCCGCCGATCTCGTGGTCGACGACGGCGCAGATGACGCCGTCGTAGTAGATCAGCTCGCCGTCGACGTAGTTGATGGTGGGCTGGGCGACGACGATGATGCCCTGCGCGGTGTCGTAGACGGCGCACTCGCCGCGGTGGACGGCGTCGGGCTGGGTGCGGTCGCAGATGCTCACGGAGCCCTGCGCGGACGCCAGGGGAAGGGCGGCGAGCACGAGCAGCAGCGAGGCGGCGAGGGGGACGATGGTCTTCATGGTGGGGAACCTCCGGAGCCAACGGCTCCGGCCCGCTGGAGCCCGCTGGCAGGCGATGAAGACTTCGCCCTAGCAGTTACTGAAGTGCGCGCAAGCGTTAGCGTGGAACCTTGCGCGCGCGGCCCAGCGCGGCGCCCATCGCGCACGCGGCGCCGATGGCCAAGGCGCCCACGAGGAGGGGCGAGGCGTTGACGACGCCCAGGAGGCGCGTCGCGCCGGACTGCGGCACGAAGAAGCCGCCCTCGGGCACGAACGCCGCGTGGGCGCGCATCGCGGCGGGCACGTCGACGACGCGCTCCGTGCGCACGGTGATGGCGCCGTCCACGGCGTAGGTCGTGCCGGGCATGACGCCGTTGGGCCGCGCGCGCAGCGCGTAGGCGCCGGGCGCCACGGCGTGCGCGAGGTGCAGGTGCCCCGCGGCGTCCTGGTCAAAGGGGAAGGAGCCCTCGGGGCCGTCCAGCTCGGCGCTGAACGCGCCGGCCGAGCCCGAGGCGTTGAGCCACAGGTCCGCCGCGACGCCGCCCTGCGGCACCGTGACGGGAAGGACGATCTCGCTGGCGGGCGGCAGCTTCGCCGCGCCGTCGTCGGCGAGCACGAGCCCCGCCGCGGCGAGCACGGTGCCCGACGCGTGGACGGGAAGCTGCGTCTCGACGACCACCAGGCGGCGCCCCTCCTCGCTCGCGCGCGCCGCGTCCAGCGCGGCCGCCACGTCGAGCATGCCGTAGCCCGTGCCCGAGTCGGGACCCGCGGGGCCCATGTCGCGCGCGCTGCCGGTGAGGATCGCCGCGACGCTGGCGGGCGTGAGCGCCGGGTGCGCGTCGAGCAGGAGCGCGGCCGCCGCGGCGACCTGCGGCGCGGCCATGCTCGTGCCGTTCATGACCGTGTAGTAGCGGGCCTCGGCGCTGGACGCGCCCGAGAAGGTGGCCGCGTTGGCGCGCGCGCTCTCGATGGCCGTGCCGGGCGCCGCGAGATCGGGCTTCACCCACGCGAGCGCGCGGCCCCCGGCATCCGTCGCCGGCCCGCGGCTGCTGTACGGCTCCGCCTGGCCCGAAGGAGAGCCCGCCGCCACCGTGAGCACGTTGGGGTTCGTCGCCTCGGTCGTCAGCGTCGCATCGCCATCGCGCCCCCGGTTCCCCGCGCTGAACACCACCACGAGCCCATCCGCCACGAGCCCATCCGACGCCCGGATCACCGGATCGTCCGCATCGTAATGCGCATCCGGCTTCTCGCGCCCCCACGAATTGCTCACCACCCGGATGTCGTACTGGGCGTGGTGCTCGTGGATCCAGGCGAAGGCGCGCACCGCCGTCGTCGTCGTGAAGGAGGAGCTGATGTCCACCGCGACGAGCTTCGCGCCGGGAGCCAGGCCGTGCAGGCGGCCGTTCTGGCTCTGCGCGCCGCTCCCCGCCACGATGCCCGCGACGTGCGTGCCGTGGCCGTCGGAGTCGCCGCGCCCCGCGTCCACGCTGCCGTCCGCCTCGATGCGCACCGAGGCCGCCACGCGCCCCGCGAAGCCCGGGTGCTGCGCGTCAAGGCCCGAGTCCACCAGGGCCACGGTCACGTTGCGGCCCGTGGGCCAGTCCGTGGCGCCCGCGGGAGGGTCCGCGTGGTCGATGGCGCGGGCGCGGTCCAGGAGGAGCGTCACCGGCTCGTCGCGGTAGACGCCCGCGACGCCGGGCAGCGAGCGCAGCGCGTCCAGGGCCGAGGCGGGGCCTTCGAGGAGCGCCACGCGAGCGAAGGGGAAGGCCTCGACGACGCGCGCCGGCCCGAAGCTTGACCCCACCGCGGGGGGCGCGTCGTCGAAGCTCACCAGGCGCCGCTCCGTCCCCTCGGCCGTGGCCGCCGGCAGGAGGACCGGGGCGACGAGCAAGAGCGCGAATCCGAGGAGGACGGCGCGGCGCACGCTCCGTGTCTCTGCACGGACCGGCCATCAAGCGCCACGGCTGGCGCCCCGGGGACGCTGGCGCGTGGGCGTTTCGGCCAAGGGGGACCAGGGGACCTGGGCCCCTGGGGCCCAGGGGTTTTGTCGACTCCCTGGCATCGTATTCCCTGCGCCGCAGCGCGGTGACATGAGGGGGTTTCAGGGCGAAGCCCCCTGACGTGAAGGGAAAGCCTGGCAGACAACCCAGACTTCAGGGGGCTGTGCCCAGCACCGCGCACGTAGGCCATCGCGAGTGGCGGGCGACTTGAGGAAGCGCCCTCGTGGGTTCGCTCCGCCAAGGGATTTGCCTCCAGAAAAGGCGGGACTCCGCGCAACGAGGGACCACGCCACCGTGCAGGGACCTCAAAAAATCCCTTGCGTGGGCGATGCTGGGCACAGCCCCCTGGTGCTAGGTCGTCGGATCGGGAGAACGAGACGTCAGGGGGGCGAGCCCCCCTGAAACCCCCCGGTTTGCGCGCGCAATACGCGAAGCAGGGGGCCGGCGTTTCTTACGAGGACGTCTGATAGCTTCCCGTCAGCGTCCAGGCGTTGCCGCCCGTGTCCGAGGGCGCCGAGACGGGCGTGCCCGCCGGGGGCTGCACCGGGAGCGGGCCCGTGGGGCCGTCGGCCGAGTAGCCGCCCTGGTCGCTGTGGACGATCTCCACGGTCCAGACGCCGCCCGTCGCGCCGTCGACCTTCACGTCGACCGTGCCCTTGCCGTCGGCGCCGTTCTTGGCCGTGGCCATGCCGACCATGGTGCCGTTGGGCGCGATGACGTGGACGGCGTAGCCGTCGGGCGTCGACGAGTAGCCGGTGGGCGCGGGGGCGTCGGTCCAGGCCAGCTTGACCTCGAAGGCGCCCGTCGCGTTGTCGGGGAGCGTGAACGTCTGCGTGGCGTTCGCCTTGGGGGCGGTGGTGCCCTTGGCGTCGGGGAGCGCGTGCGTCACCAGCGAGGCCGCCGAGAGGGGCTCGCTGCCGCCCGCGCTGCTCGTGACCTTCTGGACCGGGACCGCGCTGCCCGCGAGGACGAGGGCGGGGATGGCCAGGAGGATGAGCAGGGCGGCGACGAGGCCCATGGGGAGGCGGCGGCGCGGCGCGGGCTCCGAGGGGGCCTCGCGCGTCTTGCGCGTGACGATCCAGTTGTAGATGAGGAACGCGCCCGCGCTGGCGAAGCCGATGCTGGCCATGATGGCCCAGTAGAGCTCGGGGCGGCCCAGCTCGACGCCGAACTTGGCGTAGAGGTCGCCGCCCACCTTGGCGCCCAGGAACTGGCCCACGCCGATGGGGATGAAGCCGTAGCCCAGGAAGGTGCTGACCTTCTCGGAGGGCGCGATGCGGGAGACGTAGGCGAGCCACGCGGGGTAGGTGATCAGCTCGCCGATGCTGTAGACGACGACGCCGCTTGCGAAGAGGAGGCTCGTGCCGGTGAAGCCGATCATGATCAGGCCCACGGCGTAGACGAGGACGCCGGTGGCGATGAGGGTGAGGGGCTTGAAGCGCGTCGCCAGGGGCGCGATGAGGGGCGCGCCCACGACGATGACCAGCGGGTTGAGCGTCTGGAGGTAGAGCTCGTTGAACCACGAGGGCATCCGGTGGAAGTCGTCCATGTAGGCGGGCAGGAACGAGAGCACCAGGCCGTACATGAACCAGAAGCCGGCGTAGATCGCCATGAGCACGAGGAAGCTCGGGTAGTGGCGCACCTCGCCGAGGACCTTCATGCTCTCGCCGAAGCTCTTGTCCTTCTGCGGCGCGCGCAGGTTGCGGTAGACGAAGAGCGCGACGAGGACGTTGAGGGCGACCAAGGCCGCGGAGACGGCGAAGGTGAGGTGCCAGAGGCGCGTGTCGCCCTGGTTGCCCCAGCCGAGGATCGTGCCCGCCAGCGCGATGCCCAGGGGGAAGATCAGCGCGCCCAGGTTGATGCACGCGTAGTAGATGGAGAACGCGAGGCTGCGCTTCTCGTCGCTGGAGGTCTGCGTGACGATGGAGGCGGGGATGGGCTTGAAGATGCCCGCGCCCACGCCGATGAGGAGGACGTAGGCCACGACCATCCAGGGGACGCTGGTGAGGAAGCTCGTCGTGTAGCCCGCCGCGAGGAGGACGAAGACGAGGACGAGGCTGGAGCGGTAGCCGAAGCGCTCCGTGAAGGGGGACGCCACGACGGGGACCGCGTAGAGGAGCAGGAAGAGCAGCGCGCCGAAGGTGGCGGCCAGGGAGGTGGCGGCGACCGCGGTCATGCCGGCGCCCTGGAAGACGCTGCGCATGAACACGGTGGAGACGGCGGCGAAGGAGTAGTACGCGCCGCGCTCCAAGAGCTCGATGCCGTTCACGACCCAGAAGGTCTTGGGGAAGGCGAAGGCCGACCGCATGCGGTCCTTCGTGGAGGGCTTCGCGTCGGGAGTGGCAGCCGGGCTCGACACGGGGATCAGCACGAACCTCGCGGGGGACTTAAAAGGGCTTCTTGGCCAAGCCTTGATCAAGGCACGCCCCCGATTGGTTGAAGAGGGGCCCCCCGGATGCGCGGCGCGTGCTCCAGAAGCTGCGCTCGCGCCACAGCATCGACCTCCCCGCCGAGACGTGGGGCCGCCGACGCCCGACGCTGGCCATCCTGGGCCTCATCGCCGTCGTCTTCCTCATCGTGCCCTTCCTCATCGCCCTCCTCTCGGGCTTCTACGACGGGGGCGTCCAAGTCTCCCGCGCCGAGGGCATCGCCGCCGGCGTGGGCCTCCTGCTGCTGGTCCTCATCGTCGCGGGCCTGCGCGGGAAGCCGGGCTGGAACAGGAAGTAACCGCGCTCCAGCCACCATCGGCAGATTCAACGTTCTGTCCCCGGGCGCGCGGCCCCAGGGAATTCACGGTTTTGCTCGCATAGGATGATGATATCGCCCCGGATTTTTCCGGCGGCGTGATCCCCCCATGCGTCTCCGATCCCTTCTCCTCCTGGCCCTCCTCCTGAGCGCGCTCGCCGCGTGGGTCCCCGCGCCCGCCGACGCCGGCTGCACCGTCCCCTTCGTCTTCACCGGGAGCGGTCCTCTCCCGCCCGCCGGGGTGTTCGCCAGCAGCACCGCGGCCGACGCGTGCCAGAACGTCACCCTCTCCTCCGTGGACGCGAAGGTGGTCGCCACCCACTGCGACGCCGCCGTCGACGTCGCCCTTGCCACGGCGTGCGCGGCGCTCAGCGTCGCGGCCACGGTGCCCGTGGGCGGCACCCCCTCGGTGACCGAGGTGGCCATCGCCAACGCGTGCGTCTCCGAGGCCGTGACCACGCCGCCGCAGTCGGTCTGCACGTCCACCATCGTGCCCTCCGTCGCCCTGCCCCCCGCCGGGTTCATCACCCTCGCGGACGTGGGCACCGGCCTCCAGGTCGTCACCGGCTACGACCCGGCCGACTGGTCCTGCGGCGTCGTCTCGGCCGCGCCAACGCCCATCGCAAGCTGCGTCCCCCTCCAGGGCTCGCCGACGTGCACGGAGCTCGTCGTCTACGCGCAGTCGCTGGGCCCCAGCGGCGCGGTCCACGGCCGCGGCTCGTGCGCAGGGGCCGGGCTCCCCGAGGTCCAGACCGGCGACGCCATCGGCGCGGGCCAGTTCGGCGTCTTCTACGCGCCCCAGGGCCCCGCCACGGAGATCCGCTGCGAGGCGCGCGGCGTCTTCGGCAGCCCCACCCCCTCGCCCCCCTACAGCGTGACGTGCGCCACCGCGTGAGCCCGGCTCCCGGCCTCGGCAGGAGCGGGCGGCGCCAAGCCCCTGCCGAGGCGCAAGGTTTCTGCCTGCCAGCCGCCCTCCGGCGGCCGGTTCCCATGGCGATCGCCACCGCGACGACGGCCCAGAAGCCGATGACCCTCTTCCAGGAGTTCCGCGCCTTCCTCGACAAGTACGGCGTCGTGGGCCTGGCCATCGCATTCGTCATCGGCGCCGCGCTCACGACCCTGGTGAAGGCCGTCGTCAACGACGTGCTCATGCCCATCGTGGGCCTCGTGACGCCCGCGGGCGGCTGGGAGAAGGCCGTCCTCTACGTCCCGCCCCTCCCCGCCGGCGCCGACCCCAGCGCGCCCGGCTTCGTCGTGCCCGCGCACACGCTGGCCATCGCGTGGGGCGACCTCCTCTCCAACGCGATCAACTTCGTCATCATCGCGGCGTTCGTCTTCCTCGTGGCGAAGTACCTCCTGCGCCAGAGGGAAGTGGGGAAGATCTGAGGCGGGGGCGCGGGGCCTCACACCTTCATCGTCTTCCACCTGCCCTGGCCGAAGCGCGCCGTCGTGACGGCCGCGCGCAGGTAGTATTCCACGAGGTAGCCCGCCCAGATGCCCGTCATGCCCATCCCCAGGTGGAGGCCGAGGTACCACGCGACGGGGAGGCGCACGAGCCAGAGGCCCGCGAAGCTCACCATGAGGGGCCAGCGCGTGTCGCCTGCGCCGCGCAGCGCGCCCGCGGCGGTGAAGTGGAACGCGATGGCGGGCATGGCGAAGACGAGGACGTGGATCCACGTGACGGAGAGGCGCAGCGCGTCGGGGTCCGAGGTGAAGAGGCCCGCCATCTGGGGCGCGAAGACGAACATGGGAATGCTTAGCGCCACCATGCACGCGAGGCCCATGACGGTCGCGACCCAGCCGTTGGCCTCCGCCTCCTCGGGGCTGCCGCGGCCGAGGCCTTGGCCCACGAGGGCGGAGGCCGCGGCGGCGAAGCCGAAGCCCGGCATGAAGGCGAAGCTCTGCACGCGCAAACCGATCTGGTGCGCGGCGAGGGAGGCGGCGCCCAGGTGCACGATGAGGAGGAGGTACGCCAGGAAGCCGACGTTAAGGAGGAGCTGCTCCAGGAACGCGGGGCCGCCCACGCGGACGACGCGGCGCGCCGTGTCGGGGAGGCGCAGGTCCCGCGTCGCGAGGCGCACCGGCCGCCGGCCGCGCAGGAGGAGGACGAGGAAGATCGCGCCGCCCACGGTGTAGGAGGCCGACGTCGCGACGGCGGCGCCCACGAGGCCCAGCGCGGGGAAGCCCCAGTGGCCGTAGATGAGGAGCCAGTCGAGGCCCAGGTTCACGACGTTGACGCCGATGCCGACGTAGAGGGCGGGCCGCGTGTCGCCCGCGCCCTGCATGGCGCCCGTCGCGGTGGTCATGACCATGTAGCCCAGGATGCCCCACGCGAGGACGTGCAGCACAAGGCTGCCGTTGGCGACGATGCCCTCGATGTCCGCCCCCGTGGAGCCGAACGTCATGAGGCGCAGCAGCGGCGCGTCGAAGAAGTACGTCAGCGCCAGGAGCGGGACGCTCAGCGCGGCGGCCACGAGCACGGCCGAGGTCGCGCTACGGTCGCTCTCGGCCTGGTCGCCCGCGCCCACCGCGCGCGCCACGAGGGCGGTGGCGCCCGTCGCGAGGCCCGTGGCCAGCGTCATGCCCACCATGAAGAGCTGCGTCGCGAAGCCCATGGCGGCCTGCTTCACGACGCCCTGGGACGCGACCATCACGAGGTCCACCGTGAGGGCGAGGCTCTGGAGAAGGTTCGTGACGACCACGGGCCACGCGATGGCGAGGACCTTCTTCGACGTGGGCAGGTCGGGCCGGACGACGCGGCGCCAGACGGTGCCGAAGGTGGCCGCGGTCTGGCCCCCCACCGGCGCGCGGCCTGGCGTCGTCACGCGCGGGCCATCCGGCTCTCCCCTTTAAGAGTCACGCGAACCCGCCGGTGTGCCTGGCCTAGCCAAGGGCGCGGAGGCGGGCCGCAATAAAGTCCATCGTCTCGCGCAGGTTCCGCGCGGGGTCGAACGCCTTGGCGACGCGCTCGCACGCGGCGCGGTCCCCGCGGAGCGCCTCGACCTCGCGCGTGATGGCCGGCACGGCGCGGCGCACGTTGTCGGTGACGCTCACGCTGGCGGACTTCGCGGTGCGGCTGAGCGGGTTGAGGTCCACGACGACGACGGTCTTCCCCATGTCGCGCAGCGCCTGGCAGCGGTCGCCGTCCTCCAGGGGCACGAGCACGACGTCCGCGCTGAAGATGCCCTCCACGGTGCTGCGGCCGCGCTCGTGGTCGAGGCCGGGGATGGTGGGCTGCGCGCCTTCGCCCAGCACGCGCTCACAGCCGTGCGCCTCCAGGAAGGCCGCGAGCCTGCGCACGCGCTCCTCGGTGCGGTGGAAGAGGTTGACCTCCACCTTGCAGCGCAGCGCCTTCTGGAGCGCGGCCAGCTCGTCGGGGACGAGCACGGCGGTATTGCCGTTGACGGAGAGCACCGGGTTGCGGGCGAGGAGAAGGTGCGCCGCGGCGGCGCGCTCGGCCTCGGCGGCGGGGGGGATGGTCCCCTCGCCCAGGAGGTAGTCGAACGCCTCGCCGCGGCCGTGGGCGATGAGCCCCTGCATGGAGACGAGGCCGCTGCGCACGCCCTCCTCGACGCGCGCCCGCGTCATGAGCGACTCGTAGCGCGGGTGCGAGCGGGGGACGTCCGTCACGCCGCGGCCATCGGGCGCGCGGCGGATGGAGCTTTCGCCGCGCCCTCACGAGGCGGGGACCATGGCGTAGCGGACCTGCGGGTTGTTGTCGGTGAGGTCGTCGCTGCCGTAGGAGACGTGCACGTTGCCGGCCGCGTCGAAGGCGACGCCCTGGTAGTCCAGCATGTCGCGCGGGTCGTTCTGCCCGTTGCTCACGCCGCAGGAGGTGCCGTCCATGCAGAACCAGCCCGCGTGGTTGCCGGTGGTGGTGACCTGCGTGACGGTGACGTTGGGCGTGGCGTTCCAGAAGCCGCGCACCTGGGCGACGTAGACGTTCCACGTCCCGCTGAAGGAGGACTGCGACGGGTTGCCCGAGGAGGTCGAGCCGTACCAGGCGATGGCGAGGTGGTCGTCCGCCACGGCGATGGCCGCGAAGGTGTTGCTCTTGAGCGTCGCGGGCGAGACGGTGAGCGTCTTGGCGGTGCCGGTCCACGAGGGGTAGCCGATGACCTGGATCGCGCCGTTGCTCGTGGTGGGCTGCGCGACGTAGAGGCGGTCCGAGGAGTCGACGGCCATGGGGGTGAGGATCTGCGCGCCCTGGGCAGGGATGCTCCGGGTCTGCATGGTGAGGCTGCACGGCGTGGGCCAGCGCTGCATCTGGCCCGCGATGGCGAAGTAGAGCGCGCCGTGGCTGTCGAAGCTGGCGCTGCCGGCGTTGGGCGTGCCGCCGTTGCCCGCGGTGCGGGAGAGCCACGTCGTGCCCGAGTCGGTGGAGTACGCGCACTCCTCGTCCAGCACGGCGTTGTCGATGACCGCGACCTTGCCCGCGCCGTTGGTGGCGAGCCAGGGGCGGTCGCTGAGGCCGTCCGCCTTCACGATGAGGCCCACGATGGCGGACCAGGTGGCGCCATCGTCGGTGGTGGAGGCCACGTTCACGAAGGGCCCGTCGGTGGTGGACGCGTAGATGCGGCCGGCCGCGTCCTGCGCGAGGGCCCAGCCGTCGGAGATGCCGCCCGAGACGACGGGCGTGCTGATGGTGCCGGGGATGAACGTCGGCGTCACGTCGGTCCACGACGAGCCGTCCAGGCGGTGGACGCCCAGCGAGTCGCCCACGAGGATGACGCCGGTCGCGTGGTCCACGAGGATCGTGGGCTCGCCGCCGCCGTTGTCCACGACGCTCGCGTCGGGCAGCGCCAGGGCGGGGCCCGCGCGCACGAAGGTGGGCAGGTCCAGGCGCGCGGCCGCGGGGGCCGAGGGAGCCGCGGCTTGCAGGAAGCCGGCGGTGGCGAGGACGATGAGGGACAGGACGAGGAGCCTCCGGGTCATGGACCCCGCGAGGGCCGAGAGCCCCATAAGCCCTCCTCCGCGCATGGGCCCGACCCGAAGCCGCCCTCGGGAGAACGTCCAAGACCGCCTTGCGGGATGCGCCCCCGGGAGACTGTCCATGCGAACCGTCCTCAGCCTCGCGCTCGCCGCGCTCGTCCTCGCCCCGCCCCTCGTCGCCGCGCTCGCCTCGCCCGCGCTCCCCGAGGAGGGGCCCGACGTCCCCGCGGCCACGGCGCCCGTCGCCACGGTCACGGTGCTGGACCACGAGCAGTTCTCTTACACCGCGGGCTACCGGGGCCACAACGTCAGCGTGCCGGCGGGCCCGTGGAACCGCGTCGTCCTCGTCTGGGAGCAGAAGCCCGTGGACGACCCGTGGGACCGCACGTTCAGCGCGTCCATCGGCGGCGTCGAGGTGCTCCGCGGCACGACGCCCCGCGCGGAGTTCACCGTCCAGAAGGACGTCACGCGCTACGCGTCGCTCCTGCCCGCGGGCGGCATCGCGATGGTGGAGGGCTACGCCGACTCGTGGGTGGGCGCGGGCCAGCTCGTGACGCTGACGCTCCAGTTCTACGACGACCCCAGCGCGGCCGCCGTCCAGCCTGCCGCCACGCACGTCTTCGGCATCCAGCGCATGGCCGGCATGAGCATCGGCAGCCAGACCGGTCCCAGCGCGGTGGACTTCGGCGCGACGGCGCCCTCCTCCGCGTCGGTGGAGTTCATCGCCAGCGGCCACGGCGACCAGGAGGACTGGTTCATCTACCCCGAGTCGCCCCCCAAGTTCACGCTCCTCGTGGACGGCACGCCCGTCGCGACCGCGGTCGCCATGCCCTACACCTACGCGTTCTTCGGCGTCTGCAGCGGCCCCGGCTGCACGGGCACCTCGACGGACCAGACCGTCGCGACCGCCATGTGGTGGACCGCGCAGCGCGGCGCGGACCTCGCGGGCGTCCACCAGGGTGTCGGCGAGATCCCCGCGTACCGCGCCGTCGTCGCGCCTGGGGACCTGCACCTCCTCCAGGGCGCGCACAACGTCACCGTCCTCCTGGACCGCGACGCGCTGGGCGACGCCGACGGGTCGGGCGTGTGGATCACCAGCGCGTCGATCCTCACGCAGTAAGAGTGGCTAGAGCCGGGGGGGCCTCGGGGCAACCGTCGTCCGGCCGCGCCGCAGCGCGGCTACCCGAGGGGGTTTCAGGGGGCGAAGCCCCCTGACGTGAAGTCGCTTGATCAAACGACCGAAACGTCAGGGGCCTTCGCCCCCGACCCCCTATGGCTCGTCCTCGTGCAGGTGCTCGCGCGGCACGCCGCCCGTGCGGAGCCACCCGGCGATGGGCTTGGGGCGGTAGGGCTCTTCCAGCCAGCGCAGGTCGGAGGCGTCCAGCTTGATGTCGAAAGCGCCGACGGCCTCCTCCAGGTGGCGCATCTTGGTGACGCCCACGATGGGCGCGACGACGCCGGGCTGGTGGAGGAGCCATGCCAGGGCGATCTGGCTGGGGGTGGCGGACTTGCGCTTGGCCAGCTCGTCGACGCGGCTGGCGATCTCGCGGCTCTGCTCGTCGTCGTAGAAGGAGCGCCCCGCGTCGGTGGCGCGTCGCGCGCCGCGCTCGCGCGACTCGTGGCCCGCCAGGAAGCCGCGCGCCAGGGGGCTCCACGGGATGAGGCCCACGCCCTCGTGGCGGCAGAGGGGGATCATCTCGCGCTCCTCCTCCCGGTACGCGAGGTTGTAGTGGTTCTGCATGGTGACGAAGGGGTGCCAGCCCTTCTCGCGCTGGCGCGAGAGGAGGCGCGCGAACTGCCACGCCCACATGGTGGAGGCGCCCAGGTAGCGCGTCTTCCCCTGGTCGACGAAGGAGGAGAGCGTGGAGAGCGCCTCGTCCTCGGGCGTCTCCTCGTCGAAGCGGTGGATCTGGTAGAGGTCGACGTAGGACGTGCCCAGCCTCTCCAGCGAGTCCCGCATCGCGGCGACGAGATGCTTGCGCGAGAGGCCGCGGTCGTTGGCGGCAGGCCCCATGGGGTGATATCCTTTCGTCGCGATCACGAGATCGTCGCGGCGCCCCTTGATGGCCTCGCCCACGATGCGCTCGCTCTCGCCCACGGAGTACATGTCCGCGGTGTCCAGGAAGTTGACGCCCAGGTCCAGCGCGCGCTTGAGGATGGGCAGCGCCTCGTCGCGCTCCACGACCCAGGGGCGCCACGACTTCGAGCCGAAGCCCATGGTGCCCAGGCAGATGCGCGTGACCCGGGCGCCGGAGCGTCCCAGGCGCGCGAGGGGGATGTCCGTCATCGCGGGCTCAGACGCCCGTGCAGTATGAGAACTGATCGGCGCCCGTCCAGACGGTCTCCTCGATGAGGCAGTGGGGGTTCGTGGGGTTCACGCACCACTCCTCGTACCCTTCGAAGCCGACGCGCTGGCCGTGGCAGAGGGACGTGGGCACGGCGGGCGCGCTCGCCTTGGGGACGCAGGTCGCCTTGGCGGCAGTCCAGACGCACGCGGTGCCGGGGCAGGGCTGGACGCCCACCTTGCCCAGGACGCAGACGGCGACGTCGGGCGCGGCGCCGGCAAGGGGGACGATGGCGAGCACGAGCAGGGGGACGACGAGGAGCGCGATGCGCATGGCCACAAGCCTCGCGGCGGGGAACCACGCACCGGGGCTTCAATCGTTCTCGTCGGCTTGTCCAGCGTGGATCTCCTCGTAGGCGTTGTTGAACGCCACGTCCGTCGCGACCAGGTCCGGGTCCTTGCGCGAGGCCGCGAACGCGCGCACCGCGGCGGCGAAGCGCAGGTAGTCCTCCGGCGTCTGCACGGCGGGCAGCGAGACGCCCAGCTCCTCGCCCACCTCGGGGCCGGTGCGCGTCCAGTGGGCGGGCCACCGCGCGGGCGCGAAGGCGTGCAGCACCTTGGAGCCCAGGGAGAGGGCGCCCGGCTCGACGCCGTCCGCCCGCGCGAGGGCCAGGAGCGCCCCGAGCCGCCGCGCGACCTCCGCCTCGCTCGCGATCTCCGGCGTCTCGCCCTCCGCGCCGAAGGCGACGATCTCCACGGCCTCGCGCAGGCGCGGGCTGCGGATCAGCTCGCTGGCGATCTGCTGGCGCGGCCACGCGGCGTTTCCCCCGTGGATCTGCAGCTTCCCCGCCGCAAGCTGCGAAGGAAGCTCCTCCGCGGAGACGCGGCGGAACACGTAGTCGCGCATGTCGTCCCAGTCCCCCAGGCTGTTGTACCCCTGGATGCGGCGCCCCTCCACGGTCACGTCGAAGAGCTTCACCATCGCCAGGTAGAACGCGCCGCGGAAGGTCGCCGGGTCCTCCTCGTCGCTGGTCCGCGGCGCGACGCGCGCCGGCTTGTCATACGCGGCCCAGTAGAGCGCCGCGCTCCACGGCTTCCCCCGCGCCCCCGCCATCATGCGGCGGAACCGCTCGTGGCACGCCAGGCGCAGCGCGCGCCACGTCGCGTCGGGGTCGTGCGCCGCGGGGCCCCTCGCCGGGGGCGGGCCCACGCGGGACATGCCGCACTGGGGGCACGTCGAGCGGAGCTTCTTGTGCTCGCAGAAGAGGGACGCCGCCATCGCCATCACTTCGGCGTGTCCGGCACGAACGCGCTGCTCGCCATGTAGGCCAGGAGAGGCGTAACAACGTTCATCGTCGTCTGGAAGCCGGCCTCCAGCGTGGCCTCGTCCCCGGCGGACGCCACCATCGTCTCGTAGGTGTCCATCTTGTGCCACCACGGGTAGGGTCCGACGTAGGGGACGGGCGTGTCGGGCGCGATGGAGCCGTCGGGGAGGACGTACTCGTCCCAGTCGCTCCAGAAGTAGACGGTGCTGACGTTGACGCCGATGAAGGAGGCGCCGTCGCTGCTGCCGCCCTTGGGCTTGCGGAACTCCAGGTGGTCGGCGGGGATCTTGCTGGCGTTGGCCAGGAGGCGGACCTCGGCCTGGAGGCTGGGGCTGTTCTGCCAGCAGATGAGGTTCGCCGGGTGGGGCCACGTGATGCCCACCATGTCCAGGTCCAGCATGGCGTCCACCGCGATCTTGTGCTTGAACGTGCCCTTGGCGACGGACTCGACGAAGGCGTGCGAGCCCACGAGGCCGCGCTCCTCCTGGTCGAACTCGATGAAGGCGAGGGTGCGCGTGGTGTTGACCTTGGCGAAGGCCTTCGCAAGCTCGACGACGTCGACGGTGCCGCTGCCATCGTCGTAGGTGCCGTACACCGCGCCCTCGGTCACGTCGTAGTGCGCGCCCACGACGACCCAGTGCTCGCGGTCCTCGCCCCACTTGATGCCGATGACGTTCTGCCCCGCGACGGGGACGGCCGCGACGGGGCCCACGGACTCGAAGTCCTGCCGCTCCGTCTCCAGCCCGGCGTCCTTCATCGTCTTCTCCAGCGCGTCGCGCGCCGCGAGGTGGTTGGGCGTGCCGCTCTGGCGGTACGGGTACGCCTCGCTGAACGACTTGAGCGCGTCGAGCACCTCGCGCGCCTTGGGCGGCGTCGCGTTCCCCGCGAGGAGCGCCGCGGCGTCGGAGGGGGCGGACGCGGTGGAGGCTGCAGGCGATCCGATGCACCCCGCCAGCGCAGGGGCGACGAGGAGGGCGACGGCGAGGAGGGCGCGCACGGGGATCGCACCTCGGAGGCGGCCAGATAAGCGTTGTTGCGGCCCGCGCGGGCAGCGGCGTAGGCGATACCCTTTTGGAGCGCGCGCAGGTCGTGGGGAGCAGCGTCGAGGCCGCCCCATGAGCGCTCCGGACCTTCGCACCGTGCCCGTGGACGCCGCGGGCGATCCCCTGGCGGCCCTCGTCTCCCCCGAGTCCCTTGACGCCCTCTTCGGCGGGCTCACGGACGGCGTGACCGTCCAGTCCGCGGCGGGGCTCGTCTACGCCAACGACGCCGCGGCGCGCGCCATGGGCTTCGCGTCGCGCCACGACCTCCTGGGGGCCGACGGCGCGCAGCTGGCGTCCGGCTTCGAGATCCGCGACGCCTTCGGGGCGCCCGTCTCCCCGCACGACCTGCCCGGGCGGCTGGTCCTCGCGCAGGGGAGGCCCCAGGAGCGCGTCCTCCGCTTCTCGCGCCGCGGCGCGGGCGAGGAGCGCTGGGCCGTGGTGAAGGCCTCGCCGCTGCGCGACGCGTCGGGGCGCGCGCTCCTTGCCCTCAACGTCGTCCAGGACGTCACGGAGCGGCGCCGCGCCGAGGCGCGCCTTCGCGCGCAGCACGCCGTGACGAGCCTCCTCGCCGAGGCCGACCCGGCGGACGACGCGCTCCCCCGCGCGCTCTCCGCCTTGGCCGAGGCGATGGGGTGGGACTTCGCCGCGCTCTGGCTGCGCGAGGGAGACGAGCTGCGCTGCGAGGCCACGTGGCGCTCGGCCCATGCGCCCGTCGCCGCGTTCGACCAGGCGACGCGCGAGACGCGGCTCGCGCGCGGCGAAGGGCTCCCCAGCCGCGTGCTGGCGGAAGGAGGCCCCGAGTGGAGCCTCGACTTCGCGGCCGACGCGCGCAACCCCCGCGCCGGCGCCGCGCGCGAGGCGGGCCTCCACGGCGCCGTGGCGTTCCCCATGCGCACCGGCGGCCGCGTCGTGGGCGTGCTGGAGCTGCTGGGCCGCGACGCGCGGGCGCCCGACGAGCCCCTCGTGCGCGCGCTGGAGACCATCGGCGGCCAGATGGGCCTCTTCCTGGAGCGCGCCGCCGCGCTGGCCGCGACCCGGGAGAGCCTCGCGCGCCGCAGCGCGATCCTGGACTCCGCGCTGGACTGCATCGTGACCATGGACGCGGGCGGCAAGGTCGTGGAGTGGAACGCCGCCGCCGAGCGCGCGCTGGGCTGGCCGCGGGAGGAGGCCTTGGGCCGCGACATGGCCGACCTCATCGTGCCCCCCGGCATGCGGGAGCGCCACCGCCAAGGCGTCGCGCGCTACCTCGCGGGCGGAGAGCCGCGCGTCCTGGGGCAGCGCCTTGAGCTTCCGGCGCTGCGCCGCGACGGCTCGGTCTTCCCGGCGGAGCTGGCCATCGTGCGCGTCCCCGGCGCCGGGCCGCCCCTCTTCACGGGCTTCCTGCGCGACCTCACGGCGCAGAAGGCGGCGGAGGAGGCGCGGCGCGACGTCGAGGCGCGCCTCACGCAGTTCTACGAGCGCTCGCCCGTGGCCCTCTTCGCGGCGACCCCTTCAGGGCGCTTCCTGGAGGCGAACCCCGCCTTCGCGCACCTGCTTGGCCACTCCGACGTCGCCTCGCTCCTCGCGCGCCCCGTGGCGGCCGTGCACGCGGACCCCGCGAGGCGCGCCGAGATGCGCGCCGTGCTGGAGCGCGACGGCGTCGCGCGCGGCTTCGAGACGGAGTTCACCCGTGCCGACGGCGCGCGCGTCTCCGTGAGCGTGACCGCGCGCGCGGTCCGCGACGCGGCGGGCGCCGTCGCGCGCTACGAGGGCATGGTCGAGGACGTGACCGCCAGGAAGCGCGCCGAGGAGGACCTCCGGCTCCAGAAGGTTCTCCTGGAGGCGCAGATGGAGAGCGTCCTCGACGCCATCCTCGTCGTGGGCCTCGACGGCCGCGTCCTCTCGTGGAACCGCGCGTTCACCGAGGTCTGGGGCATCCCGCCCGACCTCGTGGAGGCTCGCGACGTGGAGGCGTGGCGCGCCGTCGCGCTGGGCCGCGTGAAGGACCGCGACGCGTTCCTCGCCGGCACGCGCTACTACGCCGAGAGGTCGGGCGAGGTCTGCCGCGACGAGGTCGAACTTCTCGACGGGCGCGTGCTGGACCGCTACGGCGCCCCCGTGCGCATGCCCGACGGGACGCTGGTGGGCCGCATCTGGAGCTACCGCGACGTGACGCAGCGCCGCCGCCAGGAGGCCGTGCTGGAGGCGACGCTGGAGGCCGTGCAGGACGGCATCCTCATCGTGGGCGACGACGGGCGCGCCGCGACGCGCAACGCGCAGCTTGCCAGGGCGTGGGGCCTCTCCGAGGACGCCATCGAGTCGATGCCCGCCGAGGGCGTCCTCGCGTCCCTCGCGGCGCAGACGGAGGACAGCGCGGCGTTCGTCGCGGGCATCGAGGCCATGCGCGCCGACGCGCGCCCCGCCCGCGACGAGGTGCGGCTCAAGGACAGGCGCGTGCTGGAGCGCTTCGGGGCGCCCGTGCGCGGGCGCGACGGCCTCGTGCACGGCCGCGTCTGGACCTTCCGCGACATCACGCAGGCCAAAGAGTCCGAGGAGCGGCTGCGCGGCCTCGTCGCGCAATTGAGCGCGCAGCGCGCGCGCCTGGACGCCATCGTGCGCAGCGTGCCCGGCGTCGTGTGGGAGGCGTGGGGCGAGCCCGACGCCGCGACGCAGCGCATCGACTTCGTGAGCGACCATGTCGAGCGCCTCCTGGGCTACACTGCGCAGGAGTGGCTCTCGACGCCCAACTTCTGGCTCACCATCGTGCATCCCGACGACCGCGAGGCCGCGGCCGCCGAGGCGCGCGCGAAGTTCGAGGGGCGCAAGACCGCGCCGCAGGAGTTCCGCTGGATCGCCAAGGACGGCCGCGCCCTCTGGGTGCAGGCCCACTCCACGCCCATCCTCGACGGCGCCGGGCGCCCCGTGGGCATGCGCGGCGTGACGCTGGACGTCTCCGACCGCAAGCGCGCCGAGGAGGCCATCCGCGAGAGCGAGGCGCGCTGGCGCTTCCTCGCCAACGCGCTGCCCGAGCAGGTCTGGACCGCGTCCCCCGACGGGCGCCTGGACTACGCGAGCCAGCAGGCGTGCCGCTACTCGGGCCGCCCCGAGGAGGAGATCGTGGGCGACGGCTGGACCTCGCTCGTCCACCCCGAGGACCTGCCCCAGGCGCTCGCGCGCTGGTCGCGCTCCCTGGAGACGGGCGAGCCCTACGAGGCCGAGCACCGCCTGCGACGCGCGGACGGCGCATGGCGCTGGCACCTCGCGCGCGCCATCGCGCGGCGCGACCCCGCGGGCCGCGTGGAGAAATGGTACGGCGCCTACGCCGACGTGCAGGACCTCAAGGACGGCGAGCTGGCCCTCAAGGAGCGCGCGGCGCAGCTCACGCGCCTCGCCGCCCAGCTGGAGCGCTCCAACCGCGAGCTGGACCAGTTCGCCTACGTGACGAGCCACGACCTCAAGGCGCCGCTGCGCGGCATCGCCAACCTCTCGCGCTGGATCGAGGAGGACCTCAAGGGCGAGGTGCCCCCGGAGGTGCGCGCCCACCTGGACCTGCTGCGCGGCCGCGTCGCCCGCATGGAAGCCCTCATCGGCGCGATCCTGGAGTATTCCCGGGTGGGCCGCACGAAGGCGGTCCCCGAGCCCGTGGACACCGGCAAGCTCGTGGAGGAGATCGTCGACCTCCTCTCGCCTCCCCAGGGGTTCCGCGTCGAGGTGGCGCCCGGCATGCCCACGCTCCCCGCGGAGCGGCTCCGCCTCCACCAGGTCTTTCTCAACCTCATCGGCAACGCCATCAAGCACCACCACCGCAAGGACTCCGGCCGCGTGCGCGTCAGCGCCGAGGACGCGGGGGACCGCTGGCTCTTCCGCGTCGAGGACGACGGGCCGGGCATCGCGCCGCGCTATCACGAGAAGGTGTTCGTCATCTTCCAGACGCTGGAGGCGCGCGACAAGGTGGAGGGCACGGGCATCGGCCTCGCCCTCGTGAAGAAGATCGTCGAAGCCGCGGGCGGCTCCATCCGCCTCGACTCGGACGAAGGGCGCGGCGCCGCGTTCACGTTCAGCTGGCCCAAGGCCAGCCAGGGGAGCTAAGGCATGCAGACCATCGGACCCACGACCAAGGAAGACGAGCGCGAGACCAACATCCTCCTCGTGGAGGACGACGAGGTGGACGTCATGAACGTCCAGCGCGCGTTCAAGAAGAACAACATCCGCAACCCCCTCTTCCACGCAGGGAACGGCCTCGACGCGCTCGACGCGCTGCGCAGCGGGAGGATGCCCGGCGACCGGCGCCTCGTGCTCCTGGACCTCAACATGCCCCGCATGGGCGGCATCGAGTTCCTCCGCGAGCTTCGCGCCGACCCCGAGCTTCGCCACACGCCCGTCGTCGTGCTCACCACCAGCAACGACGACCGCGACCGCGTCGAGGCGTACAACCTCAACGTCGCGGGCTACATCCTCAAGCCCGTCACGCTCGCGAACTTCATCGAGACCATGGCCGCGCTGAACCGGTACTGGACCATGAGCGAGCTGCCCTGAGATGCCCCTGGACATCCTTGTCGTCGACGACGATCTCATCGACCGCATGGCGGTCCAGCGCGCGCTGCGCGCCTCGGGGCTCGACGTCGCGCTGCGCGAGGCCTCCACGCAGGCCGAGGGGCTGGAGGCGCTGCGCGCCGGGCCCGCGGCGCTGGTCTTCCTCGACTACCTGCTCCCCGACGGCACGGGGCTGGACCTGCTCAGGGAGATCCGCGCCATGGGCGTCCAGGCCCCCGTCGTCATCCTCACCGGGCAGGGCGACGAGGCCGTCGCCGTGGAGCTGATGAAGGCCGGCGCCACCGACTACTTGCCCAAGGCCGTGGCCACGCCCGAGCGCATCGCGCAGTGCGTCCGCAACGCGCTGCGCCTCCACGCCGCGCAGAGCCAGGCCGAGCAGGCGCTGCGCGCCCGCGAGCGCGCGCTCGCGCTGGAGCAGGCCGCCCGGGAGGAGGCCGAGGACGCGCAGCAGCGGCTGGCGTTCCTCGTGGACGCCAGCGCGCGCATCGCCGAGTCGCTGGACCCCGTGGCCATCGTGGAGCGCGTGGTCGCCCTCGCCGTGCCCTTCGTCGCCGACTGGTGTTGGGTCGACCGCCAGGAGCCCGACGGCGCCTTCCTGCGCGTCGCCATCGCCCACGCCGACCCCGAGGACAAGGACCTCGCGCGCTCGCTGAAGCGCCGCTACGAGGCCGTCCCCGAGGCGCCCCATGGGGCGAGCATGGCCATGGCGACGCGCCGCAGCGAGGTCCTCTCCGAGGTCCCCGACTGGGTGCTCGTCTCCGCCGCCCGCGACGCCGAGCACCTCGACGCGCTGCGCCGCATCGGCATCCGCAGCGCCATGGTCGTGCCCCTCGTCGCCCGCAGCGGCACGCTGGGGGCCATCACCTTCCTCGCCTGCGCCGGCCGGCGCCCCTACGACGACGCGGACCTCGCCTTCGCCGAGGAGCTGGCGCGCCGCGTCGCGCAGGGGCTGGAGAACGGCCGCCTCTACCAGCAGGCCCTCGCCGCGGAGGAGGGGCTCCGGCGCCAGCTGGAGTTCACGACCGCGGTCGCCAACAGCCTCGCGGAGGGCGTCGTGGCCCTGGACGCCTCGGGCGTCGTCACGTTCGCCAACCCCGCGGCCGTGGCGCTCCTGGGCTCCCCCGTGGGCGCGCCGGTGGACCGCGTGCTCCTGCCCGCCGAGGGGGCCTCCGCGAGGGACCACGTCGCGCTGCGCCGCGCGCTGGCCGAGGGGCGCGCGGCCCGCTTCGACCGGGCGACCTTCGGGCGCCCCGGCGGCGAGCGGCTGGAGATCTCGCTGGCCGTCTCGCCCATCCTGGAGAAGGGCGCGCCGCGGGGCGCCGTGCTGGCGTTCCACGACATCGCCGGCCGCCTGCGCGCGGAGGAGGAGCTGGAGGCGTCGCGCCTGGCGCTCGCGCAGAGCGAGAAGCTCAGCGCGCTGGGCACGCTGGTCTCCGGCGTCGCGCACGAGCTTCGCACGCCCCTCACGTACCTCTCCAACAACATCTTCCTCCTCCACCGGCGCCTGGAATTGGCCGCGGCGCAGGACGAGTCGCTTCGCCCGCTCATGGACGAGATCGCCCACCACAGCGGCGCCGCCATGGAGGGCGTCGAGCGCATCAACGCCCTGGTGAAGGACCTGCGCCCCTTCGCCAAGGGGGAGATGGGGCGGCGCCACCTGGACGGGCTGGAGGGCATCGTCGCGGGCGCGGTGGAGCTCTACCGCGCGACGTCCCGCGGGCAAGTGGAGGTCGTCGCGCGCTTCGACCCCACGGGCCCCGTGCTCGTGGACAAGGGGCAGGTGCAGCGCGTCATCATCAACCTCCTCGTGAACGCCGCCGAGGCGATGCCCGCGGGCGGCACGGTCCACGTCACGACGCGGTGCGTGCCCGCGGGCGCGGAGGTGGAGGTCGCGGACGACGGCCCCGGCATCCCGCCCGAGGTGCAGGGGCGGATCTTCGACCCGTTCTTCACCACCAAGGCCGAAGGCACGGGGCTGGGCCTCGCCATCACGCGCCGCATCGTGGAGGCCCACGGCGGCAGCATCCGCTTCGAGACCGCGCCAGGCAAGGGCACGACCTTCGTCGTCCGGCTCCCCCACGCCCGCCAGATCGCCGTGCAGGCGGACGAGACGGGCGCAGCCCTCGGCCTACCTCCCCCTGCGGTGGGCGATGGAAGTTGAAGCCACCTTTCCGCGTGGTCCGGGCCATGACCCACGCCTTCCTCGCGGCCGGCCTCCTGCTGCCCGCCCACGGCACCTGCCCCCACTGCGGCCTGCTCCGCTGCCCCTGCGCGACGCTGGGACTGGAGCGCGCGGGGCACGCCTGAAGCGGGGGTTCGGGGGCGGCGAAGCGCGGCCGGACGACGCCTCTCTAGGCCTTCAGCAGGTGCCCCATGAGGTCGCGCTTGGTGGCGAGGTAGAAGCGGTTGATGTCGTTCTCGCCCACCTGGTGCGCAAGGCGCTCCGTGACGGCGACGCCGTGGGACTCCAGCGCCGCGACCTTGGCGGGGTTGTTGGTCATGAGGCGCACGCTCTGCACGCCCAGCGCGCGCAGGATCGCCGCCGCCTCGTCGTAGGTGCGCGCGTCGGCGGGGAGGCCCAGCTTGACGTTGGCCTCCAGCGTGTTCGCGCCGCGGTCCTGCTCGTGGTACGCGCGGACCTTGTTGAACAGGCCCACGCCGCGCCCCTCCTGCTGGAGGTAGACGACGACGCCGCGCCCCTCGGCTTCCAGGGCCTCCAGGGCCTTGGCCAGCTGGGGGCCGCAGTCGCACCGCTCGCTGCCCAGCACGTCGCCGGTGAGGCAGGAGGAGTGGACGCGGGCGAGGACGTCGGCGCCGCGGACGTCGCCCTTGACGATGGCCAGGTGCTCCGCCCCCGAAGGGAAGCGGAAGGCGACCGCCTCGAAGCGGCCGAACCGCGTGGGAAGCTGCGCGGCCGGCGTCCGCACCGGGGACTCGCTCACGGGTTGGGCGAGGGTCGACCCGGATATGAAGGTTCCCTTACGATCGACCTTCCCACTCACGAATTGGTAAGTTGATTCCCAGGGGGGAAGCCTATAGCACATCCCCACCTTCCCATGCGCGTGTCCCTCCTGGCGAGCCCCCTTCGCCTCGGCGCGCGGGAGGCCAAGAACCGCCTCTACCGCGCCCCCGTGCTGGAGGTCGCCGGGAACGGGCCCGACGCCGCGCGCATCCTCCGCCGCGAATTGGAGCCCAGCGCCGCCTCCGGGTGCGGCCTCGTCTTCCAGGGCGCGTGCCTCGTCACGCCCGAAGGGGGCCGCAGCGCGCCGGGGCTCTCCCGGGTCCACGACCGCGCGTTCGTCCTCTCGCTGCGCCCCGCGGTGGAGGCGGTGAAGGCCCACGGCGCCCTGCTCCTCATGCAACTGGGCCACGGCGGGCTCCAGACCATGGAGCTGTGGCACCACGCCTACCGCCAGGAGCATCCGGACCTCGCGACGCTGGCCGTGAGCGAGCCCCCCTGGTGGATGAAGGCGCTCTCGCCTCTCCTCGACCTCTCGCGCGTGCGGGTGATGACGGACGACGAGCTTCGCGCGCTGGCCGAGGCGTTCGGCGCGGCGGCGTCCCACGCGGCGGAGGCGGGCTACGACGGCGTGCATCTTGCCGGCGCCAACGGCAGCGTCTTCCAGCAGTGCTGGAGCCCCGTGTTCAACAAACGGACGGACGCCTTCGGCGGGCCCACGCTGCGCGACCGCTCCACGTTCTTCCGCCTGGTGGTGGAGGCCATCCGCCGGCGCACGCCGCGGGATTTCCTCCTCACGACGAAGGTGCCCGCCGAGACGGAGGCGCCCTTCTTCGTGCGCGATGCGCTCAGCCTCGACGAGGGCGCGCAGATCGCGCGCATCGCGCAGGACGCGGGCGTCGACGCCGTGGCGCCCGTGCGCGTGGGCGTGACGCGCGACCAGGCCACCGCAAGGGGCGCGTTTCCCGAGATCGCGTGGAGCGACCCGCGCTGGCAGAAGGGGTACGACGCCGCGTTCGGCCGCGCGAGGAAGCACGCGGTCAAGGCCGCGAACCGCGTCGCGGCGAAGGCGATCCCCTTCGAGCCCGCGTGGAACGCCGCCTTCTGCCGTGCCGTGAAGCGCGAGGTCTCCATCCCCGTGCTCTGCGAGGGGGGCCTCCGCGAGAAGGCCGAGATGGAGCGCCTGCTGGGGAGCGGCGCCTGCGACATGGTGGGGATGGCGCGCCCCTTCTACGCGGAGCCGCGCCTCGCGTGGCGCCTGCTGCACGAAGACGAGGACGCGCGCCTCCTCTGCGAGTCGTGCAACAACTGCACGATCCCCCAGGTCACCGGAGCGCCGGGCGTGTGCCGCACGCCGGAGATCCTGGCGAAGCGCGGAGAGATGATGAAGCGCGGGGCCTACGGGCCCCGCGAGTGAGCCCGCGGCTCAGAACGTGACGTGGCAGATGCCGCTGCTGCAGACCGCCGTGGGCTCGACGTAGCCCGAGGGCACGCCCACGGTGGTGGGGCCCGAGGTGATGACCGGCTCGATGGCCGTGACGCACTCCGTGCCCACGACGCAGACCTGCTTGCTCACGAGGCCGCCGTATCCGACGGGGACCTGCTGCGAGCCGCCGTTGAGGGAGACGCACGCGTTGGTGAGCGCGTCGGGGTTGTAGTCGAAGCACGTGCTGACGGGGCCGACGGGGGGAACCGTGGCCTTCCCGATGGTGACGCTCCGGACCGTCGTGCACCAGCTGCCGTCGATGCTGCACTTCTCCACCGTGTAGGTCGTGCTGCCGTCGGGGTTCGAGCGCTCGTCGATGGTCGGGATGAGGGGCGTGTCGCACGCGTTGCCCAGCGAGCCGCACGGGTCGGCCGCGGAGGCGGCGGGGACAATCGCCAGCATCGCCGAGGCGACGAGGAGGGTGGCCAGAAGGATCTTGGTCATGGTTGGAAGCCTCTTGCCCTTGTCGGGCGAGGCCGCGATGTCGCCCCGAGGGGATGACTTCAGGGGATCAACTGCTTGCAGGAAAGGAGGGCCTGCCGCCGGGCGTTGCGCGGCGGCAGGCCCGGCGCGCTCAGAAGCTCACGTGGCAGAGGCTGCTGCTGCACACGGCGGTGGGCTCGACGTAGCCCGAGGGCGCGGGGACCGTGGTCGGGCCGCCGGTCACGACGGGCGTGGGCACGGTCTCGCACACGGGGCCCACGACGCAGACGGTGGTGCTGGAGAGGGGGCCGAGGCCCACGGGCGCGGAGACCGAGCCGCCCGTCGTCTGCACGCAGGCGTTGGTGAGCGCCGAGGGGTTGTACGCGAAGCAGGTGGAGGGCACGGCGGGGACGTTGATGGAGTCGTCCTGGCAGCCGCCCTGGAAGTTGCACGTCTCCAGCGTCACGGTCTCGCCGCCGTTCGCGTTGGGCGATTCGTGGATGCCGTTGGGGACGAGGTACGCCTCGCACACGCCGTCCTGGATGGCGTTGCACACCGCGGGGGGCAGGTGGGGGGAGAGAGCCGCCGCGGAGGGCGCCAGCGCGAGGAGCAGGGACGCGAGAAGGAGCGCAGGGGGAGCGAGCTTGGTCATGGTGGAAGCCTCTTGCCCGGATCGGGCGAGCAGAGAAGCCCGGTCCGGGAGATGGCTTCTGGGGATCGAACGCTTTCGCAGGAGACCAGAAAAGAAGCGCCTTGCCGCGAGGCGGCGCTGCGGCGCAGCAAAAAAAATGAGGTTCCAGGAGGCGAGCCCCCTGGAACCTCCTCTTCTGCGGTGGCCTCAGAACGTCACGTGGCAGACGCCGCTGCTGCAGACGGCCGTCGGCTCGACGTAGCCGGAGGGGAGGGGGACGTAGGTGGGGCCCGAGGTGATGACGGGCTCGATGGCCGTGACGCACTCGGTGCCGACGACGCAGACGGGCTTGCTCACGAGGCCGCCGTAGCCCACGGGGACCGCGACGGAGCTGCCCGTGGTCTGGACGCACGCGTTGGTCAGCGCGTCGGGGTTGTACGGGATGCAGGTGCCGTCGGGGACGGGCACGGGCGGGTTCACGGTGCGGGTGTTGGTGCGGCACCAGCCGTCGACGTTGCACGTGTCGAAGGTGATGGTGTAGCTGCCGTCGGCGTTCTTCTGCGCGCCCATGTTGCCGGGGAAGACGTAGATGGTGCAGAGCTTGCTTTCGACGTCGCAGGTGTCGGCGGAGGCGGCGGGGACGAGCGCCGTCAGCGCCATGGCGACGAGCAGCGCGGCGGGGATCAGCTTGTGCATGTTGGAAGCCTCTTGCCCGGAGACCGGGCAAGAGGCCCAACCGAGGGGCTGGAGATGTCCTCTAGGGATCAACCGCTTTCGGGGGCGATCCTCAGAGGGTCACGCGGCACGGGGTGGGGCAGAGCGCGGTGATCTCGACGTAGCCCGAAGGGGCGGGCTCGGTGGTGGGGCCGCTCGTGACGGAGGGCACGGGGGCGCTCACGCACTCGGGGCCGACGACGCAGACGTTCTCCGTCGCGAGGCCGACGCCCACGGGGGCCGACACCGACCCGCCCGTCGTCTGCACGCACGCGTTGGTGAGCGCGTCGGGGTTGTACGCGAAGCAGGTGGAGGGCACGAGGCTCGCGGGGGCGGGGATCGTGACGCTGCGGGAGGGCCACGAGCACCAGCCGTTGATGCTGCACTCGTCGTAGGTCACGGTGTGGCTGCCGTCGGGGTTGGTCGTGACGTGCTCGTGCTCGGGGATGACGTACTCGTTGCAGAGGAACTGCTCAAGGTCGCACACGGTGGGCGTGGGCGGGATCGCGGCCGCGGTGGGCAGGAGCGCCAGGAGGGCGGACGCCAGCAGGAGGAGGGTGGGGATCGTCTTGCGCATGGGGGAAGCCTCTTGCCCGGATCGGGCAGGGCAGCAGCCGGCAGGCGAGGGAAGCCTTCTAGGGATCAACCGCTTTCGCGGCCTCAGACGCGCAGGCGCACCAGCTCGCCGCGCGCGACGGCGTCCATCACGCGCTCGCCCGCGTCGCTGCCGCGGCTGATGCGGATCTCCCCCTTGCCGCCGATGGTGGCGGTCATGACGGGCTCGTCCTCGATCACGACCTCGGCGCGCGTGCCCACGAGGCCGCGGTCCACCAGGAGGACGACGTTCTTCTTGCTGCGGCGAAGCTCGGGCACGATCTCCGCGTAGCGGCGCTCCTTCCCGCGCGAGGCGATGCGCTCCTCCTCGGCGGCCATCTCCTCGTCGTCCTCGGCCTCGGCGTCCGCGGGCGCCTCGCGCCTCAGGGGGCGGTCAGGATCGAAACGCCCTTTTCCCTTGCCGCCACCACCATATTCCTTCGGGCTCTTCCCGCGGCCCGCGTCCCATCCGCTGCGGCTGGTCATGGGCCTGATGTCGAGCTTCACGCCCACGGCCTCCTCGATCTGCTTGACGTTGCTGCCCCCCTTGCCGATGAGGGCGGGCACGTCGCGCTCGGGTACGTAGAGCGTGGCGCTCCCGTCGCTGCTCATCTCCACGTCGAAGGGGCCGTCCACCCAGCGGCGCAGGCTGCTGCGGAGCCCTTCGGCGGCGAACTTGTCCTTGGCGCTGGTCTTCCCGCCGCTGGCGGCGTCCAGGGGCATGACGACGACCTGCTCGCCGTAGGTGTAGATCTCGAAGCAGGCCTGCTTGGTGAGGAAGTCGCGCACGACGATGACGGGGCGCGCGAGGTCGGCCTCCACCATGCCGGCGGGCACCTTCACGGTGAAGTTCATCTCCAGGACCTGCTGGACCTTGCCCTTCTCGATGTGGATGACGGTGTCCACGACCTGTGGGATCATGCCAAGCTCGACGCGGCCGATGAGGCGCTGCACGGCGTCGATGGCGCGGTTCGCGTGCGTGACGCCCACGAGGCCGACGCCGGCGAGGCGCATGTCGGCGAAGATTTCGAAGTCCTCGGTCTTGCGCACTTCATCGTAGATGACGTAGTCGGGGCGCACCAGGAGGAGCACGTCGCTGGTCAGCTCCATGTCGCGCTCCAGCGGGGCGTATTGCGTGATCTCGTCGCTGACCTGGAGGTCGCGGGGGCTTTCCATGGTCTTGATGATGACCTGCTTCTGGCGCAGCCACTCGGCGACGGCGGTGACGAAGGTGGATTTGCCGCTGCCGGGCGCGCCCGAGACGAAGACGCCTCGCTGGTAGTCCGCGAGGCGGTCGCGAAGCTCGTCCGCGATGTGGTACTGCTCCAGCGTCAGTTGCGCGACGGGCCTCACCGCGGTGATCTCCACGGCGTCGCTGAAGGGGGGCTGCGCGATGGCGATGCGCATGTTGCCCAGCTGCACCACCGTCGCGCCCTCGCGTTCGATCTCGATGAAGGAGTCCGCGTCGCGCTTGGCGGCCTCGATGATCTCGCGGCGCATGCGCGTCAGCTCGCGAAGCTCCATGGGCTTCTCGGAGAGCTTGACCAGCTTCTTCCCGGCCGGCGTGCCCTTCTTCGCCATGGGGACGACGTTCTGCTTGAGGTGGACGCTCATGGTCTCCTTGTCGAAGAACTCCATGATGCGCAGGCTCCCGATGTCGGCCTCCCACTCCTTGGGGTCCGTGACGGGGCGGATCCACTCCACGTCGAGGCCCAGCGCGCGGGCGACGTGCGCCTGCACGCGGTCGCTGGTGAGGAGCGTGGCCTTGTGGTCCACCGCCACCTGGCGGATCATGGCGTCGATCTCGCCCGCCTTGGCCATCTCGATGGCCTCGAAGCCGGGGCGGTCCCCCACGAACTCCAGGTGGATGTCCGCGGCGTCCTTCAGCTCCTGGAGCTTCACCACCTCGTCCAGGCCGCTGAAGCCGCTCTCGCGTCCGCGGTTCGCCTGGAACTCCAGCTCGGCGACGCTGGCGTTGGCGATGAGGATGCGCGCCCCCTCCAGCTCGCCCCGCTGGATGCGCGCGGTGAGGCGCCCGTCCACGAGGACGCTGGTGTCCGGGACGACGGACGCGGGTTCCTTGCGCTTCGGGGGAGCCTTCTTCGCCGGGGGCACGGCCCATCATGAGGCGGGCAAGGCCCTAAAGGGAATCGCCTTGGCCCAAGCCGTCGGGTCCGTTTCCGATGCGGCCGGTGCGGCCTAGAGGCGGCGCCGCTCCCGGTCCTGGAGGCGCGTGTCGGCCTCCTTGCCCCGGGCGGCCTCCTGCTGGAGGCGCCCCTTCTCCTTCTTCTCAGGGTTGTCCGTCGCGTCGCCGACGGCCTCGTTGATCTTGCCCTTGATGCCCTGCCAGGCTCCGGATTCGTCCTTCTCGTCCATGCGAAGGCCGTTCGGCGGGGCGGCGATGAACGGTGTGGCTGCCTCGTCGATGCCCTACGGCAGGTAGGGGAGCATGGGCGCGCCGCTGCCGTCCAGGGTGGGGCAGCCGGGGCTCACGCCCGTTCCGAGGGCGTAGACGCCGCTGTAGCACTGGTCCAGCTCGCCGCCGTACCGGTCGGAGTAGTGGAAGGTCCCCCACCCGGCGCCCGCGGAGGGGCCGCTGCTCTGGCCGGGGCCCATGCGGGCGACGCTGACGCCGGTGTTGTTGCCGTGGGACTCGTACCCGTAGGTCGTGTCCGTGGAGTCGTAGCAGCTCTGGGACGCGTCGACCACGAGGCTGTTGCGCGAGTCGATCGGCACGACGACGCGCGCGTCGCGGACGTGGCTGCCGTTGGCGCCGCCGCACCCGTCGCCGTTGTCCGACGTCATGGTGACCACCGACGCGGGGCCCGCGCTGAGGTTCTGGTTGGCCAGCGCGAGGGGTGATAGCAGAAGCAGGGCGAGGAGGGCGAGGGCCTTCATCGCCCGCGCACCGCAGGCCGCAGGGATCAGGGTTCTCGGGAGAGCCTATTCCTCACGCCTTCTTCGCCGTCTTGTTGGCGAACCGGATGATCCGGTCGAACGCCTCGTTCAACGTCTCCGGCGGCGGCAGGATCACGGTGCGGAAGTGCCCCGCGGCGCTCTGGCCGAAGCCGCTGCCGTGCACGACGAGGACCTTCTCCTCCTGGAGCAGGTTGAGGACCCACTCCTTGTCGGTGGGCCACGGGTTGTGGGGCACGCCCACGAGGGCGTAGAACGCGCCGGAGGGGGGCGCCAGGGTGAGGTTCTCCGTCTCGGCGACGCGCTTGGCCACGATCTCCGCGCGCTGGCGCAGGCGGCGGCGCAGGTCGGGGACGTGGGGCGCGTGCGCCTGGAGGGCGCGGGCGAGGGCGATCTGGATGGGGTAGCTCGCCGAGAGGCGGGAGCGCGCCTGCTTGAGGACCCCTTCCTTGATATCAGCCAGCTCGCCGTTGTCGTGCTTGAACGCGACGTAGCCCGCGCGCCAGCCCGGGACGAGCCAGTTCTTGCTGAAGCCGTTGAGGACGACGCAGGGGCCGGGCTCCTGCGCGAGGCTGGGGGCGACGTCGCCCTCGAAGACCAATTCGCTGTAGATGTCGTCCGCGATGAGGACGAGGCCGCGCTCGTGGGCGAGCTTCGCGATGGCCTTGAGGATGGGCTTGGGGTAGACGGCGCCCGTGGGGTTGTTGGGCGAGATGACGGCGATGGCCTTGGTGCGCGGCGTGACGCGCGCGGCGATCTCCTCGATCCGGGGGATCCATCCGTCCTCGGGGCGGCTGGGGTACTCCACGGGCACCGCGCCGTAGAACGACGTGACGCCGAGGTACTGCGGGTACGCCGGGCCGGGGACGAGGATCTCGTCGCCGGGTTCCAGCAGCGCGCCGAAGAGGAACGAGAGCGCCTCCGAGACGCCCGCGGTGAAGATGATGTCCTCGGGCTTCAGGTCGAGGCCGCGCATCTCCTTCTCGTACTTCGCGATGGCCTGCCGCACGTCGGGCTGCCCCTCGCTGTCGGCGTAGCGGCCCAGCTTCGAGGCCTCCGCCAGCGCGTGCGCGAGGGGCGCGGGGGGCTCGAAGTCGTAGGCGTCGGGGTCGCCGATGTTGAGCTTGAGGACCTTGTGCCCCTGCCGCTCCAGCTCGCGCGCGGGGCCCAGCACGTCGCGGATGGGCGCCTCCATGTGGCGCAGGCGGGTCGCGGCGGGGAAGCGCTTCGCGGGGGGCGGGCTCATGGACTCCCCACCGGCGGGGGGGTCAAAAGCGTTGGGGCCGATCCTCGCGGCGTTCGCGCCTCCGCTTGGCTCAGGGCGCCTCGGGCCCCACCAGGGGCTTGAGGTAACGGTCCCGCAAGACCGAGACGCCCGTCCGGAGCACGCGCTCGCGGTCCTCCTCCTCGAGGATGCGCTTCAGGCGCCCCTCCAGGAGGTCGCTGCGGGTGAGCACGCCCACCAGCGCGCCGCCCTCGTCCACGACGGGGAGGCGGCCCACGCCGGCGCGCGCCATGCGCTTCGCGGCCTCGCTGGCGGGGTCGTCGGGCGCCGCGACGTGGAGCGTGGCGGGGCGGCGGTCGCCCAGGGTCTCGCCCTCGACGACGGGCTGGAGCGCCCACTCCAGCGCGTCGCGGCGCGTGACGATGCTCACGAGCCGGCCCTGCACGTCCACCACGGGGTAGCCCTGGTGGCGGCGGGGGCGGCGGCCGGGGATCTTCTCGGCGTCGCGGAAGAACGCGATGGCGTCCGCGACAGGCATGCTTGCGGGAAGCGCCTCGACCTCGGGCGTCATCACCTCCTTCACGCGCAGCATGTCCAGGGGGTCGACGACGTACTCGCGCACGACGTGGTGGCCGCGGCGGGCGAGCTTCTCGGTGAGGATGCTGCGGCGCAAGAGCAGGACCGTGAGGCCGTACGCGGCGAGGCACGCGACGAGGACGGGCACCGCCAGCGACCAGTCGCGCGTGAGCTCCAGCGCGAAGAAGACGCCGGTGAAGGGCACGCGCATCGCGCCGCCCAGGATACCGGCCATGCCCACGAGGGCCCAGATGGCGGGCGTGCCCAGGGGGATGGCGGGGCCGAGGACCGCGCCCAGCGCGGCGCCCATCATGAGGAGCGGCGCGAGGACGCCGCCCGAGGTGCCGCTGCCCAGGGAGAAGCTCCAGATGAGCGCCTTGGTGAGGAGGAGCGCCAGGAGCGCCGTGCCCACGAGGTTGCCGGCGAGCATGCCGCCGATGACGTCGTAGCCCACACCCAGCGCCTTGGGCTCCAGGAGGCCGCCCAGCCCGATGGCGAGGCCGCCGATGGCGGGCCACCACATCCAGTGGATGGGCAGGAGCGCGAAGGCGTCCTCGAAGAGGTAGACGAGACGCGTGAGGAGGCCTGATAGCAATCCGGCGGCGACGCCCAGCGCGGCGGCGACGAGGACGCCCTGCCACGGGAGGGGCGCGTGGGCGGGCACGGGGAAGAGGGGCCCCTCGCCCATGAGCGGCACGCGCAGGAGCGCCGCCTCCACCGACGCGATGGCCACCGGGAGCAGGCTGCGCGGCTTCCATTCGAAGAGGAGAAGCTCGACGGCGAGGAGGATGGCGGCCATGGGGGCGCCGAAGGTGGCGCTCATGCCGGCGGCGGCGCCCGCGACGAGGAGGATCTTGCGCTCGGAGGCGGAGAGGCGGAAGAACTGGGCGAAGAGCGAGCCGAAGGCGCCGCCCGTCATGATGATGGGGCCCTCCGCGCCGAAGGGGCCGCCGGTGCCGATGCTGATGGCCGCGCTGGCGGGCTTGAGCACGGTGACCTTGGGCTCGACGCGGCTGCCGCGCAGGAGGATCGACTCCAGCGCCTCGGGGATGCCGTGGCCGCGGATCTTCTCGCTGCCGTAGCGCGCCATGAGACCGATGACCAGGCCGCCCGCCACGGGGATCAGCACGATCCAGAGGCCCAGGTGCGCGTCGGCGGGCGAGACGAGGCGGTGGTCCCACCTCTGGTAGAAGACGAGGTTCGTGATGGTGCCGATGAGCCACGAGAGCGCATAGGCGAGAAGCGTGCCCACGGCGCCCACCACGAGCGCCATGGCCGCGAGGAGGAGCATGCGGCGGTCGGCCGTGAAGTCCCGGAGGCGGTCCTTCATCGGCGCGCGCCATCGGGCGGTGGGATTTCCCCTTTTCGGTGACGCGGCTCACGAGTGGTGATCCCCACGGGTGCGCGCCGCCTCCGGCGGGGAACCCCCGAATCTCCGAATCTCAGAATCACCGGAGATTCGGCGATTCGGGTTTTTCCTCGCCGGAGGCGCAGCGCCCGCGCAGGGAAAAAAAAGAAGGCGAGAAGGAAGAGAGGGGCCGAAGCCCCGCGTTCGTGGAGCGCGTTACAGCTGCGCCTCGAAGTCGTCCACCGTCAGCGTGAAGTCGCTGTCGGAGGCGAGCTTGCCCTGGGCCTTGAGGACCTCGCGGGCGAGGATCCAGTAGACGAGCGCCAGGGAGCGGCGGCCCTTGTTGTTCGTGGGGATGATGACGTCCACGTTGCGCGTCTCGTTGTTGGTGTCCGCCAGCGCGATGATGGGGATGCCGATGTTGAGCGCCTCGCGCATGGCCTGGGCGTCGCCCGCAGGGTCCGTGAGCACGATGAGCTCGGGCTCCATGAACTGGCTCGTGTTGGGGTTCGTGAGCGTGCCGGGCATGAAGCGGCCCGCGATGGCGATGGCGCCGGTCTGCTTGGCCAGGACGCGGATGGGCTTCTGGCCGTACTGGCGGGCGGAGACGAAGAGGACCTTCTCCGCGGGGTAGCGGGCGATCATCTTCGCCGCGGCGCGCAGGCGCTCGTCGGTCTTCTTGACGTCGAGGACGAAGAGGCCGTCGTTGCGGACGCGGTAGATGTACTCCTCCATGTCCGCGTTCTTCTGCTGCGTGCCGATGTGGACGCCGCACGAGAGGTACTGGTCCTCGGGGACGAGGCTCTCGTAGCCGGCGAGGCTCTGCTCGACTTCCTGCTGGGGCATTTCGTGGTTCACCTCAGATGCCTCGACGCTCCGCGCCGAGGAGGTAGCGCCCGGGGACCGGGCTTGGATGGCGCGGCGAACCCTTCGGCCCTATAAAAGAGTTGGGTGGGTCGCCCCCACATCCTGGCCTGGACGAAAAACCACGAGCCGCGCGGCTCCGCTCCCCGGGCTGGAGCCTGCTCCCATGAAGACCAGCGCCATCCTCCTTGCCAGCCTCGTCGCCCTCACGGCCGTCGCCCTCGCGCCCGCCGCCAGCGCCGACACGACCTGCCAGGCCCTGCCCACGGGCGACAACGCCTGCGTCACGACCGGCGTGGACACCAGCGCGCCCGGCGTCAGCGTCGACGTCAGCGTGGGCGGCCTGAACGTCTGCGTCGTCGTCAACGCGGCGTGCTGAGATAGGTTGAACCGGCGGCGGCCGGATGCCCGCGCGTGAGCGAGCCGGGCCGCCCGCCCCCTTTCGTCCGCACCGTCGCGCTCTTCGGCGGCCCCGTCGCGCTCTACTACGTGGCGCTCCTCGCCCTTCGGCACGGGGAGCTTAGCGCCTCCTTCGTCGTGGCCTACGGCCTCGCCACCGTGTGGCTCGCGATCTACCCCCATTTCCTCTGGCGCTATGGCGCGGTGCAGCTTCCCGCGTTCTTCGCCCGCGCCGCGGAGGCCGTGGAGGACGCCTCGGGCCTTGACGCGGCGCGCGCCTCGTTCCAGCGGGCCTACGTGCGCGGTGGCATCGCGCTGGCGGTGCCCTTTGCGCTCTTGGGCGGCGCCATCTACCTGGGCGGCCTCGACGTGGTCGTGCGCGGAGGGGGCGGCATCCGCGGAGCGGCGGACCCGTTCTTCCTCCTGGGCGCCCTGCTCGTCGCGTGGGGCGGCGTGCTGGTGGGCTTCGGCATGTCGCTCACCTTCACCACGCTCGCGGCCGTGGCGCGCGTCGCGTCCCGCCCGCTGCGCCTCCACCCGTTCCACCCCGACACGCGCTCGGGGCTGAAGCCCTTCGGCGACTTCTCGCTCCCCGCCACGCTCCTCGTCGCCTCCGGTGCGCTGGTGCTCCCGCTGGTGTTCCTCTACTCGCCCAGCCTCCAGGACCCGTACCTCCTCCTGGGCGTCGCGTGCCACACGCTGGCCATCCTGGCGACCTTCGTCGCGCCCCTCTACCTGGTCCACAAGGCGGGCGAGCGCGAGCGGGCCCGCATCCTCGCGCGTCTTCAGGACGAGTACGATCGCCTGCGCCCGCGCCTGCACGACAAGGGCGCGGACCAGCTCCAGGTCACGCGCCAGCTGGACACCGTGCGCCGCGAGCAGGCGGAGGCTCGCGACATGGCGCTCTACCCGTTCGACACGCGCGTCTTCGTGGAGCTGGCCACCAGCGTCCTCCTGCCCACGCTGGTCCTCGTCGCCGCGGCCGTCCTCCACCAGCTTGGCATCGGCGCCTGAGCGTTCTACAGGTCCGGATTCAACTCCGGATGCGAAAGGGCATCGTGCGAAGCGGGCACCAGAGGCCTGCGCCCGCCCCACGTCGAAGCCTCCAACCACTCCCAGGCGGACGCGCGCTCCCCCGGACGCCTCGCCCGCGCCAGTCCTTCCAACCGCGGACGGGACGCCCGGAGGGAGGGCCCCTTTCTAAGGCAGCGCCTCCTCGATGCAGCCCTGCGCGAAGCCCACGTCGGTGGGGACGGGCAGGAAGGGCGAGGTCGGGAAGGACGTGACCGCGCCGCAGCCGTCGCTGCCCGCGGCGTCGGTCGCCGAGCCGCCGGGGCCCGCGCCCGCCACGCAGCCGATCCCGACGCCCGGACCGGCCCCCTCCAGGAGGGTCGTCCCGCAGGAGTACGCGCCGGCCGCGTTGGAGGAGGAGCCCAGCGCGGAGACGGCGACGCAGCCCATCCCCGCGGCGGGGCCCGCGACCTCCACCAGGCTCGCGCCGCACGAGACGTCCGAGCCCGCGTTGGAGGCGTCCCCTTCTCCCGAGAGCGCGAGGCAGCCGACGCCCGCGCCCAGCGCGGTGAAGCCGCCGAACCCGCACGAGAAGCCCCCGCCGGCGTTGGACGCGTCGCCGGCACCTGAGGCCGCCACGCACCCCAGGGCCGCGCTGACCCCCACCGCGGCGAGCCCCGCGCCGCAGGTGAAGTTCCCCGAGTCCGCCGCGTTGGACGCAGGGCCCGCGCCGGAGAGGGCCAAGCACCCCGCGGCCAGGCCGACGGCCTCGGCCCCTTCGCTCACGCCGCAGGCGCCCAGGCCATCGGCCTCGTTGGAGGCGGACCCCGCCCCCGAGATGGCGACGCACCCGACGCCGACACCCGCGCCCATGGCGCCGCCCCCCAGGCCGCAGGAGAAGGCTCCCCCCGCGTTCGACGCGCGGCCGAGCCCCGACGCGGCGAGGCACCCGAGCCCCACGCCCGCGCCGCTGGCCACGATGGCGCTGCCGCACGATCCGCTGCCGGCCTCGTTGGAGGCGTCGCCCGTGCCCGAGATGGCGACGCATCCGATGCTGGCGCCCGCAGCCCACGAGGACCCGCAAGCCTGGTCGCCGCCCTCGTTGCGGGCGTTCCCCGTGCCGCTCACGGCGACGCAGGAGACGCCCGGCCCGGAGCAGCCCCCGGAGCCGTGCGCGTCGCCCGTGGCGCTCACCGCCAGGACGGACGCCGAGGCGGGGCCCGCCGTCTCGACGTCCACAAGGCCCATGGGATCTCCGGTGACCAGCGCGAAGGGCGAGGCGAGAAGGAGCGCGCAGAGGAGCGGGACGCGGCGGAGGAGCGGCAAGATGGCATCAGCCGGGGGCGGGATGCGCGGCGCGCGCCTAACGCTTCCCCCGCCCGGCGCGAAGGCTCCACCCTAGCGCTACAGCTCCTCTTCGATCCGGATGAGCTCGTTGAGCTTCGCGATGCGCTCGCCGCCCACGGCGCCCGTCTTGATGCCGAAGCACCCGAACGCCGCGCCGATGTGCGCGATGGCGTCGTCGGTGGTCTCGCCGCTGCGGTGCGAGATGACGGTCTTGTAGCCGTTGTCGTGCGCAAGCTGGATCGTCTCCACGGTGCGCGAGAGCGTGCCGATCTGGTTGGGCTTCACGAGGATCGCGTTGGCCGCGCCCAGGCCGATGCCCTTCTGGAGGCGCTCCGGGCTCGTGGTGAAGAGGTCGTCGCCCACGAGGAGCGTGCTGCTCCCGATGCGCTTCGTGAGGGCGACCCAGCCGTCCCAGTCGTCCTCCGCGAGGCCGTCCTCGATGCTGAGGATGTGATATCGCTTCGCGAGGTCCGCCAGGAACTCCACCTGGTCCGCGCTGGTCTTCTTGCCGTCCTTGTAGCCGTACGCCTTGCCGTCCCACAGCTCGGTGGCGGCGACGTCCAGCGCGAGGCGCACCTCGAAGCCGAACTTGTCCTGCGCGAGCCCGCACGCGTGCGCGACCAGCTCCGCCGCGTCGACGTTGCCGATGGGCGCGGTCCAGGCGCCCTCGTCGCCCTTCCCGAGGCTCTGGCCCGGGTACTTCTCCTTGAGGAGGCGCTTGACCTCCTTGTGGACGAACGCGTTGGCGAACACGCTCTCCTCCACCGTGGGGCCCAGCGCCACGGCCATGTACTCCTGGATGTCGGTGCCGCCCACCGCGTGCGCGCCGCCGCCGAGCACGTTGCCGAAGGGGCGGGGCAGCCGGCTCACGAACGCGCCGCCCAGGTACGCGTAGAGGGGAAGGTCCAGCGAGTGCGCAGCGCAGCGCGCGACGGCCAGCGACGTCGCCACCGCGAGGTTGCCGCCGATCTTCGCGAAGTTGCCCGTGCCGTCCAGGTCCGCCAGCAGGTCGTCGATCTCGCGCTGCAGCAGCACGTCGACGCCCACCAACTCCTGCGCCACCTGCTCGCGGCCCACGCGCACGCTCTCCTCGACGCCGCCGGGCGCCCACGCCGCCACCTCGTGCGCGCCGGTGCTCGCGCCCGAAGGCGCCGCCGCGCGGCCGAAGCCGTCCTCCGCCACGACGTCCACCTCGACGGTGGCGTTGCCGCGGCTGTCCAGGATCCTCCGGAAGAACACCTCTTGGATGGCGCCCATGTCACGACCTGGCTTCGGCGACCGCGGCGCATCGCATAACCCTTCGGGGTCCCGAGCCCGCGCCGCGTGACGCCTGAAGGCCCGCTCTTCCTGGGGGCGGGACATCGTGCGGGTGCTCGCGAAGCGCGCGCCGGGGCGCCCCAAAGCGTGAAATAGGGAAACCCCGCTTGCGGCGTCGTTCCCCGAGCCGCGCACAACCCTGGGTCCGTGGGGTAGCTTGGTATCCTTGGCGGTTCGGGACCACTTGACTCCGGTTCAAATCCGGACGGACCCACTCGCTTCGCTCGCAGGCCCGTCTCGACCCTCCCTGCCGGTGCGGGCCTGGACGGATCCACTTCTGGATTCGGCCTCGTTGCCGGTCCCTTCTGGAGCCGCCCTCCACAAAGCTTGACCCACGGGCCGTGAGTCCCGCGTCCATGGGGCTGGAGGAGGACGAGGACGAAGGAGGCTTCGTGCCCCACGTCTCGTTCCGCCAGCCCGCGGGCTCCTCGCGCTACGTGGCCCTTTGCCGCCACTGCGGCCACCAGGAGGACGCGCCGCATTCGCTGGACGTGGTGGAGCGCGTGGACCGCCTGACGCGCTTCCTGGACGCGCACCGCGGCTGCGAGCCCCCCGTGCTGGACCTCTAGGCGCGGCGCTCCGGCGGGGGCGGGTACGCGCCGCCCAGGCGAGGCAGGAGCTTGCGGAACAGGGCGCCCAGGATCAGGAGGTCGACGCCGAAGAAGACCGTCAGCGGCACCGCTGCGGCGTCGTAGAGGAACGGCGCGACGAAGGGCCCCGCCACGAGGAGCGCGCCCGCCAGCATGAGGAGGTGCCCCATGGTGACCTGCATCAAGGCCTCATCTCCCGGTGCCGCTCCTTGACGACGTCGCCGCGCGCGACCGGCGGCCCGTCCCCCAGGGCGTTGGCCCGCTCGCGGCCCAGCGTCTGCTCCAGCACCTGCGCGTGCGTGCGCCCCGCCGTGCTCCCGCCCTCCACGTCCGCGGGCCGCGCGTCGTCCTCGGGCTCCTCGACGGGCATCCTTCTTCTCCTCGGCGCCCAAGGTGCTTGTCCTCGCGCTTGCCTGCGTGGCCGGACTGCCGCCGGAGGCGGCACGGAGCCAAGCCTAGCACGATAGCAAGAAAAAAAGAAGGCCCATCGCAGGGCCCGAAGGCAGGGGCTTACGCGGCCTTGGCCTTGAATTCGGCGCTGGACGGAGCCTCGTCGCCTCGCTGCGCTCGGCGACACTCCGTCCGCGCGGAATTCAACGCAGGCCGCTTACGCGGCCTTGGCCTTGAATTCCGTGTACCCGCAGTTGCCGCAGGACACGCGGTCCTTGTGCTCGGCGAGGAAAACGCCGGGGCCGCACTTGGGGCAGGCCTTCCGCTTGCGCACGATCTGCGTTCCCTTGACCTCGTAGAGGCCGCGCTTGCCGGCCGCGCCCTTCTTGGGCTTCGCTGCTTCCTTTCCCTTCGCCATGTGTCATCACCGCTTCTTGGGGGCGGCCTTCGCGGCGGCCGGCGCCTCGGTGCGCTCCTTCTTCTTGGGCTTGAGCTCCTCGAGCTTGTTGCGCTTGAGCAGGTAGAGGGGCTCGTTCTTGCCGATGGCCTCGGGCGTGTCGTAGACGCGGGCGTAGCCGGTCGTGACCTGCTTGCCGAAGGCGCTGTTCATGCTGTCCACGACGACGAGGCTCTTCTTGGAGCCCACGGCGCCGGCGACCTTCTCGCGGATCGCGTCGCGGCTGGGCGTCTTCTCGTTGGGGTGGGCGACGCTGAAGCGCACCTCCCAGCGGGAGAGCAGCGGGTTCTGCTTCTTCTCCTTGATCTCGATGTCCATCACTTCACTTCCATCTGGTTGAGGATGTCTTGCGCGTGCTTGCGGACCGCCGCGTCCACGTGGACGACGACGACGCCTTCGCGGGGCTGCCCGTAGCAGACGCATGCGCCTTCCGGCGCGAGGATCATGGCGGGGAGGGCCGCGAGGTCCTCCTCGCCCTTGACGGCGATGAGCGTGCTCCCCTTCTCCTTGAGGCCGCGGTCGATGGCGCCGATCATCTCGCGCGTGATCGTGGCGGGGGGGTTGTCCACCTCGACGCGGCGCACGCCGTGCGTGGGGAGGGCGCCCAGGGCGTCCTCGACGCGGGTGCCGCGCTGCGTGACGCCGTCGACGAGCATCACCTTGGGGAGCACGCCGTTCTCCAGGAAGGTCCGCGTGACGACGTCGCCCACGGCGATGACGACCTTGCGGCGCGTCTCCTCCAGCGTGCGGCGCGTCTGGTAGACGGGGCCGAACGGCTTCGCCAGCAGGGGGCGTAGAGAGACGGGGAGTCGGTACATGGTGGCAGCAGGGCTCCAATCGGGGGGCTTGCCCCCGGCGTTCTGCAATCCCCTCGGCCGGGCACGTCATGGGAGACTGCGGAGTGGGCGGATGTGGCGGCGGGAGGGTGATATCAGCGGACCTTGAGGGCGTACTTTCCGGGGGCGTCGATCTGCATCTTCTTGGCGATGACGCTGTGGGGGACGTCGGTCACGACCACGAAGCCGAGCCAGTCCTTGGAGAGGTTCGAGCCGTGGCAGGCGGGGCACTTGTCGGTGTCCTCGCTGATGAGGTGGCAGTCGCGGCAGGCCTTGGTCATGGCTTACGCCTCCCTTCGGCCGCGGGGCGGGCCGCGGGGGCCGCGGGGCGCGCGCTGGGGCTTGACCGCGTCGGGGTTGCGGTCCTCCTCCAGCCACTCCAGCTTGCCCAGGCCGGGCTGGCGCATGGTGAGGCCGATCTTGCTCTCGCGCGGGGAAAGCTCGTTGAGCGAGACGGTGACGAGGCGCGCGCGCACCTTGTCGCCCAGCGCGAGGAAACGCCCGGTCTCCTTGCCGGTGAGGCGCTCGTTGCCCAGGTCCACGTTGAGGTAGTCGTTCATGATCTGGCTCATGTGGAGCAGGCCGTCCAGGGGCCCGAAGCGCACGAAGGCGCCGAACTCCACGACCTCGCAGACCGTGCCCTCGACGACCTCGCCCACCTCGGGCTTGAACGTCAGGGCGTTGAACTTGACGCGCTGGTACACGGCGCCGTCGCCGTGGATGACGCGGCCCTCGCCGATGCGCTGGATGTCCGTCGCGACCAGCGTGAAGCCGTGCTTCTTGTTGAGGCGCCCCTCGAAGGAGCGGTGGACGAGCTCGCGGGCGACCGCATCTTGGTCCTCGCCGAGCTCGTTGGGCGGGATGCGGACGGTGTCTTCCATCTCGACGATCTGATACACGAGGAATCCTCCGTTGCAGCCTCCCCACCCGCGGGCGAGGGAGGGTGGGTCCTGACGGACCCGGGCGGGATGCGACGGGATTCCGGGCCCCCTATTTGAATCCTCGCGCCCTCAGCTGACGCTGCAGGAGAGCGTCTCGGCCTCCACGCTGACCCCGCTCACGGAGCAGGAGGTGCTCCAGGAGGCGCCGCCCAGGACGGGCAGCGTGGCCTGCCCCTCGCACACGAGGAGGAGGCAGATCATGGCCCCGCCGCCGCAGGTGCCGGTGGCGACGCCCAGGAAGGTCGCGGTGCATGTGACCGTGAGGATGCAGAGGTTCGGGTCGGTGCACGTGCCGCTCATGCCGCAACTGAGGGAGAACTGCAGCGCGGACCCGGACCGGGAGCACGACGAGGCGGCGAGGGCCGTGGGGAAAAGGCACGCCGTGAGGGTGACGGCGATCAGCATCGGCAGGACGAGGGTGCGGAGCTTCATGCGCGACCCCCAACGCCGTCGAAGGGTTAGAGCGCAGCGAAAGGCGACCCCTCCCCGAGGAAGGGTAACAGCCTCGCCTCAGGCGCCGGGGAGCATCGTGGACGCCCGGTGCGCCAGGTCCTTGACGTCGGCGCCCTTCCACGCGTGGGTCTTGCCGAACTTGGCCTCGCTGGCCTGCGGCTGGGAGACCCACGTCTTGGAGTTCGCGCGGGTGAAGAGGTTGCGCTGCTCCAGGAACTGGAGGAGCGCGGCGACGTCCTCCGCGCCCATGCTGTCGCTCTCGATGCTGACGCTCACGTGCTTGTCCGCGCCGGTCTCGTCGTAGCGGAAGAGCACGCTCACCTGGTTGTCGCTGGCCACGTCCGCGGGCACGTCCTCGTGCTTGCGGCCGAGCTTGAGCTTCGTCTCGTACTTGGGCATCAGGCTCCCAGGCCCTGGGAAGGGGATAAGCCCTGCCGGTTTGGCGCGTCAGAGGGTGGCCGTGGCGGCATAACGACGGGGGAGGACGCCGTCGGCCTGGATGGTGACCAGGACGCGGTGCTCCTGGGGCGCGCGGCACCCCTCGGCCCGGCCGATGGGGCCGTTGAAGTCGGCCGTCGCGTTGGCGGCGAGGTCCTGCGCGGGCGAGTCCACGTCCTGCTCCACCTCGCCCGACTCGGCGAAGAGCGTGACGTGCGCGACCATCCTGCGCGCGAGGCCGTCGCCGGTGTTGCGCACCTTGAGGGCGTACTGGCCCACGCCGCACGTCGCGGTGCCCTGCGCGCCGAACCCCACGTCGTCGAAGTCCGGCGCGCGGACGTGCGCGGTGGCGTTGAGCGTCGCGTTCCCCATCTCGGCCTCCAGGGCGAGGTCCCCTCCGGCGGGCGGCACGAAGGAGATGCGCGCCGTGGCGGTCCCGTTGGGCGGCACCTCCACGGTGGCGTTCCCAAGGGCGGTCCCGTTTGCCAGCAGCGAGACGAGGGCCTCCCCCGCGCCGGAGCCCGCGTTGGCGACCGCCACGAGCGCGGTCGCGGTGGCGTTCACGTCGGCGGGGCCCTCCAACGAGAGCGAGGCGAGGCGCAGGTCCGCGGCGCCCACGGCCGCGGGCGGCGAGGCGCAGCCTGCAAGGAGGACGAGGAGAAGAAGGAGGGCGGGGGCGCGCAGGAGCACACCCCCTTGGGCCTCACACGCCCACGAGGCTGTGCGCGACCACGAGCGCCGCGAAGATGACGCTGATGGTGGTCATCGCCTTGATGAGCGGGTTGATGGCGGGGCCGGCGGTGTCCTTGAAGGGGTCGCCGACGGTGTCGCCCACGACGGCGGCCTTGTGGGCGGGGCTGCCCTTGCCGCCGTGGACGCCGCTCTCGAAGCTCTTCTTGGCGTTGTCCCACGCGCCTCCGGCGTTGGCCATGAGGAGCGCCAGCGCGAGGCCGCCCACGATGGTGCCCATGATGAGGCCGCCCAGCGCGAGGGGGCCCAGGATGAAGCCCACCAGGAGCGGCGCGGCGACGGCGAGGAGGCCGGGCACGACCATCTCCTTGAGGGCGGCCTTGGTGACGATGGCGACGCAGGCCGCGTAGTCGGGCTTGCGCTTGCCGGCCATGATCTGGCCGTCGGCGAACTGGCGGCGAACCTCCAGCACGACGCCGTTGGCGGCGCGGCCGACCGCGGCCATGGCGTAGCTGGCGAAGAGGAACACGACCGCGGCGCCCAGGAGCAGGCCGCTGAGGACGTAGGGGTTGCTGATCTCGAAGACGACGTTCTTCCACGTCGCGCCGAAGGTGGAGAGGCCGGCGCTGTTGGTGTGGTCGACGAAGTCGGCGAAGAGCACGAGCGCCGCGAGCGCCGCGCTTCCGATGGCGTACCCCTTGGTGGTCGCCTTGGTGGTGTTGCCCACGGCGTCCAGCGCGTCGGTGACCTTGCGCACCTCGGGGGGAAGCTCGCTCATCTCGGCGACGCCGCCCGCGTTGTCGGTGATGGGGCCGTAGGTGTCCAGCGCCACGACCATGCCGGCGACGCTGAGCATGCCCACGCCCGCCATGGCGACGCCGTAGAGGCCGAGGCCCGGGGCGACCGCCTCTCCGAGGAGATAGCTGCTCACGATGGCGGCCACGACGAAGACGACGGGGAGGAAGACGCTCTGGAGGCCCACCGCGATGCCCTGGATGATGTTGGTGGCGGGGCCCGTGACGCTGGCGTCCACGATGCCCTTGACGGGCTTGTAGCCCTGGCTCGTGAAGTAGTCCGTGACGCCGAAGAGGAGCAGCGTCAGGAAGAGGCCGATGATGGCCGCGTAGAGGAAGTTCGCGTGGATCTCGGGGAACCACGCCGCATGGATGGCGAAGAAGCCCAGCGCGCTTACGACCACCGTCGCGATGAGGCCGTAGTAGAGCGCCGCCATGATGTTGCCGCTCTTGGGGAGGCGGACGAAGAACATCCCGATGATGGAGGCCACGATGGCGAAGGCGCCCAGGACCAGGGGGAAGAGGACGCCCTTCTCGGCGTAGCCGCCGAAGGCGCCCGCGCCCTTGTAGACGGCCGCGGTGGCCGCGAGGGCCATGCTGGCGACGAGGGTCACGACGTAGGTCTCGAAGAGGTCGGCGCCCATGCCGGCGCAGTCGCCCACGTTGTCGCCCACGTTGTCCGCGATGACGGCGGGGTTGCGGGGGTCGTCCTCGGGGATGCCGGCCTCGACCTTGCCCACGAGGTCCGCGCCCACGTCGGCCGCCTTGGTGTAGATGCCGCCCGCGATCCTCGCGAAGAGCGTGATGAGGGAGGCGCCGAAGGCGAAGCCGATGAGGTTGAGGGGGACCAGCTGCGGGTCGCCCAGCTGGCTCTTGAAGAGCCAGTAGAGGGCGGAGAGGCCCAGGAGGCCCAGGCCCACGACGGCGAAGCCGTTCACGGCGCCCGCGCGGAAGGAGAGGGTGAGCGCCTGGGGCATGCCCTTGCGGGCGCCCTCGGCGACGCGGGCGTTGCTGGAGACGCTGATCCACATGCCGATGTAGCCGGCCAGCGCGGAGAGGAGCGCGCCCAGCACGAAGCCGCCCGCGGTGTAGAACCAGAAGCTCTGGCCCGTGGAGTAGCCCACGATCACGAACACGACGGCCAGGAGGACGGCGAAGATGGCGACGACGCTGTACTCCAGCTTCAGGAAGGCGAAGGCGCCCTCGCGGACCGCCTGCTGGATCTCCTGCATGCGGGCCGTGCCCTTGCTCTGGCGGAGGATCCACGCGGCGATGAACGCCGAGACGACGAGCGCGAGCACGCCGGCGATGGGCGCGAGGAGGAACAGGGTGGTCGTGTCAACGGCCAAAGGGATCACCCAACGGGCCAGATGGCCCCGGGACGCGGGCGCGATGCAGGATGGGCTCTATAGGGTTTTCGGGGGACCTCCGCGCGTGGCTTGCCCCCACGGGAGGCTATAATCGCGCGCCGTCTCATCGGGACGCGGTGCGAGGTTGAGCCGCTCATTCTTCATCCTGCTCGTGTCCCTTCTGCCTCTCGTGGTCCTGGCGTCGCCCCCCGCGGCGGGCCAGGACGCTCTGGCGTTCACGCTCCCCGTCCCCTGCGATCAGGCCGGGGGCGCCAGCACGGGGGTCGCGCTTGCCCCCGGCAACTACGTGGTCACCGTCGTGGGCGCCTGCGTCTACGGGGGCGGCGGCCACCACGCGATCCCCGTCTCGACGCCCTGCGAGGCGCCCGCGGTGGGTCCCATCCCCTGCACGACGCAGAGCGCGACCGTGCCCGACGAGGTCTGCCTCGTGTCGGTGTCCTCGTACCGCGGCGCGTGCTCGGGCCTCCGCGCCATCGACTGCGCGGGCGACTACTTCGTCTCCGTGGACGGCCAGTGCCTCGGCGCCTCCAACGCGGGCGTCATCCACCACGCGGGCGGACCCGTCGTCGCCCGGTTCGTCGATGGGAACTACGCGGACAACCGCGGCGTCTTCCTCGTGACCCTCGTCTGGACGCCCACCTAGGGAGCGAGGGGCCTGCGCCGGCCCAGGCGCTTCGCGAGGCCCAGGGCGAGAAGCGCCAGCATGAGGAAGAGCGCGCCGCCTGCGGCCACGGCGATGGCGAGCCCCGCGGCGTCGAAGGGGAGGAGCCCCAGCGCCTGGCCCCACGAGGCCGCGACGCCGCCGACGCCCAGCCCCGTGAGCGTCCACGCGACGGGGGCCCGCTTCGCGAGCCGCTGCGCCTCGGGGTCCGCCCCCTCCACGACGCCCACGACCCCTTCGAGGCCCGCCGTGAGGTCGAAGCCCGCGCCCAGGACCTCGCCCACCTTCGCCGCGGCCCGGCGCTTCTCCTCGCGCTCCCGGCCGTGGCGCTTCCGGGCCTCGTTCAATTCCCTAAGGTCGCGCAGCAGCCTCCAGAGGCCGTAGCCAGAGGCGGCGCTCAGGGCGGTGGCCACGGCGGCCGCGACGGTGAGGAAGGGGTTGCCCGCGATGCGGACGTAGAACGATTGGGAGTTGAGCGTCGCGCCGTCGGTGGCGAGGACGAGGACCTCGGCGCGGTAGACGCCCGCGCCCACGGGCCGCAGCGCGGAGAGGTCGACGGTGCGGTTCAGGGAGAGCGTCCCGCCCGGCGCCACGGTCTGGTCGACGTCAAGGTCCCGCGACAGGGCCGATCCCCACGAGGCGACCACCAGGGAGACGCGCACGGCGCGGACGTCCCACGCGGCGTCGGGGGGCGCGGTGAGGACCACGTGGAGGGTCGCCTCCTTCGAGGCGTCGACGCCCAAGGCATCGCGAGTCAGCGCCGCCGAGCGCACGTCCACGCCGTTGACCTCCACCTGCGCGCTCCCTGCCGCCTGCGCCCGGGCGTCCGGGAGCGCGACGAGGAGGAGGGCCAGCAGCACCAGCGCGCCGCGCATCGCGGCGCCATCGCGGGCCGCCCGCTTCGCTGTTGGGGTTTGCCGGCGAACCGTTGAAGTAGCCCTCCCCGCATCGCGCCGCCGATCCCCATGAGCGTGAACCTCCAGGAGCGCAAGTACGCCCTCGACGTCGACCCCAAGGCCATGGACGGGCAGGACGTCGTCGTCGCGGGCTGGATCCAGGAGACGCGCGACATGGGCGGCATCGCGTTCGTCATCCTGCGCGACCGCAGCGGCACGCTCCAGGTCGTGCTCCCCAAGAAGAAGCTGGACGCCGCGCTGGTGGAGAGCCTGACCAAGCTCCAGCGCGAGTCGGTGGTCGCCATCCTCGGCACGGTCAAGGCCTCCGAGAAGGCGCGCAACGGCTACGAGGTGCTCCCCAAGGAGGTGCGCCTCCTCAACGAGTCCGCCGCGCCCCTGCCCATGGGCATCGTGGACAAGGTGGACGTGGACTTCGACACGCGCCTGGACAACCGCTTCCTCGACCTGCGCAAGCCCGAGGTGCAGGCGATCTTCCGCGTGCGCAGCGCGCTGGTGAAGGCGGGCATCGACTCCTTCACGCGGCAGGGCTTCTTCCAGGTCCACACGCCGCGCATCATCGGCGCGAGCAGCGAGGGCGGCACGGACCTCTTCCCGGTCAAGTACTTCGAGAAGGACGCGTTCCTCGCGCAGAGCCCGCAGCTCTACAAGCAGATGCTCATGGCCACCGGGATGGACCGCCAGTTCGAGGTGGCCACCTACTTCCGCGCCGAGAAGCACAACTCGTACCGCCACCTCAACGAGGTCACCGCGTTCGACGTGGAGATGGCCTTCGTGGAGAGCGAGGAGGACGTCATGCGCGTGCTGGAGACCGCCGTGCGCGACGTCTGGCAGGGCGTCCACGACCAGTGCCAGGCCGAGCTGAAGCTCCTGGGCAAGGAGGTCAAGGTCCCCGCGCTCCCCTTCCCGCGCGTGACCTACGACGACGCGCTGCGCATGGTCAACGCCACCAAGCGCTGGACCAACGACAAGGGCGAGCACGCGGAGATCCCCCACGGCGAGGACCTCAACGCCGCCGCGGAGAAGATCCTGGGCGACGTCATGCGCGAGAAGGGGCACGAGTTCTACTTCATCACGAAGTACCCCGAGCAGATCCGCCCCTTCTACACGTTCATCGAGGAGGACGGCAAGGTCTCGCGCAGCTTCGATCTGGAGCACGCGGGCCTGGAGGTCACCTCCGGCGCGCAGCGGCAGCACAACCCGCAGAAGCTCGTGGAGCGCATCCTCCACAAGGGGCTCGACCCGGACGACTTCCAGGACTACCTCAAGCCCTTCCAGTACGGCATGCCACCCCACGGCGGCTTCGGCCTGGGCATCGACCGGCTCACCATGGAAGTGCTCGGCCTCGCCAACGTGCGCGAGGCGGTGCTCTTCCCGCGCGACCGGACCCGGCTCGCGCCGTGAAGGCATGGCCATCTGCCGGCGCTGCTGGGAGCCCCTTGGCGTGTGGGACGAAGGGGCGCTGGCCTGCGCGCACGGGCACGGCATCCTCGCCGACGAGGCGTGGCTGGCGCGCCTGCTGCCGCGCGAATCGTACACGGCATGGCGCCGCGCCCTCGTCAACGCCGCGCCCACGACCCTTGGGTGCAGCGCCTGCCAGGGGGAGATGGCCAGCGTCTCCTTCCTCACCAGCTGGTGGAGCCTGCTGCGGGCGGCGACCTTCCGCGGCTACCCCGTCCCGTACATCGTCAGCACGGAGGTCTCCGTGGTCCGCTGCGTGGCGTGCTCGCGGACGTGGTTCGACCTCCTGGACCTGGAGGAGCTGCGCGACCTGGGCCCGCTTTTCAACCCCATGCCCAGCCACGAGCCGCCCCAAGGCGTCTGCCCCCGGTGCTATCACGCGCTCGGGGCCGAGGGGCGCTGCGAGAGGCACGGGCGCTTCGTGCGGGGCTCGACGCTCAAGGATCTGCTGGGCGCCCGCGCGTCGGCCATCGCGGCCGCCCTGGCCCGCGCTCCTGGCGGCGGGCCCCTCTGCGCCGGGTGCGGCCGCCACGGAAGGCGGCTGGCCCTGGACGGGCGCGAGGTGGGCGCCTGCTCCGCGTGCCTGGGCGTCTGGCTGGACTTGGAGAACGAGGACATCGGCCCGCGCCTGCCGGAGCTGCTGGACGCGCTGGCGTGACGCGCATCCGGCCGGCTGCGCGGGGAGGAGGGCCAAGGGGCAGAGCGCGCGTCGGGGCCCGGGCACTCCCATGCGCACCCCGCTTCTGCTCCTCGCCGCCGCCTCCCTGCTGCTTGCCACGACCGCGCTGGCGCCCCCCGCCGCGGCCTTCACGTCCTACGGCTACTGCATCGAGGGGCACTCGCCCTGCCCCAGCGGCATGCTCGTCTGCGTCACCAAGGGGGACCGCGCCCTGGCGTGCGCGCCCGACCCGTGCGCCACCGCCAACTGCTTCAACGCCGCGCTCTCCTCGGTCCAGTGCACCGAGGGGCTGGAGTCCTACGGCGTCTACGCGGCCTGCGAGGTGGGCGGGCGGACGCTGGGCGGCCCCGTCGGGTGCGGCGCGTGCATCCTCACGCACGTCACGGTGACCTGCACCGAGGGCACGGAGGGCGTGGGCTGCGCCCCCGGCCTCCTGGCTTGAAGCCCTGCTTTTCTCCCCTTCTAACCTGCGCCCACCCAAGCCGAAGCGCTTATCCCCGCGCCGATCGCAAGGGTGGGGCAGGTGCGTTTTTCCATGCGCGGCATGGGCTACAAGGACTTCATCCAATTGGATTCCCCCGCCACCCAGGACGAGTTCGTCTGCACGTTCCGCGTCGAGCACGACCCCGCCGTGGACTTCGCGTGGGCCGCCGGCGCGCTGGCCGCCGAGAGCAGCATCGGCACGTGGGACCCCGGCCTCACGACCATGACCGGCGAGGAGCGCCAGTACGGCGCGCGCGTCATCAAGATGGACGAGGCGAAGAAGCTCGCCTGGATCGCGTACCCGCCCGGCCTCTTCGAGTTCGGGAACCTCTCCCAGCTCCTCAGCAGCGTCGTGGGCAACGTGTACGGCCTCAAGGAGGTCCGCAAGCTCCGCTTCGTCGACATCGAGATGCCCGCGAAGTTCGTCAAGAGCTTCCGCGGCCCGCAGCTTGGCATGGAGGGCGTCCGCAAGATGACCGGCATCCAGGGCCGCCCCATCCTGGGCACCATCGTGAAGCCCAAGCTGGGCCTCTCCTCCGACAACTGGGCCAAGGCCGCCTACAACGCGTGGCGCGGCGGCATCGACTTCGTCAAGGACGACGAGAACCTCACCAACATGGTCTTCAACGGCTTCTACGACCGCGCCCGCAAGGTCATGGAGGCCAAGAAGAAGGCCGAGCGCGAGACGGGCGAGAAGAAGCTCTACTTCTGCAACGTCAGCGCGCCCGTCTCCGAGATGAAGAAGCGCGCCGACTTCGTCTGCGGCGAGATGGGCAACAACTACGTCATGATCGACGTCCTCACCGTGGGCTGGAGCGCCGTGCAGGAGATGCGCGACCACCTCGAGGGCAAGGGCATCGGCATCCACGCCCACCGCGCGATGCACGGCGCCTTCAGCCGCCTTGAGGACCACGGCATCGACATGCTGCCCGTCTCCAAGTGGATCCGCATGGCGGGCTCCGACACGCTCCACGCCGGCACGCTGGGCGCGGGCAAGATGTTCACGGAAGGCGGCAAGAGCCACGCCCGCGCCATCTACGACATGCTGCGCGGCGAGATGTACGGCCTCAAGACCGTCTTCCCCGTGGCCAGCGGCGGCATGCACCCCGGCGTGATCCACCACGTCTGGGACGCAAGCGGCAGCCCCGACTTCTGCGCGGCGGCCGGCGGCGGCGTCCACGGCAACCCCCTGGGCTCCGAGGCGGGCGCCCGCGCCATGCGCCAGGCCGTCGAGGCCTACCAGAAGGGCATCCCCGTGGAGGAGTACGCCAAGAAGCACGACGAGCTGGCCGCCGCCATCAAGCGCTGGGGCACCAAGCCCCCGGGCGGCTCCTCGGAGTGATATCAGGCCCCGCCGTCCTCCCCTCAAGGGGCCCGCCATGACGCCGCGCCTCCAGGACACGCCAGCGATCCGCTTCCGTCGCCTGTCGTCCTGTCGGATCGCCGGCATCCTGGAGGCTCCCCGCCGGAGGCGCCCGGGCGAAGAGAACAGCTTCAAGACCCTCCACGACCCCATAAGGCCTCATCTTCCGATCGTGATCTGACATGGATGGAAAGACACTCGAAGCCCACCTCCTCGACATCGACCTGGGCAAGTTCCAGGTGCTCCTGCACCGCAGCGACGCGGAGGAGTTGGGCGTGCATCCGGGCGACCGCGTGCGCGTGCTCTCGCAGCCCCACGCCGTCATCGCCGTCGTCGACGTCACCGAGAGCGTCGTGCAGCCCGGCACGATGGGCGTGTTCGCCGACGTCCGCAAGCACTTCAGCCTCGACGAGGGCGCGCGCCTGCACGTGCGCCCCGCGGAGAAGCCCAGCAGCGTGCACCACATCAAGAAGAAGATGCACGGCCGCAAGCTCAACCGCGACGAGATCGACACCATCGTCCAGGACGTCGTGGAGGGGAGCCTCACCGACGTGGAGCTGTCGGCGTGGGTCACCTCGCTGGAGATCCACGACATGGACATGGAGGAGATCGAGCACCTCACGCGCTCCATGGTGAAGCACGGCGAGACGCTGGACTTCGGCGACGCCGTCGTGTTCGACAAGCACAGCATCGGCGGTGTCCCCGGCAACAAGATCAGTCTCCTCATCGTGCCCATCGTCGCGGCGGCGGGCCTCATGATCCCCAAGACCAGCAGCCGCGCCGTCACCGGCGCCGCGGGCACGGCGGACGTCATGGAGGTCTTCGGACCCGTGGCGCTCTCGGGCCCGCAGATCCGCAAGATCACCGAGGAGGTGGGCGGCGTCCTCTGCTGGGGCGGCGGCGTCAACCTCGCCCCGGCCGACGACATCATCATCCGCGTCGAGCACCCCCTCAGCATCGACCCGCGCGCGCAGCTGCTCGCGTCGGTCATGTCCAAGAAGAAGGCCGTGGGCGCGAACAAGGTCGTGATGGACCTGCCCATGGGCGAGGGCACGAAGCTGCCCACCATCGACGACGCCAAGAAGATCGGCCGCGCCTTCATCGACCTGGGCGAGCGGCTGGACATGCAGGTGGAGTGCGCCGTCACCTACGGCGGCCAGCCCGTGGGCAAGGCCGTGGGCTGCGCGCTGGAGGCCAACGAGGCCCTCGCGGCGCTGCGCGGCCTGGAGGCGCCCAAGTCGCTCATCGAGAAGTCCACCGCCATCGCGGGCATCATCCTGGAGATGGGCGGCGTCGCGGGCCGCGGCAAGGGCAAGGCCAAGGCCGAGGAGATCCTCAAGAGCGGCGCGGCGCTGGAGAAGTTCCGCCAGATCGTCGAGGCCCAGCGCGGCGTGCTCCCCAAGGGCGACGTGCCCGTGGGCCAGTTCACCGCCGAGCTGGAGGTCCCCGAGGGCGGCTACGTCGCGGGCGTGCGCAACAAGGCCATCATCAACATCGCGCGCGCCTCGGGCAGCCCCAAGGAGCACGGCGCCGGCATCGTGCTGCACCACAAGCGCGGCGACAAGATCCAGCCCGGCGAGTCGGTCATGACCATCTACGCCGAGAGCGCCTACAAGCTGGAGCTTGCCTTGGCGCTGGCGCGGAAGACGAACCCCGTCATCGTCGAGGGCATGGTGCTGCAGCGCTTGAGCGACGTGCGCGAGATCTGATCGCGCCTTCTTTTGCCCGCCTCCGGCGGAGAAGAGGCGAATCTCCGGATCGCCGAATCTCCGCCGGGGAAATTCCCTGATTCTGAGATTCGGAGATTCGCGGGTTCCCCGCCGGAGGCGGTGGGCAGCTTAGTCCCAGCCCCACGCCTTGCGCGCGGCGTCATTGATCTGGTGCGCCTTGAGCACGCCCAGGTCGGTGACGTAGGACTTGACGTGGCGGTGGTCCGTGACGTCGAAGACGGGGTTCCGGATCTGCACCGTCTCGGGGACCTCGCCCGCGCGCACGACCTCGGCGGCCTCGCGCTCCTCGATGACGACCTCGGCGCCGGAGGCGGCCCTGCGGTCGAGCTTGAACGTCTCTGCGCAGACGTGGAGGGGCACGCCGCGCTCCTTGGCGAGGACGGCGACGCCGCCCGTGCCGACCTTGTTCACGGTGTCCCCGTTCCTCGCGATGGCGTCGGCGCCGGTGAGCACGAGGTCGACTTCGCGCAGCATCGTCCACGCGGCGCTGTCCACGGCCAGCGAGCACGCGATGCCGCGCTCCGAGAGCTGGGCCGCGGTCAGCAGGCCCTGGCGCCACGGGCGCGTCTCCAGCGCGATGACGTGGAAGCGGCGCCCCGCCTCGTGGGCGGCGAACATGGGCGCCAGCGCGCCCTGGGAGTTGCAGATGGTGAGGACCAGCGCGCCCTCGGGGATCAGCGCGGCGCCGGCCTTGCCGATGGCGGCGAGGGCCTGCTCGGCGCGCGTCTCGAAGTCGCGGGCCGCGGCGGCCAGCGCGTCGCGGCGCGCCTCCACGCCGCCCGGCGCGGCCTTGGCGTGGCTCGCGACGAAGTCGACGGCGTTGGGCAGCGAGACCGCGGTGGGCCGCGCGGCGACCAGGAGGCGCGCGGCGGCCTCCAGCGTGGCGGGCTCGCCGTCCCAGCGGGGCGCCCACTCGCCCAGGGCCTGGGCGGCGAAGCGGCCGATCTTGGCGGCGCCGCGCACGCGCATGGCGCGGATGTCGTCCGCCGCCTTGGCGAGGGCGGGGTCCACGCCGCTGGGCGCGGGTGGGGAGGGGACGATGCCGAGGCTCATGGGGCTCCCGTCGGCGGGCCCGGGCTTGAGGGTTTCCGCTCGGGAGCGGGACCGGCAGGCGAGGGGTTATCCGCTTCTAGTATCCGCGGCACGTTCCGCAGAGCGCCAAGGGCGCGCCGCCCGGCTTGAACACCACCAGGAGGAGCGTGGAGCGGCCGCAGAGCAGGCAGGGGCGGGAGGCGGTGCGGCTGCGGTAGACCGTGCAGGAGTCCGGGCCCATGCGCTCCAGCCCGGCGGCCTCCAGCGCGGCGGCAGAGATCATGCCACCCCATGCGAGCTGCCCACCAAGGGAGCCACCGGGAGGGGGCGCTGAAACGGGGAAACGCTCTTGAGGCGCTCCCGGGATCGCGCGGCGTGCGCGGCAAGGTGCTCCGCCTCGGCGCGAACCTGAACACGGACGTGATCATCCCGGCCCGCTTCATGCAGGACTGGGAGCGCCTGGGCGACCACGTCTTCGAGGGCGAGGACCCCGCGCTGCCGGCCCGCGCGAAGGCGGCCGCGTTCGTCGTCGCGGGGCGCAACTTCGGCTGCGGCTCGTCGCGCGAGCAGGCCGTCATGGCCATCAAGCAGGCGGGCATCCTCTGCGTGATCGCGCCCAGCTTCGCGGGCATCTTCTACCGCAACGCGGTCAACCTCGCGCTCCCCGTGCTGGAGGCGGACCTCGACGTGGAGGATGGCGCCGAGATCGAGGTCGACCTCGCCACGGGCCGAATCGTGGACGCCTCGGGGCGCATCCACCAGGCGCCTCCCATGCCCGAGCAGGCCCGCCGCATCGTGGAGGACGGCGGCCTCATCGAGCACATGAAGAAGCGCTACGCCGAGAGGCCGCGCTGACCCCGCAAGCGTGAAGGCGACGGCGCGCCCTGCGCCCCTTGTGGACCTCGGCGAGCTTCCCGGCTATCGTCAGGTCATCGCGGCCCAGTACGACGAGCGTTACAAGGGGCTCACCGCCGAGGCATCGCGCGCCCGCCGCGCCGCCCTCGCGCCCTACCTCGCCCGCGTGCTCGACGCCCTCTCGCTGCCCGACGAAGGGTGGCACCTGGACGCGGGGTGCGGCGACGGGCTCTGCGCGCTGGCGGTCGCCCGCGCCCGCCCCGGCATGCAGGTGGTGGGCGTCGACGCGTCCCCCCGCGCGCTGGCCCTCGCGCGCGCCGCCGCCCAGGCGGAGGGCCTGCGCAACGCGTCGTTCGTGGAGGGTCCCGCCGAGTCGCCGCCCGAGGCGAGCTATCAGCGCGTGAGCGCGCTTTCCCTCCTCAACCTCCTCCCCGACAAGGAGGCCGCGCTGCGCGCGTGGGCCCGCGTCGCCGCGCCCGGCGCGCGCCTCGTCGTCACCGATGGCTTCGCCCTCCGCGGCGGCGTCCGCGACGGCGTCGGGCCCCTCACCGAGGCGCACCTCGTGGCCCTCGCGCGCAGGACCGGATGGCGTCCCATCCGGCAGGAGGATATCACCGCCCTCGTGGCGAAGCTCAACGCCGCGGGGGCGTGGCCCTGGCCAGAGTACGTGCGAGAAGGGATGCGATATCAGGTGGTGGCGCTGGAGCGGAATGCTCCAGGAGATGAGCGGGCCAGGCCGGATTCGAACCGGCGGCGAACAGATTAAGAGTCTGTCCCCTTAACCTAGCTAGGGTACTGGCCCAGGTCGCGGTTCTCTCGGGGAAACCCCGGAGGCGCGAGGCCTCCAATCCACTCCCCCTATTTGACGATTCCTGCCCACGGTCGGCAGCCCGACGCGGCCCCGGCTGGCGTCACGACGGAGCCGCGCCGAAGGCCGCGGCCCCGCCCGGGAGCGCCAGCGCGTGGAGCGCCGTGCCCTTCTCGCCCAGCTGCACCGTGTACGTCGCGCCTTGGCCCAGGGGCGAGGGCTCGATCCACGCGGGGTCCTCCGGAGCCAGCGCGAGGCCCAGCTTGTGGCCCGCCGCCAGCGTCGTCTCCTGCGGGTAGAGGTTGACCATGGTGGTGAACGTCGCTCCGGGCGTGACGGGGCTCCCCTGCTCGCGCGTGTCGCGGTGCATCAGCTCGCGGCTGCCGTGGTCCCACTCGACCCACGAGCCGTTGGGCAGCACGTCGTACCAGATGGCGACGAGGTTGCCCGCGGGGCGGTCGAGGCTCAGCGTGACGCTCACGGTGGGCATGCCCACGAGGGTAACGTCCTTGGAGAGCGCGGCGGTGGCGAACTTCGCTCTAAGCTCGCCGCCCAGGGGCGTCTGCACGCGCGGGTCGGCGCTGAGCGTGACGACGCCCGCGGCGGGGGGCGCGGCGCTGAGCGCTCCGCTGGGGCCGAGGTAGAGCGTGACGGGCTCCGCGTCGGCGGGGGGCCACGCGGTGGAGTTGCGCCATTCTCCCGCCTGGTCCTGCGCCTCGACGTGGGCGAGGGAGGTCCAGTTGTTGTCGACGCCCTTGAGCCAGTGGTCGAACCAGGTGAGCAGCGTCTCGTTCCAGTCGTGGCGGCTCCACTCGGGCTTGTAGGTGTTCACGTCGGGGTAGTTGTGCTCCCACTGGCCCAGCCAGGCCATCTTGGGGACGGTGAGGTTGTTGTAGAGGGGGACGGCGTTGTCGGGCTTGACGTTCCAGTCGTGGAGGCCGTGGACCATGAAGACGGGGACCTGGACCTTGCTCCAGGAGAGCTCGTAGTCGCGCTCCTTCCAGAAGGCGGTGCCGTGGTCGCCGTTCCCGATGGTGATGGCGCCCTGCGCGCTCTGGTCGGCGTTGTCCTGCCAGCAGGTGCGCGCGGCGTTCTGCTGCGCGTCCTGCGGGCCCGCGTACACGGTGGGCGTGAAGGGGTCGACGTCCTCGTCCACGAGGAGGTTGTAGTACGTCTCGAAGCCCAGGTTCTCGGGGTACGTGGTGCCGTCGTGGAACGTGTAGCGGTACATGTCGGTGATGCCGCTGATGGGCACGATGGTCTTGAGCCCCTTGGGCTGCGTGATGGCGGCCTGCCAGGGTGTGGTGCCGTCGTAGGACTTGCCGATGACGGCGACGGAGCCCGTGCTCCACGGCTCCTTGGCGAGGAACTCCACCACGTCGTGGATGTCCTGCTGCTCGGTGGCGCCGCCCAGGTCGAAGCACCCTTCGGAGAGGCCGGTGCCGCGCACGGAGACGCGGGCGAAGGCGTAGCCGCGGGGGACGAAGTATTGCACCGTGCGCTGGTCGAAGCCGGAGAGCGTCATCATGTCGCCGCCCGCGTTGCCGTAGTACGGGCCGATGTCCACGAGGACGGGGAACTTCGCGTCCGCGCTGCCGTTGGCGACGGGCCTCCACGCGGCGACGTCCAGCTTCGTGCCGTCCTTGGCGGCGAAGGGGAGGCGCTCGGCCTTGGTGAGGTTGAGGTCGAAGAGCGCCGTGGAGGCCGCGCCCTGGTGGCGGGCGGCGTCGAGGTCGGAGGGCGCGAGGCAGCCCGCGGCGACGGAGCCCAGCATCACGAGGGCCAGGGCGAAGGGGCGCAGCATCGGGGGCCCAGGCCCGCGGGGGTCCTAAAGCGTTCTGCGACCCGCGTTGTCCAGAAGCTCCGGCGTGGGGGCGTAACGCAGCGGGTGGCCGCTGGCCTCCACGAGCCCCGCGTCGCGCAGCGCGCCCAGGTGGTACGACACGAGGCGCTGCGAGAGGCCCGTCAGGGCCGCGAGGTCCTGCTGCGTGAGCCCTTGGGGCGCCTCCACGAGGCGCTGCGCGACGTCCAGGCGGCGCGCGCCGCGCAGCGTGCGGTCCGTCGCGGTGCGCGCGCCGTCGGGCCGGCCCGGGTAGACGAGCGTGAGGCGCCCCGCGCGCTCCAGCCTGGCGAGGCCGCGCGTGGCGAGGATGCGGAGATGATATCGCGCGACGCCCTCGGAGAGCCCCGCCTTGCGGCTGAGGTCGCCCACGCTGGCGCCGGGCTCGGCCTGGAGCGCGGCGAGGAGGCGCCGCCGGTTCGCGTTGTGGAGCACCGCGGCGTCGCTGATGCGGGAGTAGAGCGCCGCCAGCGCGACGAGGATGCCCACCGCCGCGATCCCGCCCACGGTCTCCCGGGTGGTGGGCGCGCGGGAGGGGGCCACCTGCGAGCCCGCGATGGCGAGGGAGTCGGCGTCGCCCGAGAAGGAGAGGCGGATGCCGCCGGGGCGCGGCGCGAGGCCCAGCCCCGCGTCGGGCGCGCCGGAGAGGGTGCCCTGGAAGCGGCCCGTGGCGTCAAGCGCGGCGTCGTGGACGGGGCGCGAGAAGCCCCCCTCCTCCGCGCGGCCCTCCGCGCGCTCCACGTGGAGGGAGCCCACCAGGGAGAAGCCCGCGGAGGGCGCGTAGGCCAGGGAGCCCGGGGGCGCGTCGACGCGCGCGCCCTCCAGGTCCAGGACGAGGATGCGGTCCTCGTGGCGCGTGCCCACGGCGGAGTCGGGCTCGTCGGCCTCGCCGGTGGCGAACGTCTGCTCCCCCTGGGAGGTCGCCACGCGCGCGGTGGCGTTGTAGACGAGGAGCGTCGCGCGGCCCTCGACGCGCGCCGCCATGGAGGCGCCCACCCACGAGGCGGGGATCTCCTGGCGGAAGCCCTCCGGCGCGGCGCCCACGATGGCGCCTTCGGGGTTGCCGGCCGCGACCACGCGCGTGGCGCCCAGCCGCGCGATGGGCGCGCCCTGGGAGTCCCACGAGGAGTTGAGCAGAGCGTCGCCTCCGCTCCAGAAGAGGGCGACGACGCAGTGCTCCGCGCAGGCGAGGCCGGTGAGGTTCCCCGCCGCGAGGTCGACGGTGTCGTTGCGGGGCGTGGTGGTGCCCAGGTGGACGCGCAGCGGCGTGTAGCGCTCGGCGCTCTTGGTGAGGAGGTAGCCGTGGGCGGCGCTCCACGACGCGCGCAGCGCCCCGCCGCCCGCGAGCCCCGGCACGGGGTCCAGGAAGCCCTGGGCCATCTGGAGCGAGAGCGCGCCCGCAAGGACCGGGGGGTCGGCGGAGGAGACGTCGACGCGCGCGGGCTGGGCCGCCAGCGCCAGGGGCGCCAGGAGCAGGAGAGCCGCCAGGAGCGCGCCGCGCACGCGGCCCTCAAGGCAGAAGCCCAAGAAAAAGCAACCGCACCCCCCAGAGGAAGCAAGCGCATCTCTAGAAAGAATTGCGCAAGAATCCTTATCGCCGGCCCCTCAGTGGGCTGGCGGATGCGCGGAATCTCCGTCCTTGTCCTGGCGACCTTCCTCGTCCTGGCGACGCCCGCGGCGCTGGGCTACATCCCCCGGCCGCACGTGGTCTGCCCGAACCTCGGGTTCGTGAACCTGGGCGGCAACGGGTGCGTCACCGACGTGAGCTTCGGAAGCGACGTCCCCGTGGTGGGCGGCGCCTGCGTGTGGGTGGACAGCAACGGCGTGGGTTTCGACCCCAGCCACAACTGCGGCATCATCGTGCCGCTGCCTTGAGAAAAAGAAGAAGGGGGGCGGCGCGGGGCCGCCCCGGAGCGGCTTAGCCGAAGGTGATGCCGCCGGTGCTCTGCTGGATGAAGCGGACGACCGTGTCCCAGATGGGGCAGGTGTGGGGCGAGCCGTAGAGGATCGTGCAGACCGCGTCGTGGGCGGGGGTCACGATGCTGCCGACGATGCCGCCCGCGAGGCCGACGACGACGCCGACGTCGCGGCCGGCCTCTCCGGAGGCCTCGTTGACGACGCACTGCGCGAGGGGGACGACGCCCGCGGGGCAGCCGGCGGTGGGGTCGGGCGCGGCGGCCGCGACGGGGACGAGCAGCGAGAACAGGCTCAGCGTGACGAGAATCGTGGTGGTGCGCATGGTGATATCCTGGGCCTCCTGGCCCCGGACGTCGCCACGCGCGGAGGGGAGATGTCCTTTCTCGCGGGCTTTTTTCTAGCTCGGTGTGCTCGTCGTCTACGCCGCGCCGCAGCGCGGCGACCCAAGGGGGTTTCAAGGGGCGAAGCCCCCTGACGTGAAGTCGTCGGATCAGAGAAACGAAACGTCAGGGGGGCGAGCCCCCCTGAAACCCCCCATTTCGCCGCGCTGCGGCGCGGCGTCAACGAACGCCTACCCGCCCCAATGCACGTCGGGGTACGTCACGTCCACGACGCGGCCCCCCTCCACGAGCACGTCCAGCGTCACGTCCTGGCCGCGGTTGGCGCGGCTGATGGCGAGGGTCAGCTCGTCCATCTCGCGCTCGGGCTCGTGGCGCGCGCCGCCCGCGAGTTCCTGCGACGTCACGGAGTAGTACGTCCCGTTGAAGTCCACGACGGCCTTGCCGCTCTCCACCGTGCCGTCCACGAGGCGGACCGCCTGCGCTTCGGCCTGCGTGGCGTTTCCGGTGGCCGCTTCCGTCTCCTGGGCGAAGGCGCGCAGCGCGTCCTCCATGCTGGTGCCGAAGACGCGCTTCGTCGTGTAGTCGTGCGCGTCGATGACGGCGAAGCGGCTCACCTTGAGCCCTTCCAGGAGCGGGAAGACGTAGGCGTCCCGCACCCGGCCGTCCGCCATCTGGACGGGGTAGAGGTAGCCCTCGCTGATGACCAGCTGGATGGCGCCCGCGCCCTGCGTCGCCGCGCCCGAGGCCATGATGGCTTCCAATTGCGCGAGCGCGGTGTCGTAGTCGATGAGCGTCGCGTCGAAGCGGTCGTAGAACGTCGCGTGCCCCGTGCGCGTGTTGACCAGGACGTAGCCGCCAAGCTGGCTGCTGCCCAGTTGGCGCATGGGGAGAAGCCAGTACGTCTGGTTCTCCAGGCGGATGTAGCGCACCGTCACGTCGTCGGGCTCCACCAGGCGGTTGGCGTTGAACCAGCGGTAGAGGAGCCCCTCGCGGTGGAGGCCCCAGTACTGCGCCCAGCCGAAGACGTAGCTCTCGGGGTAGACCTGCTCGATCCACGCGGGCGCGGCGTCGGGCGCGTAGTCCGTCTCGGCGCCCGTGTTGGCGTCCACCACCAGGAGCTTCGCCAGGTGGACCTGGTCGCGCAGGTCGATGGTCACGAGGTAGCCGATCCAGTACGGATGATAGCCGTCGTCAAGCTGGAGCGTGACGTCCTGGAGCGCGTAGCGGAACTCGCCCGCGTCCTCGGCGTAGCGCGCGATGCGGTGCTGCCACCAGATGCCGTCGATGTGCGCGTTGAGGGTGCCGTTGATCTCGTGGGTGGAGAGGTCGTTGGCGTCGTTGCGCACGTAGAGCACCTTGTCCGCGAGCCGGCCGCCGAAGAGCCACTTCGCCGTCTCGGGGGCGGGGGCATGGACCCAGAGGAACTCGCCGTTCACGGAGTCGGGGAACGTGTTGCGCTGGAGCGTGTCCGGGTTCGTGTCCAGGAAGCTGGCGTCCGCGCCGTAGCCGCGCTGGAGCAGTTGGCTGGCCAGGTCCCAGGGCACGACGCGCACGTCCGCGAACGCCGAGGCGGGGAGCGCGGGCGCGGCGGCCTTGGTCTGGTTGGCGTTGAGGTCGTCGTAGACCCGCTCGCTCACGCTGGAGGCGCCCCACGACGTGTACGGGAAGAGCGCCGCGCCCACCAGGAGGACCACCAGCGCGGCGCCCGCGAGGGGCAGGCGCGGCACGAGCGGGCGCGAGAAGGGGGCGCCGCGCCGGATGGCGCCCAGGTTGCGCAGCCCCGAGAGGATCAGCGCGGCGGCGAGGAGGCCCAGCGCGCCGCGGAGGCTCCCCGGGTACGCGTTGAAGTACGCGAGGATCGCGCCCACGACGACGCCCCCGGCCGCGGCCCGCGCGACGCGCGCGGCGGAGAAGGGCGCGCGCAGGCCGAACGCCACGACGCCCAGGAGGCCGAAGTAGAGGACCGTGAGCAGCATCTTGCCCCCGGGACCGCCCGCGGCCGGATGAACGTGCGCCAACGCCGCAATGCGGAAGGCCCAAGCGTCCGGCACGCCCGTGCGGGGGCGTGGCCAAGCCGCTCACGCCCGACGAGCGCCGCGCCTCGGAGCTCCTGGACGCCGCGGGCCTGCCGCGCCCCCCCGCGCGCTGCCTCGTCCTCCTCGCCCGGGGCGGCTGGTGGCTCGCCGCCGACCTCGCCGAGGCCGCCTCGCTCACGCCCCAGGAGGTCAGCGAGGGCGTGCGCCTGCTGGAGACGCGCGGCGCGCTACGCAAGGAGCCCGTCGCCAAGGCGGGGCCGGGGCGCCCGCCCCTGCGATATCATCTGGCGGGCGAGGCCAAGGACGTGCTGGGCAGGATCGAGGCCGACGCGCGCGGGGCACTGGTGCGCGACCTCGCGCTCCTGGATGAGCTGAGGGAGAGCCTCGGGCGATAGGCGCGTCTCAAACGGCCCTGGCTGAACCCTTAAGCCCTCCCAGCGGGCGAGCAGCCGAGATGCGCCGTGCTCCTCTCCTGGGCGGACTTGCTGCGGCCCTCGCCCTCCTTCCGGCCGCGCTGGCGTCGGAGACGCCCCAGACCCTCTACTTCCACCCCGACGGACGCCTCGACGAGACGCCCGGAGCGGGCTCCTCCGCCAGCGGGCTCTACCGCGCCGCCCCCGCCGGCGAGGCCTTCGTCCTTCGCGCCGGGGCCGCGATCCAGGTCCGCGGAAGCGGGGTCCTCGAAGGGCCGCTCCGCGCGACGCTCCTCCGCAACGGCGAGCCCCTGGGGACAGGGAGCCTTCCCGGCGGCGCGCTTCCAGGGGAGGCGACGCTGCGCCTCGACAACCCCGAGACCGCCGTGTCGAAGGGCGACGTCCTCAGCGTCGGCGTCGAGACCGGCGGAGGTCTCCTGGGCAGCGCCGTTCCCGTGAGCCTCCTCCTCGCCCGCGGCGCCGCTCCCGCGCCGCCCCCGAGCCCCACGCCCGCGACCCCGCCCGCCGGCAGCCCGACGCCGCCCGTCCTCCCCTTGCCGCCCCCGGCCCCCACCCCCGCCTCGGCGCCCGCCGCCGGTGGCGCCGCGACGGCGCCCCGCAGCGACGCGCTCCCGGAGGTCCCGATGCCCTGGGAGAGCGCGTCGGGCGGGCTCATGCTGCTCCTCGTCGCCGCCACGGCGCTGGGCGGCTGGTCCATCGTCCGTCTTGGGAGGATCTGACGTGAAGCCCAACCACGTTCGCAGCCTGCTCTGGGCCCTGGCCGCCGCCGCGAGCGCCGCCATCGCCGTGGGGCTGCGCGAAGCCGGCCGCTCCAGCGACCCCGTTCCCGCCCTCGTGGCCACCCTCCTCGCCGAGGCCTGCCTCGGCGTCGCCGGGTTCCTCGCCTTCGCGGCGCGCGTCGGGCGGCCTGCGGCCCACACGCGCGGGCGCTGGGCCGCGCTCGACGGGCTCCGCTCCCTCGTCGCGCTTCTCCTCTTTGGGTTCCTTGTGGCTCTCCTGGTCGCGACGTTCCTGGGCGTGGCGCCCGGCAACCCGTGGCTGCAAGTGGCGCTCCTGGCGCCCGGCGCGGCCGCGCTCCTCTGCGTCCTGGGCGCGCTCCTGGAATTCGAGCGCTTCGTGCGCGTCGAGCGCGCGGGCCGGGCCCAGACGCCGGGCGAGGCCTCCGCGCGCAAGGTGTACGAGACGCGCACCGGCGCGGTCCTCGTCGAGGAGCGCCACGGACAGCGCGAGATCGTCCTCACCGGCCGCTCCGGCCGCCGCGACGTCGACGACGTCGAGCGCGCCATCGACGAGCGCGGCTGGCAGGAGGGCGAGACGCCCGCGCAGGCCGACCTCCACTCCGCGCTCCAGCGATGGGGCATCCTGAGGGGGACTGACGAATGAAGACCCAACCGACCGTGAAGCACGACGAGACGAACGACCGCGACCGCCTCGCCCTCCTCTGGAAGGCCTTCGAGGAGGCCGAGCTCCGCATCGCGGAGCTTGAGTCCGAGCTCGACCGGCGGCGCCTCGACGCGCCCCGGCCCGCCTTCGCGCCAGGCGCGGCGCACGAGCGCGAGCTCCACGAGGCCCGGCAGGAGCGGGCCCATCTGAGCGGGAGGATCGAGGAGCTGGAGTCGCGCCTGCTGGAGGCCCAGCGGCTGCGCGAGCAGGACCGCCTGCGCGCGCAGCGCGCTCTCCAGCTCCACGACCTCGCCCGCGAAGGGCGCCGGCGCGACGCGGCGCTCCTCCTGGACGCCCAGCGCGACCTCGAGGCGATCCGGGAGAAGGGGGAAGCGCTGGAGGCCTCCCTCCGCGCGCTGCACGCCGAGCGGGACCGGCTCCAGACGCAGGCCCTCACGACGGCGCGGCAACTGGAGCAGGTCGAGGACCGCGCGTCCCAGGAGCGCACAGCGCGCGAAGGCCTGGAGGAGAAGCTGGCGTTCCGCACGAGGGAGCTTGACGAGACGCGCCGGCACGCCGCGCTTGTCCAGGAGCGGAACGACGCGCTGCTCCGCGAGCTGCGCGACCTCTTGGCCGCCCACGCGGAGGCTGCGCTCGCGCTCCAGGAGCGCGAGGAGAAGGACGTCCGCGCGGCCTGGGAGCGCGAGGCCCTCGCGGGCCTCTGCCAGACCGCCGAGGCGCGCGCGGAGGACTTCGCCGAGAAGCTCGCCGCGATGGAGGCGCGGGCGCAGGCCCTCCACGAGCGCGCGGAGCCCCCGGCCCGCATGCCTGGCATGCCCCGCGCGGCGCGGCTCTATCCCGTCGACACGAACCGCGTCGGCGAGATCCACGGCGTCCGCGAGGAGGAGGTCCGCGCGCTCCGGCTCGTGGGCCTCAACCTGGCCGACGCGCTGCTCTATGCCGACCTGGGCGCGCTGAGCGACGCGACCGGCATCGGCGCGCCGCGCCTCGCGAAGCTGCGCAGCCTGGCGGAGCTGATGAGCGTCCGCGGCATCGGGCCCGGGTGGGCCGACGCGCTCCACCGCGCGGGCCTCCGGGGCATCGACGACGTCGCGCGGGTCGGCGCCGAGCGGGTCGAGGGTATCCTCCTGGAGCACAGCCGCGGGAGCATGGACGCCGAAGGGTACCGCCTTGCCAAGCGCACGGTGCCGGCGCGGGCCCGGGCCATCTGGGAGGAGTGCCGCCGGCACGCGGCTCCCGCCGGCCAACCTTCGGAGGAGCCCTGAGCGCCAGGCGCGCCTGAAGTTTTATCAGGACGTTGCGGAATCGTTCGAACATATGCGAGGAGCGATCTGCGCCTTCTTCCTGGTCGCAATGGCGCTCCTCCTCGCCCCTTCGGCGCAGGCCCAGGAGGCCGGGCGCGTCGAGCCCTCCGTGGCGGCCCCCGGCCAGACGCTCCACCTTCTCTATACCGTCCCCTCGCCCGGGCTTGCGGACGTCGCCCTCCAGCGCAGCGCGACGTGCGCCATCACGGCGCCCGGGGGTGGCTCCACGCCCTGCGAGGCCGACACGAGCCTCGTCGTCGTCCGCGTCTCGCCCGGCAGCACGACGTACAGCTGGGACGTCCCGGCGCCGGCCGGGCTGGGCAACTACACCGTGAGCTTCCAGGAGACGGACCTCCTCGCGCTCCCGGGCGGCGCCCCCGCCGCGCAGGCCCACTTCGAGGTCACCTCCACCGGCGCCCCCGACGCGGGGCTCACCAAGGGCTCCACCAACGCGACGGCGCCTCCCGGAGAGTCGCTCGCGCAGATCATCTACTCCCCCTTCGCGACCAACGGCGCGGCCGAGCCCGCCAGCATCGCGAAGTACGTCATGGCGACGACCGGCAGCGCCGGCAGCCTCGTTCTCCTCTTCCTCGCCAACCGCTTCGGAGGCGGACCATGAACCCCACCAACCGCAACCGCACCCTCTGGCTCCTCGTGGGCCTCGTGAGCGTCCACGCGCTCGTCACCACCGCCGTCTTCCTGGGCACTGGCGCGCTCCCCAACGGGCTGCTGGTGTTCACCCTCGTCGTCTTCGGCGTCTGCGCCCTGGCCGCCATCTACTTCATGGCCAACGCCCCGCGCCGGGCCCTCCGCCGCGTCCAGCCGCGCGAAGAGCGCGTCGTGGTCGAGACCCCCGAAGCCCCGGACGTGGCCGTCCGGCTCCAAGTGGAGGACGTGGACCCCGTGCCCTCCGCCCCGCGGGGCATCGCGGGCGAGACGCACGCCGAACCGTCCTGATGGCCAGGCCCAGCGCGCCTCACCCGAAGCAGGGCATGTGGGTCACGCCGCAGTCGAGCGCGATGGCGCCGCAGAGGGCGCCGCCCACGAGGCCGCGACGAGAAGGAGAGCCAGGGTCTTGCTCATGCGCGGGGCCCATGGCGGCGCGCACGCGCTCAGCCCATGGGAACCACGACGTCCACGGCCGCCATCTCCGCGCTCTCGTTGCGCAGGCTGACGTGATAGCTTCCCGGCGCGGGCGGCGTCCAGGTGAAGTGCAGGATGCGGCCGTCGGCGGCGTCGGGCTTGGGCTGGAGCGTCTGGTTCGACGCCGGGCCCTGCGCCAAGGCGTAGGCCTTGGAGAGGTCGGGCGCGGGCGGGTCGTTGGCGCCCGTGCCGGGCCGGTTCCACACGTACCAGGTGATGGGCGACGCGGCGCCCGCGCGCAGGTCGTGGGGCCACTCCAGCGTCATGCGGAGGTTGTCGCGCACCTGCGGCGGGCCGGCCTGGAGCGGGTAGCGCGCCGCGACGGAGGCGGGCAGCGAGACGGTGGTCATGCGCGCGGTGGTGATCTTGGGCGGCACCACCGCCTCCTCGTCGAAGGTGGAGGGCGTCCCGTTCACGGGCGCGCCCAGGAAGCACGCGACGCCCGCGGTGGCGGCGTTCCCGCACGCGGGGTTGCGCACGCTGGGCACGCGCGCGATGGCGTGCACGACGTCCATGCCGTCCACCACCTGCCCCCACGCGGTGTAGTTGCCGTAGAGCGCGGCCGACGTGTTGGCGAAGTCCATGATGAAGAACTCGGGGCCCCCGCTGTCGGGCAGGTCGCCCCGCGCGATGCCGAACGCCCCCGCGCTGAACGTGACGTTGCGCCCCGCCTCCAGGGGGATCGTCTCCTTGGTGTCGGTCGTGCCCCCCGTGCGGTCCACCTGCTGGACGACGAAGCCGGGGATGATCCGCGTGAACTCGCGTCCATCATAGTAGCCCTGCGTGGTGAGGTTGCGCATGAACGCGTAGGTGGCGGGCGTCTCGTTGGGGAAGAGGATCGCCGTGAACGTCCCCAGGCGCGTGGCGTCCACCTGCACCTCGAAGCGGATGGCCTGGAAGGTGACGGGCGCCGCGGACTGCCCCGGGCTCGTGGCGCAGCCGGGCAGGATCAGCGCGAGGAGGACCAGCAGGGCGACGGGGCGCACGGGGGCGCGATGCTGGCGGGGCTGGAAAGGGGTTTCGTCACTTCAGCACGGGCTCCAGCGTCGCCGCGAAGCCGTTCACGGTCTTGCCCTGCACCGCGTCCGTGCTGGTGAACACGCTCCCCACGCGCCCGTCGGGCAGCCGCTTCAGCGCGAAGTAGTCCAGGAACTGGCGGTTCGCGGTGCAGCTGCTCCCGTCGGGGCAGATGGCGCCGTGGCGCACGCTGGCGGTGGTGAGGTTCACGTGCTGGAAGGTGGGCGCGTCGTCGAGGGCGTCGTGGGTGTACGCGAGGGTGACGTTCCACGCGGTGTCCTTGTCCATCTGCGCGGGGTAGCCCTGCTTGCTGGCCTCGTAGTAGGCGACGGCGACCTCGCCGGCGGGGCCCGCGGTGATGGCGGGGAAGACGACGCTCATGTTGTCGGGCTCGTTGACCTTCACGGGCTTGCTCCACGTCTTGCCGTCGTCCTTGGAGGCGGCCATGTAGATGCCCATGACCTGCGTCTTGGGGTCGCTGCCGGCGGCCTCGGCCCACGCGAGGTAGACGTTGCCCGCGGAGTCCGCGGCGCCCACCACCAGGGAGAGGCCCACGCTCTGGCCGCCCGCGTTGGGCAGGCGGATCATGCTGAACGTGCTGCCGCCCTTGGCGAGCACGCCCGCGGAGGGGGACCACGTGGAGCCCGAGCCCGCGGGGCCATCGCTGAAGGTGAAGGTGGTCCAGACGCTCCCCTTGACGGCGTTGTAGAAGCCGCCGCCGCCCCAGCCGGAGATGCCGGTGACCACGGGGGGCATGATGCCCTCGGCGGGGCCCACGGGGGTCCACGTCTGGCCGTAGTCGGTCGTGTGGGCGACCATCTGGTAGAACGTGGGGAGCTGGTGGCTGTAGACGTAAGCCTCGCCGCCCTTCACGGGGATGACGTACTGCCGGTCGCCCGCCGGGGGCACGCAGCCCGCGGGGGAGGAGGTCCACGTCTTGCCCATGTCCTTGCTGGAGGCGACGGTGGTGCAGCCGATCCATAGGTTGTCGTACCAGAGGACGCCGTCGCCGGAGACCGCGAGGTCGGGGTCCTCGTTGGGCCACGGCGCGGTGGGGCTGTCCAGCTTCTGCCAGGTGGTGCCGTTGTCCTTGGAGACGTAGAGGCCGCCCGAGCTTCCCGCGCCGTTGGTGAAGAGGGTCCCGTCGGGCATGACGCCCAGGGAGGGCTCGCCTTCGCCGCCCGAGGGGTCGATGACCGACGTCATGGTGGACGGGGCCGGGACCGGGAGGGGCGCGGGGCCCACGGCCGCCGGCTGGACCTGGGCGCCGAGGCACCCCGCGGCGAGGAGGAGGGCGACGGTCGCAAGGGCGAGGGGCAGGCGCATGGGGCCCAAAGGCCAAAGGTCCACAGATAAGCGTTCGCGCAGACGCCTCGCGCGACCGCCAGGCCGGGACTTTCCGCAGGTACTTGAAGGGCCGGCGCCCGAACAGGGCGTAGATGCCGGGAGTGGCCCCTCTGGACCGCAAGACCCCCGCCACCAACATTCTCCTGGTGGAGGGGGACGACACCGAGGCCGCCCACCTGCGCGAGGCCTTGGTCCACCCCGGCTGGACCGTGACGCGCGCCAGCACCGTGCTGGAGGCCATCCGCGCCGCGGGCGAGACGCCCTTCGACGCCGCCGTGCTGGAGGCCGATCTCCCTGACGGGAGCGGCGTCGACCTGCTGAACTTCCTGCGCATCACCAGCCCCTCCATCCGCATCATGGTCCTCAGCTCCGAAGGGAGCGAGGACCTGGCGTTCCGCGCCCTCTCCACGGGGGCGGGGGACTTCCTCGTCAAGAACCGCCACCTGGCGGAGGAGCTTCCCCGCCGCATCGATGCGCTCCTGGAGGCCTCCGACGCCGCGGGCGCATTGGTGGAGACGCTCCTTCCCAGCGAGGCCGCGACGGTGGTCGTCCACGACGACCCGGCGCCCGAGGACGACGAGCCCGCCGCGCCGCCGCGCCGCCACGCGCCCCGCCGCACCGAGCTTGACCCTGCGCTGGACGAGGCCGTGGGCAAGAGCGCGTTCGCCGCCGCCGTGTACGACAGCCGCGGCCGCGTCCTGGCCGACCGCCTCGTGCCGCCCCTCGATGCCCACAACCTGGGCTTCGGCCTCGCCAGCATCCACAACCAGGTGGCGAGCCTGTGGGCCACCAGCGGCGTGAAGCCCATCTCCTACGCGGCCCTCGTGCGCATCGAGGGGGGCCTCCTGGGCGTCACCGCGGTCCCGGGCCAGGTGCTCGTGGCGCTGCTGATGCCCGAGGAGACGGGGGCCACCAAGGCGCTGGAGCGCCTCACCGCCTTCGCCCGCGCCGTGAGCGCGGCCCTGGGCGACGAGTGACCCGCGCCTGGCATCGAAGGCTGGACGCGAAAGGGCGCTGTCACCCGGCCGCGGCAGAGGATAGGCTCAAAGGCTCCGCACGCCCTGGGTCGCGGCATGGAGGCCGCCAAGACGGTCCGCGTCTTCGTCGCGGAGGACTCGGAGGACCTGGCCGCGCTGGTGGAGCGCAGGCTCGTGGGCAAGGCGGGCTGGCACGTGGTCCGCGCCGGGAGCCTCGACGAGGCGCAGCGCCGCCTCCGCGGCGACCGCTTCGACGTGGCCGTCATCGACTACATGCTCCCCGACGGCACCGGGCTGGACCTCCTTCCCGTGCTTCGCAGCAGCGCGCCCGAGACGCCCATCCTCTTCCTCACGGGCCACGGCTCCGAGGACATCGCGCTGCAGGCGCTGGGCCTTGGCGCCACCGAGTACATGCAGAAGGACGGCCACCTGCTGGAGGACCTCCCCCGCCGCCTGGACGCGCTCCTGGCCCGCGCGCCCGACGTCGCCACCGCGGCCCGCGTCGTCCCCGTGCAGGAGATCCCCGTCCGCCGCCACGCGCCGTCGGAGCCCGCGCTTCCCGACGAGGACGCGCTGGCGAGGCTCGTCTCCGACGCCGTGGGCGGGAACGTCACCGGCGCGGCCGTCTTCGACGGCGCCGGCAAGCCCCTGGCCGCGCTCCTCCCCGAGGACGCCGACGCCGGCCGCCTGGGCGCCGCCGTGTTCACCCTCCACGCGGAGGTGGGCGTCGTGGGCCGCCTCGCGGGTGTCACGCCCCGCGCGTACACCTTCGTCCTGGAGCACGAGCGGGGGCTCCTCGCCGCCACCACCGTCGCGGGGCGCGCGCTCCTCGCCGTGCTCGTGGAGCCCGGCGCCGGAGAGGGCGCGGCCCGCGAGGCGCTTGCCGACCTGGCCCGCAAGCTCAGGCCGGGCGGAAAGGTTTAGGCCAGGCCGAGCCTCAGCGCGCCCGAGAGCATGTCCACGCGCCAGCCCATCGTCAGCGTCCTCGGCCACGTGGACCACGGGAAGACGAGCCTCCTGGACAAGATCCGCGGCTCCACCGTCGCGTCGCGCGAGGCGGGCGCCATCACGCAGCACATCGGCGCCTCCGAGATGCCCCTTGATAGCATCCGCGAGGTGTGCGGGCCCCTCATGAAGGGGCGCGAGTTCAAGGTGCCTGGCCTCCTGTTCATCGACACGCCGGGGCACCACGCGTTCAGCAGCCTGAGGGCCCGCGGCGGCGCGCTGGCCGACATCGCGGTCCTTGTGGTCGACATCAACGAGGGGTTCAAGCCCCAGACGAAGGAGGCGCTCTCCATCCTGCGCAAGAACCGCACGCCCTTCGTCGTGGCCGCCAACAAGGTGGACCTCATCCACGGCTGGGAGAGCGAGCCCATGCGCCCCTTCATGCTGGGCGTCAAGCAGCAGAGCGAGGGCGTGCTGGAGAAGCTGGACACGAAGACCTACGAGGTCATCGGCTCGCTGACGGAGAACGGCGTGCCCAGCGCGGACCGCATCGACCGCATCTCGGACTTCACCAAGAGCGTCGCCGTCGTGCCCCTCTCCGCCAAGACCGGCGAGGGCATCCCCGACCTCCTCATGACGCTCGTGGGCCTCGCGCAGCGCTTCCTGGAGAAGAAGCTGGAGACCGACACCGGCGTCACGGGGCGCGGCACGGTGCTGGAGGTCAAGCAGGAGACGGGCCTGGGCCTCACGCTCAACGCCATCATCTACGATGGCAACATCCGCGCGGGCGACACCATCGTGCTGGGCACGACGGGCCAGCCCAAGGTCACCAAGGTCAAGGGCCTGCTGCGCCCGAAGCCCAAGGACGAGATGCGCGACCACCGCGAGCCCTTCAGCGCCAGCAAGGAGATCACCGCGGCGGCGGGCGTCAAGATCGTCGCGCAGGACCTGGAGGGCGTGCTCGCGGGCTCGCCCCTCGTCGTCGTGCGCGACGGGGAGCAGCTCAAGGCGGTCACCGACGAGGTGGCCGAGCAGGCGCGCGTCAGCATCGCGCTGGAGGACGAGGGCGTGTTCGTCAAGGCCGACACGCTGGGCAGCCTCGAGGCCCTCGCCTCGGAATTGAAGGACCGCAAGATCCCCATCAAGCGCGCGGAGGTCGGCAACATCAGCAAGCGCGACCTCATCGACGCGACCACCATCAAGAAGCCGACGCACAAGGCGATCCTCTCCTTCAACGTCAAGGTCCTCCCCGACGCGCAGGAGGCGCTGGCCACCAAGGACTTCGAGGACATCAAGGTCCTCACCAGCGACATCATCTACAGCCTGCTGGACGAGTACGAGCAGTGGGTGAAGGCGAAGAGCCAGGACGTGGAGAAGCAGCTTCGCGAGCAGATGACGTTCCCGGGCAAGGTGCTCCTCATGCCCGACCACGTCTTCCGCACGCACAAGCCCGCCATCGTGGGCATGCGCATCCTGGCGGGCCGCCTGCGCGTGGACCAGAAGTTCCTCCTCTCCGACGGCCGCGTCGTGGGGCAGGTCAAGAGCATCCGCCGCGGCGAGGAGTCCGTCCGCGAGGCCTTGCCAGGCGAGGAGGTCGCGGTGGCCATCGACGAGGTGACCATCGGGCGCCAACTCGACCAGGGCGACATCGTCTACGTGGACGTGCCCGAAGGCGAGGCGCGGAAGTTCTTCCGCACGCCGGGCATGCTCAACCAGGACGAGGTCGACGTGCTCCGCGAAGTCCAGAAGATCAAGCAGAAGGAAACGCGGTTCTGGGCGATGTGAGCGGGGACCCGCAGGCCCGCCCCCCCGCTCGGAGATCCTGAGATTCGGAGATTCGCGTTTTCTCGGGGGGAGAGGGGGCGGAGCCCCCAGCGGGAATTGCGATCGTCCGCTCAGGCCGTGGACGAGATGGGCCCGACCGCAGCGCCCGACACGACCGTCACCGCGAAGGCGGCCTCGTTGGCGACGGAGGTGCCCGTCACGGAGACGCTGAACTGCGTGCAGACGCCAGCCTGGAAGCTGAGGGTCGCGCCGTTGCCGCTCACGGAGCCGTGGCCGGGGATGGCGAGCGTCAGCACGTCGCTGGCGGGCGCGTAGCTGAGGGTCACGGTGTAGGTCGTGGCCAACTCGATGCACTGCGCGCCCTTGGGGGGCTCGCTGCTGTAGGTGAAGGTCTGCGTCTGGCCCTGGGAGACGGCGCCGGCGAAGGCCGTGGCGGCGCTGGCGGCAGGGGCGAGGGCGGCGAGGATGGCGAGGCCGAGGAGCACGCGGGGGATCGACATGCGCGGGCGGGAGCCCCGCGGCGCCGGATGGGCGTTGCGCGCAGACAGCCGGGCGCCTGCATCCTGACCCGTCTGGCCCGCTCCTTCGGACGCGCCGTGCTGCGATCCCCGGATTCCCCTCAAGCCATCCCACGCCCTCGCGGGGGGCATGCGCGCGTTCGCCCTCGCCGCCACGCTCGTGATGCTCGCCCCCGCGACCCTCGCCGCCCCCTCCGCCCTCTGGGGGAGCGACGAGCCCAACACCTCCCGCGACGCGATGCCGGCGGGCCCTCCCCCTTCGGGCTGGACCCGCGGCGTCTTCGACGTCGTGCTCGTGCGTGCGGGGGGCGACGCCGCGGCGGGCCTCGCCGCGTACCGCGGCTACGCGTACTTCGGCCTCTGGTCCGACTGCGACGGCGACGGCCACGTGGGCGACCGCGCGACGGGCTTCCTCAACGATCCGCCCGGCCTCGCGCTCCGCTGCCCGCCCGGCGAGGTGGAGCTGCTCACCGTGGCCGACCGCGCGGGGGGCCCCGAGACGCTGGTGGACCCCGCGGCCGCGGTGTGGGCGGACTTCGGCTGGCCCGACGAGCCCTCCGCGCCCGTGCTGCGCCTCCGCTCCGGAGGCGGGGACGCCGTCGCGCCCACGCTGGCCCCCGCCTCGGAGGAGCCCAAGAGCGCGCCCGACCTGCGCTTCACGTACCACGCCGGCTCCTCGGCGCTCCAGCCCATGCCTGACGCGCCGCAGTTCGCGGGCTGCTCCCCCGAGTCGTGCGCCGGCTGGTGGAGCGACGAGGTCGTGCTCCTCCCCCAGGACCCTGCGATCCTCCTGGGGCTGCGCATGGTGGCCTACGCCTCCTCCACGTCGCGCATCGCCGCGGAGGACGACGCCCTCTACGGCGCGGCGGCCTGCTCCTCGGGCATCGGCCGCGCGGCGCCCCCCGAGAACGGCTGGGCGTGCGATCCCGCGGAGTGGCCGGGCCCCGTGAAGGTGGGCGCCTTCGCGCGGCAGCGCGATTTTGATATCGTGAGCCCCGGCCTGGGCGCCGCGCAGCCCGACCGCGACCACGACGGCCTGGGCGACTCGTGGGAGGCGCCCTACCGCGCGGCGGCCGGCGCGCTGGACGCGCTCTCCGACCCGGATGGCGACTGCCTCACCAGCGCGGGCGAGTTCGCCTGGCAGACGATCCCCGTGGGCCCGCTGGAGGGGCTCTTCCCCAACGCGCGCGACTTCGACGGCGACAACCTCTCCGACGCCGAGGAGGTGGCCCTCTGGAACCGGCCCGGCGACGACGCGGCCTCCTACTTCGCGGCCACGCCCGCGTGCTCCGCGTTCCCGCCCAACGCCGCGGCGCCGGTCGGCCCCACGGGCGTCGCGCCCCTGGACCCGGACGCGCTGCTGGACACCGACGGCGACGGGCTCACCAACGCCCACGACCCCGACAGCGACAACGACACGCTCCTGGACGGCGATGAGGTGCACGGCTCGCCGTGGCTCCCGCAGCGCTTCACCAGCGACCCTGCTCTTGCGGACACCGACGGGGACGGCCTCTCCGACGCGCAGGAGAGCGGGCCCGCGGGCTATCGTTCCGACCCGCGCTCGGCGGACTCGGACGGCGACGGCCTGCCCGACGCGCAGGAGGCGCAGCAGTGGATCGCCCTGGGCCGCGACCCGCGCGAGGACCTGGACGGGGACGGCCTGCCGGCGCTCCTCGACGCGGACGCCGACGGCGACGGGCTCCCCGACGGGGAGGAGGCCGCGCACGGCGCCAACATGACGCTCCCCGACACCGACGGCGACGGCATGCCCGACGGCTGGGAGGCCGGCCACCTGCTATCACCTTCGGACCCGTCCGACGCGGGGCTGGACCCCGACGGCGACTCGCTGGCGAACCTCGCCGAGCTCGCGGCCCGCGCCGATCCCCACGCGGCGGACACCGACCGCGACGGCGTGCGCGACGACGCGGAGGTCGCCCTGGGCCTGCGCGCCGATCTCTGGGACACGGACGCCGACGGCATGCCGGACGGCTGGGAGCTGCAGCACGGGCTCGACGCGCGGGACCCCGAGGACGCGACGCAGGACCCGGACGGCGACGTGGGCGCGACGGCCGCGGGCGCGCGCTACGTCCACGACAACCTCCACGAGTACGAGGACGGCACCGACCCGCACGACCCCGACACCGACCACGACGGCGTCGCCGACGGCCAGGAGGTCGTCGACGGCACGCCGGCCTCGGGGCCGGGCTCGGACGTCGACCCCGCGGACGCGGACCAGGACGGGCTCCCCAACGCGGAGGAGGTCGCGCGCGGGCTCGACCCGCTGGATGCCGACACCGACGGCGATGGCCTCTGCGACGGGGGCGAGGGGCTGGCGTGCCGCGGGCCGGAGGCCGGCAGCGGGGCGCGAGGCGAGGCGCTGGACTACGGCTCCAACCCCTACGCGCCCAACGTCGACACCGACGGCGACGGCCTGTCGGACTTCGCGGAAGCGGCGCGCGCGGCGGCCAGCGCGGACGTGGACCACGACGGGCTTACGGGCATCCTCGACGCGGACAGCGACGGGGACGGCCTGCCCGACGGCGCGGAGGTCGCGCTGGGGTCGGACCCCGAGGCGAACGACACCGACGCGGACGGGCTCTCCGACGGGCGCGAGGCGGAGATGGGCACCGACCCCACGCGCGCCGACACCGACGGCGACGGGCTCGCGGACGGGGCCGAGGTCGCGACGGGCACGGACCCGCGAGAGGCGGACACGGACCGCGACGGCCTCTCCGACGCGGACGAGGCGACGCGCGGCGCGGACCCGTGGAGCCCCGACACGGACGGCGACGGCCTGCCCGACGGCTGGGAGGTCCGCTTCGGGCTCGACCCGCGCGTCGCCGCCGACGCGGCCGCGGACACGGACGGCGACGGGCTATCAAATTCCGCAGAGTACGCCCACCACGCCTGGCCCAACGCGACGGACACCGACGGGGACCTCATCCCGGACGGCGCCGAGGTCCGCGCGGGCCTCGACCCCGCCGCCAACGATCTTCTCATGCCCACGGACCAGGACGGGGACGGCCTCCTGGGCGCGCAGGAGTACGCGCTGGGCACCGACCCCCTGGCGCCGGACACGGACGGCGACGGCGTGCCCGACGGCAAGGAGGCCTACGAGCGCGCGAGCCTTCCCGTGGCGCCGCCTGCGTGGCCCGCCCCCGCGCCGCGCCTCGTGGCGCTGGACCCCGAGGCGCCCACGCTCCTCTCGGACCCCGCCAAGGCGGACACCGACGGGGACGGGATCGACGACGGCCGCGAGCGCGCGCTCTGGGCGCAGCGCGGCCCCGACGCGGTGCGCACGGACTACCGCGGCGCGACGCCGGGCTTCGTCTCCAACCTGCGCGAGGCGGACGCGGACGGCGACGGCCTCGACGATGGGCAAGAGTTCCTCGTGCTGGGGACCGATCCAAGCAGGCCCGACACGGATGGCGACGGCTTCAGCGACTTCGACGAGGCGCAGCGGGGCTCCGACCCGCGCGACGCGCACAGCGTGCCCACCGGCGGGAATGTCATCAATCCGGCGCAGGACTCCGACGGGGATGGCCTCGCGGACTGGTTCGAGGCCGGCGTCAGCATGACCGACCCGGGCAATCCCGACACCGATGGCGACGGCGTGGACGACGGACACGAGATCGTCGCGTGGACGACGCGCCTCCACCTGCCCGCCGCCGCGATCTACGGCTACCTGCGCGATCCCGACGTGGACGGCGACGGACTCTCCGACGGCGAGGAGTTCGCCACGGCCACGCTGCCGCGCGGCGCCTACGCGCCCACCGACCCCGCCAGCGCGGACAGCGACGGGGACGGGCTCACGGACGGCCAGGAAGCGAGAAACCCGGTGGTCGCGCAGAGCCTCGCCAGCCTGGAGCAGGCCGCGGGGCGCAGCCCCTTCGCGGGCTTCGGCGCGCCTCCCGCGCTGCCCCCGGGCGCGGTCCGCGGCGCCTATGATATCATCCTCCTGCCGCTCTCCCTGGGCGCGCCCGCCGCGCGCTCGCCCTCGGCGGCGTGCCGCGGCGCAGGCGCCTCCGCCCCCGACGCGCTGGACAGCGACGGAGACGGCCTGCGCGACGGGGACGAGGCGCCCTGGGGCGCGACGCCCCGCGGCGACCCGTGCAGCCCGGACGGCGACGGCGACCAGGTGCCCGACGCCGTGGAAGAGCGCCGCGTCGCGCAGACCGACCCCGACGGCGACGGCCTGCTGCCAGCCCTCGACGCGGACAGCGACGGCGACGGGCTCGCCGACGGCGCCGAGGACGCGGACCACGACGGGAGGAGGGGCCCCGACGAGACGGGCGTCCTCGACCAGGACACGGACGACGACGGCTTGACCGACGCCACCGAGAGCGCCGCGGCCTCCGTCACCAGGGCGCTGGACCCCGACTCGGACCACGACGGCCTGCCCGACGGGCTGGAGAGCGGCCTCCCCGCGCCGCAGTCCAGCCTGCCGGCCGCCTACGGGACGGACCCCCTGGCGCAGCGCGAGTGCGGCGGCGTCGCCGTGGGCCCCGCGTGGCTCCCCTTCCTGGGCGGCGGCGCCAGCACGCCGCCGGACAACCCCGACGCGGACGGCGACGGCGTGATCGACGGCTTCGAGGACCTCAACGCCAACGGCCTCTACGGCATCACCGCCACGGGAGGCGGCGACGCGCGCGAGCGCCTGCCCAGCGGCTGGCCCGAGCTGAACCCCGGCGTCTCCGACAGCGACGCCGACGGCCTGCTCGACGGCGAGGAGGTCGGGCTCGCCGCCCGCGACTGGTTCTGCGCCCAGTTCCTCAGGCTGGGCGGCTCGTGGAGCGCCGTCGCCGACCGCGTGGGCTTCCCCGCCTGGGACCGCCACGCCGTGAACCCCCACGTCGCGGACACCGACGCGGACGGCGCCCTCGACGCGCTGGACGTCGACCCCCGCAGCGCCACCAGCGTCCTGGAGATCCCGCTGACCTACCAGCAGCTGGAGCCCGCCGACGGCCTCTCCTCCACGGGCCGCGACGACGCCATGGACCCGTGGGCGCCCGACCTCGACCTCCACCTCAGCGTGCAGGTCGCCTCCTCCACCGTCCCCCTGGACCTCCGCCTCCTGGACAACCTCCACGCCAAGACGCCCGTCAACCCGCTCTCCCTGCTGGACAAGTCCACGACGCCCTCCACCGGGGGCGTGCTGTGGGACGCGACCAGGAGCGCGCTGCGGGTGAGGCTGCCGCAGGGGGCGGATCTGTACGCGGCGGCGGGGGACCCGGAGAATGCGATCGTGACCATCGACGCCATCGACCGCGACGTGATCCAGAACGACGTGATCGCGCTCTCCGGCGAGTCGTCCTACGTCGGCAAGCTCCAGATTCCGCTCGTCCGGCTCCTCGACCTCACCATTGAGACGCACGGAACGAGCGGGCAGGGCCATTGGTACAGCCTCTCGGACCCCAAGGACGCCGCCCTCGTCGCCAAGCCGAAATCTCCGTTCGATGGGTTCTTTTTCCTCCGCGGCCTGGCGCACGCGAAAGGGGCCCAGCCATGACCGACCGGACCTGGTGGTGGATCGCAGCCGCGGGCGCCGCGCTCCTGTTCGTCGGCTCTCCCGCCGTCGTGATGGAGCTTCCCTGGACCGACGCCGGGTGGTGGCTCCTCTTCGCGAGCCCCGCCATCGCCCTTGGCACGGCCCTCGCGGCGTGGCGCGCCCGGCGGAAATCCCCCTGGGGAAGCCCGACGGAAGGCATCCGCTCGGTCCTGCTCCTGGCGTTGGTCGCGGGAACGGCTTGGAGCGCGACCCTGACGTGGGCCCCGGCCCTGGCCGAGGCTCTCGGGCATCGCAACCACATGTTCAGCGATTGGGAGACCAACGACCCCACCGGGTGGCTTGTCGTCGGCGTCATCTACGGAGCGATGGCCGCGTGGGGCGCCTTTGTGACTCCGCGACCAACCTCGGCCCGATCCTCGCGGCTCGCGTGGCTCGCGGCGGGGCTGGCGATCCACGCTGTCCTGCTCGTGGCCGTCCTGCCGCGCATCGCGCCCAACGAGACGCAACTGGCCTTCGCTAGCCTCTACGTGGTTCCGCTGACCGCGATGCTGCTCCTGATGGAGCCCGATTGGAGGAGGCTCTTCCGTCTTCGCCCCGACCCCGAGTAGTCGAGCCCCGCCTCACACCTCAAGCCGCGTCTGCTCCGTGAGCCGCGGCTTGGGGACGCCTGCGGGGGCCTGGCCGATCATCTCCAGGAATTCCAGCGCGTTGAGGGTGCCCTTGGCCTTGGTGGTGTTGTTGAAGAACACGCGCACCTCCTTGCCGCGCGACTCCAGGTCCAGCGCGTGCTCGGCCCAGGGGCGAAGCTCGTCGGGGGCGTAGAGGTAGTCGTAGCGCGCGCCCTCTTCCAGGGGGTGGCCGGCCTCGTCCACGAGGGTCTCCTCGGGGTCGAACTTGCGGCCGTGGAGGCGCAGGTAGGCGTGGCTCGCGCCCACGGGGGGGAGGACGGGCTCGGCCTGGGCGTGGCCCGCCCACTCGACGAGGGCGACGTCGGGCGTGGCGAAGAGGGGCTCCGCCTCGGGGACGGGGACGCCGTGGCGGAGCCAGCGCGGGTCGCGAAGTTCCAGCGCGACGCGGCGCTCCTCCAGGGCCTGGATGACGGCGGCCAGCGTGCGCACGGCCTCCGGCGTGGGGGGCAGGCGCGGGGGAAGCTGCACAAGGACCGCGCCCAGGAGCCCTTCGCCCGCCAGGGGGTCCAGCACCTCGCGGTCGAAACGACCCGTGACCTCGCGTGCGGCGTCGCGGTCGCCCGCCGGGAGCGCCTGATGCGTGACCTCGCGGGGGAGCTTGAGGCTGAACTCGAAGGGCCCCCGCTCCAGGAAGGAGACGCCCTGGCGCGCCCACGAGGCGACAAGCTCCTCGCCGGGGAGCGCATAGAAGGTGCTGTTGATCTCCACCGCGCGGAAGCGCGTGGCGTAGTAGGCGAGCCACGCCGAGGGGTCGCTGCGCAGCTGGACCGGGTAGAAGGGGCCCACCCATTCGGGGTAGGACCAGCCGGACAGGCCCACGCGGATCAGCGCGACACCGGGCGCTCGAACGTGGGAAGGGGGGATAAGGGTGCGGCCTCCGCCGAGGCACCCGCATCCCAAGCCCTTCATCCTCCGCTTCCACTGGAGCGGGCCCTTGCCCCCTCGCTGGCCGACGATCCTTCCGGGCTTCGTGGGGGCGGCGCCCGGGAAGAGGCAGGCCGCTTGGACGGGCAGCGGAGGTCGACGCCCCTCCAGGGGAAGCGGACCGCGAGGCGGCGAACCCCCTCCCCCTGGATTCAACTGGAAATCGGGTCGGGGGGCAACGAGGGGCGCGTCGTGCTTTCGGAGGACCTGCACGTAGCCTGAGATGGGGGCCGAAGAGTCTTGGGGTTCCCCCGATCCATCGGCCTTCCTCTGGACTTCCTAACCAGACGAAGGGCGGAAGCGAACCGTGAAGCCTGCGGCGCCGTTGGACGGCGGGCCGCCCGCGAGGTCCCAGATGACTCCCCCTCCCCCCGAAGTGGAAGCCGCCTCCTCGGCCCACTTGGGGGATGAGCCCCAGGTCCGCTCGTGGGAGCGTTTCCTCAAGAAGTTCTACCGCGCGCAGATCAACGAGGCGGTCCTCGGGTGGCCCCAGAAGAGGAGCCTCGTCATCGACTGGTACGATCTCGACAAGCACGACCGCAACCTCGCCGAGGCGCTCCTCGCGCACCCGCTCCAGGCGTTGGCGCAGGCGGAGGAGGCGCTGAAGTCCGTGGACGTCCCCGCGGAGCCGCGCCCCAAGCTCCACGTCCGCGTCGAGCACCTCCCCGCCACCAGCACCATCGACGTGAGGGACCTGCGCGCCGAGCACCTGGGCAAGCTCGTGGCCGTCAAGGGCCTCGTGAAGAAGACGACGGAGGTCCGCCCCAAGCTCCAGGACGCGGTCTTCCAGTGCGGGCGCTGCGGCGCGTTCATCAAGGAGCCCCAGGAGGAGCACCTGGTGCTGAAGGAGCCCCTGGAGTGCTACGAGGACCAGGGCGGCTGCGGAAGGGATTCGACGTTCAAGCTCATCGTCACCGAGACCCGCGGGCAGGCGTCCAAGTTCGTGGACACGCAGAAGATCGAGGTGCAGGAGGCGCCCGAGAACATGCGCGGCGGCGAGCAGCCCCAGCGGTTGAACCTCTTCTGCGAGGACGACCTGTGCGGCATGCTCCGCCCCGGCGAGCGCGTGACCATCAACGGCGTGCTCCGCTGCAACGTCAAGAAGGACCACGGCGTGAAGAGCACGCTCTTCGAGATCTTCGTGGACGCCAACAGCGTCGAGAAGCACGAGCAGGAGTTCGAGGAGATCGAGACGACCGAGGAAGAGGAGGAGGCCATCCGCCGCTTCGCCAAGGAGCCCGAGGTCTACGTGCAGCTGCGCAACAGCATCGCGCCCACGCTGTACGGCCTGGAGATGGAGAAGCTCACGCTGCTGCTGCAGCTCTTCGGCGGGGTAGAGAAGAAGCTCCCCGACAAGACGCGCCTGAGGGGCGACATCCACGTCCTGCTGGTGGGGGACCCCGGCGTCGCCAAGTCGCAGCTCATCCGCTACATGAGCGGCCTGGCGCCCCGCGGCATCTACACGTCGGGCAAGTCCAGCAGCGGCGCCGGCCTCACCGCGGCCGCGGTGAAGGACGACTTCGGCGACGGGCGCTGGACGCTGGAGGCCGGCGCCATGGTCCTCGCCGACCGCGGCCTCCTCTGCGTGGACGAGATCGACAAGATGGACAAGAACGACCAGAGCAGCATGCACGAAGGCATGGAGCAGCAGAGCATCAGCGTGGCCAAGGCCGGCATCACCGCCACGCTGCAGTCCCGCTGCTCGGTGCTGGGCGCCGCGAACCCCAAGATGGGGCGCTTCGACGAGTTCGCCAGCATCGCGGAGCAGATCAACTTCCCGCCCGCGCTCCTCTCGCGCTTCGACGTCATCTTCATCCTGCGCGACCAGCCCGACGCGGGCCGCGACGCGCTCCTGGCGAAGTTCATCCTCAACGTCCACCGCGGCGGCGCGATGCTGGAGCAGATCCGCCACGAGGACACCACCTACACCGAGGAGGAGGTGCACGGCCTCCTCGCGCGCACGGCGCCCCCGGTCCCCAAGGACTTCCTGCGCAAGTTCGTCGCCTACGCCAAGCGCACCTGCCACCCGGTGCTCAGCGAGGAGGCCCGCGACCGCCTCGCCGCGTACTACGTGGACCTGCGCCGCCAGGGCAGCGGCGAGGACAGCAAGGCCATCCCTCTCACCGCGCGTCAGCTGGAGGCGCTGGTGCGCCTGAGCGAGGCCAGCGCGCGCGTGCGCCTCTCGCCCGAGGTCACCGGCGAGGACACCGACCGCGCCGTGCAGATCTTCGAGTACTACATGCGCAAGATCGGCGGCGGCGAGGGCGGCATCATGGACATCGACATGGTGGCCAGCGGCGTCTCCTCCTCGCAGCGCAACAACGTGGGCATCGTGAAGACCGTCATCCGCTCCCTGGAGGCGGGGACCGACCACGGCGCCGAGTACTCGGAGATCGTGGCCGAGTGCGAGCGCAAGGGCGTCGCCCCCGACAAGGTGCAGGCCATCGTCGAGCGCCTCAAGCAGCAGGGCGAGGCCTACTCCCCCCGCGAGAACTTCGTCAAGCTCACCGGGCGGTAGGAGCCCATCGAAAGGCGCAAGCCACGCGCCCGGCTTCCCCACCCCGTGACGGACTGGCTGCCGTGGGGCTTCGCGCTCATGGTGGGCATCGTGGCGACGCAGGCCCTCACGCTGCGTGCCCTCGCGAAGGCGCCCCTGGGCCAACGCCCCGACCTGCGCCCGGCAGGCTGGGCGCTCGCCGCCACGGCCCTCGTCTCGGGCGCGCTCTACCTCCTTTACGTCCTCTTCGGCGAGTGCTGGCTCCCCTATGTGCGCTGCCGCTGAGGGGCCGCCAGGCGTGGAGGCGCCCTCGTTCGGCGAGGCGTTCCGCTTCTGGCTGAAGCTGGGGTTCATCAACTTCGGCGGGCCCACGGGGCAGATCGCCATCATGCACCGCGAGCTGGTGGAGCGGCGCCGCTGGATCAGCGAGGCGCGCTTCCTCCACGCGCTCAACTACTGCATGTTGCTGCCCGGCCCCGAGGCGACGCAATTGGCCATCTACGTCGGGTGGCTGCTCCACCAGACGGCGGGCGGCCTCGTCGCGGGCGTGCTCTTCATCCTGCCCTCCGTCTTCGCGCTGCTCGCGCTCTCGTGGGCCTATGCCGCGTTCGGCTCCGTGCCGCTGGTGGCGGGCGTGTTCGTGGGGCTCAAGGCGGTCGTGCTGGCCATCGTCGCGCACGCGGTGCTGCGCATCGGGAAGCGCGCGCTGCGCTCGTGGGCCATGGCGGCGCTGGCCGCGGCCGCGTTCGTGGCGCTCCTCCTGGGCGCGCCCTTCCCGGCGGTCGTCCTGGGCGCGGGGCTCGTGGGCCTCGCCGGCTGGCGCGTGGCGCCCCGCGCGTTCCCGCCGCTCCCCTCCGCCGCCCCGGGCGCCGCGCGCGACTCGGTGCTCTCCGACGCCGACGCGCCCCCCGCCCACGCGCGCCCCAGCGCGCGCCGCGCCGCGGTCGTCCTGGGTGTCGGCGCCGCGCTGTGGCTGGCGCCCCTCGCGCTCCTTCTCGCGCTCCCCGGCCCCTCGGGCGTCTTCCTGCGCGAGGGCGCGTTCTTCAGCGCCGCCGCGCTGGTCACCTTCGGCGGCGCCTACGCGGTGCTCTCCTACCTGGCGCAGGCCGCGGTCCACCAGTACGGCTGGCTTTCCGCGGGGCAGATGATCGACGGGCTGGGCCTCGCCGAGACGACGCCTGGGCCCCTCATCATGGTGGTCGCCTTCGTGGGCTTCCTCGCGGGGTGGAACCTCCACGGCCCGCTGCCGCCCGCGCTTGCGGGGACGCTGGGCCTCCTCGCCGCGGTCTACTTCACGTTCCTGCCCTCGTTCCTCTTCGTATTCCTGGGCGCGCCCTACATCGAGGCGCTGCGCGGGCGCGCGTCGCTGGACGCCGCGCTCTCCGCCATCACGGCCGCCGTCGTGGGCGTCGTCCTCCAGCTGGCCCTCTTCTTCGGGCAGCACGTCGTCGTCTCCGGAGGGGCCGTCGCGTGGTTCCCCGCCGCGCTGGCCCTCGCCGCGTTCGTCGCCATGCTGGCCTTCGACCTCGACGTGATCCCCGTGGTCCTCGCGGGCGCCGCGGCGGGGCTTCTCTACGCGCTGGCCGTGGCCGGGAAGGCGTAGGCCGCCGCGAAGAAGCGCGGCTGGTCCCCCTCCACGCCGTCGGTGTGCCGCAGGTCGACGCTCCACGCCCCCGCAGGCGGCGCCTGGTAGGGCCAGCGGATGGCGTACTGCCCCGTGAGCGCGTCCACGCGCCCCGAGGGGTCCGTCACGACGAGCCGCGTGGGGGCCTGCGCCAGGAGGGGCGTGATGCCGTTCTCGACGACGGTGAGCGTGCCGGCGGGCGCGGTCCACGAGCCGTGGAGGTCGTCCCCCGTCGCGAGGCCGCCCGCCTCCACGTAGGAGCCCGCGAGGTCGGACGCGCGCAGCGAGAAGCTCGTGGCGGGGACGAGGACGAGGCCGGGCGCCTCGTCGTCCCACGCGAGCCAGCCCGACAGGGAGACGTTGCCGTTGGAGGCGAGGCCGATCCACGCCCGCTGGAGGGCGTCGGGCCCCGTGAACGGGCCGCGCCCGCTCTCCAGCGCCACCGTGCCCGCGAGCCCGCCGCCCAGGCTCACCAGGCCCGGCGTGGGCACGTCCAGGTCCGTGGGCCCCTCGCGGTGGACCGCGACGCTCGGCGCGCCCTCTGCCGGGGAGGTCGCCAGGAGCACCTGCTCCACGCTCACGCTGAAGCCCGAGGTCGCCGCGCCGATCACGTCGTCCGTGACGAGGGAGCCCGCGCCCGAGCCGGGAGCGGCCACGGCGAGGCTCGCCTCCAGGCGCGCGTACCCCGAGGCGGGGAAGCCGACGCTCACCGCTGCCGCGCGGCCAGGCGGCGCGCTCCACGGGGCGAAGTGCGCGTGCGGCTCGAACGCGACGTCGAAGGCGTAGGGCTGGGGCGAGACGCCCTGCGCGGCCGACTGCACGCGCAGCGTCCACGCGCCGCCCCCGGGCGCGGCCGCGCTGAGGTCCACGGGGCCGCGCGTGAGCGAGCCCGAGGCGCGCACGTCGCCCGCGGGGTCCACCAGCGACGCGGAGAGGAAGAGGTCCCCCTCCAGGGTCACGCGGATGACGACGCCGGGCGGCGCGTCCAGCGCGTATTCGTCCTCCGCGTCCAGCGTCCCCGCGACCGTGCCCTCGTGGTGGCCCGGGGCCGCGGGGAGCGCGAGGGCGGGAGCCGGGCCCGCGTCGCGGCCGGAGCCGTCGTCGTCCGCCCAGGCGGGCCCCACGGCGTGGGCCGGGGCGGGCAGGAGCGAGAGCGCGAGGAGGGCGGCGAGGAGGACCGGTCGCATGGGCGCGCGACGGGCCCGAGGGGGCTTGCCGTTTCTCGTGACGTCGCTAGGGGCTCACCCGAGGAGGAGCCACGCCACGAAGAGGGTGAGGGTCCCGATGCCCAGGCCCAGGAGGGTGAAGCGGCCCACGTCGAACTCGGCGTCGCGGCTGCGCGCCGTCTCGGCCACGATGACCGTGGCCGCGCTGCCCAGGAAGGTGAGGTTCCCCGCCAGCGTGCTGGCCATGGCGAGGAGGAGCGCCTGCGCCTGCGTCGTCGCGAGGGGGAGCAGCAGGAGCACCGCGGGGACGTTGGAGACGACGTTGGAGAGGAGCGCCGTCGCGACGACGAAGCCCGCGCTGCCGGAGCGTGATAGCAATCCGCCCAGCAGGTCCAGGGCGCCCGCGTCCTTCACCACCTGGAGGAGCACGAAGAGGCCCACGAAGAAGACGAGGATGCCGTAGTCGACGCCCCGCGCGACGCGCAGCGGCGAGACGCGCGCCGCGGGGGCAAGGAGCGCGGCGAGGAGGCCCGCGCCCAGGGCGCCCATCCACAATTCGACGCCGTAGGCGGGGCCCACGAGGAACGCCGCGAGGGCCAGGGCGACGGCGCCCACGGCGAGGGCGAACATGCCGCGGTTGCTCACCTGCGCGAGGGGCGGCGGCGCGCGGCCCTCGTGCGCGCGAAGCTCCTTGCGGAACGCCAGGAGGCAGAGCCCGACGCCCATGGCGAGGCAGAGGAGCGCCACGGGCGCAAGGGGCAGCGCGAAGGCGCCGAAGGAGAGGTGGCGCGCGCTGGCGATGTACGCGTTCTGCGGGTTGCCCACGGGCGTCGCGCTGCTGCCGAGGTTCGCCGCGAACGCCTCCGCCGCGAGGAATGGGAAGGGGTTCGTGCCCATGCCGCGGGCGGCGCGCACGAGGACGGGCGTGAAGAGGAGCACCACCGCGTCGTTGAGGACCAGCGCGCTGAGGACCGCGACGACGAGCATGCTCCCCGCCAGGAGGCGCGCGGGCGTGGGGAGGGCGCGGGCGAGGCGGCTGGCCAGCACCTCGAAGACGTTGGCCGCGTCCAGCGCCGCGACGAGGAGCATCATGCCCAGCAGCAGCGCGAGGGTGGGCCAGTCGAGGGCGGCCCACGCGGCGCGGGGCGAGACGGCGCCCACGAGGAGGATGAGGAGCGCGCCCAGGATCGCGATGCCGGGGCGGCTGAAGACGAGGCGCACCGCGCGGCCGCCGCCCAGGGCGCGCTCGGCCCGCGGCGCCAGGCCAGGCACCGCGAGGAGCGCGTAGACGAGGACGAAGAGGGCGAGCCCCGCGAGCAACGCGCGCGCAGGGCGGGGCCCCGCTTAGGAGCTTTCGGAGCCCTCACGTCGCCGTGACGGTGACGCGGGCGCGCACGCTGCCCTCGCCCAGGTACTCCACCTTCGCGTCGCCCGCCGTGGCGGGGCCCTCCTTGGTGCAGGTGAAGGCCGTGGTGAAGGGGCCGTCGGGGACGTCGCAGGTGAGGTTGCCCAGCTTGACGCTGACGCCGCTGGCGGCGCCCACGGGGGCGGGGGCCGGGACGGGCGCGCCGCTGCTGGGGGAGAAGCGCACGGTGAGGTTGAGCTTGGAGTAGCCCGGCGGGATCGTCACGGGCGAGGTGGTGTTGCCCCCGGCGGGCGTGTCGGCCGCGGCGCCGGTGGTGAAGGAGTGCGACTGGTTGAGGAGGATCTTGGCCATGGGCGCCGTGGCGTTGGCGGTGGAGTTGGTCGCGTTCGCGGGCGCAGAGTCAGGGGGCGCGCCGCGGTCGAGGCAGCCGGAGATCGCAGGGGAGAGAAGGACGATCAGGGCGACGAGGAGCGCGCGCACGGGGGCGCAACCGCGCGTCCCGGCATGAGGCTGGCGCCCCGCTCCTGCGATCCTCGCCGCGCGGAGGGATGCGGCCGTGCGGAGGGGATCGCGGGTGCGGGTTCGGGGATGGATGCGTTCAGAGTCAGGCTTCGCCCAGGCGGCGGGCGAGCTTCTGGGGCACGATGACCTTCTCCAGGCTGCTGGTCCTCTTCCTCTTGCGGCGCTTGAACTCGCGCAGCGCGATGGGGCAGCTCACGTGCGCGCAGAACTTGTGGCCCATGCTGGTCTGGTTGTAGGCGCCGCAACGCTGGCATTCGACGCCCAGGTTGTTGCCGAAGAAGACCACGTTCTCGGCGGCCTTGAGCCCGTTGAAGCGCACGGGGCTCATGGTGAAGGTCACGGGCTCGGAGGCGGACATCGCCATGCGTTCAGGCCTCCACGGGGATGGGCGTGGCGGCGGGGACGGGGCCGGCCAGCGAGGCGCCGAACCGGTCGAGGATCTGCTGCGTGAGGGTGGGGTCCTCCAGCGCGTAGCGGTTCTCGCGGTGCCCCAGCTCGCGGCGCAGGACGCCGCGGCGGATGAGGTCGTTGACGTGGAAGGAGAGCGTGCTGCGGGACACGGAGAGCGCGGCGCACAGCTCGCGCTGCGTCATGGCGGGGGAGCCCAGGAGCGCGTGCGCGATGCGGCGCGGCACGTCGTGGCGGTAGGCCGAGAGGAGGTCCTTCTCCTTGCGGCCCAGGCCCTGCGAGGGGAAGTAGCGCTTGTAGCGCCCGTCGCGGCGCACCGAGAGGAGGCCCTCCGCCTCCAGCCGGTCCAGGTGATAGAGCGCCGTGCCCAGGGGGAGGCCACAGCGGCGCCCGATCTCCCGCAGGTGGCTGCCGGAGTGCTGCTCCACGTGGTCGTAGATCCGTTTTCGAGACGCCAGGCTAAGGAGATCGCTCATACGTGCATTCCTCCAAGCGGAGGGGCGCCCGTGGGCGCCGCTTCCCATCCAAGCCGCCCGGTCAGGCGGCCTCTGGGGCAACGACGTGGGGATTGCCCTTTAAGGGAAACTGCCCTACCCGGGTGGGTTGTCGCGGGCAAGGTGCAGGCTGCACCGTGGACCTGGGGCCTTCGGCTGCTCGAAGCAGGCCAAAGACTGCGCGATAGATTCAAGAGAGGGAAGCTTTCTGCGTCTTTCGTAGTCCGGTTGATGGTTTTCATGGAGCCTCGCACGATGTCCGAGAAGATCCTCGCCCGGGCGGCGGGGCGGGAGCGTGCGCAGGCCGGGGAGGTCGTGACCGCGAAGGTCGACCTCGTCATGAGCCACGACAACGCGGCGCTCATCGGGACCCTCTTCCGCGGCATCCCGGTGCGCGGCGTCTTCGACAGCGGCCGCATGGTCGTGACGCTGGACCACCGCAGCCCGGCCCCGGACATCGAGACGGCCACCAAGGCGAAGCTGGTGCGCGAGTTCGTGAAGGAGCAGGGCATCCGCGACTTCTACGACATGAAGGAGGGCATCTGCCACCAGGTGCTCCCCGAGAAGGGGCACGTCCTCCCGGGGATGCACATCGTGGGCACGGACTCCCACACCTGCACCTACGGCGCGCTGGGCGCGTACTCCTACGGCGTGGGCGCGACCGAGATGGCCGCCGTGTGGGCCTCGGGCGAGCTGTGGCTGCGCGTCCCCGAGACCATGCGCATCGCGGTCGAGGGCACGCTCCCCCGGGGCGTCTACGCCAAGGACGTCACCCTGGAGGTCATCCGCGACGTGGGCGCCGACGGCGCGGACTACGGCGCGGTGGAATATTACGGCTCCACCATCGAGGGGTTCTCCGTCCCCGAGCGGCAGACGCTCTGCAACATGGGCATCGAGATGGGCGCCCAGGCCGCCATGGTGCCCCCCGACGCCACCACCCGAGACTACCTGGCGGCGCGCGGCAAGGCCGATCTCCCCTTCCTCGCGACGGCGGACCCGGGCGCGCGCTACCGGGACGAGCGCCGCTTCGACGTCTCGCGGCTGGAGCCGCGCGTCGCGTGCCCCCACGCCGTGGACAACGTGCATCCCGTGACCAGCGTCGTGGGCAAGACCGTGGACCAGGCCTTCCTGGGCTCGTGCACCAACGGCCGCGTCGAGGACCTCCGCGAGGCCGCGCGAATCCTCCGGGGGCGCAAGGTCCACCCCGACGTGCGCCTCATCGTCACGCCCGCCAGCAAGACGCAGATGATCGAGGCCATGAACGACGGCACGATGCAGGCCCTCATGGAGGCCGGCGCCGTCGTGGGCACGCCCGGCTGCGGCCCCTGCATGGGCGCCGCGGGCGGCATCCTGGCCCCCGGCGAGCGCTGCATCTCCTCCTCCAACCGGAACTTCAAGGGCCGCATGGGCTCCTCCCAGGCGGAGGTCTACCTGGGGAGCCCCGCCACCGTCGCGGCCTCCGCCATCGAGGGCGTCATCGCGGACCCGCGCAAGTACGTCTGAAGGGGCCCCGATAACAAAGGACACCCATCATCCGGCGCCTGTTATGCATGGAGAATGCGCTGGGGCCTTCGCATGAAGGCATCGCTCGTCCTGGTCCTCGCGCTCACGCTGGGCTCCGTCATCCTCACCCCCCTCGCCGCGGCCGAGCCCCCTCTCACGTGCCCCATCGGCGGCGACGTCGGCGACACCTGCACCGGCCTCCTCCACGGGGTGGGCAGCATCGTCTTCGACGCCACGTGCGTGGAGCTCGGCCTCTTCTGCTGAGGCCCCGGTCCCCACCCCCCGGTTGCGCCAACGTTAAGGGAGACCCGCGCCTTCGGTCCCGCAGCGCATGGACAAGGCGAGGACGCTCCTGGAGACGGCGAAGCGCCTGAGCGAGCGGTTCGAGGCGACGCTCCTCGTCCTCGTCACCGACCGTGCGGACGTCGTGCGCTCCACCCTGGACGCGGTGAAGCTCCCCGTCATCCTCGCCTCAGGCAACGACGAGCTGCTGGAGACCTACGAGGCCCGCATGCGCCACGTCGTGCGCCTCATGCAGCCCATCTCGGGCAGCGTCAACGTGCTCCCCCAGGTGAAGGAGGTCCTCCTGGGCTCGTTCTTCGCCGGCGAGCTGACCTCCCAGGACTCCGTCATCGTCGTCGTGGCCGCGGGCGACGCGGTCGACATGGTCATGCACTACGACGTGCCGCGCGACGTCGAGATCGTGCATCTGCAGGAGGAGATGGAGGACGGCCTCGACCTGCGCGTCGTGGAGCGCCTCCTGAAGCTCGCGGTGGAGCTGGCGCGCGAAGGGCGCGAAGGCCACCCCGTGGGCACCCTCTTCGTCGTGGGCGACACGGACACCGTCATGCGCCACTCGCGCCCCGCCGTGCTCAACCCCTTCGAAGGGCACCCCGAGAAGGACCGCAACATCCTCGACGAGTCGCTCTGGGAGACGGCGAAGGAGTTCGCGCAGATCGACGGCGCCTTCGTCGTGCGCGGCGACGGCTGCGTCGTGGCCGCGGGGCGCTACGTGGACACCGAAGGCGCGGTCGAGGTGCAGCCCGGCCTCGGCGGGCGCCACATCGCGGCCGCCAGCATCACGCGCCAGAGCAAGGCGCTCGCCATCGTCGTCTCCTCCAGCGGCACCATCCGCGTCTTCAAGGGCGGGCGCGTGATCATGGTCGTCGGGCGGCAGTGAGCCTGCCGGGGAGCGCCTCGCGGGGATCAGTCTCCTCGTCGCGTCGTCGCGTTGAGGGGTGACGGAAGGACCCACCCCAATGGGCCTCGGACGTGACCCTGGCGCAGGGAGGAGAATTCGAAGAGGTTAAGGCGCGCCCCGCGTCGTCGCGCCCTGACGCCGATGCGCCCGATCCTTCTCGCGCTCCTCGCCCTCGCGGTGGCCCTCGCCGGCTGCTCGGGGAGCAACAGCACGCCCTCCACGACGCCCTCGTCCTCGACGCCCGCCTCCTCGACGCCGGCCAGCAGCACGCCCGCCACGTCGACGCCCGCGACGAGCACGCCCGTCTCCAGCACGCCGGCCACGAGCACGCCCGCGACGACGCCCACGACGCCGGGCGGCCTCGGGCCCGACTCGTACACGCTCACCACCGTCGTCCCCACGATGGCGGCCATGGGGCACGCGTTCAACGTCACGCTCCACGTCGCGGGCTCGCTCCAGTTCAGCAGCGACCACATCGGCGCGCACTTCGCGGCCACGCCCCAGCCTGCGCCCGACGCGTCCAAGATGCAGGCGTGCGCGCACCAGAGCGGCAGCCTGCCGGGCGACTTCGTCGTCTCGTGCAACGTCACCTCCGCCGGGACCTACTACCTGCGCGGGCACGCGCGCGTGACCGAGAACAACGTCACGCACGAGTACTGGGGCCCCGAGGCCACGGTGCAGGTCGTGAACGCGACGGTCTCCCTCTCGGGCTTCCCGCCCACGTTCATCGCGGGCACGCCCTTCTCGTTCAAGCTCGCCATCTCGGGCGACTCGGGCACGGCCTCGGTGATCAACGCGCGCTACGGCGGCAACCAGAGCGCCACGCCCTCCGCCGCGGCGTACCCCTCGACGTGCCAGCCCACCTCGGGCAGCGCGCCGGGCAACTACACCATCACCTGCACCATCTCCCAGCAGGGCACGTACTACCTGCGCGGCTTCGCGACGTTCGGCGACGCGTCGACCTCGCAGGCGACCTTCTGGAGCGACGAGCAGCGGATCGTCGTGGCGGGCCTCGGCATCGGGTAAGGGAACCACAAACCCCAAGGGGAAGGCGACGGCTCCCCGGCCTCGTGCCCCTGTCCCCGACGATGGCCTACGGCGCGTTCAGCCCCCTCGCCCTGAGCGCAGACGAGGACGCCCGCGCCAAGGCCCGCGGCCTCGCCATCGACCAGCGGCAGGAGTCGCGCATCCTCGCGCAGGCGAAGGACTCGTGGGACCGCCTGAAGCGCTGGGTGGGCGAGGTCAACCGCAAGGGCGAGGGCAAGCTCTACCACAGCATGGAGGCCGTGGCCCTCGCAGGCCCGCAGCGCGGCGGCTTCCTCCCGCAGGACCGCCTGCAATTGGACGTCGCGCGCCACGAGGACCTGTTCAACCCCGACCCGCTGCACCTGCGCAAGCGCGACCCGGGCGTCGTGTTCTACGCGGCCACCGACTTCCGCGAGGCCGTCGCCAACTTCGACCTCTCCCCCTTCGTCGAGGCCTACGTGCGCCGCCTCTCGCAGGAGGTCCCCGAGTTCGTCTGGCGCGTGGGCCCGCACTTCTACGACCGCAGCCTGGGCCTCGCCTTCGACGCGCAGACGCGCTCCTTCAACGTGCGCCGCTACCCCGTGCCCAAGCAGGTCGTCGACGCCTTCGGCGCCATCAGCGCCATCATGGTGCGCGACTGCGCCGTGTGCGGCAAGGCCGACGACAAGGTGGTCGCGCAGCCCAGCGACAAGGTGCCCTACGCCCACCAGTCGTGCTACGTCGGCGGCGCGCCCGCCGCCTGAGGGGCGCCCAGGCGAGGCCCCCGCGCAGCGACGTTCAAATAGGCGTGTCGCGGAGGCGCCCCCGATGAGCGACGCGACGCTCCTGGGCGGGGCCAGCCTGGGCCTGGCCGGGGCCGTGCTCCTCGCCCTCGCCGGGTGGCGCACCGCCCGTCGCGCCACGACGCCCGAGGCCAGCGCGCTGCGCGCCTTCGCCGCCTTCTGGCTGGGCGCCGCGGCCTATGCCGCCGCGGACGCGACGTGGACGCTCCTCCACCTCGCGGGCCTGCGCACGCTCCCCATCGACCTCGCCATCCAGCAGGCCAAGCTCCTCTCCCTCTGCGGCAGCTTCGCGGGCCTCGTCTGCTATCTCCTCGTCATCTTCACCGGCCGCCCCGGCGCGCGCTGGCTCGTGGGCGCGGGCTACGTCGGCCTCGTCGGCGCCTGGGCCACCTACCTGGGCTGGCGCGGGCCCATCGGCCACCACGAGAACGAGTGGAGCCTCGTCCTCGACTTCGCCCGCCCGCAGGTCGCCCCCGTCTGGGCCGCGCTGGTGGTCCTCCTCCTGGGCCCGCCCCTCCTGGCCGCCCTGGGGTACGCGAGCCTGCTGCGCCTCGCCCGCGACCGCGACGCGCGCCGCCGCGTGCTCCTCACCTCGGGGAGCCTCGTCCTCTTCTTCGTCCCGGAGATCCTCGTCGTGCTCAACGGCCCCACGCCCACGTGGCGCCTCGTGGAGCACTTCCTCGGACTCGTCGCGGCGGCAGGCATCTTCGCCGCCACGCGCCCCGCGCGCGGAGAGCCCGACCACCACGAGCGCGCCCGCCGCACCGCGCTGGACGCGCGGGTGCGCGAGCTGATCTAGCGCGTTGGCGGCGTCTTCACGGGGACCTCGCGGGGAGCCGTCCCCTCGGGCCAGGGCGCAAGCGGCCCGCTGGCGTGCCGGAGGGACTCCTGGAGCACCTTGTCGTACCGGTCCCAGGAGATCATCCAGCTCACGACGGTCCACACCGCGAGCACGCCGAGGAACGCGGCGAAGCCCCAGAAGAGGGGGGCGGGGGCGGTGGCGTAGGCCGTGGTGAGGGACGTGTAGACGGAGAACGCGATGAAGCTGACGTAGACCACCATGACGCCCAGCATGGCGTAGGGGCCGCGATGGACGTGCGTGTGCGCGATCTTCTCCCAGGCCACGAGGTTCCCCCCAAGCTCCGCGTTGACGAGGTGCTCCAGCGCCTGCTTGTGCGCGCCCAGCGCCATGGTGAGGTTCATCATGTCCATCATGAACAGGAGCAGGGCGAAGAGCAGCACGGGGTGGCCCACGACGATGGGGGAGAGGTTCTCCTTCACGCCGTAGACGTAGAGGGCCGCCAGGGCCACCATGCCCAGCCCCAGGACGCGGTCGTAGGAGGCGCGCAGGACCCGGAGCTCGGCGCTGAGGATGTCGTACTGCTCCATGAGGACGCGGACGCGCTCGGGCCCTCCCACGCGGGACCCCCGCTCCTCCTCGTCGCCAGCCTCCGGCCCCAAAGCCTCCTCGAGCACGCGAGGCCGTTCCCGGGGAAGGAGATAACCCTTCCTAACAGGCCAGGCGCGTCACTGCTTCGCGCCCTTCCTCTCCGCGCGCCTCGCCTCGTAGCGGAGCCGCGCCAGTTCGTGGAGCGCCTTCTCGTCCTCGGTCTCCGCGACCACGGGAGGGACGGGCACGGGGCGGCCGCGCTCGTTGAGGGCGATCATGGTGAGCCACGCGGTGCCGGTGTGCACGACCTCGCCCGTGTCCAGGTTCTCGGCACGGATGTCCACCATGACCTCCATGCTGGTGCGGCCCGTGTAGGCGAGGCGCGCGTCCAGCGTCAGCGCGTTGCCCACGAAGACGGGCTCCAGGAAGTCCATGCGGTCGAGGCGCGCCGTGACGACGTTGCGCCGCGCGTGCCGGTGCGCGACGATGCCCGCCACCTCGTCCACGAACTTCATGATGACGCCGCCGTGCACGTTGCCGTGCGGGTTCGCGTCCGAGGGCATCATGAGGCGGACCATGCTCGCGCGGCTCTCGCCCATGGCGCGCGTGGCGGGCAGATGGGGCATACGACGGCCACGTGGCGTCGGCCGCTTGAAGATTCGCACGTGGCGGGGCTTGTCGCGTCACGACGCGCGGAAGGCCAGCCACAGCGCCGCGGGGCTCACGGGGCGCTCGCCTCCGCGCGCGCAAGGTCGCGCAGCGTGATCATGCCCACGACGCGCCTGCGGGAGAGGACGGGCGCCGACTGGACGTGGGCCGCTTCCAGGAGGCTGCGCCCCTCGGAGGCGGTCATCTCGGGGCGCAGCGCGAGCCGTCCCGTCTCCATCAGGCGCGAGACGGGAGACTGGCTTCGCTCGCGCGGCGCCGGCACCTCGGAAGGCGCCAGCATGCCCACGAGGCGGCCCTCGCCGTCCACGACCGGAAGCTGATGGACGTGGCGTCCGAGGGCCTCCGCGCGGGCGTGCGCGAACGTGTCGGCCGGGTGGAGGCAGAACGCGGGCGTGGTCATGAGGTCGCGGACGCGCACGTCACATCCCCTCGAAGCCGGCGTTGCGCTCGGTCGCGGTCCCCTCGGCGGGCATGCTGTAGCGCCCGATGAGCTTGCGGGGGACGAGGCGGTAGGTGGTGAGCCCGGGGGGCTCTGCGCTTCCGGCGCGCTCGTCGCTCTCCCACCAGTCCAGCGGAGGCGGGATGCCCACGAGGGCGTTGCGCGACTGCGAGCCGCGCGCCGCCGCGTCCACGACCTCGATGGAGCCCAGGAGCTGGACGCTCGCCCATTCCTCGTGGCTGCGGATGCGCGAGATGGTGAGGCACGCCTCGCGCGTCGCGCGCAGGTAGGGCGTCTTGAGGCCCGCGCGCGTCTGGAAGTAGATGGCGTATCCGTCCGTGCCGTAGAACAGCGGCACGCCGTAGGCGGCGTCTCCTCCCGCCAGCGAGAGGATCGCGAAGCTGCCCTGGTCGACGAACTGATCGATCTCGGCCCGCGTCATGGTCCGCATGGTGGGCTCCGCGGGCCCGCCAGCGGAGGGCGCGAGGGGCGGCCCCGTCTCCGAGGCGCGCGGGCGCGGGGAGGCGGCCATGCCGGGGTCGCGCTGGGGGCGGTCGCTCTCGATGCGCGCCTCGCGGAGGCTGGGGTGCTGGGGGTTGTCGGAGAACCTGGGGGCGGAGAGTGCCATGGGGCCCTCATGGTCGCGCGCGTTGATCCAACCTCCGGTTTTCCGGGCGTCTTGGCGCCGCAAGCGACCCCTTGCAAGCCGGCGGGCTATCCCCGGACCCACACGTCGATGGTGAAGCTCACGGTGGCATCGGGCCCCGCGGGCGCCTGGCCCCCGGCGAAGTCCGCGTTGTCGAGGATCAGGCAGTCGGTCCCCGCCGGGAGGTCGGCCTCCAGGACGCCGCCAGTGGAGTTGAGCATCGCCGCGGCGGGGTGGAACGTGCGCAGGCCGTACCCCGCGCAGTCGTGCTCGAAGTCGCCCGTGATCCACGCGTCGATGCGCTGCGAGGAGTTCCACGTCACGCGCGCGTGGACCGGCGAGGGCGCGCCGAAGGTGGGGTGCGCGAACTGCTGGCGCGGCACCACCAGCGTCTGCGTCTGCGTGCCGGCAGGCGCGCGGCCCGCGTAGGGGTCGCGCGGCGGGGCGGCGCAGCCGGCCAGGAGGAGCGCGGCCGCGACGAGGAGGGCCTTCACTGGCGCGCCTCCAGGAGCATCTCCAGGTAGCTGCGCCGCTCGGTGTGGACAAGGCCCCACGACGCGAGGAGCGCCATTGCCTCGCGCTCGGCGGCCGCGCGGTCCGAGCCCTCCGGGAGCTGGCGCTCGACCTCGACGAAGTGCCCCAGGGGCGGGACCTCGTCCAGCGCGACCTCGAAGCCTTGCGCCTCGTGGAGGGAGCGGCGCTTGCGCACGACGAGGGAGGGGCGGAACCCCAGCGCCTCGACGAGGGCCTGCGCGGCGCGCTCGTCCGCCACGGGCAGCACGATCTCGCGGCGCGCCTTGGTGCGGGCGTCGAGCCGGGGCCCCTTGTAGGTGAGGTCGGCGCGCCCGCCGCGGCGCGAGAGGCGCAGCGCCTCGTCGGTGGCGGCGAAGTCGCGGCACGGGTGCGCGTAGTACGCGTCCTCGTGCTCCTCGACCCTCCGCGGGGGTCCGAGCATGGCGCGCAGGGCGTCGACCCGCTCCGGGGGGACGGGGGCCTTCACCTCGAACTCGATCACGCGGCGGCACGGGCGGCCTCCGAAAAGGTTCTTTTCCCGGCCCTGCGGTGGCGACGCGTGCGCCTCCGGCTCCTCGCCCTCCTCCTGGCCGCGGCCCTGGCGCTCCCGGGCTGCCTCGACCTGCGGCCCGCGCGCGTGCCCGACCGCCTGCTGGAGGGCGCAGGCGGGAACGGCTGGCAGAAGAACGCCACCGCCTCCCAGGGGGCGCCCTCGGGGAGCGCGTTCTCCAAGAGCCAGGTCCTCGTGTACGACCACCCCGCAGGCTCGGGGTCGGGCTATCAGGGGCAGCTCGCCGTGCGGACGCTGCGCGAGCTGCTGCGGCCCAACGAGGACACCGTGCGGAAGGACCTCTCGCAGCGCATCCGCGACTCCGCCACCGCGCAGGGCATCTCGCTCTCCGGCTCGCCGGCGCAGGGCACGCGCACGCTGGCGAACCGCGCGCAGGCGTACTGGTTCGCCTACGACGGCAGCGCGTCCGCCAGCAGCGGCTTCTTCAGCACCAACGCGGAGGTCAAGATCTTCGGCGAGGTCTTCCAGTGCCCCAGCGCGAAGACCGTCGTCGCCACCATCGGCCTCGCGCAGGTCACCAACGTCCGCAGCGTGGGCGGCGTGCCCCTCCCCTCGGACTCCGACCCCACCACATGGAACGACATCGTCGCCGACCCCGCGGGCTCCATCGGGGGCGTCGTGGGCTCCGACGGGCTCGCCTACAACGTGGCGTGCTGAGCGGGGGCTGGGTTGGGCGGTCCCGCGCTTCGCGGCCCTGCGGCAAACGCCGACGCGCCACGGGCGCCAAAGGGGGGTCCGTGGTTCACGTGACCGGTCACGTGATGCAGCCGACCGCGTCACGTGACCGGTCACGTGACCCTGCCACGTCCGTCGGCGTCCTCGCCTACGGGTACGCGCGGCTCGGCGTCCGGGGGAAGGGGGTCGCGTCGCGGATGTGGTCCAGGTTGCCCAGCCACCGGACGACGCGCTCGGTGCCCAGGCCGAAGCCGGCGTGGGGCACGCTGCCGTAGCGGCGCAGGTCGAAGTACCACTCGTAGGCGTTGAGGTCCAGCGCGGTGCCGTCGCGCTTGGCCTGCTCCACGAGGCGCCCCTTCATCCACTCGACGTCGGTGCTGCGCTGGCTGCCGCCGATGATCTCGCCGAAGCCGAAGGGCGCGATCATGTCGGCGTTGGCCACGGTGCCGTCGCCGTTGCTGTGCATGTAGAAGGCCTTCATGTCGGCGGGCCAGTTCATGACGAAGACGGGCTTCTCCTCGCCCTCCACCAGCGCGGCCTCGTCGGGCGCGCCCAGGTCCTCGCCCCACTCGATGGCGCCGCGCCTGCGCCCCTTGGCGTCGCGGCCGCGGTCGTAGTCCTTCTTGCGCAGCAGCGAGATGGCCTCGTCGTAGGTGTGGCGCTTGAACGGCGTCGTGACCTTGCGCAGGTCCGCCGGCTCGCGGCCCAGGGCGACGAGCTGCTCCTCTGCGGTGTCGGCGACGCGACGCGCGACGTAGGAGACGAGCTGCTCCTGGATCTCCATGTTGCCCTTGTTGTCCACCCAGGCCTCCTCGGCCTCCAGGTGCTGGAACTCGGTGAGGTGCTTGCGGGTGCGGCTCTTCTCGGCGCGGAAGCTGGGCAGCAGGCAGTAGACGCGCTCCAGGCCGAACACCAGCGCTTCGAGGTAGAGCTGGCTGCTCTGGCTGAGGAAGGCCTTCTGGCCGAAGTAGTCGAACTCGAAGACCTCGCTGCCGCCTTCGCAGTTGTTGGTGGTGATGACGCTGGGCGTCGTCTCGAAGAAGCCGTGCTCGTCGAACCACTCGCGGAAGGCCTTGAGCGTCTTCGCGCGCAGGATCATGGCGTTGGCCAGGTGGCGGCTGCGCAGGAAGAGGTGGCGCTTGTCCAGGAGCGTCTCCTGCGCGTCGGCGTCCACGGTGCTCTCGTAGATGGGGAAGTCGTGGGAGCTTCCCACGAGGTGGAACTGCTCGACGCCCACCTCGAAGCCGCCCGGCGCGCGCTCGTCCGCCTTGACCGTGCCGGTCAGCTCCACCGAGGCCTCGATGCTCCCCTTGAGGGCCTCCTCGAACGACGCGTCGTCGGCGACGCCCTTCTTCGTCGTCGTCTGGAGGGTGCCCGTCGCGTCGCGCAGCGTGGCGAAGACGATCTTGCCGCTGGTGCGGTAGCGGTGGATCCAGCCGCGCAGGTGGACCTTCTGGCCGGTGTGCTGGCCCGAGAGGACGCTGCGGATGGAGACGAGGGGCGGGCTCACGGCCTCCGCAGGGAACGCCTGGCATTTAAGGGTCTGCGGGCCCGCAATCCCCAAACGTGCAGCGGCGCTCTCCGCTTCCGGAGGCACAAACCCCCATGCGAACCCTGCTTGCGCTCCCCGCGCTGCTCATCCTGCTTCTCCTGCTCCCGGCCGCGTCCGCCGCGCCCCCGCTGCCCAACGGCAACGTCGACGAGACCGTCGGCCCCTGCCACGTGGAGAAGGTCACGTGGTTCGAAGGCAGCGTCACCTCCGTCTCGTGCGGGGTCGCGGGCCAGGAGGTCCTCTCGTACTGGGACGGCACCACCATCGGGGGCCACTCCTGCGGCCTGCGCGTCGCGGGCCAGACCCTCGAGCAGTGCCCGCCCCCGGAGGGGGAATGATGCGCGCCCCCGTCCTGGCCGGCCTCCTGGCCCTCCTTGCGCTGGCGCCCCTCGCGCAGGCCTCGCCCCTGCCCCCCCTCGACCACGGCAGCTACGTCGTGGGCCCGTGCCACGCGTCGTGGGGCTTCAATGTGGACGCCGAGTCGCGCGCCGCCGGGTGCTCCGCCGAAGGCATCGAGGTCTTCGACTACGCCGACAGCATGACGCTCCTGGGCCACTCGTGCCACCTGCGCGTCCTCGGCCAGACCCTGGAGCAGTGCTCCCCCGGGACGGAGTGAGCGCCGTGCGTGTCGCCCTTCTTCTCGTGGCGCTCGCCTTGCTGGCGCCCCTCGCCGCCGCGCGCCCCTCGCTCCCGCAGCCCCCCGTCACGGTGGGCCCCTGCGTCGTCTCGTGGTCGCTCCTCTGGCCCGGCGAGGCGCTGGGCGTCGGCTGCGCCGCAGCCGGCCAGTCCGCCCGCGCCAGCTACGGCACGTGCGCGCTGGGCGACTACGCGTACGCCAACGTGGACGGCGCCACGGTCTTCGTCCCCTGCGGCGTGCCGGCTTGACCCGCGACGCTGCTCCGCCGCAAGGGTGATGCCTCCCCGCCACCGTCACGCGGCGGAGGCACACCCATGCGAACCCCCCTTGTCCTTGCTGCGCTCGCGCTCCTGGCGACCCCCCTCGCGCTTGCAGGCCCGCTCCCCGGCCCCATCGCGATCCCGCACCCCAGCCCCTACGGCGACCACTACGTCGGCCCCTGCGACTACTGGACGAACCAGTTCGACGTGGGCGACTCGTCGCGCCTGACGTGCGACGTCGAGGGCCACAGCATCTACTTCCACCAGGGCCAGGCCGGCCTCGTGTGGGAGTGCGGCTACTGGGTCGACGGCCACGACCTCTACAGCTGCGGCCCCCTCGTGAACTGAGCCCGCAAACGTCATCTTCCCGCCTGGTGGTGCGCCTGTGGAGGCACCACCATGCGCACTCTTCTGCTTCTTACGATCCTGCTCGCCGCCACGCCCCTCGCGCTGGCCACTCCCGTCCCCAACCCCTTCGGCGACCACCGCGTCGGCCCCTGCGACCTGTGGACCAGCCAGTACGACGTGGGCGACTCGTACCGCCTCACCTGCGTCGAGGACGGCCAGACGGTCGTCTACGCCCACCAGGGCAGCGCGGCCGGCCACCAGGAGTGCGGCTACTTCGTCCTGGGCCGCGAGGTCTTCGACTGCACGCTGCCGCCGACGGAGTGAGCGCCTCGCCGCACCTGCATCTGCGGTTGGCCCGACCACGCTTCCTGGCGTCGCATGGGCGTGTGGCTACTGGACCGGCCATCCCGTGGGGAAATCGCCGAAGGCGAGCTCGGCGGGGAAGAACCTCCGAACGAACCAGCAGCCCGGAACGGCGATGCGCCCGTCGGTCGAGAGCCGCCAGTCCACGAGGTTGCGCTCCAGATGGCGCACGGCCGGCGGAAGCCGGAAGCGCAGCAGCCCGACGTGGTCGTCGCTCTCGCAGCCCAGGAACATGCCTTCGCTCTGGATGCCGACAGAGGGGAAGGCCTTGGGGCGCGCGTTGGCCAGGATCGCGAAGTGCGCGCCCACGAGATCCTGGGGCTCCTCGGGATAGCCCGGGCGTCCACAGAAGCCCGTGGCCAGCAGCTGGCGCACGTGCGGGTGCGTCCGGACGACGGCCTTGAGGAGGTGAAGGTCGGTGGCGGGCTCTTCCGTGGCCTCCACGACCTCGCCGGCGCGGACTTCCCACCGCTCCTGCACGCGCCCCAGGGCGTCGTTGTCCAGGCGGGTGAGGGCGGCGATGAGCGCGCCCTGGCGCAGCTCGATGCGGCCGGCGAGCGTGGCCATCTTGAGCGTGCCCTCGGGCGACTGGTACTCGATCTCCCAGCCCTCCGGCGAGTGGCCCGCGCAGCGCACGAGGGAGAACCCCAGCTCGCGGCGGACCGCGTCGAACGCGCGTTTGTCGACCTCGCGGCGGGGCGAGCCAAGCATCGGGATCACCCGGCCTCCTCGGGCAGGGAGCGGACCAGCGGCTCGGTCTGGATGGCGCGGATGGTGGGCGAGCTCGTCAGGAGCATGACCATGCGGTCGAGCCCGATCCCGAGGCCGCCCGTGGGCGGGAAGCCGCACCGCATCGCGTCCACGAAGCTCCAATCCAGGGGGTGGGCCTCGTCGTTGCCGCGGCGGCGCTCCTCCTCCTGGAGCCGCAGGCGGCGCTCCTGCTCGAAGGGGTCGTTGAGCTCGGTGTAGGCGTTGGCGAACTCGGTCCCGCCGATGAACGCCTCGAAGCGCTCGACGAGCCCCGGCGCCGCGCGGTGGGCGCGCGTGAGGGGCGAGATCTCCTCGGGGTAGTCGAGGACGATGGTCGGCTGGACGAGCGTCTCCTGCACGCGCGCTTCGAAGAGGAGGTTGATCGCCATGGCCTCGCTCGACGCGCGGCTCGCGTCGAGCGAGTGCTCCTGAAGCGCGTCGCGCAGCGCGTCGAGGTCCGGATCGCCCAGCTTGAGCGCCTCGCAGACCGCGTCGCGCATGCGGACGCGGCGCCAGGGCGCCGCGAAGTCGATCTCAGCGCCGCGGCAGGTCACGCGCGTCGTGCCGTTGGCCGCCTGCGCGCACGCGCGGAAGATGCGCTCCGTCAGGTCCATCATGTCGACGTAGTCGGCGCCCACGCGGTAGCACTCGAAGGCGTCGAACTCGGGCGTGTGGCTGGGATCGATGCCCTCGTTGCGGAAGTTTCGCGTGACGGCGTACACCGCGTCGAGGCCCCCGACGACGCACTTCTTGAGCGCGATCTCGGGGGAGATCTGGAGGAAGAGCTGCTCGCCCCCCAGGCCGTTGCTCTCGGTCACGAAGGGGCGCGCGGCCGCGCCGCCGTAGCTGCGGCTCAGGAGCGGCGGGTCGATCTCGACGTAGCCCTCCACGGCCATGACGTCGTGGAGCGCGCGCTTGACGCGGGCGCGCGCGAGGAGGCGCTGGCGGGCGGCGTCATCGAAGAGGCGGTCCAGCCACGGCTCGCGCAGGCGGTTCTCCGCGTCGAGGCCGGCGTTGGGCGCGGCCTGGAGGCACTTCGAGAGCAGCACGAGCTTCTCGGCGCGGACCGAGAGCTCGCCCTTCTGGGTGCGCAGGGGGCGACCGTGGACGGCGATCCGGTCCCCGGTGTCGAGGAGCGCCGCTCCGTCGAAGAGGGGGCCTGCGGCGGGGCGCTGGACGCACATCTGGAGCCGCGCGCCCTCGGGGTCGCGCAGGTCGACGAAGATGGCCTTCGCCATCCGGCGGATCGCGTCGACGCGGCCGTGCACGGCGACCTCGTCGGGGGCCTCCTCGCCCACGCCGAGGCGTCCGAACGTCGCGTGGAACTGGGCGATGTCGTGGGTCGGGACGAAGCGGTAGGGCGGCGCGTAGCCCATCGCGTCGAGGCGGCGGAGCTTGTCGACCCGCTGCGCGTCGAGGCGGCGCGGGTTCGACGTGAGCTCGTCGAGGCGGGGCGTGGTGGGGCTGGCGGGGGCAGTGGTCAAGACGGGTCCTCCAAGGCGACGCCTCCCAGGCGACGCCGCGCGCGCAGTTCCGTTGGACAAGTTAATCCTTCAGATGCCGCGGGTTCCTCGCGTCTCGTGCGGTGCTGCGGAGCCGCCGTCCCTGGAGGAACGGTCAGGAACTCGGCGTCGTCGAACGCGCCGTCCGTGACCCGGAAGTCCCTGCGCCCCACCCGGGCGGATCCTTCCGCGCAAGGCGATCGACGAGCGGCATGGTGTCCACGACCCCGAGCTCCTGGAACATCACGTCGAACTTGGCCTCCAGGTCCTTCCCGATGGCCTCCATGACGTGCGGCTCGATGGCCCACAGGTCGCGCTTGAAAGGGCCGAACGCTCGCTTCCGGAGCTTCTGGAGCGTCTGCCCCGGGCTCGCCACCTGCTGAGCCTTGACCCACGCGTCCATCCTCGCGCGCAGCGCGTGGGGGAACTCGGGGTGGTCGAGGAGCGCGTTCTGCAGCCCCGTCGCCACGTGGAGCTCGCAAGCGCCCGCCTTCACGAAGCGATGAAGCTCGGCGTCGGGAAGCTCCGCCGTCCCGTGCTGCGCGACTCCTGCCATGCCGTAGGTCTCGCGGCAGACCTCCGAGATGGAAGAGAGAAGATCAAAGGAAACCTGGGCGCCTCCGGAGCCTCCGGTCCCCGTGAGCGTGTTGACGCTGAGCTTGGCCGGCCCCGGACCCTGGCCCAGGCGGCGCAGCTCGTGGGTGTAGCGATCCATGAAGGCGTGGACGTCCGCCAGGCTTGTCGGAGGCCCCCCGATCTCGGACACCTCGGCCCCGACGCAGACGCCAGGGCCAACGTCCTCCTGGTCGCGGACGAAGGACGTCAGGCGGGCGGAGCGGACCGCGTTGAGGGCCTGCTGGTCCGGGATGGTCGGAAGGGCGGGGTTGACAAGGGGCGAGGCGTCGACGTCGATCTGGCGGAAGCCGGCATCGAGGCTCTCCAGGACGAGGTTCTCCAGCTGGAACTGAGTCGCCTGGAGGTGCGCGGACTCGATGGGTCGGGTGAACTGGTAGTGGTCCCCCTGGAGGAAGAGGGGCCCGCGAAACCCCTCCTTGACGCCCGCAGCCAGGATCGCCACGGCGTATTCCGCGGGGCGTTGCTCGGTGTAGCCGGTCTCGCTGCGGGCGATCTCGAAGATCATGGCGCCCACGTGGCGGCGCTTGGCGGCGCGGAACGCGGCCCGCGCGACCTCGTAGGTGGCGCCGCGGATGTTGAATGCCGGGACCGTGAAGGAGGACCCGATGTGCCCTCGCGCGCGGGCCAGATAGAACCGCTGGAGGCTTGCCGGAACGAGGCCTTGCTGATGCGCCAGGGCCCGGACGATCTCCCGCGCCCTGTCGCGCGTAGGCCCCACGGCGAAGACCGCCGTCTGGGCGAGAGCGTCGATGGGCTCTCCCCGGAGGGCCTCCGGGTCGTGGACCGTGACGCCGTCCTTCCCCATCCGGAGCGCGGGCTTGAGCACCGAGGTGAGCTTGCTCCACGACTCCATCGCCCGGGGGAGAGGGGCGCGCACCGGAGGCTTGGCTCCCACCTCGGGCTGGTCGAGCTTCACCAGCTTGCCCATGGCCTGCTCAATGCGCCTGAAGGTCTCGTCCCCTTTCGCGGTCCGGCGGTGGCGGTGCCCTTTCCGGTCCCGCTCGAAAAGCTCCACGTATCCCTCGTGGATCAGGTGGTCCCGGTGGACGGCCATGCTCTGGCTGTTCGTGCTCGCCTCGTCGCGCAGCTGCGCCCACGCGATGTCCGGCTGCTCCCCGATGATCCGGAGGAGCCGGTGCGCGAACATGAGGTTGGGGAACTCCTGCAGGATGCGCTGCAGGTCTTCCAGGAAGACCGCTCCATCCGACGTGAGCCAGTGGCCGTCGGCGCTGGGCCCGGGGCGATCCTTCTCCTCTTCACCGGTGCGGACAAGCTGACGGGCTTCCAGGTCGTCGAGAAGCTCCCGGGCCAGGAGCGCCTTTCCTCCGACCTTGCGATGCAGCGCGCTGAAGGTCAAACCGGGAGCACGCTGGATGGCCAGAAGCCATCGAAGGGCGATCTCGGGATCGTGCGTGGCCTGGCGGTTGGGCATGCGGGCTCCCCAGGCAGAGAAGGCATCCTACGATCCGAACGTGACCGGCGGCACGACTAACCCTCCCCGCTTGGCCAAGATGCCGACGGATGCGCTCCCCATGCAAGAATGTAACGGCCATGGCCCGGGTTCGGAGGGTGGCGGGTCTACTTCCGGTAACGCTTCCTCAGCTCCCGCCGCACGATCTTGTTGCTCGCCGTGCGCGGCAGCGCGTCCACCAGCACCACGTCGTGGATGCGGTAGAGTGGGTTGAGGTCCCTCTTCACCAAGTCCTGAAGCTCGTTCTGGAGCGCCTTGGGCTCGGGGCGCGCGCCTTCGCGGGGCACGACGAAGACCACCAGCTGGTCCGCGCCCCCTTCGGGCGGGATCACCGCGACGGCCGCGCTCTGGTAGACCTGGGGGTGGCGGTCCACGACGCGCTCCAGCTCCAGGCTGCTCACCTTGATGCCGCCCAGGTTCATGGTGTCGTCCGCGCGGCCGTGGGCGCGCCAGTGGCCGCCGGGGAGGCGCTCCACCTCGTCGCCGTGCCGGCGCAGGAGCTCGCCCCGGGGGCCGCGCGGCGCGTCCGCGTAGTATTCCTTGTGGTGGTCGCGGTGGAGGAGGCGCTGCGAGAGGCCGATGCTGGGGGGGATGAGCCAGATCTCGCCCATCTCGTTCTCGGCGACCTCGCGCTTGCCCTCGTGGTCGAGGACGACGAAGTCGAGCCCCAGCGCGGGCGTGCTGAAGGTGGCGGGGCTCTGCGGCTGGACGACGGTGCCCGTGAGGTGGCCGCCGCCGATCTCCGTGCCGCCGCAGTACTCCACGATGGGCGCGCGGTGGCCCGCCGCGCTGGAGAGCCAGAGGTAGTCCTCGACGTTGGAGGCCTCGCCCGTGCTGCTGAAGACGCGGATCTTCGCGAGCTCGCGCTGCACCGCGCCGGAGGCGCGCCACGCGCGCACGAGGGCCGGCACGACGCCCAGCACGGTGACGCCCGCGCGCTCCACGAAGCGCGGGAACTCGGGCGACTGCGGCGCGCCCTCGAAGAGGGCCATGGTCGCGCGGTTGGCCAGCGAGGCGTACACGAGCCACGGGCCCATCATCCAGCCGATGCTGGTGGGCCAGGCGATGATATCATCCTCGTGGACGTCCTGGTGATATCGCGCGTCCATGGCGGCCTTCAGCGGCGTCAGGTGCGTCCACGGGATCGCCTTGGGGTCGCCCGTCGTGCCGCTGCTGAAGAGGACGTTGGTCGGCGCCGTGGGCTCCAGGGCGAGGCTCTCGAAGGGCTGCGCGGGCCCCAGGAACGTCTCCCACGCGAGGTCGCCCTCGCGCTCGGGCTTGCCGCCCACGACGATGGCGCGCGGCGCGGCGGCCTCCCGCGCCTTGGCGTAGAGGTCGAAGGTCTTCCCGCCCCGCGAGAACGCGGCGGTGGTGAGGATCGCCTTGGCGTCGGCCAGCCGCAGGCGCGTCGCGACCTCGGGAGGCGCGAAGCTGTCCGCGATGCTCACCACGACGCCGCCCGCGCGGATGACGCCCAGGTACGCCGCGACGCACTCCACGGTCATGGGCAGGTAGAGCGCGACCGCGTCGCCTGCCGCGAGGCCCAGCGCGCGGAAGCCGTGCGCGACGCGGTTCGTCATGCGCTCCAACTCGCCGTAGGTGACGTGGCGGAGGCGCTCCTCGCCCTCGCGGCCCAGCACGATGGCGACGCGCTCGGGTGGAGCCCGGAAGCAGAGGTCCACCGCGTTGAGCGTCGCGCCGGGGAGCCACGCGGGGTCCTCGGCGCCGCCTTCGCGGATGGCGCGGGGCGGGTCGCGGAACGGCACGTCCAGGGCCTGGATCGCGCGCGCCCAGAAGCCGTCGCGGTCCGCCGCGCTCCAGCGCTGAAGGTCCGCGTAGCTGGCGACGCCCACCTCGCGCGCGAGGGCGGTCACGTTCGCCCGTTCTACGCGCGCCGCGTCAGGCTGGTACGCGGGGGGCGGCGGCGCGTGCGCGGGGCGCTCCGCGAAGACGCGCCGCCACGCGTCCCACTGCCGCTCGAAGGGCACCGCGCCGGGCTCCGCAAAGGGGCCCTCCGCAAGCTCGCGCCAGAGCGCGTCCTGCGCGGCGGCGTCGCGCAGCGGGAGCTTGTGGCGAGCGAGGATCGCGTCGAGGCGGGCGCCCGCGTCCGTCATCGCGGGACGAGCCGGGGCCCCCAAGATGAGGCTTCCGGGTCGTCGGGCTTCGCGGCCCCGCAAGGTTGAATCCGCGGGCCCGGTTGGAAGCCTCGTGGACGAGGCGGAGTGGCGCGCTGACGTGGAGTCCGAGCGCGAGGCCCGCGACGCGCACTACAAGGGCCCCGACACGCCGCTCTCGCCGGAGAGCCGCAAGGCGTTCCGCGGGCTGCGCTGGTGGCCCCTGGACGCGCGCTATCGCGTGGAGGCGACGCTGCGGCGCCACGCCGCGCCCAGGCCCGGTCGCCTCGCGTCCACGGGCGACGACGCCATCGCCATGCTGGAGGTGGGCGCCTTCGAGCTCGACCTCCTGGGGCAGCGCGTCCAGCTCCTGGCCTTCGAGCCCGCGCCGGGCGAGGCCGACGAGGCGTACCTCCTCGTCCCATTCCGCGACGCGACCTCCGGCAAGGAGACCTACGGCGCGGGGCGCTACCTGGACCTGGAGCCGCACGCGGGGGACCGCTACGTGCTGGACTTCAACCGCGCGTACCACCCGTACTGCGCGCACGACGACGCGTGGAGCTGCACGCTGCCGCCGCCGGAGAACCGGCTGCCGATGAAGGTCGAGGCCGGCGAGAGGCTTTAGCGCGAGGCGCGGATGCGCGACGCATGAGCGTCCTCCTCCAGGAGCGCGACGGCGGCGTCCTGCGCCTCACGCTGAACCGCCCCGAGAAGCGCAACGCCCTCAACCCCGAGCTTCTCCTCGCCCTGCGCGCCGCGGTGGCGGACGCCGCGAAGGACCCCGGCGTGCGCGCGCTTCTCCTCACCGGCGCGGGGCCGGCCTTCTGCGCGGGCGGCGACCTGGACGCCATGGTCTCGCGCCGAGGCAACGCCTTCGCCGCGCAGCACGCGCAGGAGACGCTCTTCGGCGCGCTGGCGAAGGACATCCTCGTCCTGGAGAAGCCTGTGGTGGCGCACGTCAACGGCGACGCGCACGGCGCGGGCCTCATGCTGGCGCTGGCGTGCGACTACGCCGTCGCGGCGCCCGCGGCCAGGTTCGCCGCGTCGTTCACGCGCATCGGCCTCGTCCCCGACACCGCGGGCTCGTGGCTCCTGCCCAAGACGCTGGGCCTGCGCGCCGCCCGCGAGCTGGCGCTCCTGCCCGACGCGATGGACGCGAAGCGCGCGGAGCAGCTTGGCCTCGTGAACCTCGTCGCCGAGGACGCGGGCGCGAAGGCGCAGGAGGTCGCGAGGCGCTGGGCGGAGGGGCCCACCGTCGCCCTGGGGCTCGCGAAGAAGGCCATCGTCCTGGGGACGGCGGACAACCTCGAAGGCGCGCTCGCCCGCGAGGCCGCGCTCCAAGGGCTTGCCTACGCCACGCGCGACCACGGCGAGGGCGTCGACGCGCTCAAGGAGAAGCGCGCGGCGCGCTACGAGGGGCGCTAGCCCGTCGGCGGAAGGCCCACGCAGACGACGGAGCCGCCCACGCTCGCGCCCCACGGATCGACGGCCACGGAGGCGCCCGGGAGATCGACCCGCGCGATCTCCTGTCCGTTGAGCGTGATGGGAAGGCTGGTGGCGGGGACCCACAGCAGGAGGCCGGGGACCTGGAGGCTCTGGGCAGGGAGGGTGACGCAGACGGGCCCTGGCAGGTCCACCGGAGGCAGGGTCACGCAGACGCCCGCCACGCAGACGGGAGGCGGCGGGACGGGACCGAGGGGGATCGCAGAAGCAAAGGGCGCCAGCGCCACGAGGGCGACGCCGGCCAGGACGAAGGGCTCGAGCCGCACGGTCTCAGGTCTCCGCCCCGCCATGCCGCGACCAGGGGAAGGGGATTGTGGAGGAGAGTTGTCGCGGGCGGCGCAAGGGGGTTGGCCTTTCGCCCCGCGAAAGCCTTTTCGCGCGCTTCCGCGTGCGCCGGCCGATGATCCGCCACGTCACCGTCCTGGGCGCGGGCACCATGGGCCACGGCATCGCGCAGGTCGCCGCGCTCGCGGGCGCGGAGGTGGCGCTGCGCGACGTGAACGACGCCGCCGTGGAGAAGGGCCTCGCGGGCATCCGGAAGAGCCTGGAGAAGGCCGTGGAGAAGGGGAAGGCCACGCGCGAGGAGGCCGACGCCGCGCTCGCCCGCGTGCGGCCCACCACGGACCTCCCCGCCGCGCTCCAGCAGGCGGACCTCGTGGTGGAGGCCGTGCCCGAGCGGATGGACCTCAAGCGCGGCGTGCTCGCCGACGCGCTGCGCCTCGCGCCGCGCCACGCGGTGCTGGCCAGCAACACGTCGAGCCTGCCCATCGCGGAGATCGCGGCGGGCCTGCCCGAGGCGGAGCGCGGCCGCGTCGTGGGCATGCACTTCTTCAACCCGGTCCCCGTGATGAAGCTGGTCGAGGTCGTGCGCGCGCCCGCGACGTCGGACGCCGCGGCCGCCGCCGTGGTGGACCTCGCGCGCCGCATGGGCAAGGAGCCCATCGTCGTGCGCGACTCGCCCGGCTTCGCCACCTCGCGCCTGGGCGTCACGCTGGGCCTGGAGGCCATCCGCATGGTGGAGGAGGACGTGGCGAGCCCCGAGGACATCGACAAGGCGATGACGCTGGGCTACAACCACCCCATGGGGCCGCTGCGGCTCACGGACCTGGTGGGCCTCGACGTGCGCCTGCACATCGCCGAGGGCCTCTCGAAGACGCTGGGCCGGCGCTTCGAGCCGCCCGCGCTGCTGCGCCGCATGGTGGCCGAGGGGAGGCTGGGCCAGAAGTCGGGGCAGGGCTTCTACCGGTGGCCTTGAAGCGGTCCCCCGCGCGTGCCGGGGACGCATGGACGTCATCCAGGGGCTCGACGCGATCACGGTCCACCTCACCGAGCCGAACAAGGGCAAGGCCCGCGAGTTCTACTCCCGCGTGCTGGGGCTCAAGGAGCTCTCCTGGGAGGAGGGCGACGGGCGCGGCGTCTGGCAGATCCCCGGCGGCGCGACCCTCGTCGCCCACGTCATGCGCCCCAACGAGCCGGGCAGGCCGCCGGGCACCATCACGGGCGTCATGTTCACCGCCCGCGACGCCAAGGCCAGCGCGGAGGAGATCCGCAAGCGCGGCGGCCACATCGTGGACGAGGCCTGGAAGGCGCCCTGGGGCCCCACCTACGCGACCATCGCCGATCCGGACGGCAACGAGTTCCTGCTCATCCAGCGTTAGCGGGAGCGCACAGGCCGCCAGCCGCCGTCAAAGTGACGGGTCGCGTCGGGGGTCGAACCGCAACTCTCAATACCTGCGCGGACGACGTTCCGGGCGTGATTGATGATACGAGTGGCGAGGCCATGCTCATCCTTCACATGACCAAGGCCAACGCCAAGAAGTAGCCCGGGTCCCGCTCGGGACCGCCCCTTTTTTCCGCAAACCCTCATCCGAGGCCGCACGGCTGCGCGCTGCGTGAGCGACGTCCTTCTGGAGGAGCGCGACGGCCCCGTCCTCCTTCTCACCCTGAACCGCCCCGACAAGCGCAACGCCCTCAGCGCGGGCCTGCGCGCCGCGCTGCGCGAGGCCCTCGCCCGCGACCGCGAGGACCCGCAGACGCGCGCGGTCGTGCTGCGCGGCGCGGGCGGCAAGGCGTTCGCCGCCGGCGCGGACGTGGAGGAGATGGCCGCGCGCGACGTGTGGCAGCAGCGCGCGTTCATCACGCCGCCGCACATCTACGGCGCGGTCGCCACGCACCCCAAGCCGGTGCTCGCCGCGCTGAACGGCCACGCGCTGGGCGCCGGGCTGGAGCTGGCCATGGCGTGCGACCTGCGCGTCGCCTCCCCCGCCGCCAAGCTGGGCCAGCCCGAGATCAACCTCGGCATCATCCCCGGAGGCGGCGGCACGCAGCGGCTTCCCCGCCTCGTGGGCGCGGGCCGCGCGGCGCGCATGGTCATGACCGGCGAGCCCGTGGACGCCGCGACGGCCCTGGCGTGGGGGCTCGTGGACGAGGTGGCCGAGGACCCCGTGGCCCGCGCGCTGGAGATCGCCCGCGTCATGGCCGCCAAGAGCCCCGCCGCGCTGCGGCTCGCCAAGCAGGCCCTCCGCGCCGCCGAGGAGCTTCCCCTCTCCGAGGCGCTGGAGCGCGAGATCGACCTCTTCTCGCTGGCCTTCCAGGGCCCCGAGGCGCGCGAGGGCATCGCCTCCTTCCTGGCGAAGAAGTGATCAGCGCTCCGCCTCGTTGTCCTCGGACTGGATGCCCTCGGTCGCGCCTCGCCGCGCGCGGGGCGTCACGTCCTCGTTCTCGCGGTCCTCGAAGCCCGAGGGCCCGCCCCGCGCGCCAGGCACGTCCATGCCGCGCAGGCCCGCGATGCTGCCGCGCGGATCGGCGAGGGGGTACGTGTCGGGGACCGTGCCCGGGTTCGCGCCGCGGCCCAGCGGGCTCGCCGCGGGCGCGCCGGGCGCGTCATCGAGGCCGGGCTGGTGATCGGGCCTCCCGGGGTCCGGCCGCGCGCGGCCCCGGGGGCGCGTCGACGCCTTGTCGTCCATGCGGGGACCTCGCGCGCCGCGCCCTTGGCCTTTCTCGCCCATGCTTCGGCCGCAGAGAAGAAACGCCCCCCGCGGCCCAGGGGGAGCGATGGCGGCCAGCGTGATCCGGGCGGAGCACCGCCTCGTGCGCCTGCGCCTGCTCGGCTGGACGCTCATGGGCCTCTCCCAGCTGGCCGCGCTCGTGAACGTGGGGCTCCGCTACGCGACGCCCGCGCTGGACGTGGCGGGGCGCGCGGTCGCGCTGGTGGGCCTCGTCATCGTCGCGTGGGGCTTCGAGCGCTTCGTGGAGCTGCACCACCGCGCGCTGCGCTCCCACGAGTAGGGACCCGCGCCCGGGCAAGGGCATATCCGGGCGGAGGCCAAGTGCCCAGCGTGGACTACGAGCGCCTCTGCCAGTTCTACGAGCGGCTGGAGGAGACGACCAAGCGCCTGGAGATGACGGACATCCTCGTGGAGCTGCTGCGCGAGGCGGACGGCGACCTGCGCGCGGTCGTGTACCTCACCCGCGGGCAGCTGGCGGCCGACTTCGAGGGCATCGAGCTTGGCGTCGCGGAGAAGCTCGTCATGCGCGCGCTCCACGAGTCCACCGGCGTCTCCGAGGAGGACCTCACCAAGGCGTACCACAAGGCGGGCGACCTGGGCGACGCGGCCTTCGAGGTGCTCTCGCAGCGCAAGGCGCGCCGGCGCCAGGCGAGCCTCTTCGCCGAGGAGAACCAGCCGCAGGCCTCCATGCCCGTCACCGAGGTGTTCGAGCGCTTCCACGAGATCGCGCGCTCCGCGGGCGCCGGCTCGCAGTCGGGCAAGCTCTCGCTCCTCCAGAAGCTCCTCGCCCGCGCGAGCCCCCGCGAGGCGCGCTACCTCGTGCGCACCGTCACGGGGAAGCTGCGCCTGGGAATCGCGGACATGACGATCCTCGACGCCATGGCGGCGGCCTTCGCCACCAAGGAGTACCGCCCCGACCTGGAGCGCGCGTACAACGTGTGCAGCGACCTGGGCCTCGTGGGCGAGACGCTGCTCAAGGGCGGCCTCGCGGCGGTGGAGGAGATGCGCGCGCAGGTGGGCGTGCCCATGCGCGCCATGCTCGCGGAGCGCCTGCCCACGCCCGAGGAGATCCTCGCCAAGATGGGCGGCGAGGGGCTCTGCGAGCTGAAGTACGACGGGCTGCGCCTCCAGGCGCACATCCCGGCGCAGGGCGCCATCCATTTCTACAGCCGGCGGCTGGAGGACCTCACGCGGCAGTTCCCCGACGTCGCGGGCTATCTGCGCGAGTCGTTCCGCGGCCGCGAGGCCATCGTGGAGGGCGAGGTCGTCGCGGTGGACCCGCAGACGGGCGACATGAAGCCCTTCCAGGAGGTGGCGAAGCGCCGCGGCAGGAAGAACGTGGAGGAGGTCATCGCGGAGGTGCCCGTGACGCTCTTCCTCTTCGACTGCCTCCTCCTGGACGGCGAGGACCTCACGGAGAAGCCGCTCCCCGAGCGCCGCGAGGCGCTGACGCGCAGCTTCGACCTCGCGCGCGGCGCCGACGAGGAGGGGCTCGAGCGCATCCAGCTTTCCCGCGCGAAGCGCGTCACGACCCCCGAGGAGGTCGTCGCCTTCTTCGAGCAGAGCGTCGCCGAAGGCGCCGAGGGCATCATGGTCAAGAGCGTCGGCCCTGACAGCTTCTACAAGGCCGGCTCGCGGGGCTATCAATGGATCAAGTACAAGCGCGAGTACAGCAGCGAGCTCCAGGACTCGCTGGACCTCGTGGTGGTGGGCGCCATCGCGGGGCGCGGCCGGCGCGCGGGCTGGTACGGCGCCCTCATCATGGCCTCGTACAACCCCGAGGAGGACGTCTTCGAGACCATCTGCAAGCTGGGCACCGGCTTCGACGACGCCACGCTCCAGGCCATGACCGAGGAGCTGAAAAGCTATCAGCACGAGGGGGGGCCCCACCCCCGCGTGCGCGCGAGGATCGCCGCCGACGCGTGGTTCGCCCCCGTGAAGGTGCTGGAGGTCGTGGGCGCCGAGCTGACGCTCTCGCCCCTGCACACCGCCGGCTGGGGCGTCCTCAAGGAGGAGGCCGGGCTCTCCGTGCGCTTCCCGCGCTTCACCGGGAAGGTGCGCGACGACAAGAAGCCCGAGGAGGCGACCACGCTGGACGAGATCATCTCCATGTTCAAGCAGCAGGGGCACAAGCGCGTCGAGAGCGCCGAGGAAAGCTGACGATCACGCCTGCGGGGCCGGCTGCTCCAGCGCCTCGCGCAGGGGCGCGGCGAAGGGGGACTCGGGGTGGAGCGCAAGCCACGCCTCCAGCATGGCGCGCACGTCGGGCGGCGGCTCGCGGCAGAGACGCTTCACGACGGAGCCCGTCCGCCCCGGGGCGGCGCCTCCGGCGAGCCATTCGAGGGCGAGCCGCGCGCTCGCCTCGGACCTCTCCGCGCCCCAAAGGGCGCGCCAGAGGGGCGCCCAGCTGGGGTTGTCGGGGTTCGCCCGGAGCCACGCGTGCGTCCACGCCCTGAGGTCCGCGGGCGGAGCCCAGGCGCCCGGTTTCCTGGAGGCCGACACGAGCTCGCCCGCAAGCATCGGGGCCTCCACGGCGTCAGGATGCGCGAGGAGGCGCGCCCAGCCCGCCTCCATGAACGCCGGGTCCCGGCGGCCCGCCCTGCAGCAGGTCCTCCACACCTGGGTCCACTCGGGGCGCGCGCGGCTCTCCGGCCGCTGGAGCCAGGCCCACGCCAGGTCGCCCAGGAAGGCCCGGTCCTCGGGGCCTGTCGCCTTGTCCTTGTGGTGGGAAAGCCAGACGAGGGGCCACTCCCCGCGGGGCGGCCCGTCGCAGAGCCAACGGCGCCCGGTGGCGAGCAGCGCGTCGTGGTCGAGGGTGCCCGGAAGGTCCGCGCTCCCCCGGCGCAGCTTGCGCCAGATGTAGCTCCAATCCGGGCGGTCCTCGTTCCCCGGGAGCCATCCATGCCCCAAGACCAGCAGACGGCTGAACTCCGCCTCGCCGTGGCGCTCCCTCCCGACGTCCGCCAGGCTCTCCCACACGTACGACCACGACCGGTCCCCCTCGCGGCCCGAAAGCCACTCGCGGCCCTTCAGGAGCAGGTCATCCAAGGGGATCGAAGGGGGAAGCTCGTCGCGCAGCCAGACCAGCCGCTGCCACACGAAGCCCCACCCAGGGCGCTCCTCGCGGCCTGCGAGCCAGCGGTGGCCGGACTCCAGGAGCGGCGCGACCTGCGCCTGGTCCGGCATGTGCGCGCGCAGGTCCACGAGCGTCCTCCACACGTGCGTCCATTCGGGGCGGTCCTCGCCGCCCCGGAGCCGCGCGAGCCCCTGGCGCAGGATCGGGCCGAGGTCGGCCTCCGGCGCGATCTTCGCCTGGAGGTCCACGAGCCGTTGCCAGACGAAGCACCACTCCGGGCGATCCTGGTGCTCCGCGAGCCACTGGCTCCCTTCGGCGAGGACCGCGTCCCGCAGGGGCCCCGGCGGGAGCAGGGCGCAGCCGTCGGCGACCTTCCGCCAGAGCGGCCACCAGTCGGGCCTGGCGCGCCGCTTCGCCGCCCACCCCAGAGCCGCCTCGACGAGATGCGAGAGAGGGATGCCGGGGGGCAGGTCGGGCCCGAGGTCCACGAGGGCTTGCAACACGTACGCCCACTCGGGGCGCTCCTCGCGCCCCTGGAGCCAGCGGAACCCCTCCTCCAGGAGCGCCGTGGAGCCCGTCGCGGGGAGCCCTTGGCGCTCCTGCGCGAGGGCTTGCCACACGAAGCTCCACGCGGGGTTCCCCTCGCGGCCCGAGAGCCAGGCCTGCCCCTCGATCAACAGCGCGTCCCCACCGGAGAGCTCCCGGCGCGCTTCCACCAGCCGGCGCCACACGAAGCTCCACTCGGGGCGGTCGGCGCGCCCCTGCAGCCACCCCAGGCCCAGCAGGAGCAGGTCCCTCCGCGGCACGTCCGCGGGGAGGTCCGTCTCCAGGAGCTTCTGCCAGACGTGGGGCCACTGGGCGCTCTCTTCGCGCCCCACCAGCCAGAGACGCCCTTCGCGGGCCAGATCGTCCCCCTCGCCGGGAGGAAGCTCGGCGCGCAGGTCCAGGAGGCGCTTCCAGACGAAATTCCACTCGGGGCGCTCCTCGCGGCCGGCAAGCCATTCCCGTCCTTGCCGCAGCAGGCGGGCGCGCTCGGGCGCGGCCTGGGCGCGCAGGTCCAGCAGCGCCTCCCAGATGCGCGACCAGGCGAACCGATCCTCGTGGCCCGCGAGCCATCCTTCTCCCCGGCGCAGGACGCCGTCGAGGGCGGCCGCGTCCGGCAGCGCGTCGCGCAACTCCACGAGCCGGCGCCAGACGTAGGGGAACTCGGGGCGGTCCTCGCGCCCCGCGAGCCAGCCGAGCCCCTGGAGCAGGAGGTCGCTTCGTCCGATGCCCGCAGGGAGGCTCTCCGGGGGCGAGTCCACCAGGAGGCGCCACACGAACGTCCATTCCGGGCGCGCCTCGTTGCCGCGCAGCCAACGGTGGCCCCGCTCCAGGAGGCGGGCGCGCGTCGCGGGGCCCATCGCCTCCGGGGGCAGCGTCGCGAGCCGCTCCCAAAGGGTGGACCAGTAGGGGTGCCCCTCGTGGAGCGCCCGCGCCGCATGCTCGGAGGGGGCCTCGCCCAGGAGGGCGGCGACCTCGGGCTGGCGCGCGCTCCAGACGGCCCAGTTCGTCCACATGGGCGCGGCGTGGAAGCCGGCGGCGCCGCCGCGGGCCAGCCACGCGCGCCACGCGGCGGCCATGCCGCGCGCCAATTCGCCCTCGTCCAGCGAGGCGAGGCGCTCGTGCTGCCGCGCGACCCGTTCGAGGACGAGGTGCGCGACGGTGGGGTCCGTGTCCAGGCTGCGCTCGAAGGCGCGGTGCAGGTCGCGCGCCCGCACGATGCCGTCCGCGCGGCTCCGCACCGCGTTGTAGATGCCGTCGCTCAGGTGCGGGTGCGTGATGCGGATGTAGGTGTCGGGGCGGCCGCGGAAGGAGAGGAAGGAGAAGTCGCGGTCCTGGTTGAGGCGGCGCAGCGCGTCGCTCTGCGACTCGTCCAGCCAGCGGCCCGGCGCCCAGATGTAGAGGCGGTTGAGGGCCAGGGGCTGGATGATGGAGTCCACGAGGTTGAGGTCGCTGAGGCGCTGGTGGAAGCGGCGGCCGAACTCCACCATGTCCCCTTCGCGCATCTCGAACATCATGGAGATCATGAGGCCGTCGTTCTCCCCGAAGGCGGCGCCCGCGCGCCTCTCGACGCCCGTGCGCTCGCGGAACCAGCCGCGCAGCCCCTCGCGCTCGTCGGCCTCGGCGGGGGGCAGGAGCCAGTGGGCGACGCGGAAGACCTCGTCCTGCCCGCTGGCGGCCCACTCCAGGCGCTGCTCGGGGGGCCCGCACGTGACCAGCACCGGCCAGTCGGAGCGGTCCTTGCGCCGCAGCAGGCGCGCGATCTCGGGCAAGCCGATGTCGGCGCGCTTGTTGGGCGAGTAGAAGTCGTCGACGAAGACGTAGCAGAGCCCCATGGAGCCCTCCGGCAGGCGGGCCCACGTCTGGAGGAGGGGCAGAAGCTGCTCGCTGGCGTCGTCGAGCCAGATCACGGGCGCCGCGCGCTCCTCGACGAGGCGGCGCATGGCTTTCAGGAGGAGCACGCTCTTCCCGTTGCCCGAGCGGCCTTCGATCCAGAGGGCGTGGATGTAGGGCTCCTGGCGCAGGTCGCGCTCCGCCACGTGCCTGTCCAACTCCGCCAGCGCGGCGTCCACGCGCTCGGGACGCTCCATGAAGCGTCCGTCGCGCAGGTGAGCCAGGGTGGGCCGCTGCCCCAGCACGGTCTCGCGCGACTGGTGGGCGTCCGCCGCCACGTCCTCGGGCCTCAGGCACATGCCCATGAGCCCCGCGTCCCGGCGGCGCCGCGCGAACGCCTCGGCGACCTCGTCGCGCGTGCGCTCCGCGCCCGAGGGGTCGAGGCCGCGGCGCAGGCAGATGTCCAGCGCCTCGCGGGCGAAGGCGAACGGCTCGTCCAGCACGGGCCATGCGGCGGCGATGACGCGCCACCACGGGTCGGGCTCCAGGCGCGGGGGCGCGAGCTTCCCCTGCGCGAGCATGCGCTCGAAGCGGGCCTGCCTTGCCTCCCGCCCCTCGGCGTCGTGGGGAAGCTGCACGCCCTCCCAGCCCGGCGCGAAGCCGTCGGCGCGGCCCAGGAGCCCCACGACCTCGAAGCGGAACGCGGCGTGGAGGTCGGGCGCCTCGCGCTCCAGGAACTCGTCGAGCGCCACCGCCTCCTCCGCGGCCTTGGCCAGGCTCGCGCGGGTGAGGGTGCGCTTCACCTGCACGCACGCGACGGCGTCGTCCGAGACGAGGCTGAGGTCCGAGAGCGCCTCCAGGAAGCGCGCACCCGCGGGCGCCACGGCCGACGAGGAGGCCATCTCCTCCACGAACGCGGCGAGATAGCAGCGAAGCTGGAAGTCGAGGCCCGCGAGGTTGGCGAGGCCCCCTTGCGCGCGGCGCGGCTGCTGGCGCGCGTAGCGGTCGAGGAGGCCCTTGACCCGGGAAGGCTCGGCGGAAGGCATCGCCAGCCCCGGCGAGGGGGTCGGCCGCGATATAAAACCGCGGAAACCGGGGTGGAAATCCTAACTTCCGCCGGGGCCCTGAGAAGGGAGGCCGGCCCGGAACCCACCGGCCGGAAAGACGAGGGTTCATATGGGATGCCCGTCTCGGTAGGCCTGGAATCGGTACATTCCGGCAAGGCAGCCCGCGATCGCCCCTTTTCAAGGTCGGTCTGCCCCCGTCCGCGAGGCCCCCACGCGCTGCGGCGCGAAGGGTCGTCGCGGTTGCAGGCGATACGGAACCCCTGCGCGCTTCGCGCTGAGGACGTCCCGCCCACGAGACAAGCCATCATGCAGCCCCAGACCCAGACCACGTTCCAGTCCTTCGGCCTCCGGCCGACCACCATGGCCGCCCTCGCCAAGAAGGGCTACAAGCAGCCCACGCCCATCCAGGAGCTTGCCATCCCCATCCTCCTCCAGGGGGACGACATCATCGGCCAGGCGCAGACCGGCACCGGCAAGACCGCGGCCTTCGGCCTCCCCATCGTGGAGGACACGCGCCCCGGCCGCGTCATCCAGACGCTCATCCTCGCGCCCACCCGCGAATTGGCCAACCAGATCGTGGGCGAGCTTGCCTGGATGGCCCACGGCACGCCCTTCAAGGCGACCGCCATCTACGGCGGCGTCGGCTTCGGCAACCAGATCAGCTCGCTCCGCCGCGGCGACCTCACCTGCGTCGTCGCGTGCCCCGGCCGCCTGCTGGACCTGCTCCAGCGCCGCGAGATCGACCTGCGCCACGTGCGCCACGTCGTCCTCGACGAGGCCGACCGCATGCTGGACATGGGCTTCATCCGCGACATCGAGAAGATCTTCCAGCACCTGCCCCGCGACCGGCAGACGATGCTCTTCAGCGCGACCATGCCCCCCGAGGTGCGCAAGCTCGCGGAGCGCTACCTGCGCACGCCCGAGTTCGTGCGCGCCGAGAGCGGCCCCACCGCCACCGAATTGACCGACCAGTTCGAGATCAAGGTGCAGGGCGACAAGTTCCCCGTGCTCCTCGCCCTCATGCAGAAGGAGGACCCCGTCGCCTCCGTCATCTTCACGAAGACGAAGCACGGCGCCAAGCGCCTCGCGCGCCGCCTCGCCGCGTGCGGCTACAAGACCGACGCGCTCCAGGGCAACCTCTCGCAGAACGCCCGCGACCGCGTGATGGCGGCCTTCCGCGACGGCAGCATCGAGCACCTGGTCGCCACCGACGTCGCCGCGCGCGGCCTCGACGTCAGCGGCATCACGCACGTCGTCAACTACGACTTCCCCATGGTCAACGAGGACTACGTCCACCGCATCGGCCGCACGGGCCGCGCGGGCAAGCGCGGGCGCGCGTTCCTCTTCGTCGAGCGCGAGGAGGAGCGCGACGCGCGCGCGGTCGAGCGCATCGCCGGCGTGAAGCTGGAGCGCTACGACGTGGGCCCCCTTCCCCAGGTGCCCGCGGAGGCCAGCGCGGGCGCGCAGAAGCCGCAGCTTGCCCACTCGCGGACGCCCCGCGGGCCGCCCAAGCCGCACCGCGGCGGCGGAAACGGCCGCAGCGGCCACGGTGGGGGGCGCTCCTCGCAGGGCCGCTCCTACGGCAGCGCGCGCCCCCAGGGCCGCCGCTGGTGAGCCGTCCCGCCCCCGCAGCGAGAAACGCACGTGGACCGGCGATCACGCCTTCTTGAAGCGGGCGGCCTCCTCGGAGCCGCGCGTCGCGTTGCCCGCGCCGTAGGAGACGGCGCCGGTCCCGGCGAGCCTGCCGCCCGCCACGATGAGGTACTCCTCGCGGATGGGCCGCTTCTCCAGCCAGCATTCCAGGATCTCCCGCGTGCCGGCCGCGTAGCGCGCCTGCGCCGAGAGGCTCGTCCCCGAGACGTGGGGCGTCATGCCGTGGTGGGGCATCGTCCTCCACGGGTGGTCCTGCGGCGCGGGCTGCGGGAACCACACGTCGCCCGCGTAGCCCGCGAGGTGGCCCGACTCCAGCGCCTTGGCCACCGCGTCGCGGTTGCAGATCTTGCCCCGCGCGGTGTTGATGAGGTAGGCGCCACGCCGCATCCTGGAGATCATCGCGGCGTCGAAGAGGTTCTCCGTCTCGGGGTAGAGGGGCGTGTTGATGGTGACGACGTCGCACGCGGCGACCATCTCCGCGACCGAGGCGTGGTACGTGAGGCCCAGCTCCTTCTCCACCTGCGCGGGGAGGCGGTGGCGCTCGGTGTAGTGCAGGCCCACGTCGAAGGGCTTCAGCCTCCGCAGCACCGCGGAGCCGATGCGCCCCGCGCCCACGGAGCCCACCTGCATGCCTTCCAGGTCGTAGGAGCGCGACGCGCAGTCCGCGATGTTCCAGCCGCCCTCGACGACCACCTGGTGGGAGGGGATGTAGTTGCGCACGAGGCCGAGGATCATCATGACGACGTGCTCGGCGACGCTGATGCTGTTGGAGTAGGTCACCTCGGCGACGGTGACGCCGCGCTCGGAGGCCGCCTGCAGGTCGACGTGGTCGGAGCCGATGCCCGCGGTGATGGCGAGCTTGAGGCTCTTCGCCTTGGCGATGCGCTCGGCGGTGAGGTACGCGGGCCAGAAGGGCTGCGAGATGACGACGTCCGCGTCGGGAAGCTCGCGCTCGAAGACCGAGCCGGGCCCGTCCTTGTCGGAGGTCACGACGAGCTCGTGCCCGCCCCTCTCCAGGAAGCCGCGCAGCCCCAGGGCGCCCGAGACGCAGCCCAGCAGCTCGCCGGGCACGAAGTCGCGCCCCTTGGGCGTGGGCGTCGAGGCGCCGCCCGGGTATCGCGTGATCTCGGGAATGCGATCGCGCGCGTACTTCGGAGGGTAGCCGGTGGTGGGATCGTCGTAGAGCACGCAGAGGACCTTGGCCATGGTTCACGTTCCCCAAGCTGGCCCTGCGCGTCGTGGGGGCAGGGGCGAGCCTGGCCCCATCGCCCTGGGGCTTGAAGGATTTTCGGTGGGCAGCCAGCGACCCGCGCCGAAGCTCTAAAGACGAGGCCCCCCATCGCGCGCCTGTGAGCGACTTCGAGTCGACGGTGCGGGCCCTGGCGCGGAAGTACGCGCTGGAGAACGCGGTGAAGTTCGGCGGCCAGGCGACGCCGGGCGCCGTCGTGGGCAAGGTCATGGGCGAGGCCGGCGACCTGCGGGCGCGCGCCAAGGAGATGCAGCCCCTCATCGCGGCCGTCGTGGCGGAGGTCAACGCCATGGCGCCCGACGCGCAGAAGGCCGCCTTCGCCGAGGTCGAGTCGACGCTGGTGAAGCGCGAGCGCGCCGAGCGCGAAGGGCCGCTGAAGCCGCTGGCCAACGCCACGAAGGGCAAGGTCGTGCTGCGCCTCGCGCCCAACCCCTCGGGGCCGCCGCACTTCGGGCACGGCCGCGGCATGGTCATCACGGACGAGTACAAGCGCATGTACGACGGGACGTTCATCCTGCGCTTCGACGACACGGACACCACGGTGAAGCCGCCCTGGCCCCCCGCCTACGAGATGTTCCAGGAGACCGTCGAGTGGCTTACGGGGCGCAGGCCCGACCGAGTGATCTACGCCAGCGACCGCATCGAGCGGCACTACGAGGTCGCGCGGCAGGCGCTGGAGATGGGCGCGCTCTACGTCTGCGAGTGCGAGGGGGACGCGTTCCGCGCGCACAAGGAGCGCGCCGAGGACTGCCCCCACCGCGGGCAGAGCGCGGAGGAGAACCTCGCCAAGTGGGGCGACATGCTGGCGGGCAAGTACCGGCGCGGCACCGTGGCCGTGCGCGTGAAGACCAGCATGCAGGACAAGGACCCGGCGCTGCGCGACTGGGTCGCCTTCCGCATCGCGGAGGAGCCGCACCCCCGCGTGGGCGACCGCTACAAGGTCTGGCCGCTCCTGGACTTCCAGAGCGCGGTGGACGACCACGACGAGGGCGTCACGCACATCATCCGTGGCAAGGACCTTCGTGATAGCACGGCCAAGCAGGAGTTCCTCTACGAGCACCTGGGCTGGACGTACCCCGAGACCACCTACTGGGGCCGCGTCAGCGTGCACGAGTTCGGCAAGTTCAGCAAGAGCCTCCTCAACAAGGCCATCGAGGCGGGCGAGTACACCGGGTGGGACGACCCGCGCCTGCCCACGTTCCCCGCGCTGCGCCGCCGCGGCTTCACCCCCGAAGGGATCCGCAACTTCTGGCTCTCCTTCGGCATCAGCGAGAAGGACGTCGCCGCCAGCCAGGTCACGCTGGAGGCCGAGAACAAGAAGGTGCTGGAGCCCCGGGTCAACCGCTACTTCTTCGTGCCCGAGCCGCGCAGCCTCAGCGTCGCGGGCGCGCACGAGCTGGAGGCCCGCGCGCCGTTCCACCCGGATCACCCCGAGCGCGGCGCGCGGCACGTCCGCCTCGCGAGCCCCATCCACGTGCGCGTGCCCGCGGAGGACCTGCGCGACGGTCCACTGCGCCTCAAGGATCTCGCCAACGTGGAGGTCGCCGCGGGCGCGGCGCGCTACGCCAACAACGACCTGGCGTGGGCGAAGCAGCACCGCGCGCCCATCGTGCAGTGGGTCGGCCCCGACGCCGTCCCCGCGCGCCTCGTCATGCCCGACGCCACCGTGCAGGCGGGCCTCGCGGAGCCGGCGCTGGCCCGCGAGCCCGTGGGCACCATCGTGCAGCTGGAGCGCGTGGGGTTCGCGCGGGTCGACGCGCACGAGCCGGAGCTGACGCTCTACTTCGCCCACAGGTGAGGCCACACCGGGGGGCCCGCCAGCGCGCTCAGAAGCAGAACGCGTTGTAGTTCGGGCCTCCCAGGACGGGCGTCGTGCCCCAGATGACGGTGATGCCGATGGTCGTGCCGCCGGGGCACGAGGAGGGCGGGTTGCCGGGGAGGGCGGGGGTGGTGCCGATCCACGGGGCGCCCACGCAGGTGGTGCCAACACCCACGGTCCAGCCAGGACCGGGAAGGCTGCACAGGGTGGGGGCGCCGGCGCACTCCGGCGCGTTGTTCACGACGAGGCCCACCGGCGTGGCGGCGGGGCAGCCCAGGCCCGCGCAGAGGGGCACGTCGCCCCCGCCGGGGCCCGTGGGCGGGAAGTCGATCACGACGCCGTCCTGGCCCGGATAGCCGCCGTAGAGCGTGCAGCGGGTGGCGCCGGGCGGGCCGCTGGGCACGCCGGTGACGCAGAAGGGCTTGCCCAAGACGACGACGCCCACGCTGGGCAGCGCGCACGCGGTGACGCACCCCGCGCTCGTCACCGAGCCCACGCCCAGGCTGTAGCCGGCGCCGACGCCGCACGCGTCGACGCAGGCGGAGGTGCGGGCCGTCCCTTGCGTGAAGAGCGTCACGAACGCGCCCGTGGCGCCGCAGTTGCCCGCATCCACGTAGCACGAGACCGCAGGCCCGGACTGGCAGCAGCCGATGAGGTCGACGCACTGGACGTCGACGATGGCGCAGATGACCGCGGGGTGCTGCTCAAGGCCGGCCACGCACTGGAGCACGCTGTTGCAGATGCTGGTGTCCATGCAATCCTCGGCGGCGGCGGGGGGTGCCAACCACGCGAAGGCCGAGGCGACAAGGAGCAGAGCGAAGAGGGGAGCCATCCGTCGAAGGGTCATGAGAACCGGAGGCGGGAGGGCGCGCGGGGGTGAAGAAGGCGAGCCCCGCCCCGGCGCGGCGCGGAGAACGGTTCACTTGCCACTGCTTTCTGGACCCTCGCCGACCACTTCCGGCCCGCTCCCCCAAAGGTTGACGGGGCCGCTGCCGCCCGCCGGCTGCGTGGCATTGGCGGCGCTGCTCCACGACGCCACCCTGACCTACGTCGGGAAGGGCGTGAAACGCGAGGCCCAGGGCGCGCTCCTCCTCGTGGTCAAGGACGACGGCAGCGTCGTGGTCCACGGCCTGCGCAAGGGGACGTCCCCCGACTTCTGGATGAGCGGCCCCAAGCCCAAGGTGTGGACCGTCGAGGGCCGGCTCCTCCTGGAGGTGGGCCGTCCCGGGGGACAATGCCTGCGCCTGGAGGGCACTCCGGCGTGGACGCACCGCGTCGACGACGCGCCCTTCGAGGCCGCGGAGAGCGAGGCGCCGCCGGAGGCGGGGAGCGAGATCGCGTGGAGCGAGGAGAAGGCGCCCTCCGAGGCGCCGCTCTCGGAGGAGGAAGAGGCGCGCTTCCGCGCGCTGCGCGAGTGGCGCCTGGGCGTTGCGCGCGAGCGGGCGATCTCCGCCTTCATCGTCGCGCCGGACCGCTCGCTTCGCGAGATCGCGCGCCGCAAGCCCGGCACGCCGGAGGCGCTTCGCGGCGTGCCCGGCATGGGCGAGGCGCGGGTGGAGCGCTACGGCGAGGACATCCTCCGCGTGCTGCGCGCCGCTTGACGCGCCCCGGCTGCGCGGACGACACGCTCAAACGGCCGGCGGCAGCGTGCGGCTCCGGGAATCGTCCCATGATCCGGTCTTTTGCCATCATCCTCGGCCTGCTCGCGCTCTCCGCCTCCTCCGCCCTCGCCACGCCCCAGTGCCAGGCCCTGGACCGCCAGGCGGGCGCCGGCGGCGTCCTCGTCGACGCCAGCACCTCCTCGTGCCGCGACTCGTACACCGACTTCTACGGCGGCACGGGCTACGCGCAGTCCAACTCCACGGCCGTCACGGTGAGCGGCCTCCCCGCGGGCTACGTCGCGCAGGCCGGCGCGCAGAGCGCGTACCAGAGCTACGACAACCCCTCGTATGGCTACGACTACGCCTACGGCAGCCACGGCTACTTCGCCTACGTCGGCAGCACGGACTACTCGCAGCCGCACCCCTCCGTGGGCGAGTCCGTGTGGGAGGGCCAGGCCTCCTACAACGGCCTCTGCGCCGAGGGCGTCAGCTCCTACGGCGCCCTCTACCTCCTCGCGGTGGGCGACGCGAACCAGGGCGGCGCGTCGTGGGGCTCCGGCACGGCCCTGCCCCAGGTCGCCTGCACGTCGGGCGACGTGCAGAGCACGCTGCCGTGAGCCTCAGAACCCGAGGTTCGCCTGCGGCCTCTCGCGGGACTCGCGCGCGTACTGCACGAGGGCGCCCTCGACAACGCGCGTGAGATAGCAGTTGCTCTCGGGCACGTTCTCGAAGGTGACGCCCGTCTTCAGGCGGTCCAGCGCGGCCATGACGCCCGCGTAGTCCGCCACCGACTCCTCCGTCAGCTCCTCGCGGTAGACGCAGGGGATGCCCAGCATGTTGAGGCCGTCCACGAGGTCCTGCGAGTAGATGGGGTACGCGGGGTGGTGGAAGTGCAGGATCGTCGTCAAGCGCGGGAGCGTGAGCCCCTCCGTGCCCGCGAGGTCCAGCAGCGGCTCCACCCCGGGGTAACGGATGGTGCGCATGACGCGCGCGAGCCGGTCCTCGGTCTCCTTCTTGCCCAGCGCGGCGACGTTGCCCTGCTGGCGGAAGGAGAGGAGGCGGTTGGCGAAGTCCGCGTGCGCGGGGGGGTGGAGCGCGTAGATGAGCGCCTCGTAGGCGTCCGCCTCGTGGGCCTGGTTGGCCCAGAAGAGGGGCTTGAGGTTCGCGAGGAACGCGGGCTCCGCGAGATAGCGTTTCGGAGCGAGGCCTCTGACGCCGCCCGTGACGTGGGCGATCGTCACGCGCTCACTTCCCCTTGGGCGCGATCCAGTCGTGGGTCTTGAAGATCTCCGCGAGGCGCGCCTCGTCCTCGGCGCTGGGCAGCACGCTCTTGAGGTAGTCCGCGTAGGCGGCGTCGCTGCCGTGGAAGGCCTCGCCCTCGACGGTGAACTTCTGCCCCTCCCACTGGCCGATCTTGCGGTTGAACTTCAGCGAGGGCGCGACGAGCTTGGGCTGGCTCGCGGGGACGATGGTGTTGAGCTGGTCCATGAGCTCGACGCACTCGTTGTAGTAGAGCGTGCGGTTGTAGTCGTTGAGCGTCTTCTTGTCCACCGCGTCCTCGGTCTCCAGCTCGTTGAAGCGGCACTTGATGCCCCAGACGTAGGCCCAGTGCGCGGTGCTGCTGGCGTCCTTGCCGAAGAGGTCGTAGGCGGTGGGGACCCAGTGGTTGACGTACTTCTGGAGGAGCGGCGTCGGGATCTTGCCGGCCTGCACGACGCGGCGCAGGCCCGTGTGGCCCGTGCCCAGGTGGAAGGCCTCCTCCTTGAGCATGGGGCCCATGCTGCGCGCGAGGGGCGAGAAGGCGCTGCGCGAGAGCATCTTCAGCTGGTACTTGCCGTCGCGGTCGACGAACTCGGTGAAGACGAAGAAGTCGAGCCAGTGGCGCACGGGCTCGTTGAAGCTGCCCAGGAGGCGCTGGTTGTCCCAGCTGCGGCGCTCCAGGAGCTTGGCGGCCTCGACCTTGCCGGTCTCGCCAAAGTGGTTGACGAGGAGCGTGGCCATCTGCCAGCCGTGGCGCATCTCCTCGGAGTTGATGCGCACGAGGCTCTTGAGGTCGTAGTCGCTGGGCGCGGTGCTGACGAGGTGGCGCTGCTGCTCGACGCTGGCGAACTCGGTGTCGCCCTGGTAGACGATGAGGGAGAGGAGGGCGTCCTTCACCTGCTGGTTGGGGATCTGGTTGAAGGTCTGCCACTTGGGGCGGCCCTTGTAGTCGCCGAACTCGATGACGGGGGAGTCCTCGTCGGCGAACTTCGATTCGAATTGGAAGTCGCCCAGGAGCGTCGTGTCGTAGCCGATGTCCTTCTGCCACTGGTGGAAGAGGTCGACCCAGTCCTCGAAATTGGAGACGGACTTCGTCATGGGGAGCGCCTGCGGCGGCATGCTGCGGCCGGGGGGATGAGCCTTGCGGCCGCCGGGGCTCATCTGTGTTGGTGGCAACACATTGATAGTGTGAAGAGGTGTATTTGCCTCTCGTCAAGGGTCCAAAGAACGCGACGAGCGCGAAGAGCGCAAAGGACGCGACGACGAGAAAGGAAACTTTGCGACCTTGGCGCTCTTCGCGCTCATCGCGTTCTTTGGACCCTTGACCAAAGGGGAAAACGAAGTGCCAAGCCGCACGCTGAACGTCACCGACGAGGCGTACCACCTCCTGGCGAGCCTCAAGGGAGAAGGCGAGAGCTTCACGGACGTGATCAGGCGCCTCGCCGGGGAGCGGTCGCTCTACGATATCGTCGGCGTGCTCGACGAGGCGCAGGCCGAACGATTGGCCGCCCGCATCGAGGCCGGCCGCGAGCGCAGCCGCAAGCGCCGCACGAAGCAGCTGAGGGTGTGAGCGCCGTGGTCCTCGCCGACACGCTGTTCCTCCTGGACCTCATGCGCGGCCGCGAGCGCGCCATCGAGATGCTGGAGCGGCTCGAGGCCGCGGGGGAGCCCGTCCGCGTCGCGAGCGTCACGCTCTTCGAGTTCCACCGCGGCCTGGAGACCGTGGACCTCCCCGCGGCCGAGAAGCGGCGCGTCGCGGAGGCCGTGGAGGGGCGCGTCGTGCAGGCCCTGGATGCGGCGGCCGCCGCGCGGGCCGGGGGGCTCGACGCGCGCCTGTGGGCGGCCGGCGAGCCGCTGGACCCCGAGGACGCCATGATCGCCGGCGTCGCGCTCGCGCGGGACGAGGAGCTGGTCACGCGCAAGGCGCGCGAGTTCGGCCGGGTGCCCGGGCTGAGGCTCCGGACGTACTGAGAAAAAAGATGGGGGCCCGCCTCCGCGCGGGCCCGGTCTTCCGCGGCTTACGCGGCGGTGGCGGTCGTCAGCTCGACGACGCCGCTGGTGGCGGGGCCCGCGCAGTTGCCGCCCTCGAGGACGAGGTTGAGGGCGGACGAGCTGGTCGCGGAGACGAAGACGGTGACGTCGACGTCGGAGACGAAGCCGACGAGGTCGACGCTGCCGCAGCCGGTCGCGGTGGGCTCGCCGGCGTCGCACGTCGCGGAGCCGTCGATGTCCTGGCAGACGTTGATCCAGACCGCGGCGCCGGAGTCGTCGTTCACGGTGACGTGGGTGGGGACCTCGCCGTTGGCCGCGAAGGCGACGCCGCCGATGGCGTTGCCCGCGATGGTCGCCGTGAGGCCGGAGCCGTTGACGCCGCCGGGCGCCAGGTAGGACTGCTGCTGGGTCGTGTCGGCGTGGCCGGTCGCGGCGAAGAGCGACGCGGCGACGAGGGCGATCGCGAAGAACTGCTTCATGTCTCGAAACCTCCGAATGGGGCCTCCTCTGTGGAAGCCTCCCGGCCGGCAGTCTCCACAGTAGACAAGTCCTTTTTGGTAGAAAAGAATTCGACTAGGGCCTCAGCATGGAGAGGTTCAGGGCGCGCGTGGCGATGACGCCCTTGCGCGTCGGTCCAACGGTCCAAAAGAAGAACTTGGCCTCGCCTGCGGAGCAGGGTCATGGGCGACTTGCAGGCTTAGGAGTCCGCCGCGAGGGTGCCGGTCGTGGCCGTGGCCGCGGTGACGCTGCCGCCGTTCTCGGAGACGCCGCTCTGGAGAATGAGCCAGTAGCCGTCATCGCCGCCGTGGCCGATGGCGCAGACGGGGTCCGAGCCGGGGCTCCAGGTGTTGACCCAGACGTTGAGGCAGTCGTTCGCGTCCGTGCCGGGGGTGATCGAGCCGTCGACCTGGCACGAGACGGTGGCGCCGCTGTTGGGGTCCGTCACGACGACGGGGCCCGCGACATCGTCGACGCCGAAGACGCCGCCCACGGGCAGGCTGCTGATGTCGGTCGCCGTGCCAGTGGACGCGTGGACGCTGAGGTCGTAGCCGCAGTTGTCGGCCGTATCCCACTCGCTGGAGGAGCCGAAGAAGCCGCCCCCCGTGCCGATGTCATAGTCGCCGTCATAGTCGCCGGGGATCCCATCGCCGTTGCAGTCCGCGACGTTGCTGTCCTGGACGGTCACGAATCCGGCTCCGCCACCTTCGACAGAGCCCGTGGGGGCGCCCGAGGTCTGCTCAGAGAGCGTGTTCGAGTTCGTGCCCAGAGCCATGGACGAGCCATAGGTGTGCACCGGCTGGCTGATCCAACACGAGGACGACCGGAGATTCGCGCACTTGCCCGAGTTCACCACGCAGATGTGGTTGCAGTGTCCGGAGTTCGAGACGCTGACGCAGCCAGGCCCGCACGTCCCCGAGTTGATCACGCAGACGCCGTAGAGGCTCGAGCAGTCGCCCGAGGCGCTGTTCACGCCGCAGGTGGCCGACGCCTCCGGGATGATCCCCGCGCCTGCAAAGGCGCTCAACGTCGCAAGTCCAGCAATCAACGTGGCAATCCTGAATGTTCTCATCGATATCAGCTCTAGCAGGGGGGCGTCATTCCGCCCCTCCGGCGTGGCTGTTACACTCGCATGTGATGCATGAATGTGCTAGAGAATTTGAGTGAAAAATATTGGATGGTTTACAATTGCTTTCGTCGTTTTCAAGAAACCGCTTCTTGGTGTGAAGGAAGAAATCAAATCTTCGGTAATTTTGTCGTCGCAGAAATAAGAATGGTGCTCGATCGCCTTCCATGGCCCTCGCTGAGGCATCGCTCGTGTGTGAAGGCCACGATCGTTCCGTGGGCTACGGCGCGCTGGCCACCGCCAGGGGCTGCTGCTGCGTCACGCAGTGGAACGTGCCCATGCCGAAGACGAGGTCGCTGGCGTCGATGGGCACGACGGCGCGGGAGGGGAAGAGCTTCTGGAGCACGGCGGTCGCCCGCGCGTCGTGGACCGCGCCGAAGACGGGCAGCAGCACGACGCGGTTGCCCACGTAGAAGTTGGCGTAGCTCGCGGGGAGGCGCCCCTCCTCGTCGCCGACGAACCCGGGCATGGGAAGCTCCACCACGTCCAGCGGACGGCCCGCCTGGTCCTTCATGGCGCGCAGGAGCTTCAGGTTCTCCCGCAGGGGGCGGAAGTTCTCGTCGTCCTCGTCCTCCTCCTGCGCGATGACGACGGTGGTGGGGTTAACGAAGCGGGCGATGTCGTCGATGTGCCCGTCGGTGTCGTCCCCTTCGATGCCCTCCTTGAGCCAGAGGACGTTCGTGACGCCCAGGAAGTCCTTGAGCTTCTGCTCGATCTGCGCCTTCGAGAGCGAGGGGTTGCGGTTGCGGTTGAGAAGGCACTGCTCGGTGGTGAGGAGCGTGCCCGCGCCGTTGACCTCCAGCGAGCCGCCCTCCATGACGATGCCCGCCTCGAACATGGGGAGGCCCAGGTGCGGCTGAAGGCGGTGGGGGATCTCGTTGTCGGGGAGGAGCGTCTCGTACTTGTCGCCCCACGCGTTGAAGCGCCACTTGGTCATGGCCACCTCCGCGCGGCCCCCGCCCGTCTCGCGCTTCACGAAGATGGGGCCGTAGTCGCGGAACCACACGTCCGCGGGCGGGACGTCCCACAGGACGACGTTCTTGATCCCCTCGGCGACGAGCCAGCGCGCGACGCGCTCGTGGGCGTCGTCGTCCTTGACCAGGAGGTTCACCCGCTCGTGGGGCGCCAGGGCGCGGATCATCTGGCGATAGCAATCCTCGGCGGCCTCGACGCGGCCGGGGAACGTGACGGGGTCGTGGGGCCAGGAGAGCCAGGTGGCGGCGTGGGGCTCCCATTCGGCGGGCATGCGGTAGCCCAGGGACGCGGGGGTGGTCAAGGCGGGCGCGGACTGGGGCTGGCGGCATAAAGCAGTATGCCCGCGCCGCGGCGGCCCGCCAACGTTGATGCGCTGGGGCCGCCTGGACGCGGCGTGCCGATCCCCGAGATCCTCGTCCTTCTCGCGTGGCTCACGTTCTGGGTCGTCTGGCTGGCCGGCGCCTTCGGCAACGCGCGGACCGTGAAGAGCGCGCCCGGCTGGGACCGCGTCCTCATCGCGCTCGCCCTCGCCGCGGGGCTCCTCGCCTGGCGCAGCGGGCTTGCGGGGCCCTCCCTGCGCAGCGCCGCGTTCCCCGAGCCGCTGCCCCTCGTCGTGCTGGGCCTCGCGATCCTCTACGGCGGGGTCGCGCTGGCGGTGTGGGCGCGCGTGCACCTGGGGCGCTTCTGGTCGGGGCGCGTCACCCTGAAGGAGGGGCACCAGCTGATCCGCTCCGGCCCCTACGCCATCGTCAGGAACCCCATCTACGCGGGCATCCTGGCCATGGCGCTGGGCAGCGCGCTCGCCGAGGGGAACGCGGCGCTCTTCCTGGCCGTCGGCGTCCTCCTCGTCACGTTCGTCCTGAAGATCCGCGCCGAGGAGAAGCTTCTCTCGGAACAGTTCGGGGCCGAGTTCGAGTCCTACAAGCGCGAGGTCAAGCGCCTGGTGCCGGGCGTGTGGTGATCACTCGCCCCAGCGCCGCGTGATCTCCCCGTAGGCGTCGATGCGCCGGTCGCGGAAGAAGGGCCACCCCTCGCGCACGACGTCGACGTCGTCCATGGGCAGGTCCGCGACGACGACCTCCTCCTTGTCCTGCGAGCCCTGCGCGAGGATCTCGCCCAGGGGGCCGGCGATGAAGCTGCTGCCCCAGAAGCGCATCTCCTCCTCCTGGCCCACGCGGTTGGCGACGACGACGAAGACGCCGTTGGCGATGGCGTGCGCGCGCTGGATGGTCATCCACGCGTCGCGCTGCCGCTCGGGGATGCCGGCGGGCTCCCGGGCGTGCGCGCCGATGGCCGTGGGGTAGGTGAGCACCTCGGCGCCCTTCATGGCGGTGAGGCGCGCGCCCTCGGGGTACCACTGGTCCCAGCAGACCAGCGTGCCCACCTTGGCGGCGCTGGTGGCGAAGGCCTGGAAGCCCAGGTCGCCGGGCGTGAAGTAGAACTTCTCGTAGTAGTTGGGGTCGTCCGGGATGTGCATCTTGCGGTACTTGCCCACCATCTCGCCCGTCTTGTCGAAGACGACGCTGGTGTTGTGGAAGAGGCCCGGCGCGCGGCGCTCGAAGAGGGAGCCCACGAGCGCGATTCCCCGCTCCTTGGCCGCCGCGGCGAGCGTCCGCGTCGTGGGGCCCGGGATGGGCTCCGCGAGGTCGAAGAACGCGGCGTCCTCGCGCTGGCAGAAGTAGAGGCTCCCGAAGAGCTCCGGCGTGACGACCAGCGTCGCGCCCTGGTCGGCGGCCTTGTGGACCATCTCGACGCAGCGCTTCACGTTCGTGCCGACGTCCTCGTGCATCCGCATCTGGATCGCGGCGGCGCGCACCACGCGGGGCTTCGGGCTCACGGGCGGGCTGAGGGGGGCCCCGCTCTTGGGCCTTTCGATGGAGGGCTTGAACCCTCCGCCACGTCCGCTTCGTGCCCTCCCCTGCATTCTACGGGCGGGAGGCCAACGGCGGGCGCATGCGACTGACCGCATCCTCCTGGTGCGCCGGACCCGCCGCTGCCTTGGCCCTTGCGCCGCCCCCCTCCGCGACCCGGCAGCCGGGCGAGCCCGCGGACGCCGCGCACGTGCGCCTCGCCCACGCCCGCGAGGCGCTGCGCGCGGGGAACGTGCGCCTCGCGCTGGCGTGCTTCGACGAGGCGCTCCACCTGCGGCCCGACCTGCCCGTCGCGCACCTGGGGCGCGCCATGTGCCTGGCCCAGCTTGGGGACGAGGCCGAGGCGGCGGAGTCGCTCCTGGACGCGCTCCAGCTTCCCGACGCGGGCGGCGACGTGACGCTGCACCTCGCGCGCATCGTCGCGCGGGAGGGCGCGCACCGCGAGGCCATGGATCTCTTGGGCGAGGCGTTCTCCCTGGACAAGACGCTGGTGGAGGAGGCTGCGGACGACCCCGCCTTCGGCCACCTGCGCGACCACCCCCGCTTCCTCCAGCTCGTCGGCCGGCTCTAGGCCCCGCGGGGCGGCTCCCCGCTACCTTGAAGGAGCGGACCCGGCATGGGCCACCCATGCAGAGCCACCACGACGTGCCCGCGCTCCTGCGGCGCCTCGAGATCGCGGACGTGAACCCCGGAGCCACCGACGGCAAGGCGTGGTTCGGCTCCGGCGACCTTCTTGACGTCCTCAGCCCCGCCGACGGCAGGCTCCTGGCGAAGGTCCAGCAGGCCGGCGAGGCGGACTACGAGCGCGTGATGAAGGGCGCCCACGAGGCGTTCCTGCGCTGGCGCGTGACGCCCGCGCCCCTGCGCGGCCTCATCGTGCGCGAGATGGGCGAGGAGCTCCGCCGGCACAAGGACGACCTGGGCGCCCTGGTCTCCCTGGAGATGGGCAAGATCCTCACCGAGGGCAAGGGCGAGGTGCAGGAGATGATCGACGTGGCCGACTTCGCCGTCGGCCTCTCGCGCCAGCTCTACGGCAACACCATGCAGAGCGAGCGCCCCGGCCACCGCATGATGGAGCAGTGGCACCCCCTGGGCGTCGTGGGCATCGTCACCGCGTTCAACTTCCCCGTCGCGGTCTGGTCGTGGAACGCCTTCCTCGCGGCGGTCTGCGGCGACACCATGGTCTGGAAGCCCAGCAGCGAGACGCCCCTCACCGCCATCGCGGTCTCGAAGATCGCCAACCGCGTCCTCGCGCGGCACGGCTTCGAGGGCGTCTGCACGCTGGCCGTCGGGCCCGGCCGCACCGTGGGCGACCGCATCGCCAAGGACGCCCGCATCCCCCTCGTCTCGTTCACCGGCTCGTGCAGCATCGGCCAGCGCCTCGCGCAGACCGTCGCGCAGCGCTACGGCCGCGCGATCCTGGAGCTTGGCGGCAACAACGGCATCGTCGTCACGCCCAGCGCGGACCTCGACATGGCCACGCGCGCCATCGTCTTCGGCGCCGCGGGCACGGCGGGGCAGCGCTGCACCTCCACGCGCCGCATCATCGTCCACGAGGACGTGGCGGACAAGCTCACCCGGAAGCTCGTGGCCGCGTACAAGACGCTCCCCATCGGGCACCCGCTGGACGAGAAGACGCTCGTGGGCCCCCTGGTCAACGAGCGCGCCGTCACCGAGATGATGGAGGCGCTGGAGGCCGCGAAGAAGCAGGGCGGCCAGGTGCTCGTGGGCGGGAGGAGGCGCGACGACCTCGGCTCGCGCTACGTGGAGCCGGCCATCGTCGCCATGCCCGCGCAGACCGACATCGTGAAGCAGGAGACCTTCGCGCCCATCCTGTACGTCATGCGATATCACGGCCCGCTGGCCAACGCCATCGCCATCCACAACGGCGTGCCGCAGGGCCTCAGCAGCGCCATCTTCACCACGAACCTCCTGGAGGCCGAGGAGTTCCTGGGCCCTGCGGGCTCGGACTGCGGCATCGCCAACGTCAACCTGGGCACCTCGGGCGCCGAGATCGGCGGCGCCTTCGGCGGCGAGAAGGAGACGGGCGGCGGGCGCGAGAGCGGCTCGGACTCCTGGAAGCAGTACATGCGCCGCAGCACCAACACCGTGAACTACACGACGAAGCTGCCCCTGGCGCAGGGCGTGAAGTTCGAGGTCGAGTAACGATCTCGGAACCCCCCTGGAGTAAGCACGAAGCCCTCAAGACCTGGCCATCGGCTCGAAGCCCCATGCGAAGAGGCTTCTCGATCGCGCTCGCCACGGCGGGCGCGCTGGTCATGCTCCTGGGGATCGTCGCCGCCCTGGGCGGGGCGGGAGGGCGCCCCACCTTCGTCGTCTCGCCGCTCGTCTTCGGCGCCGCCCTGGCGGCCGCGGGCCTCGCCGGCCTGCGTGGCGGCGCGACCGCTCCCTCCGGCAGCCCGGCTCCGCCCCCGCCCTACGTGACGCCGCCCCTGCGCGAGCCCAAGCCTGGCGAGCCCCCCGTCATCCACGTCGGGCTCGTCTACCCGGGCTGGAACTGGACCCCGGACAACCCGCTGGGCGGCTCGGCGGCCTGGAACCGCTTCCGCAACCCCGCGTCGTGGGACTGGGAGAGCCATTCGCGCCGGACCCTGCGCTGGCGCGTGGACGGAGCGCCCTCCGACCGCGTGCTGCGCAAGGCCGCGGCCAAGGCGTGCGCCGCGGCCCGGCGGGCCCTGGAGCGCCGCGGCGGCGTCAAGGTCCACGGCGAGGCGCGGCCCGCAGGCGGCGGGATCGACCTCGTGCTGCACCTGGACGTCCACTCCATGCAGGTGACCGAGGCCAACCGCGACGCGTGCGTGCGCGCGTTCGCCTCGGCCTTCGAGGCGCGCCTGCGGGACGCGGGCCTCGTCGCGCGGGCCGCCGCCCCGTAGGGCGCGCCCCGGCCAGCGCCGGCAGCAGGCTCATCCCGGGCGGGCGCGCTGCGCCACGCATGCCCGACCGCCCCGGCCTCAAGCTCGCCCGCATCGTCCTGGACACGACGGACGTGGAGCGCGCGGCGCGCTTCTGGTCCCGCGCGCTGGGCTACAAGGTCGCCCACAAGAGCGAGGAGTTCTGGTCGCTGCGCCACCCCACGGACACGCGCGCGGCGCGCATCGGCCTCCAGCCCACGGACGAGCGCAAGCCGGCGGACGCGGTGAACGCCGTGCACCTGGAGGTGTTCACCGACGACATGGAGCGCGAGGCGAAGCGCCTGGAGAAGCTGGGCGCGACGCGCGCCGAGGGCTGGCCCTACCCCGACGAGGAGGGGCTCAACTGGATCGTCATGCGCGACCCCGACGGGCACGAGTTCTGCGTCGTGCAGCCGCGGTGAGCCGGCGCAGCGCCGCCGCGAGGCCGCCCCACGCGAGGGGGCGCCGCGCGGGCGGGCGCGGGAGCGCGACGCGCTCCGCCCGCAGCGCTGCCGCGTCGCCGGGGCCCAGCGTCATGTAACGATGGTTACGCGACCAGGAGCATGAACGTAACGGTCGTTACGACACGTAACGATCGTTACGTTTAAGCTTCCGGGCGCTCCACTCCGCTCCATGCAGTGGGCGACCCGGGCGCGGCCGCACGTGGACCGGTGCGGCAGCGCGTGGCTCATCAAGCGGTTCATCGACCCCCGGGCGAGCTTCGCCTTCGTGCCCCCCGGCGCGGACTTCCCCGCGGGCGCCACGCCCTTCGACGTGCCCGGCGCCAGGGCGGGCCACCGCGGCGAGGCGTGCACCTTCGAGGCGCTCGTGGAGGACCACAAGCTCGCGGGCGACGCGGGCCTCGTCGCCGTGGCGCGGATCGTCCACGACATCGACCTCCACCTGCTGGAGCTTCCCGAGAGCCCGGGCGTCGACGCAGTGCTGCGCGGCCTCACCCTCGCGGAGCCCGACGACCACAAGGTCCTGGAGCGCGCGTCCGCCGTCTTCGACGCCCTCTACGCGCGCGCCAGGGCGCAGGCGGAACGATAGCATGGCGAAGTGGCTGCTTCTCCTCTACCGAATCCCCAGCGAGCCCAGCGCGCCCCGCGTCGCGGCGTGGCGCGCGCTGAAGCGCATGGACGGCGCGTACCTCCAGGACGGCGCCTACGTGGCGAAGCCCACCGAGGCCAACCGCCAGGCGCTGGAGTCGCTCGCGCACGACATCCGCAACTGGGGCGGCGAGGCGTCGCTCCTGGACGTGGCCCGGGCCGACGACGAGCGGCACCTGGCGGCGCGCGTGAAGGCGGCCATGGAGGCGAAGGCCTAGCGGTGCGCCTGCATCGCCTTCTGGTGCGCGATGGCTTCGCGGACGGTGGAGGCGATGGCGCTCACGCCCGAGGCCACGCCCGTCACGGGGTGGACCTCGCGCGTGATCGGGAAGGCGTTGGAGGGCGAGCCCAGGAGGATGCGCTCCAGCTCTTCGCCCGACTCGACGTCGAGGACGAAGGCGCCGCCGGGCCCGTCGGCGAGGTTCCACGATGCCTTGACCTTGCCCTGCTTGGTGAGGGCGGCGTTGTAGTCGCCGATGGCCTGGACGATCTCGGGGACCTGCGCGTACAATTCCGGCGTGATGGCGGTTTCCGTGGATACCTTCTCGACGACAAGGAACTGCATGGGTTCCTCACCTCCCGCCCGGGAAGGGCGTGGAGGGCTTCTCCTTGCCGCAAGTCCGCTTTCCGGCGCCGGCGCCAGGAGCGTTTTCCCCCGCGTCCAGGCATCTGGGTTTCTTGCCAGTTCGCGCGCGCCGCAGCGCGCGCAAAATGGGGGGTTTCAGGGGGGCTCGCCCCCCTGACGTTCAGGTCGTGGGGATCAGAGAACGAGGACTAGAGTCCCAGCAAGGGCAGCCGGAAGCCGTAGCCGAGGCCGCCCAGGAGGACGTGCTGCGGCGTGCAGGCGGCGTCGTTGCCTGTGTCTCGTTCGGCGTTGGCGTAGTCGATCGCGGCGCAGAGGTCCAGGTCGCCCACGGTGCCGGTGGTGTCCCAGGTGGCGTCCACGATGACGGAGCTGCCTGCGGGGATGGCGGGGACGTGGACGCGGTCCACGCTCCACGCGCCTCCGTTGAGCCCGGTGGGGTCGCGCGAGCGGGCGGTGAGGTCGAGCGTCGAGGCTTCGGAGGCCACGGTGCCCAGGTTCCTCACGCGGACGTGGACGATGCGGTGCTCGGTCGCGACGTTGGGGACGCTGCCCGCGTCGGTCACGATGGGGGCGCGCTCCACGGTGATATCACGGGCCGCGATGGCGGGGTCGGGGCGGTTGTCGACGTGGAGGGCCACGATCGCGCCCGTGGAGACGCCGCGCGCGTCCGTCGCGACGACGAGCGCCTCGAGCGTGCCCGCGGTCGTCAGCGGCACGGAGTCGAAGGAGAAGCTCCAGCTCTCCTTGCCGAACGCCGTCTGGAGCGAGCCGTTGGGGAGGCTCCACTGGACGCTGACGATCTCGCTCGTGGGCGAGTACGCGCGGCCGGTCACCACGACCGTGCCGCTCACGACGCTGCTGTTGGCGGGCGAGTCGACGGCGAGGGCGGGCGCGGCTCCGTTCTGCACGCGGAACTGCGCTTCGGCGATGGGCGACGCGAGGTCCCCGTCGAGGGCCTGCGCCTCCACGTCGTGGAGGCCGTCGGAGAGGACCCGCGTGTCGACGACGCGGCTCCACGAGGCGCCGCCCCGGGCGGGCATCCACGCGCCCTGGTCGACGCGCACCTGCACGGTGAGAGCGCCCCCGTCGAGGTCCCCCGCGCGGCCCTGGACCAGGAGGTCGCCGCTCCAGGGGCCCAGCGTCGAGGGCGAGACGATGGAGACGTTGGGCGCGACGCGGTTCTGCACGACCACCTGCGTCGTCGCGATGGGGGAGGAGAGGAATCCGTCGCTGGCCTGGGCCTGCACGTCGTGCGGCCCGTCGGAAAGCGAGCGCGCGTCGAGGAGGCTCGTCCACGACTCGCCTCCGCTGGCGGGGACCCACGCGCCATCGTCGACGCGCACCTGCACGGAGACGGGGTTGCCGTCGGGGTCGCTTGCCGTGCCGCGGACCTCCAGGAGGCCGCCCACGGTGGCGCCCGAGGCGGGCGAGCCGATGGCCACGCTGGGCGCCTGGTCGGGCAGGACGTCGACGCGCGCCAGCGCGTAGCTCGCCTCGCCGCCCGGGGGCTGGAGGGTGGCCTGGAGGATGAGGCTCCGGGGGCTCGCCACGGTGAGGTTCACGTCGTAGACGCCGCCCCGGCCCGCCCCGGGGGCGCCGTTGCCCTGGAGGGGGAAGGGGTCCGCGGGCATGAGGTCCGGCGAGACGGGCGTCCCGTCCTCGAAGAGGGCGTCCACCTGCGCGGTGGGGACGAGGTTGCCGTTGGCGTCGCGCACGAAGACGGAGAAGCCCGCGGGCGGGCCCGCCGTGATGGCGCCCACGGAGGGGGAGAGGAGCGCGCCGCCGGTCGTGGGCACGCTCAGCGTGGCCGCCGCGTCCTGCGAGAACGCGAAGAACGTGACGTCCCCCGCGCCGGTGGGCACGAGGCCCGCGATGGTCGCGACGCCGGTGGCCTCGTCGTAGGAGACGACGCCGTAGCCGGGGCCCGTGAGGAGGGCGCCTTCGACGAGCACGACCACCGTGCCGCCGGCGGGGTGCTGGTCCTCCGTGGCGCCCGTGAGGAGCAGCTTCACCGTCTGCGGCTGGAGCGCGCCTTGCGAGGCGGGGAGCACGGGGAGGGACGAGAGGGGGTTGCCCGCCTCGTCCATGAGCGCGAGGTGGAGTTCGGGCGGGGGCGTCGGGGAGCCCAGCGTCGCCGCGCCGGCGTACTCCGAGCCGCCCGCCGCGTCGTTGTTGACGCGCATCGCGACCGTGTACGCGCCGGGCTGCCACGCCAGGGAGCCGGGCTGGAAGAAGACCTGGCCGGTGTCCTGGTCGACGCCGAACGCGGAGGCCAGCGCCGCCGTGGCGGAGCAGGGCGAGCCCGGTCCGGAGAGCCACGAGCCGTCGTTGGGATCGAAGCACCGGAGGTGGTCCGACGCGAGGAAGTCCGCGACGGGGTAGCTCAGCGAGCCGCGCGTCACGCCCGTCTCGTAGAGGACCGTCCCGTTGGGGAAGGTCACCGAGACGTTGAACGTCGACGCGTTGGGGAAGTACCCCGAGCCCAGCGAGACGCCGGGCGTGTCCTGCACGCCGGTCCAGACCAGGGTGCCGTTGGCGTCAGGGAACGCGGGCGTGAGCGCCACGGGGTCCTGCGTGCCAACGTCAGGGGAGGGGGAGGCTCCGAAGGAGAGCGTCGCCGGGACGACGGTCAGGTTTGCCTCGCCCATGATATCGCTGCACGCGCTCACGGGATCGCCCGGGGCGCACGAGCCCGCGACGGCGTCGGCGACGGAGGCGTTCACGAAGTAATGGTACGTGTTGGCGCGAGGCGTTCCCGTCTGGAGGACCGTGGCGCTGCCCGAGGCGTCGGTGGTGACTCCGTTGGCCAGCCCCGAGCCGGCGGGGAAGACGTCGATGGTCGCGCCGGAGACGGGCGTGCCGTTCGCCGCGTAGATCGCGGTGAGGATGTAGCTGAAGGAGCCCTCGGGGTTGTAGGCGGCGCTCGTCCTGCTCAGGGAGACCGCGATCTCCGTGTGGGGCGAGACGACGAACCGGGCCACCGTGGCCCCGCTGGTCTCGCTCGTCACGAGCCACACGCCGCCCTCGTTGAACCGCACGTTGGGGAAGCTGAGGTTCGCGAAGGAGTAGGGCGCGCCGCAGGGCCTCTGGTAGGTGAGGGGCGCGCCGGCGCCCTGGCCGCAGTGCTCATTGTCGGCATACGCGCTGCGGGTGGGGCCCACCAGCGTGCCCGAGGGGGCGACGAGCTGGTACTGCGTGCCGGCCGAGGGGTCGACCGTCGCGCTGTCCAGGGCCGTGAGGGTGAGGTCGTAGGTCTGGCCGTAGTCGATGGTCCCGTTCTCCGGGTAGACGACGGGCGAGACCGAGAGGACGTCGCGGAAGTGGACGACGCGGATGGGGTTGCCCACGCTGAGGACGGTCGAGGGGTCCTTCACGTTGCGGGCGCCGCTCGTGGAGTCGTCGGCGACGGCGTCAGCGCCCGCGAAGGGGGCCGCGAGGGGCAGGATGAGGAGAAGCGCGCACGTGAGCGTGGCCACTCGCAAGGTGGACAACGGGGAAGCCTCCAGGCGCGCGAAGGCCAGGGGCCCATTAATAACTGACCTGTACCTGGGGGTGACAAGCTCACGCGCACGCCCGGGACCCGGCCACGAGGGCCGTGTCGTTGGCCAGGAAGCGCCAGTCGTCGCAGGTGGGGTCGAGGCGGAACGTCGCGTTGCCCAGGCCCGCCACGCGCAGGGTGCCCTCGGGCCCTCCGCGGGGGGAGAGCGTGCAGAGCCTCACGTCCGCCGTGGTGCCCGGCATGAGCGTCCCGCGCGCCGCGTCCACCTTCCCCTTGTAATCGACCGCGTAGGCCAGGGGGCGGCTCGCCTCGCTCTCCACGTGGATGCGGCACCCGTCGAAGAGGTGGCCGCCCGTGACGACCTAGGCGGCGCCCAGCGCGGCGACGAGGCCGATGGCCACCAGGGCTCCGACCTGGAGCGCGCCCACGGCTACGCCGCCCCCGGGAACCTGACAGGCATGGCGCGCGAGCGGCCCCCTGGAGGAAGGACTTTTGGACCCGCCCGTGACAGGCAAAGCTATGATCGGGCGCCCTTTCTGAGGCCCGTCGAGGGCCCATGCTCGAGTTCCACCCCGTCAAGCAAGCCCAGGCGCCCCCCGCGCGGCTCGCGGGCCTCCTGCAGGAGGCCCAGGCGGTGCTGCGGAAGCGGGGCATGGCGTCCATGGACCAGTATGGCGACATGCTGCAGTGGGGCCTGTCGCGGGAGGACGGCGTCTGGCGGAAGATGCACGTCTTCCACCCCGACTGGTGCTCCTTCGACGACCGCTTCTGGGGCACGATCCACTACCACGCGGGCTGGATCCGCGGGACGGTCCTCCTCGGGCACCTGGAGCACTACACCTACCGCGCGGACCCGGACCCGGCGGGCGACCGCTTCCTCCACGGGCAGGCCTACCGCCTGACGAAGCACACGCACCAGCACCCGGCCGGCACGGTCTACGAGCTTCCGGCCAAGGTGCCCCACTGGATCAAGCCCACCGCGCTGACGCTCACCTTCTTCGAGGAGCAGGACACCGACGAGGTCTCGGACCTGATCAACCCCGCCTCGGAGGAGATCGACGAGCACCGCTGGACGCAGGAGCAGGCCGACGCGCTCCTCCCCGAACTGCTCGACCTCATCGACGCGCGGCTGGCGACCCTGGCGCTGAAGGCGTAGGCGGTCAGAGCCGCACGACCCGCTCCTCGGGCCGCGGCTTCGTCCCCTTGAACTCGTCGAAGGCGTACTCCTCCCACGTGCGCTTGCCCAGGACGATCTCCAGCTCCGGAGGCGTCAGCATGGGCATGGGGTAACGCGCGTAGTCGTCGGTGGTGATGCGCGGGCACGACGTGTTGACCAGCGCGTCCAGGTGGCGGAAGTACTGCAGGTTGTCCCACGAGAAGAAGTCCAGCGCGATGAGGTGCGCCTCGTGCCCCTTCTGCTCCAGCATCTTCTTGATGCCGCGGGCGAGGCGCATGCGCTCCTGGCCGACGCGCGTGCCCACGAGGACGCCGAACGCCTTGGCGTCCTTGGCGCGCTGGATGGCGGCGAAGCGCTGGCGCATGAGGCGGTCCATGACCTCGTCGAGCGTGCGCACCTCGCCGCTGTAGGGGTCCGCCAGGACGACGGGCTTGTCGGTGCCCCACGCGATGGCGATGGGGTGGAAGTCGCCGCTGCCCACGTAGACGAAGCCGTCCACGTCCTCCTCGATGCTGGTGCCCGCGGTGTAGTTGCAGCCCAGCAGCTGGCCCAGCCCGGCGAGGCGGTTGTCGCCCGCGCCCACGAAGACCTCGAAGCCCTCCCGCTTCATGGCGTCCGCCATCTGGTGGAGCTTGTGCTGGTGCTGCGCAGTGGTGACGATGCCCACGCGCTTGCCGCCGTTCGTCCGCTCGGACAGCTTCCTGGCGCCCGCGGCGCTCACGGGGCCCACGTCCAGCTTGTGGCGCGCGCTGACGTACATGACGTCCCAGTCGAAGAGGTGGTTGATGCTGGGCATCTCGGTGTGCCCGAAGTGGATGAGCAGGTCGACGCCCAGGCGCTGGAGGTTGAGCGCCAGGTCGCACGCGCCGTAGCTGGGGTCGGCGCTGATGACGTACTCGACGCCCGGCGTCTGCGCGGCGAGGATGCGCTCGATCTCGGTGGCGTAGTCGCGCAGCCCGTCGGGGAACTGGAGGCCCACGCTCTTGGTCCCGGCGCGGCCGCGGATGCGGGCGACCACGGCGTCCAGGTCCATGTCGTAGGACTCGAACAGGGGGCCCGTGGCGCGCCGCTGGTGCTCGCCCTCGTAGGGCATGGTTGGGCCGAGGCTCCCCTGGGATAAAAGCCTTCAGAGGGCGTAGGTCGCCGAGTCGAGGCGGCGCCGGATCCAGCGCGGAGGGCGATAGGCGACGATGACCGCCACGGGGACGCCCAGGCCGATGAGCTGGTTCACCACGAGGAGCGCGGTGGAGCCGGGGTAGCGCGTGCTGAGCCCCAGGAGCGTCGAGAGGAGGCTCCAGCCGAACCAGCCCAGGAACGAGCCCGCGACGACGCCGATGCGGAAGCGGTGCGCGCGGTCCCGCACGCGGAAGAAGAGCGAGCCGTACGCCAGCGCGGCCAGGACGACGGGGATGACCAGGGCCGCGCCGATGAGCGTGCCCACGAAGGGGGGCGCCTGGTGCGTGTAGGTGAGCGTGAGCGTCGCCTGCGTCTCGTCGAAGCCGGTGGGCTGGAGCCACGCGATGAGGTAGAGCAGCGCCAGCCCGAGGCCGCCGTAGAACGCGCCGAGGACCCAGAGCGCGCGCCGGCTGCCGGTGTAGAGGTAGGTGAGGTAGTACGTGAGGCCCCAGAAGGCGAGGCAGATGAGGAGGAGCACGACGTTGACGTAGGTGACGAAGATCGCGACGTCGCGGAAGCCGAAGGCGGTGGCGAGGTTGAGCGCGCCCGCCGCGAGGTCGACCGCGCCCAGGGCCAGCCACCAGACGGCGAAGGTCAGGTTCGCGGCGCGGGCCTCGGGGGAGAGGCGGCGGTTGCGGATGTTGCGCGCCACGTAGCCGTAGAGGGCCCCCGTCATGAGGGCCAGCCCGCCTTGGACCGCGACCTGGGCTTCGGAAACCATCGCGCGCTCAACGGGAGCATCGCGGTCTGGTGGCTTTCAACCCGGCGCTTTTCCGACATCGTCCAGAACGACCCGACCGTGAAGGACCTGCATCCTCTGGAGCGTCTTGACGCGGACGCCCAGGTCGCGCTCCACGCGCGCCCGGCCCTCCCCCTTCTCGATGACGACCACGATGTCCGCGACGACGAGGCCCGCCTCGCGGAAGGCCAGAAGGAGCGGCGCCAGCGTGCCGCCGGTGCTGATCACGTCGTCCACGAAGACGATGCGCTGCCCCTTTTGGAGGCCGTTGAGGAAGAGCGACCCCTTGGCGTAGCCCGTCCTCTGGCCGACCTCCTGCTCGCCGGGCAGGCCGTAGCGGCGCTTGCGGATCACCGTGACCGGGATGCCCGTCTCCAGCGAGAGGGCCGTCGAGAGCGGGATGCCCATGGCCTCGACGGTCACGATGCGGTCGACGCCGCGCAGGTCCGCCGCGGCGCGGATCTCCGCCACGATCTCCCGGAGGAGCGCGGGCTCGATGGCCGGGATGCCGTCGGTGAGGGGATGCACGAAGTAGGAGTAGCCCCCGAAGTCCACGATGGGCGCCTCCAGCAGGCTGCGCCGCAGAAGCTCGCCCATCAGGCGGCCTCCGCGCAGGAGGGCAGGACCTCGAGGAAGGCGTCGACGGCCTCGGCCGTGACGTGGGGGCCCACGACGACCTTGAGGCCCCCGGTGAGGGGAGCGAGGCTCAGGAGCCAGCCCTTCTCGCGCAGCCGCGCGCGGGCCTGCGCCGGGTCCGCCACGCGGAAGACCACGATGGACAGGGGGGGCGGGATCGCCGGGGGGAAGCCCGCGGCCTCCAGCCCCTTGGCCAGGCGGTCGGTCACGGCGAGGCACTGGCGGACCACCTGCGTGTAGCCTTCGATCCCGAGATGCTCCATCACGGCCCACGTCGCCGCGGGCGCCGCTCCGTTGCGCGTGCCCTGGAGCGTCGGCTGGCGCTCCACGCTCACGTAGGGGCTGGGCACCGCCAGGGGCTCGAAGTCCCGCGCATCCCGCGCGAAGAGCACGCCCGAAGGGATCGGCGCCAGGCCCATCTTGTGGGGGTCCACGCCCAGCGTCGTCACGCCGGGCACCGCGAGGTCGAACTCCGGAAGCCGCCGCCCCAGCCGCCGCGCGAAGGGGATCACGAAGCCCCCCCACGCCGCGTCCACGTGCAGCGGCACGCCCGCCTCCGCGCAGACGCGGCCCAGGGCCGGCACGTCGTCCACGGCGCCAAGCTCGGTGGTCCCCGCGATGCCCACGACGCACGCCGTCTGCGGGCCGAGGCGCTCCGCCACGTCGTCCACGTCCACCGTCCCGTCGGCCTTCACCCGCGCCGTCACCTGCCGCAGCCCCAGCCAGGAGCACGCCTTGTCGAACGAGAAGTGCGCGCTCTCCGGCAGCACCACCTCGCGCCCCCCGCGCTTGCGCAGCGCCAGCAGCACCGCCGTGAGATTCGCCTCGCTGCCGCCGGTCACGAAGACGCCGCGGCCCCCGGGGGGCGCCCTTAGCAAGGCCCCCAGGCTCCCCAGAGCAGCCTCCTCCAGCGCCCGCGCCCCGGGCACCAGGTGGGGGTCCCCCAGGTTGGCCTCCTCGAAGAGGCGCCACGCCTCCAGCGCCACCGGGTGGGGCGCCGTGCACATGGAGCCCAGGATGCGGCCCGACGCGAAGGGCGTGTCCCGGGCGCGGGCCTCCCGCAGGCGGGCCCTGATCTCGTCAAGGGGGCGGCCGCGGGTGTCCATGGGCGACGGAACGCTGGGGGGGCCGCTTGAAGGTTCGGGCCTGCGGGCGGGGTCCGGGGCGGCCACGGGTGTGGTCGCGCCCGGGGGCGCGGGTCCCCACGGGCGTGACCACGGGTGCGACGGCCTGGGCCCCCGGGTGTGACCACACCCGTGGCGCCCCCGCTTGCCCCATTCCCCGTCATTCCCCCACCAGCCGAACAACCCCCGTGTCGTCGGGTGCCGTTGGCGCTGCCGACAGCCATATGCAGGACCCCCTGTTTTCGTGAATTGGAGTGAAAAGGATGCCCTCCAAGCCCTCCGTGCCGCCGCTGGCCAAGTCGTCCGCGCCCGAAGCGCCCTCCTGGGACGACGTCGAGCCGATGCACGTCCCCACGAGCCGGGACACGCTGGGCCTCTCCACCGAGGACCGGGCCGCGCTGGGGCTCTCCGCGCGGGAGGTCGAGATGACCCACTTCCACACGGGGGACGCCCACGACGCGCTCCTGGCGGTCCTTCAGCAGGGCGGGGCGATCCGCAAGGCGGAGCCCCGCCGGAAGGCGCGCTGATCCCTACTTGTGGATCACCGCGAGGGCGTAGTTGCCGCCCCCCAGCGTGGGCCTCAGCGTGATGACCGCGCTGCCGTCCTGGCCCGCGGGCGCCGTGAGCTGGAACGCGACGCGGCCGCCCACGTCCTCCTGCCGGTCGATGCTGATCCCGGCGCCGGTGATCTCCATGGTGCCCGTGTTGGCGGGCGAGGGGACGAAGGTCACGAGGAGCCGCTCGCCGGCGCTCAGCGGGACGCTGTAGACGTCGGCGGGGTCGTGGTCCTCGAAGCGCCCTTCGAAGACGCCTTCGGAGAGGGGCAGCGCCGTGGGGCTGGAGGGGTCGTTGCTGGCGTCCTGGCCGGTGAGCGCGTCGTTGCCGGGGATCGTCGGGATGGGGCTCGCCACCTGGGGAAGGAGAGCGAAGTTGCCCGCGCCCGTGACACGCGTGGCCTCCACCCAGTAGACGCCCGTGTAGGGGGCGGGCGGGGGCGCCACGAAGTCGCTGATGCCCTTGGGCGCGTCGCCGGGCCAGAAGAGGGGCTTCCCAAGCTGCGACTGGGCGAGGACGTGGCACGCGTCGTCGTAGAGCGTGAGGTCGAAGTCCTGCCCGTCGGGGTCCGGCATGACAAGCTCGACGCCCACGTCGTCCCCGATGCTGGCGTTGAGGCGCCAGACCTGATTGATATCATGCGCGTGGAAGCTGCTGGCGGCGCCGCTGGCCTCGAGGAAGGGCGCGCTGGCGTCGCCGCACGAGGCGCCCGCGGCGGCCGGGGGCGCCAGGGGCGCGGGCACGACGCTGACCTGGAGCGTGTAGTTGCCCACGTCGCCCGCGACGACGAGGTCCCAGAGGCCCGTCTCGTTGACGTTGAGGTCGACGCGCTGCGGGGCCGAGAGGGGGAGCGCGGACTCGGTGGCCACGCGGCGGTCGGAGGGCTCCAGCAGGCGGAGCGTCTGCTGCGGGATGGCGAGGCTGTCCACCGAGGCGCCCGGCGGCGCGGGGGGCGTGCCCAGCGTGGCGAGGCCCACGGTGGCGGCCTCGGCGGGCTTGAGCGTGGCGAGGAGCTTCTCGCCTTCGGCGACGCGGACGAGGTAGTGGTCCGCCGGGTCGTAGGGGCCCAGGCGTCCGCCCACGAGGGTCGCGCCCAGGTCGGTGCCGCCCTGGCCCACGGGGAGCACGAGGCCGGAGGCCGGCGCGTCGCCCGCGTCGTGGCCGCTGCCGGCGTCATCCTGCGGGTCGATCTCGTGCGCGCGGCCCGCGAAGGAGCCCAGCGCGTCGTCGATGCCCACGAGGGCGGAGCCCAGCACGACCTCGCCGCGCAGGCCGTTGACATCCGCGTAGAGATGCAACGCGTTGACCTGCACCTCGCGGTGGCCCGGCGCGTCGGTGACGATCTGCTCGTTCAGGACGAGGTGGCCCACGCCGGGGAGGTCGACGCGCGTGTTGGGCTGCTGCGCGGCGACGGGGAGGCCGTTGACGGCGAGGTCGACGATGCGGGAGCCCGAGGCGTCGTAGGGGAGCGACAGGTCCGCGGCGTCGAGGGAGAGCGCGACCTCGCCGCGCAGGAGCTTGGCGGTGACCGTGCCGCCCAGGAGGCTCACGTTGGCGACCTCGCTCGCGGCGTGCGCGGCGCCGGGCGCGTCGTCCGCCTCGTCGTGGGAGGCCTGGACGCGGAGGCCCAGGGGGTCGAACGAGCGGTCCACGACCCAGCTTTCGCCGGGGGCCTCGACGGGGTGCGAGACGAGGGTGGGCTCGGCGGGCTGCGAGACGGTCGCGAAGACGCCCTGCGCGCTGGACTCGTCGCGCAGGAGCGACACCTTGGCGGTGGCGACGGCGAGGTCCGTGCAGCCTCCGTTCGTCTCGTGGAACAGCGCGCGGATCGTGTGCAGGCCGGGCGAGGCCGCGCTGGCCTGCCAGGGCGCGCTCCACGGCGCGCCCACGACACCGGTGGCGATATCATTTCCATCGACGCTCCAGTCCACGCTGACGATGCGCGAGGGGTCGGAGGCGGCGGCCTCCAGCGTGAGGTCGCCCAGGACGACGGCGGGGCCGGGCGCGCCGGGGTGCGCCGCGTCCTGGAAGTAGGTCGTGCCGGCGGCGGGGCGCGAGACGTCCACGGCGATGGGCGCGCCGCAGGTGACGAGGAACGCCTGCGACGCCTGCGTGGGGCACCCCGCGTCGTCCTCAAGGGCGACGGTGAGGGAGTGCGCGCCGGGGGAGACGCTGGACGCGTCCCAGCTGACGGCGAAGGGCTCCACGTCCGAGCTTCCCACGAGCGCGCCGTCGACGCGGAAGTCCGCGCGCGTCGCGCGGCCCGCGGGCGAGCCCTCGGCGCGCAGCGTGACGACGCCCGCGACGCGCGGGAGCGGGCCCTGGGGCGACTGCGCCTGCTTGCCGCCGCCGTAGTAGTCGAAGCCGGGCTGCGGGTCGTCGATCTGCGCCGCGACGTCGGCCGTGCACGGCGGCAGGCCGCCCACGCCGCAGGTGCCAGGCGCGATCTCGAACGCGGTGGCCCGGTTGTTGTACGCGTCCTTGGACCAGATGACCGACTGCGGCGCGAACGTGACGGGATCGCACGTCATCCCCTCGTCGCGGCCGCCGGGCGACGCGAAGACGCCGAGGCCCTGGTGCGAGGCCTTGTCGACGGCGACGATCTGGCCGCACCCGTCGGAGCCCATGTAGAGCACGTCGCCGCCGATGGCGAGGCCCGAGTTGTAGCAGGCGGGGAAGCCGGCGACGCTGGCCACGGGGACCTGGTCGAGCAGCGAGCCCGCGGGGCTGAACGCGCACGCGGAGTACGACACGTCGGGGCTGTAGTAGATGGTGTCCGCCTGCGCGTCGAAGGCGATGCCGTCCACGAGGCCGTAGGAGGAGCCGCACGCGCTGGCGGTGAACGCGAAGGTGGCCAGGCCCGTCGCGGGGTCGATGCGGTAGATGGCGGAGCTTCCGTCCGCGCCGCCCCAGATGACGCCGCGCGTCGCGTCGTAGGCGATGGCGCCCACGGAGACGGGGGAGAGCGTCGTCGCGTCGCGGATGGCCTGCGTGAGCGTCAGCGTCGTGGAGCACGAGGAGCCCGCGCACGAGACGGTGTAGCCGTAGAGCGTGGGGTCCTGGTAGTTGGTGTAGTAGAACGTGTGCCCGTCGAACGTGAGGCCCACGCCGATGCTGGCGGGGACGGGCACGGTGGCCGTCGCCACGTAGTCGCCCGGCGTGGCGGCGCCCGGCGGCGCCAGCAGCGCGGGGCCCAGGACGATGGAGCCGAGGAGGAGCGCGGAAGCAAGCGAGGCGCGGACGTGGACCATGGACGGGGGCCTCCCGCGGCGGGCACGCCCGAGCCCGTGGATAACCGATTCGGTGAGACCGGCTCCGTCTCCCTACCCGTACATGTTGGGGACTTCGTCCGCGTGGGCGGCCTGTGCGGGCGCGGCCTGCTCCGCATCGGCTGGCGCACCAGCCGGCAATGCGCCCTGCGCGCCCCGCTCCGCCGCGCTTCGCGCGGCTCCGGGGGCGACAAGCCTGCGGCGTTAGCCGTACATGTTGGGGACTTCGTCCGCGTGGGCGGCCTGTGCGGGCGCGGCCTGCTTCTGCATCATGCGGAGGGTCTTTTCGATGTTCTCCGCCTCGGTGTAGAGCGGCTTCACGTCGATCTTGAGGTGGGGAAGCAGCTTGTCGATGGCCTCGATGACCTTCGCCGCCGCGCGCGCGTCGGGGTAGTTGGGGTTGGCCTCGGCGAGGATGCTGATGGCGTCGAGGTTCTCCTTCTTGCCCAGGTTCAGCAGGACGCCCGAGACGCCGGTGATGATGCCGTTGCCGAACTGCTCGATCTTGTGGTGCGTGAGCATCTCCCGCGTGCCGGCGGTGGAGCCCAGGGCGTAGACCTGGACCTCCTGCTCGCCCTCGCCCTCCTGGTCCAGCACGAGGCCTTCGGGGCTGATGATGGTCTTGGCGCCCTTGCGCTTGGCGAAGGCGAGGATGGCCTCCGCGATGGGGCGGATGAGCTTGGGCGCGGGCTGGAACTCGCTGATGAAGACACAGACGCCCTTCCCCGCGTAGATGCGCACGGGGTAGAGGGGCACGCCGTTGCGCACGATGCTCACCGTCGGGAAGAACTTGGAGTCCATGATCCCGACCTGCTGCAATTCCAGCACGTCGATGAGGTAGTTGGCCGTGATGGTGGAGACGAGCCCGACGCTGGGGAAGCCGTCGATGATGGTGGCGCCCTTGAGGTCCACGTTCTCGAACTCGTGCACCTGAAGCTCGGAGTCGTCCGCCATGGGTGTCGCGGGGGCCTAAGACCCCTCCCATTTACATAGGTTGGGACTCGGCCCCCGAGGCGCGAGGGCTTTCGGCCGGACCGGAACGTGCTTAAACCGGCGCCGCAGAGGGTTCCCCGTGGGCGAATCCGGCTCCGAGCGCGTCGTCGTCGCGGCCAGCGGCTTCACCAGCCTGTGGGCCCTGACCTGGCTGGGCGCCGGCGCCGTGGGTGCCAGCACCGCCGTCACGGGCGGCTTCGCCGTGGGCGGCGTCATGGCCGGCTCGGGCCTCACGATGCTCTGGTGGAAGACCAAGCGCATGCAGGCGCTCCACGCGCGGGCCGACGCCGCCGCGCGCCAGCACGAGGCCGACCACGAGGCGCCCCAAGAGGCCGGCGCGGCCGAAACCCCCATGCAGTAGCCCCGCCTCGGGCTGCGCATGCGCCTCGACCACTGCTGCCTCAACGTCCGCGACATGGACGCCGCCATCCGCTTCTACGAGCGCAGCTTCGGCATGAAGCTCCTCTCGCGCCGCGAGATCAAGGAGACCAACGCCGAGATCGCCTTCGTCGGCTACGGCGAGGACCAGATGAAGCTGGAGCTGACCCACTGGCGCGCCTGGAAGCCCGAGGACTACGTCGAAGGCTCCACCTTCGACCACATCGCGCTCATCGTGGAGGACGTGCGCGGCCTCGTCGCGCGCCTCAAGGCCGAAGGCGTGCGCGTCGCCAAGGAGCCCTACTCCCTCTCGGGCTCCGGGAGCACCATCGCCTTCGTGCACGACCTGGACGGCAACTGGGTGGAATTGATCGAGCGCGCCCGCTCCTGATCCCCTCGCTGGATTTCCAGGCGCGCCCGCTGGAAAGGGCCATGAGCCCCGCGCGGCTTCGCCCCCGCGTGCACGGCCCCCTGGATGCCCTCCGCGAGAGCCGCGACGCCGTGCTGGCCGCGCTGAAGGAGCGCGACCTCGCCCCCCGCGTCGCGCTGCGCTCCAGCGAGCGTATGGCGGAGGTCCCGGACGCGAGCGTGCACCTCGTGGTGACGTCGCCGCCCTATCCGCTCATCGAAATGTGGGACGCGCAGCTCGCCGAGCAGACCGGCGTCCCCACCGCCAGCGAGGAGGGCTTCGCCGCGAGCCACGCGCTTCTTTCCCGCGTGTGGGCCGAGTGCGCCCGCGCGCTGGCCCCGGGCGGCATCCTCGCGGTGAACGTGGGCGACGCGACGCGCAAGGTGGGCGGCGACTTCCGCTGCATGATGAACCACGCGCAGGTGGCGCGCGACTGCGAGGCGCTGGGCCTCCAGAGCCTCGTGCCCATCCTGTGGAAGAAGCCCACCAACAAGCCCAACGCGTTCCTGGGCAGCGGCTTCCTGCCCACCAACGCCTACGTCACGCTGGACTGCGAGTTCATCCTCCTCTTCCGCAAGGGCGGCGCGCGCGCCTTCGCGCCCAAGGACCCCTTGCGCTACGCGAGCCAGTTCAGCAAGGCGGAGCGCGACGCGTGGTTCTCCCAGGTGTGGGACGTGCGCGGCGCCTCGCAGGACGACGCGCGCACGGCGCCCTTCCCGCCGGAGATCCCCTACCGGCTCGTGCGCATGCTCTCCTGTCTGGGCGACACCGTGCTGGACCCCTTCGCAGGCACGGGCACGACGCTCTGGGTGGCCCGCGCGCTGGGCCGCCGCGCCGTGGGCTACGAGATCAACCCCGACCTGGGGCTGGAGAAGCGCGTGCCCCGCGACGCGCCCGACCCGGCGCAGGTCCTCGCCGCCCTGGAGGCGCACTATGCGCGCACCGGGGGCGCCGTGGAGAGGCCCAACGAGGCGGCGGAGCGCTTCCTCGCCGCGGTGGCGTGACGAAGCGGCCAGAAGCGCCATCCCGGCGTGGGCGGCTCGCGCGCAGCATGCCTGACGACACGCTGGAGGACGACATCGCCGCGGCCGCCGTCGTGAACGCCGCCCGCTTCCTCAAGGGGGCCCGCTTCCCGGCGCGCCGCGAGGACCTGGAACGCCTCGCCCGGCAGGAGGGCGCCGACGAGGACGCGCTGGAGGAGATCCGCCGCCTGCCCGACAAGGAGTTCCGCGACCCGGGGCAGCTCTTCGCGGCGCTGGGGGACGAGACGAAGGGGCTCTGATCAGGCGCGCCGCAGCGCGTCGCCCGCCCGGCGCCACCCGGGCGCACCCGGCACCAGGCGGCACCCGCCGATCCAGCGCTCGCGTGGAGGGCGCTCGGCGTCGGGCCGCGCGACGAGGCGCTTCCCCTCGCGCTCCACCAGGGGCCCCATCCTCCGGAGCGCGACCTCGACCTGCGCGTCGCCGAATCCGCACGCGCGGCCCAGCGGCGTCTCCTGCCAGGTGGCGAAAAGCTCGGGGAGCTCCACGGGCCCCCGGGCGAGGATGCGAAGAAGCTCCTCCTCGATGGCGTCGAGGCCCGACGCGTCGGGGAAGCGGGCGAGGTGCGCGCGCAGGCCCAGCGCGAGGCGCGGCCACGCGGAGAGGTCGGCGCGCAGGAGGCGCGGGACGCCCGAGGGGTCCGGGTGGCCCAGGGCGTTCCAGAAGGCGCGCGCCAGCGTGCGGCGCTCGCGGGAGAGAAGCTCCCGCTCGGCGAGAAGCTCGGAGAGGCCGCCCACGGGCGCGGCGCCGGGCTCCGCGACGAGGCTCACCTTGGCGTCGGGCGCCTCCAGCGCGAGCCAGTCCAGAAGATAGCACGCGTTCGCCTGGCAGAACAGCTCCTCGTCGAACCAGAGGACGATCTCCTCCCTCTGGGCCGCCTCGCCCAGCCGCTTCAGGCGCTCCGCGGCGTCCCGCACGTAGCGGTCCGCGTCCAGCGGGTAGTCCTCGGCGAGAAGGCGGGCCCGCAGGCGCCAGTCCTCCTCGCCGCGCAGGCCGTGGGGCAGCGGGCCCTCGCTGAGCATGTCCGCCCAGGAAAGGACATCGCCCTCGATCCCGGCCTCGCGGAGGCGCGCGGCGAAGGCGTCGCCATTGGCGACGTGCATCACTGCTGCTGGGCCTCCACCACGGCGATCGCCGCCATGTTCACTACGTCGCGCACGTCGTCGCCGCGCTGGAGGATGTGCACCGGCTTCGCCACGCCTTCGAGGATGGGGCCCGTCATCTCGGCGTCGCTCAGGCGCTGGAGCAGCTTGTAGGCGATGTTCGCGCTCTGGAGGTCGGGGAAGATGAGCACGTTGGCGGGCTCCTTCAGCTTGCTGAACGGGTACTCCGCCAGGAGGTCGGGCACCAACGCGGTGTCGGCCTGCATCTCGCCGTCCACCATGAGGTCGGGCGCGCGCTGCCGGAGGATCTCCACGGCGCGGGCGACCTTCTCGGCGAAGGGGTGGCGCGTGCTGCCGAAGTTGCTGAACGAGAGCATGGCGACGCGGGGCTCCACGTCGAACTGGCGCGCGACCTTGGCCGTCTGCATCGCGATCTCCGCGAGGTCCTCCGCGCTGGGGTCGATGTTCACCGTGGCGTCCGCGAGGAAGAGGACGCGGCTCTTGAGCGTCATCATGTACATGCCCACGGCGCGGCGAGCGCCCTTCTTGAGGCCCAGGATCTGCAGGGCGGGGCGCAGCGCGTCGGGGTAGTGGCTCGCGAGGCCCGAGACGAGCGCGTCGGCCTCGCCCATGCGGACCATCATGCTGCCGTAGGCGTTGCGGTCGCGCTTGAGCGTGGCGAGGGCCTCGCTGCGCGTGATGCCCTTGCGCTGGCGCAGGCGCAGGAGCTCCTCCACGTAGCCCTCCAGCTTCGCGCTCGCGCGCGGGTCCACCACGTCGGCGGGGAAGTCCAGGTGGTGCTCGTCCATGATGCGGTGGACCTCCAGCGGGTCGCCCAGGAGGATGGGCGTCGCGACACCCTCGTCGTGGAGGATCTGGCACGCGCGGAGGATCTTCTCGTCGGAGCCCTCGGGGAAGACGACGCGCTTGGGGTCGCGCTTCGCCTTGTTGATGACGATGCGCATCATCTCGCGCGCCTTGCCCAGGCGCGCCTCCAGCTCCTCCTCGTACTTCGCCAGGTCGATCCTCTTGCGCGCGACGCCGCTCTCCATCGCGGCGCGGGCCACCGCGGGCGCGACGTGGAGCAGCACGCGCGGGTCGAAGGGCTTGGGGATGATGTACTCGGGGCCGAAGACGATGGGATCGCCGCCGTAGGCGCGGATGACCTCGTCGGGCACGTCGGTCTTCGCCAGGTCCGCCAGCGCCCTGGCCGCCGCGACCTTCATGGCCTCGTTGATGGCCTTCGCGCGCACGTCCAGCGCGCCGCGGAAGATGTACGGATAGCCCAGGACGTTGTTGACCTGGTTGGGGTAGTCGCTGCGGCCCGTGCCCACGATGGCGTCGGGGCGCGCCAGCTTCGCCTCGTCGTAGGGGATCTCCGGGTCCGGGTTCGCCAGCGCGAAGACCACGGGCCTGGGCGCCATGGCCTTGAGCATCTCCGGCGTCACGAGCCCCTTGACCGACAGGCCCACGAACACGTCGGCGCCCCGGAGCGCGTCCGCGATGGTGCGGCGCCCGTCGTCCGGCACGGCGAACTCCTCCTTGTAGGGGTTCATGCCTTCCTGGCGCCCCTGGTAGACGATGCCCTTGGAGTCGACGAGGACGATGTGCTCGCGCTTCGCGCCAAGCTCCACGTAGAAGCGCGCGCACGCGATGGACGCCGCGCCCGCGCCGCTGATGACGATGCGCACCTGGTCGAGGCGCTTCCCCGTGAGCCCCATGGCGTTGAGGAGGCCCGCGCCGCTGATGATGGCGGTGCCGTGCTGGTCGTCGTGGAAGATGGGGATGTCGCAGATGGCCTTGAGCTTCTCCTCGATGTAGAAGCACTCGGGCGCCTTGATGTCCTCCAGGTTCACCGCGCCGAAGGTGGGCGTGAGGTTCTTGACGACGTTGATGACCTCGTCGGGGTCCTGCGTCGCGACCTCGATGTCGAAGACGTCGATGTCGGCGAACTTCTTCATGAGCACGCCCTTGCCCTCCATGACGGGCTTGCCGGCCGCCGCGCCGATGTTGCCCAGCCCCAGCACGGCCGTGCCGTTGCTGATGACCGCCACGAGGTTCCCCTTGGCCGTGTAGCGGTACGCCAGATCCGGGTCCTTGGCGATCTCCAGGCACGGGATGGCGACGCCCGGCGAGTACGCGATGGAGAGGTCGCGCTGCGTCTCCGTGGGCTTCGTGGGCAGGACGGTGATCTTGCCCCGGGGCTCGCGGCTGTGGTACTCAAGGACCTCCTCCCGCGTGAAGCGGCTCGTGCCGTGCTCGGTCATGGGGACGGGTCCGGCAGGCGCGACCCTTGAAAAAAGGGTGCCTACTCCTCGCCCTCGAACCGCACGAGCTCCCGCCACTCGGAGGAGCGCCCGGTCCCTTCGCCCCAGCCCAGCCAGTACTGGATCTCGCTGTCGTTGCGCTCGGCCTCCACGAAGGGGTTCCACAGGAGCGTCGTGTGGCCGTCGGGCAGGAGCAGCAGGATGCCCATGAGGCGCTGGAAGGCCTCCTCGCGCAGGTAGAGCCCCTGGTGCTCGTCGAGGACGACGAGGCCGCGGCCCGGCAGGAGGTTGTGCTCCTTGAGGGCGCGGGCCCAGCCGCGCTCGCGCGCCGCGTCCACGCGGGGGTCCGCGGGCTCGGGGACCGGCGTGCGGTGCTCGAAGAGCGTGACGCGCCCGTAGAGGTCGTGCACGGCGTCGAACTCGCGCAGCGCCGTCGCGTGGGCGTCCACCGCGAGGAGCGAGTGGCCGCGCGAGGCGCGGGGCAGGTGCGCGCGCAGCGCGTCCGCGAAGGCGGCCGCGTCGGGCAGGCGCACGTAGGCGACGCGCATGGCGAGCTTCGCGTCGGCCGCCTCGAAGGCGGGGTCGTCCCAGGAGAACCCGGGGAACGAGACGCGCTTGCGATGCTCCGCGACGTGGAGCGCCAGGTCCAGGAGCCCCTGGTGGCTCGCCTCGTCGGGCGCGTCCTGAGGAGCGTCCTCCACGCCGGCCTCGCGCAGCGCGGCGAGGAGCTCGTCGACGGGGGGCAGCGTCCGGGTCCGGGGCACGGCGCGCGGAAGGCGGGGGAGGCTCCTATTTGTTGCGGGAGGGCGTGGGCGCCGTGTGCGCTACGCGCTGAAGGTCGCCTACGACGGCGCGCGCTTCGCGGGGAGCCAGGTGCAGCCCGGCGTCCGCACCGTGCATTCCGAGGTCGCGCGCGCCCTGGCCTCGCTGGACCCGGCGGCGCCCGCCACCATGCGGTGGGCGGGGCGCACCGACGCGGGCGTCTCGGCGCGGGGCAACGTCGTCGCGCTGGAGACGTCGCACCCGGAGGACTCGCTTCTCCCCGCGCTCACCTTCGCCATGGAGGACGCCTGGGCGTGGGCCCTCGCGCCGGTGGACGACTCCTTCGAGCCGCGTCACGCGCGCCGCCGGCGCTACCGCTACTTCCTCCGCACGCGGGCCGGCGCCGACGCGGTCGCCTCCGCGCTCCAGCCCTTCGTGGGCACGCACGACTTCACCGCGTTCTGCCGCCTGGAGCCCGGCGTCAACCCGGAGCGCACCGTCTTCTCCGTCGCGGCCCGAGCGCAGGGGGGCCTCGTGGTGGTGGACGTCGTGGGCGAGTCGTTCCTCTGGAACCAGGTGCGCCGCATGGTGGAGGCCGCGCGCCGCGAGGCGGAGGGCGAGATCAAGGCCGGCGCCATCGCCGACGCGCTGCGCGCCGCGAAGCCCGCCGACCTGGGCACCGCGCCCCCCGAGGGGCTCCTGCTGGTGGACGTCGAATACGAGGGCCTCTCGTGGACGCCCGCGCCCCTCCGCGTCCTCTCGCGCCTGCGCGCCCGCGTGGAGGCGCAGCAGCAGGCCCTTGCGCTCACCCGCGCGATGCTGGAGGGCGACGCGTGAGGATCGGCCTCGTGAGCGACACCCACGACAACGAGCCCCTGGTGCGCGTCGCGGCCGCGTTCTTCCGCGAGCGGCAGGTGGACCTCGTGCTGCACCTGGGCGACGTGTGCGAGCCCGAGACGCTGGCGCTCCTGGAAGGGCTCCCCGTGCAGGCGGTGCGCGGCAACAACGACCTTGGGCACGCGCTCCCCGACTCGTGGCAGTCCACGCTGGCGGGCGTCGAGGTGTTCGCCGCCCACGGCCACGTCCCCGCCCCGCTGCGCGCCGCCATCGGCCGCGTCGGCGTGGCGCTCCACGGGCACACGCACAAGCGCCGCTGCGAGACCATCGATGGGACGCTCGTGGTGAACCCCGGCGCGCTGCACCGCGCGCAGGTGAAGAGCGTCGCCCTGCTGGAGCTTCCCGCGCGGCGCGTCGACTTCTTCGCCGTGGACGAGGCGGGCGCGCGACCCATGGGGGCAAGCCCTTAGGCCCCCGACGCGATGCGCCGCCCGATGACGCCCCTGGAGAACCCCAGCGAGAACCCCTGCTTCGGCTGCGGCCCGCAGCACGCGCGCGGCCTGCGCCTGCGCTTCGCCCGCGAGGGCGACTCCGTCGTGGCGGAGCACGCGCCGCGCGAGGACGAGGTGGGCTGGCCGGGCCTCTTCCACACGGGCCTCCACTTCACGCTCCTCTACGAGGTGTCCTACTGGGCCGCGCTGGAGCTTGGCGGGAAGGTCATGACCTCCTACGGGCCCGTCGCGTTCGAGCAGGAGCGCCTCCCCCGGGTGGGCCACGCGACGCGCGCCACCGCGCGCATCGTCGCCACCGACCCGTTCACCATCGAAGCGCGCACCGCGAGCCCCGAAGGCAAGCCCCAGGGCACGCTGCGCACCACGTGGCGCCCCGCGAGCCGCTCGCGCACCGAGAAGGCCGGGATCAAGCTCCCGGAGTACCTCCTCGCCGAGATGGACCCGTAGCCGATGCTTCCCTCCTTGGAAGCGGAACGTTTTCCCGCCGCAGGCCCTACCGTCGCGCGATGGACCCCGCCCAGGTCGCCGAGAAGCTCATCCCGCAGCTGGAAGCGCGCCACTTCAGCGCCGAGTACGCCCCCGACCGCGCCGCCGCCAAGGAGGCCGTCCTGAAGCGCATCCCCCGCGGCGCCGCCGTCATGGCGGGCTCCAGCACCACGCTGGACCAGATCGGCGTGACCGACGCGCTGAAATCCGGCGAGTGGGACTACCTGCGCGCCAAGGTGTGGGCCGAGCAGGACCCCGCGAAGCGCCAGGAGCTTCGCATGCGCGCCATGCTGGCCCCCTTCTTCCTGGGCAGCGTGGGCGCCATCACCGAGGAGGGCGTGCTGGTGGCCTCCGACTTCGGCGGCAGCCGCGTCGCCGGCTACGTCGCGGGCCCCGAGCGCGTCATCCTCGTCGCGAGCGTGAACAAGGTGGTCCCCGACCTGCACGACGCCATGCGGCGCATCCGCGACGTGGCCGCGCCCCAGGAGCAGGAGCGCGTCAACCGCGGCCCCATGCAGTACGCCTCGCGCCCCAACAAGTGGGTCCTCCTGGAAGGCGAGCCGCGCCCCGGCCGCACGCACGTCATCCTCGTGGGCGAGCCCCTGGGATTCTGATCCCATGGAGATCGGCCTCTACACCTTCGGCGACACCTTCCCCGACCCCGTCACCGGGAAGACCACCACCGCGCGGGAGAAGCTGCGCGACACCGTGCGCTTCGCCAAGCTCGCCGACGAGGTGGGCCTCGACGTGTTCGCCGTGGGCGAGCACCACCGCCTTGACATGGCCATCTCATCGCCCCCCGTCGTGCTGGCCGCCTGCGCCGAGGCCACCACCCGCATCAAGCTCTCTCCCGCCACCACCCTGCTCAACACGCTGGACCCCGTGCGCGTCTTCGAGGACTTCGCCACGCTGGACCTGCTATCAAACGGCCGCGCGGAGCTGCTCGTGGGCCGCGGCTCGTTCGTGGAGAGCTTCGCCCTCTTCGGCTACGACCTCCACGACTACGACTCCCTCTTCGCCGAGAAATTGGACCTCCTCCTGGAGATCAACCGCAGCGAGCGCGTCACGTGGGAGGGCCGCCACCGGCCCGCGCTCCACGACGCGGAGGTCTCGCCGCGCCCCGAGCGGCCGCTCCCCATCTGGATCGGCGTGGGCGGCACGCCCGAGAGCGCGATCCGGGCGGGCCGCCTGGGCCTTCCCATGAACATCGCCATCCTGGGCGGGCCCGCGCGCTTCGCCGGCCTCGCCAGCCTCTACCGCCGCGCCGCCGCGCAGGCGGGGCACCGGACGACGCGGCTCGCCGTCTCCAGCCACGGCCTCCTGGCCGACGACGCGCGGCAGGCCAAGGAGGACTACGCCGCGCGCTGGCTGGACCTCATGCGCAAGGGGCTGAAGAACCGCTTCCCGCCGCGCGACGTGCCCCGCGAGGCGTTCGAGGCCGAGATGGGCCCCCGCGGCGCCGTGTTCGCGGGCGACGCCAAGGAGGCCATCGAGAAGATCCGCTGGGAGCGCGAGGTGCTGGGCATCGACCGCCTCATGCTCCAGATGGACTGGGGCGGCATGCCCTATGCCAAGGTCGCGCGGGCCGTGGAGATCCTGGGCACCGAGGTCGCGCCCGCGGTGCGCCAGGAGTTCCCGGGCTGAGCCTCAGAGCGCGACGTCGAAGCAGCCGGGGCAGGCCACGGAGACGACGAAGCAGACGAGGTGGCCCGCGAGGTTGTCCGCGCAGACGAAGTCCGGGGCCTGGGCGCCCGCCTCCGCGACGGCGGCGGGGGCGGCGACGACGGCGGCGAGGCAGAGGGCGAGGGCGAGGATGGCGATCTTCATGGGGTCACCGGGAAGGGCACCCTCGTTCGGGGGCAAGACGTTGCCGACCGGCGCGCTGGGCCGCGGAGGGCGCGTTGGACGACCTCGTGGAGGGCGGGAGGATGAACAGAAGTGTGGAACGGGTACGGCCGGGTGGCGCCAGGCGTGCACGCCTGGCGCCAGCCGGCAACACCTGGCGCCATGTGGCGGCACGTGCCTCGTCGGGGGCCGTCCCCTCGTTCCCGCCCCCTTGCCCTAAGAGGAGCGCTCCGCCCCGAACGCGACAAGCTTCTCGCGCTCGGCGCGCTCGCGCGCGTCCTCCGCGAGGAGCTTGGCGATCTCGCTGCGGTTGAAGGTGTTGCTCTCCTCCGCCAGCACCAGGTTCTGGTCAGCCTCCTTGCGCAGGAGGATCTTCACCATGCGCTCGTCGATGGTGTCGGGCGTCACGAAGAACTCCACTTGCACGGGGCGGTCCTGGCCGATGCGGTGGACGCGGTCCATGGCCTGCGCGTGGACGGCGGGCGTCCAGCCCAGGTGGAGGAAGAGCACGAAGCGGCCCCCGGTGAAGTTGAGGCCGATGCCGCCCGCTTCCATCTGCGCGAGGAGCACGCGCGGGCCGCCTTCGGCGCCGAACGTCTTGGCCAGCTCCTGGCGGCGCTTGGGCGGCGTGGAGCCGTCCAGCGTGGCGGCCACCCGGGGAAAGGCCTCCTGGAGCTTGCGCAGGGGGTCGAGGTAGTGGCTGTAGACGACGACGCTCTCGTCGGCCTCCAGAAGCTCCTGCACGCGCTCCTTCACGGCCGCGACGCGCGTCATGGCAAGGTGGTGGCGCAGGGAGTGGATGGCGGCGAAGATGGCGACGTCGCTCTGCGCCTTCTGCATCGTCTCCACGGCCTTGGCCTCCAGGCCGCGGTAGACGCGCTCGTCGCCCGGCTCCATCTCGTGCTTGGTGACGACGATGGTGCGCGGGGGAAGCTCGGCCAGCACCTCGTCCTTGCGGCGGCGCAGCAGCACGTCGCGTGTGGCCTTCTGGAGGAAGTCGGCGGCGAGGTTGCGCACGGCGCCGTAGCGGTTGAAGAGGGAGGCGTCGACCTTCCAGGTGCGGCTGAACTCGGCGCGGCTCTGGAAGCGGCCGTGGTCCACCTGCTCCAGAAGCTCGTAGTAGTCGTCGATGCCGTTGACCAGGGGCGTGCCGGTGAGGAGGAGCCTGCGGCGCTGCGGGAGCGCCTTCACGAGGCGGGCGCGCTGCGTCTCGGGGTTGCGGATGTAGTGCGCCTCGTCGAGGATCAGCACGTCGCGGCCCGCCACCTGCGGGTGCGCGGGGTCGAGGTTGCGCAGCGCGTCGTAGGTGGTGAGGAGGAAGCGGCCGCGCTCGTTGCCGATCCAGCGCTGCTGGTGGTACACCAGGGGCACCTCGTCGGTGAAGCGCTCCACCTCGTCGGCCCAGTTGTAGAGGACGTTGGCGGGGCCGACCACCAGCGCGCGGGCGTCGCGCGCGAGCGTCGCGGCGATGGTCATGACGGTCTTGCCCAGGCCCATCTCGTCGGCGAGGATGGCGGAGAGGTCGCGCCCCGCGAGGAAGCGCACGCCCTCCGCCTGGTAGGGGCGCAGCCGGCCGCGGAAGCCGGGGATGATATCAGGAAGCTTGGCCTCGACGACGGCGCGCTTCTCGAAGGCGTCGGCGCGCTTCTTGAGCGCCACCAGCTCGTTCTTCGCCTTCCAGAGGTCGTCCGCGCTGACGCCGCGGAGGGCCTGGCTGATCTCCCGCGCCTCGTCCGCCGCGGCCGCCTTCTCGGCCTCCCGCTCGCGCGCCTTGAGGCGGTCGATGGCCTCGTCCAGGGCGCGCAGGTCGCGCTTCGACTCGGCCGCGAACTCGGGCCGCGAGCGCGCCCACACCGCGAGGTCGGTGCGCCCCGCGCGCAGGGCCGCGAGCGCCTCGGCGGGCTCGCCCGCGTCCAGGAGGCGCATGAGGGCGGGCACGTCCACAGGGCGCTCGCGCGCGTAGGCCTCGCCGCTGCGGCCCGCGACGAGGGGCGCCTCGCCCGGCTCCGGCTCCAGCGTCGCGCGCAGAAGCCCTGCCGCCTTCTGGAGCTTCGCGAAGGCGCCTTCCTTCACGTAGCGCGACCACGAGAGGGCGCGCGGGTCGCGGTCGACCTCCACGGGCGCGCCCATCATCTGGAGGCTTTTCCAGACGCGCGACTCGTCGGGCACGTCGTCCGCGATCCGGACGTAGAGCCGGTCCCCGACCCTGCGGTACCGGAGCTTCACGGCCGCTCCACCCTCGGCGCGGGCATCAACGTTGCGAGCGGACTGGCAAGGAGGCGCCGGGCCGTCCGCAAGGCCAAGCCGAGTCCGCGCCATGGGGGTCTCATGCTCCGGAGCGAGATCCGCTGGCGGCGTTGGGACGCCGCCATGGCCGCAGGCGAGCGGCCCGCCGACTTCCTGCCCCACCTCTCCGACGACGACCTCATCCAGCTCCTCGCGACCTCCGACGGAAGCCATCGCCGCTTCGACTGCAGCCTCATCGCGACGGAGCTTCACAACCGCCTCTCGCGGCTGCGCGCGGCGCTGGGCGAGGTGGCGCAGGCGGCCGACCACCACATCGACGCGGCCATCAGCGAGGGGGAGGAGGCCACCGAGGCCATCCACCGCACGGTGGACTCGGTGACGTCCCACGTCCGCGCGAGGCAAGACGCCATCGCCGACGAGCCCGAGACGGCCCAGGCCGCAGGCGCCGCCACGAGGCGCGTCCGCGAGGCCCTGGGCGAGGTGGACGAGACGAAGGAGCGGCTGCTCACCCTCGCGGACGCGGCCCGGGAGGGCGCCGAGCCCGAGGCTTGAGGCGACAAGCGTTATGCGAGCCCCGCGCCCATCGCCGCGCGTGGCCGACCTGGGCTTCGAGCTCCTCGCACAGCCCGCCGTCTCCACCCTGCCCCCGTTCCGATTCGCGCACCACCGCGTGCGGGGCCCCTACGTGCCCTGGGCGCGCGTCGCAGCGCTGGACGCCGTGGCCGAGGCGCTGGAGCGCGCGGGCATCGAGCGCATGGGCCCCGCCTTCGGCGTCTACCACGACATGCCCTTCAGCGAGCGCGAGGCCGACCGCTGGATCGCAGACCTGGGCTACCCTGTCGCGGACGGGGCCGCGGTCCCATCCTTGCCGGCGCTGCGCGTGCGCGACCTCCCTGCCACGCCCGTCGCGGGCCTGCGCTACCGCGGCGACCTCACGAGCTTCCCCGAGGCGCTCCAGCTCCTCCTGGAATGGGGCATGGAGCGCAGCGTCCCCCTGGAAGGCCCCCTGCTGGAGCGCTTCTACGTGAGTAACGCGTTGACCGGCGAAGAGGAGCGGGACGTGTACGTCGCCCTGAGGCCCCTGGACGAGACGCCCTGAAGCTCCGCCGGGCTCCGGGTGCGCGCCCGCCAATCTTTTCGTGCCCCCGCGGCATGCGGACCCGCCGGCAGCAAGCCGGAGGCTGTTGACATGAACCCCCGCATCGTCCTCATGGCCGCCCTCGTCATCCTGGGCGGCGTGGCCCTCGTGGACCTGGCCGCGCCCACCGCGTCCGCCTCGGAGTGCGCCTTCGTCGTGTACGACCCCCTCACGCACCAGTGGACCGACCCGTGCGGCATCCCCTGCCGCGCGCTCAAGCAGCCCTGCCTGGAGTGAGGCGCTGACCATGAAGCTCCTCGTCGCCTGCCTGCTCCTGGCCCTGCCCTTGGCGAGCCTCCTCGCAGCGCCCACCGCCTCCGCGCGCTGCGCAAGCCAGCCCATCGTCGTCGAGGGCCAGACCGTCGCCCTCGTCGGCTACAACGACGTGCGCCCCGGAGGCCCCGCCTGCGTCCTGAGCGTCATCGTCTACGACTGCACCGCCTCCGAGTCCACCGACCTCTCGGTGACGTTCACATGCACCACGACGCCGGTGCTCCAGGTCTGAGACGCTGGGACCTGCGCCTTGGGAACCCTTGGCGCGTTTTTTTGATTGGGTGGTTCTGCACCGGGGCAGCGGTCCGCTTTTTGGGGCATCTGAAGGAATTGGGCCCGGAAAAGTGGCCGTGGTCGGGGCGCGAGCGACACGACTTGGGTTGACGGGTTCGACTTTGAGCGGAGGTAGGCGCAGGTGCGCGCACCTGCGTCCGGGTGGGCGCACCCGAGGCCATGCGGCTCCAAGAGCCCGGACCTTGGGTGATCTCCAGCCGGCCGCGCCGACCCGCCCAGACCCGGCCGGTCGCTACTTGACGTGCACCACGAACCGGCACCGTGCGTCCCCGCGCGACTCGCACGTCACCTCGGCCCCCTTGGTGGGCGCGTCGTGGTGGAGGCGCGAGACGGCGCCCGCGGCGTAGCCCAGCGCGAGATAGCACGTCGTCGCGCGCGAGCCGGGCGACTTCTCGAAGAGGTCGACGCCCACGAACTCGTACTGGCCGCCCTCGGCCGCCACCGTCTCGATGGTGCCCAGTCCCATCTCGGCGTAGGCGCGGGCGAAGGCGTCCATGTCCTGCGCGTCGGCGGTGCGCGCGAGGGATTCGCCCAGCCGGAGCAGCGAGGTGGCGTCGGCGTGGGTCTCCTCCATGATGGAGCGCACGATGCGTCGCACCAGGGGGCGCGCGACGCGGGAGGAGACGAGGCGCTCGCGGGCGGCGGCGAGCTCGTGCAGGGCGCGCGCGTTGGCGATGGTGGCCGCCGTTTCGGCCGCGACGATGGCGAGGAGGTCGCGGTCCACGTCGGCGAAGCGCGCGTGGCTCTGCCGGTTCGCGTGGATGACCAGCGCGCCCATCTTCTCTCCGCCCGGTCCTTCCAGCGTGGCGGCCATGGGGGGCTCGGCGCTGGCGCCGCCTTCGAACTCGCGGCTCCAGCGCCGCTCGCGCCCTTCGGACTCGATGACGAGCGTCGTGCGTCCCGCGTGGAAGACGTCGCCACACGTCTCCAGGATGCGCTCGGCGGCGCGGTCGAGGTCCTGCTCGCCCACGAGCGCGCGCGTCATCTCGCTCAGGCGCTTCTGCACGAGGGCCTCGCGCTCGGTGCGCGCGACGAGGCCCACGTGCTCGCGGGCGAGGTAGGCGAAGGGCGCCAGCGCGGCGACGGCGAGGGGATGCACGTTCCAGAGCGCCCACACCGCGAGCCCGCCGCAGACGCCCAGCGCGACGTGGAGGAGCGTCGGGACCCAGAAGCGCTCGCCGAAGACGACGTGGACCTTCACGCGCTCGCGCAGCGAGAAGACGCTGGAGACGAGGAGGTGCGTCGTGAAGGTGTAGGCGGGGATCGCGAGGCAGATGGCGACAAGGGGCGGGAGGGCGAGCCGCAGGAGGGCGAAGGTGGAGACGCACGCGCCGCCCGCCAGGAGGAGCACGGCGACGTTGGCCGCGCCCTTCAGCAGCGGCCGCCGCGTCTTCACCTGGTAGGCCGCCATGGAGGGCACGGCGAAGAGGACCACGAGAGGCAGAGGCAGCGCAAGGAGGGCGAGGAAGACGAGCACCTCGTCGGGGCCCAGCGCGATGCGTTGTCCGCGCCAGTCGAAGAGGATGAGCCGGTTGAGGATGAGCCACGAGGACGCGGCGAGGCCCGCCAGGAGGACCCAGCGCGGCAGGTCGACGCCGGGCGCGCTCGCGCCCAGGGTCCACAGGGCCACGGCCAGGACCAGGGCGCCCCCGGCGGCGATGGCGGCGAGGTAGGGGTCCACGAAGCGCGTCGGGTCGGCGCGCAGGGACCGGACGTAGGCGCTCGTCAAGGCGCGACCCCATCCTCATGGCCGCGGAGGTGTCTCTTGAGGCTGGCGGGTTTCCAGGGGCAAGGCCTGATGAGCCGTGGGCCGGGTGCGGGCCCGTGCGCGCCGTCGCGGCCCTTCTCCTGCTCGCGCTCCTCCTGGCCCCCGGGTGTGCGACGCACGCGTCGTGCGACGAGTGCCACGCTGCGTGGCAGGCGCAGGGCGTGGACCCGCGCGCGTTCGACGCGGTGAACGCCAGCCCCCGTGCGCAACGCCAGGACCCCGCGGGGCTTCCGCTTCCCAACGCCTCGCTCGCGGCGCGCTGGGGACCCCGTTACCTGATGATGAGCGCCTCCTACGCGCCCAACGCGACCGGGCCCGCGCTCACGATCTTCCTGGGCGACGCGCACCTCCAGGTTGACGGGACGCGCGACGCCGCGGCGCTGCGTCCCCTGGTGCGTGGCCTCCTGGCCAACCTGAGCCTCGCGGACGCCGCGCGGGAGGATCGCCTCGTCGCTGCGTTGGCCGCGGGGCGCCCCGCCCTCGTGGACGGCGCGCCGCGGGCGGACCTGCTCTGGGCGCGCCTCGCGCCGCGGATCCTGGGCGACGAGGACCACGCGATCTTCGCGGGCGAGCCCGTCGTCGCGGGCGCGTGGCGCTTCCAGTTCTCCTTCCCCCTCGCGCACGTGGACGCGACGCGCGGCGGCGATCGCCTGCTGCTGGACGCGAACCCGCGCGGGCGCTACAGCCTGCTCCTCACCCTTTCAGGGCCCCGGGACGAGGCGGGGGCGCGCGCCGCGCTGGCCGATCTGCTGGGAGACGCGGGCATCGCGCCCGGCGCGGTGTCGTGGCCCCTGGTGCCCACCGGCTGAGGCCGGTTCCGAAAGGCCCATGCGGCGCGCCTTCGTGGAAGCCGCGGATGCGCGCGCGGGTCCTGCTTCTCGTGGCCGTGCTGGCGTCGGCGGGGTGCGCGGCCAGCGCCCCGCGATGCGACTGCCACACCGACTGGACGGTGCACGCCGACGGGCCCCGCCTGCGCGACGCGCTCCAGGCGCTCCTCGACGCAGGGAACCCCCACGTCCGCCTCCGTCCCGCGCAAGGCGTACCCCTGGCGGACCCGCGGCTGGAGGCGCGCTGGGGCGCGCACGCGCTCCAGCAGGCGACGTGGGCCTCGTCCGACCCGCGCGCGGGGCGAGCCTCCTTCCAGGCCGCGCTTCTGGCGGCGGACCCGGGCAACGCGACCCTCACCGCGGACTGGGACGTGCGCCTGGGGCAGGATGAGGTCCGCCAGCGCCTCGACGGCGTGCTCGCGGACCTCACCAGCCTCAACGGGTCCGCGCGCGGGGCGTGGATGGACGACGCGCTCTCCCGCGCGCGCGAGTCCGACTGGGACTTCAGCCAGCTCCGCACGCAGCCCAAGGCGCCCGCCACCCGGGAGAGCGCGGCCGCGAACCTCTCGGGGCCCTTCCGCCTCGACGCGCTCCTGCGCGACCTCGCCCCGGGCGACCTCCCCGAGCCCGAGCCCCTCAACGGCGGGAGCGCGCAGGCGACGTACACGATAGGCCCGTGGGTCCTCACGTTCTCCTTCTCGACGCTGGCGTTCAGCGTGGAGGAGGGGCCGGCCTCGCTCTTTCTCTTCGCGGGCTCGCACGGGGCAACAGGGGGGTGGCTGCACGTCGCGCAGCCCGAGACGGAGACGGCCGCGCGGCGCGCCATGGACGCCTTCCTGGGGGAGGGCGGCCTGGGCGGCCAGCCCACGTTCGGCTGGGACCTCCGCCCCCTGGCCTGAGCCGCGAGGGCGCCACCTTTTTTCCCCTGCGCGCCGGTGGCGCCTGCGTGTCCAAGCTGGAGCAGGGCGCGCGCAACGCCATCGAGACGTGCATGGGCGTCAAGCCGGGCGAGTCGGTCGTCCTCGTCACCGACCGGAAGGTCCCCGAGGTGGGCGACGCGCTGGAGAAGGCCGCGCGCAAGGTCACCGACAAGGTCCACCGCTTCGTGCTGGAGGAGTTCGGCCCGCGCCCCCTCGTGGAAGTCCCCAAGGCGCTGGCCGACGCCGCGGAGCGCGCGGACGTCTCCCTCTGGGCCGCCGCCAGCGTCAAGGGCGAGCTTCCCGTGCGCATGGCGTACCGCAAGCACCTCAAGAGCGCGCGCCACGGCCACATGCCCGGCGTCACGACGCAGCTCATGGAGATGGGCATGAACGCGGATTACGACGCGGTCGCCGACCTCACCATGAGGCTCTTCCACCGCGTGCAGGGCGTCCGCAAGGCCCGCGTCACGAACCCCAACGGCACCGACTTCGAGGTCGTTTTCCACCCCGATTGGAAGTGGCTCCCCGACACGGGCAAGTTCCACGCGAAGGGCGACTGGGGCAACCTCCCCGCGGGCGAGGTCTACACCGCGCCCGTCTGGCTCCACGGCACCATCGTGACCAACCTCCTGGGCGACTTCTTCTCGGAGAAGTACGAGGAACTCGTCCCTCCGCTCCGCTTCGAGGTGCGCGACAGCAAGGTGCAGGTCGACACCATCACCGGGGGCAACCCCGACGTCGTGCGCGAGTTCAAGGAATATCTCCTCTCGGACCCCATGGGCACGCGCGCCGGCGAGTTCGCCATGGGCACAAACCTGGGCCTCACGAAGCTCGTGGGCAACCTCCTCCAGGACGAGAAGATCCCCGGCGTCCACGTCGCGTTCGGCAACCCCTACGGCGACCAGACCGGCGCGCCCTGGAACGCGCGGACCCACGTCGACGTGGTGATCCTCGACACCGACGTGTGGCTCGACGGCGTGCAGGTCCAGAAGCGCGGCAAGTACGCGCTTTGATCCACTCGTCCAGGGTCCAAAGAGCGCCAAGGTCGCGATGATTTCTTCCTTTGCGTCCTTTGCGCTCGTGGCGCTCGTCGCGTTCTTTGGACCCTTGACCAGGAGGTCATCACCGCGCCCGCGCCGTAGCGATATGGTTTTCCCGCAGGAGCCCATAGAAAGAAGACGGAGCCATCTCCCGTGGACCTCAGCGCGTGGCTGCAGCCCGTCGCCAACGGCCTCGTGTTCGGCGCGATCCTCGCGCTGTGCGCCATCGGGCTCACGCTGATCTACGGCATCCTCAACCTCTCCACCTTCGCGCACGGCGACACGCTGACCTTCGGCGCGTACATGGCGTTCCTCTTCGGCACGAGCCTCTACCTGGGAGCGAGGATCGTGCCTCTCGCGCTGGGCGTCGCGATCGTGATCGGCCTGGCGGTGCTGGCAGATCGCCTCTGGACGCGCAAGCTCGCGCGCCTGGAGCGGTGGGTCCTCGCGGGCTTCGCCCTGGCGCTGGCGCTGGACGCGGCCTACGTGCAGTGGCGCCAGCCCGGCGCGTGGCTGGGCACCACGGACCGCGTGCTCGTCCTCGCGACGCTCCTGGGCATCGCCGCCACGGTGCTCCTCTCCGTCCTCCTGGAGCTCGCCCTCTGGCGGCCCCTGCGCCGCCGCGGCGCCACCGTGCTGAGCCTCGTCATCGCCAGCCTGGGCCTCTCGCTGATCCTGCGCAACGCGATCCAGATGGCCTTCGGCGGCGACCAGGTGAGCCTCCAGCGCACGGTGGACGCCTCGCGCTCGTACCTGGGTGTCTACGTCTCCAACGCGCAGTGGCTCACCCTCGCCCTCGCGGCGCTGGTGATCCTGGGCGTCCACCTCTTCATGTCGCGCACGCGCACGGGCAAGGCGATGCGTGCCCTGGCGGACAACCGCGACCTCGCGAGGGTGTGCGGCATCGACGTGAACCGCGTCGTCGTCCACGTCTGGGTCCTGGCCGCCGCGCTGGTGGCCCTCGCGGGCGTCCTGCTCTGCCTCAACCAGAACAACAGCCTGCGCACCGACATGGGGTTCAACGTCATCATCCCCATCTTCGCCGCCGTGCTGCTGGGCGGCATCGGGAGCCCCTACGGCGCCATGGTGGGCGGCCTCGTCGTGGGCCTCGCCATGCGCATCGGGCCCGCCAAGTACGACATCGCGTGGGCGTTCCTCGTCCTCGTTGCCGTGCTGATCCTCCGGCCGCAGGGCATCCTCGGGAGGAAGGCGTGATGCGACGCGGCGTCCGCGAATGGCTCGTGCTCGCGGGCACGCTCGTCGTCGTCTTCGGCGGGCTCTCCCTCTTCGGCCTCATGAGCCCCGACCACGCGCTGCGCGGGACGTACCTCCTGGGCGTCGCGATGACCGTCGCCATCTACGCGCTCCTCGCGCTGGGCCTCTCGGTGGAGATGGGCTACGCGGGCCTGCTCAACTTCGGCCACGTCGCGTTCATGGGCCTGGGCGCGTACGGCGCCGCCGTCTTCGTCCTCAAGCAGCGCGACGCCGTGGTGCCCGCGCTCCAGGGCGCGCAGCCGTGGGCGTTCGCCGTCATCGCGCTCATCGCCCTCTGCCTGGGATTCCTCGTCTACGCGCTCGCGCTCCAGGTCGCGCAACGCTTCGCGAAGCGCCGCCGCGTCGCCATCGGGATCGCCGCCGCGCTGGGGCTCGCCGCCGCGATCTACGCGGGCGCCACCATGTACCCCCTGGGCCCGCGCGGCGCGCTCAACGCCACCGTCTTCCTGGGCGTCCTCATCGGCATCGCCGCGAGCACGCTGGCGGGCCTCGTCGTGGGCCTCGCGGGCCTGCGCCTGCGCGAGGACTACCTCGCCATCGCGACCCTGGGCTTCTCCCAGGTGGTCTTCCTCCTCACCCTCAACGAAGCGGATATCACCAACGGCTCGCAGGGCATCCAGAGCGTGCCGCGCCCCATCTTCGACTGGGCCACGCACACGCAGTGGATGAAGGACCTCGCGAAGCACTGGAACGTGTTGCCCACGGGCCTCGCCAACGCCGCCATGGGGATCCTCTGCGTCGCCATCGCGTTCGTCCTCCTGGAGACGCTGGCCCGCGCGCCCTGGGGCCGCGTGCTGAAGGCCATCCGCGAGGACGAGGACGTCGCCGCCTCCCTGGGCAAGAACGCGCTCCTCTACAAGCTCCAAGCCCTCATGATCGGCAGCGCCCTCGCGGCCGTCGCCGGCATCCTGTTCATCTGGAACGTCGCCAGCGTCGTCCCCGAGGACTTCCTCGCCATCGTCACCTTCTACAGCTTCGCCATCCTCGTCCTGGGCGGCGTGGGCAACCACAAGGGCGCCATCGTGGGCGCCATCCTCATCTGGGGCATCTTCGAGCTGGCCGGCAACCTCACCTCGCTCCCCTTCTTCACCCAGCACCACATCGCCTTCGCCGGCCCGCCCCAGGCCATCCTCGTGGGCCTCGTCCTCATCCTCGTCGTCATGCTGCGGCCCCAAGGCCTCGTGGGCTCCAAGGAGGAGATGTCCCTTGGCAAATGAGGGTGATATCATCCTGGAGACCGTCGACCTGCGCAAGCAGTTCGGGGGCCTCAAGGCCGTCGACGGCGTGACGCTCAAGGTCCGCCGCGGCACGCTCACGGGCATCATCGGCCCCAACGGCGCGGGCAAGACCACGTACTTCAACCTCCTCGCCGGCGCCTACAGGCCCACCTCCGGCAAGGTCCTCTTCGAGGGCCAGGACGTGACGCGCCTCGCCGCGTGGCGCCGCGCGCGCCGCGGCATCGCGCGCACCTTCCAGCTCACCCGCGCGCTCTCCCGCATGACCGTGCGCGAGAACCTCATGCTCGCCCCCGACGGGCAGGTGGGCGAGCGCGTCTGGGGGCCCCTCTTCGCCGCGCCGCAGGTCCGCCACGAGGAGGAGGCGCTGCGCCGGAAGGCCGACGAGATGCTATCGCTCTTCGAGCTGACGCGCCTCGCCGACAGCTACGCGGGCTCCCTCTCCGGAGGCCAGAAGAAGCTCCTGGAATTGGCGCGCGCCCTCATGCGCGAGCCGCGCCTCGTCCTCATGGACGAGCCCATGGCCGGCGTCAACCCCACCCTCGCCCGCAAGCTCCTCGACAAAGTGGAGGCCCTCCGCCGCGAGCGCGGCATCACCTTCGTCCTCGTCGAGCACAACCTGGAAGCCGTCTTCGAGCGCTGCCACCCCATCGTCGTCATGGCCACCGGCAGGAAGCTCATCGAAGGCGACGCCGCCACCGTCCGCGCCCACCCCGACGTCATCGAGGCCTACCTCGGAGGCGCCGCCTGAATGCCCGACCCTGTGCTGGCCGCCGAAGGCGTCGTCGCGGGCTACGGCGAGGTGAACATCCTCCAGGGCGCTAGCGTCGAGGTCATGCCCGCCGAGCTGGTCTGCATCCTCGGCCCCAACGGCGCCGGCAAGAGCACGCTCCTCAAGGCCATCGCCGGGCTCCTCAAGCCCCGCGGCGGATCGGTGAGCCTCCTGGGAAAGGACATCACCGGCCACGCGCCCGACAAGCTCGTCGGCGAAGGCCTCGCCTACGTCCCGCAGGTCAACAACGTCTTCGCCACCATGACCGTCGACGAGAACCTCGACATGGGCGCCTTCCTCCTCCCCCCCAAGGAGATCGCCGAAGCGCGCGCCCGCGTCCACGACCTCTTCCCCGTCCTGCGCGAGCGCGCCAAGGAGCGCGTCGGCCGCATGAGCGGGGGCCAACGCCAGATGGTCGCCATCGGCCGCGCCCTCATGATGGAGCCCGCCGTCCTCCTCCTCGACGAGCCCAGCGCCGGCCTCGCCCCCAACCTCCAGGACCTCGTCTTCGACCAGGCCCGCCGCATCGCCGACGCCGGGACGCCCGTCCTCCTCGTCGAGCAGAACGCCAAGAAGGCCCTCCTCAAGAGCGACCGCGGCTACGTGCTGGACCAGGGCAAGAACGCCTACACGGGCACGGGGGCCGAGCTGCTGGCCGACCCTAACGTCGGGCGGTTGTACCTGGGCGATCGGCCGGCGTGATGCGCGCGGCTGGACGGAACTGGGCCCGTCTCCGCGCAGGTCCGCCCGGAGGGGCGAAGGTCGATCCAGGTCGGGCCTGTTAGGGCCAACTGCCCTGATGTCCATCCACCTGGGACCAACCGCGCCCGCCTGGGTTCACCCGTGCGCACCTGCGCCCACCTCCGCTCAAAGTCGAACCCGTCAACCAATCTCCCTCCCCTCGTACCCCCCGCACCCCACCACCGGCAACCTCGGGTATTTGGCGAACACCCGCGGCTCGTCGGCGGCCCGCTGGCACATCCAGAAGGTGCTCCTGGCGGTCTCGATGCGCTTCGCGTGCCGGCAGGTCCCGCAGAGCCCGGGGTCCATCGTGGCTCACGCTCGGAGAAAGGATGTGAGAATGGAAAAGGAGCCCGGGGCCGCAGGCTCAGATGCGGCCCATCTCGACGACGGAGGCGCTGCCGACGCCGTCGAGGCCGTTGAAGGCCTCTTCGAGGGCGTCGGGGCCGCCGGCGGCGTCGGACATGAGGATGGTGACGTTGACCGACTTGAGGCCGAAGGCGACGGGCTTGAACTCGACGTTCTGGACCTTGGCGTCGGGGGCGACCTTCTTGACGGTGTCGAGGGCGGTCTGGCCGAGGTGCTTGACGTCGACCTCGGCGCCTTCGGGCATGAGCTTGAACTCGACGATGAGGTCGAGCTTGGGGGCGGAGTGGCTCATGTTGGCACCTCAGGGGCCCATGAAGCCGCAGGCGTCGCACTTGTAGTGGACGCTCTGGTCGCGGCACTGCGCGCAGCGGCCGATGTGGCCTTCGCCGCAGGCGGGGCACTTGAAGGAGGTCGTGGACTTGCCCAGCAGGCGGGTGCCGCACGACGAGCAGATGTCGGTGATCTTCTGGGAGAGCATGGGAGCGGGCTCCGGGCCGCGCGATGCCGGTCCCCCCATTTAAGGGCTCTGGGGGCTCAGAGGGGCGTGGGCGCGGCATGGCGGGAATCGGCGTCGCGATGCGTTGATGAGCCGTGGAGGGCGAGAGACGACGCATGCCATCTGCGCTTCCGCTGCTCGCCCTGGCCTACGGGGTCGCGGCGGTCGCGTGCGTGGTGGCGACGGTCGCGGTCCTGAGGCGCCCCGTGCCGGAGTCGGGGGGCGGCGCGCGGCGCGCGTTCGTGGTGTGGTGGACGGCGGGCGGGGCGCTCTGCGCGGCGCAGTCGCTGGAGGCCGCGCTGCTGGCGTCGGGGCCGGTGGACGTGGCGTTCGCGCGGTCCTTCGCGGAGGCGCGCATGGCGCTGGTGGCGGTGGCGCTGGCGGGCCTCGCGTACCACGTGGGCTTCGTGGCGACGGGGCAGCGGCGGCACCTGACGCTGGTCGTGTTGGGGGCGGCGGCGTACACGGTGGTCTCGCTGGGGGCCTTGTCGTACGCGCCCGACGGCGCGCTTTCGCGGGGGCGTCTCCTGGACCTCATCCTGAGGGGCGACCTGGGCGTCTCGGGGCAGGCATTGGGCGTCCTTCTCCTGGCGGTGCCGGTGGCGGCCGTGCTGGCGCTCTTCGCGCTGACGCGCCGCACGCCCGCGGGGCCGACGCGCCTGCGCGGGAGCCTCCTGGCGTTCGGCATCGGCGTGGGCGCCGCGGGGCCCGCGGTGGGGCTTCTGGGGTGGATCGACCCGGGCATGACGGAGACGGTGGGCGCGTCGCTGGCGGCCCTCGCGATCCTCTGGGCCTACGGGCGCGTGGCGCTCTGGGGAAGCCGCGCGCAAGAATCGCCTTAAGCGCGGGGGCGCGATGCGCCGGCCTCCATGCGCGCCGTCGCACTCGCCACGCTCCTTCTGGGCGCCTCCCTGCTCGCGGGCTGCGTGCAGACCCCCGCTCCGACGACGACGGCCAGCGCCGCGGACGCCTCGACGCAGGACGTTCTGGCCGCGCTGGGCGCCGCGCCCAAGCCCGACCTCAAGGGGCAGGGCGTCGCGGACTGGCTCCAGGCGTTCGTCACGGCGCACCACCCGCGCGTCACCGGCTCGCCCCTGGAGAAGGCCGCGGGCGACGACCTGGAGGCGCAGCTGAAGGCGATGGGCTACGAGGCGTCCTCCAAGCGTTACAATGCGCAGGGCCTTCCCAGCGTGGACGGGCCGCTGCGCGCCGTGCTGGGCGTGAAGAAGGGCACGACGCACCCGGACGAGGTCATCGTGGTGGGCGGCCACTACGACACCAGCGTCGCGCTGGGCCCCTCGGTCCTCCCCGGCGTGCCCGTGGGCCCGGGCCTCACAATCTACGCGACCTACGACAACGGCAGCGGCACCGCCATGGTGATGGAGCTGGCGCGCCTGCTGCGCAACGTCACGACGGAGCGCACCCTCGTCTTCGCGCTGTTCAACGGCGAGGAGGAGGGGCTCCTGGCCAGCGGCGCCTACGCGGACGACCTCAAGGCCGGCGGCGCGCACGTCGTCACCTACGTGGGCTTCGACATGGTGGGCATCAACTGGCCCAGCAAGGCGGGCTGCCTCTGCATCTACGCGGGGAAGCTCCACAGCGCGGACCTCAACCCCGTGCAGGAGGCCGTCGCGTTCCGCCATCTCGGCTACCCGCGCGGCAACGCGACGGTGCAGGTGTTCGACAACCACGACACGCGCAACAGCGACGAGGGGAGCTTCGCCACCGCGGGCTTCCCCACCATGCGCTGGGCCGGCATGAAGAGCGCCACCGACTACTGGGCCTACCACCAGCTCAACGACACCATGGACACGATGATCGCGGAGGCCGGAGGCAAGGACGCCCTCGCGGCCGGGTTCGAGAGCGCCAGCGCCTCCGCGTATTACACGATCCTCGCCATGGACCACGTGGGCTCCCCGGGCTCCAAGGCCGCCGGTGGAGGCTAAGCTTCAAATACCAGACCCCGTATCACGGTCGCCAAACCCCCCTCAGGGGTTGCCATCGCGCGAAAGCACCGATGCGGCCGAGGATCGTGGATGCGGGCGCCGTTGTCGTTCCGGGTTGCCGTGATGACCGTCTTCCCCAGCCCACGCTTCGCCGAACGTGGAGGGCTTGTAGCTTAGCTAGGTAGAGCGTCCGGCTTTTAACCGGATGGTCGGGGGTTCGAATCCCTCCAAGCCCGCTGGGGACCGCCGGCCGCCGGACCATCGCCCGCTATGCCGCGCCGTCGCGCCCCGAGGGAAAGGAGAGGAGACAGGATGCAGAAGGGGAACCTCGTCGCCAAGGAAGCCCGCCGCCCGCCGCGCGAGCCCGCCGTTGATATCAGCCGCCGCCCCGCGAAGGGCGCGCGCGTCTCCTCCATGTTCAAGGAGTGGTAACCGTGCCCAAGGCATTCGACGTGATGAAGCACGATCTCGTCCCGCGCCACGAGGTCCTCTCGGACGATGAAGCGCGCGCCATCCTCGACAAGTACGGCGCCACCCCCGACCAGTTCCCCAAGATCTATGCGAGCGACGCCGTGGCGCGCGCGATCCGCGCGAAGCCCGGCAACATCGTCCGCATCCGTCGCAAGAGCCCGACCGCGGGCGAGGCGATCGCGTACCGTTACGTGGTGGAGTGATAGCACATGCGTGAGCTTGTTGACTCGTTCTATCGGGAGCGTTCCCTCGCGAACCACCACATCATGTCCTACAACGACTTCATCAACTACTGGCTGCAGGACATCATTGACAAGATCAAGGTGGGCGACGACGAGGCCGAGCGCGGCACCATCACCACCGACATCGAGGGCTACGAGGTCAAGCTGGGCAAGATCCGCGTGGGCAACCCCCTGGTCAAGGAGGCCGACGGCTCCACGCGCCTGCTGACGCCCATGGAGGCGAGGCTGAGGAACCTCACCTACGAGGCGCCCATGTACCTCGAGTTCATCCCCATCATCGAAGGCGTCGAGCACGAGCCCGAGGAGGTGCGCATCGGCGACATGCCCATCATGGTGAAGTCGGCGAAGTGCAACATCACCAAGGAGAACCTCGAGCGCCACGAGGGGACCATCTTCACGCCCGAGGAGTACTACCGCCGCCTCATCGAGCTTCAGGAGGACCCGCTGGACATCGGCGGCTACTTCATCATCAACGGCACGGAGCGCGTGCTGATCTCGCTGGAAGACCTCGCGCCCAACCGCGTGATGGTCGAGTTCAACAAGCGCTACGGCCGCGACGTCCCCGTCGCGAAGGTCTTCTCGCAGCGCGAGGGCTACCGCGCCCTGGTCATCGTGGAGATGAAGAAGGACGCGACCCTCATGGTCAGCGTCCCCGCGGCCTCGGGCCAGCTCCCCCTCACCGTGCTCCTGCGCGCGCTGGGCATGGAGTCCGACGAGGACATCATGAACGCCATCGTCACGGACCCCGAGATGATGCCGTTCGTCCTGAGCAACATCGAGGACTCCGTGAACGAGTACGGCGTCTCCAACCGCGAGGAGGCCGTGGCCTTCCTGGGCAAGAAGCTCGCCGGCGGCCAGGCCAAGGAGTACCGCATCAAGCGCGTCGAGTCCCTCATGGACCGCAGCTTGCTGCCGCACCTGGGCAACGACCCCGACGACCGCATGAAGAAGGCGATCTTCCTGGGCCGCATGGCGCGCAGCGTGCTGGAGCTCGCCATCGGCCACGCCGAGCCCGACGACAAGGATCACTACGCCAACAAGCGCCTCAAGCTCGCCGGCGACCTCATGGAGGACCTCTTCCGCGTCGCCTTCACGGGCCTCGTCAAGGACCTGAAGTACCAGCTTGAGCGCGCGCACTCGCGCAACCGCGAGCTGAAGGTCAGCACCGCGGTGCGCAGCGACGTGCTCTCGCAGCGCCTCCTGCACGCGCTGGCCACCGGCAACTGGGTCGGCGGCCGCGCCGGCGTCAGCCAGCTGCTGGACCGCACGAGCAACCTCGCGACGCTCTCGCACCTGCGCCGCATCATCAGCCCGCTCACGCGCTCGCAGCCTCACTTCGAGGCGCGCGACCTGCACGCGACCCAGTGGGGCCGCCTCTGTCCGGCCGAGACGCCGGAAGGGCCCAACTGCGGCCTCGTGAAGAACATGGCCCTCATGACGGAGATCAGCGAGGGCTACGAGGACAAGGAGGTCCTGCAGACCGTCAGGGACCTCGGAGTCCAGGAGATCCACAGCAAGGACATCGAGCTGGGGGCCTGAAGCACATGGTGGAACAGAACATCGAAGGCGCCCGCGTGTTCGTGAACGGCGACCTCGCGGGCCTGCACGACAACCCCCGCGAGCTGGTCGACAAGATCCGCGCCCGCCGCCGGCAGGGCCTCCTGACCTCGGAGGTCAACGTCCGCTACGACGAGGCCACCAACGACGTCATCATCAACTGCGACGCGGGCCGCCCCCGCCGCCCCCTCATCGTCGTTCGCGATGGGCGCCCCCTCGTCAGCGAGGAGCACCTGCGCGACCTGAAGGAGGGCCGCATGACGTGGAGCGACCTGCTGCGCGAGGGCGTCGTCGAGTACATCGACGCCGAGGAGGAGGAGAACCTCTTCATCGCCCTGGACGAGAAGGACCTCGGCGAGAAGCACTCCGCGTTCCTCTCCCACAAGCTCCCCCTCTCGCCCAGCCACATGGAGATCGACCCCATGGTCATCCTGGGCATCGCGTCGGGGATCGTCGTCTACCCCGAGCACAACTCCGCGCCTCGCGTCACCATGGGCGCAGGCATGGGCAAGCAGAGCCTCGGCTTCGGGCAGAGCAACTACCGCATCCGCCCCGAGACGCGCGGCCACCTGATGCACTACCCGCAGCAGCCCATGACGCAGACGCACTCCATGAAGTACATCAACTTCGACCGCCGCCCCTCGGGGCAGAACATGGTGGTCGCCGTGATCAGCTATCACGGGTACAACATGGAAGACGCCATCATCATGAACCGCGCCGCCATCGACCGCGGCCTGGGCCGCAGCAGCTTCTTCCGCACCTACGCCTCCGAGGAGAGGCGCTACCCCGGCGGCCAGGAGGACCACTTCGAGATCCCCTCCCCCGAGGTCAAGGGCGCCCGCAGCGAGGACGCCTACACCAACCTCGGCGAGGACGGCCTCATCGCCCCCGAGGCGGACGTGAAGTCCGGCGACGTGCTCATCGGCAAGACCTCGCCCCCCCGCTTCCTGGAGGAGCCCTCGGACTTCCTCACGCCCCAGAAGCGCCGCGAGACGTCGGTCACCGTGCGCCACGGCGAGAACGGCGTCGTCGACTCGGTGATGTTCACCGAGAGCAGCAACGGCAGCCGCCTGGTCAAGGTCAAGGTGCGCGACCTGCGCATCCCCGAGCTTGGCGACAAGTTCGCGTCGCGCCACGGCCAGAAGGGCGTCATCGGCCTCGTGGTCAACCCCGAGGACATGCCCTTCAACAGCGACGGCATGGTGCCCGACCTCATCGTCAACCCCCACGGCATCCCGTCGCGCATGACCGTCGCGCACGTGCTGGAGCTGCTGGGCGGCAAGGTCGGCGCCCGCGAAGGCCGCACCCTCGACGGCACGCCCTTCACCGGCAAGGACGACGAGACGAGCATCCGCGACACCCTCCTGCGCCACGGCTTCGACTACAGCGGCAAGGAGGTCCTCTACGACGGCATGACCGGCGAGCGGATCGAGGCCGAGATCTTCGTGGGCGTCATCTTCTACCAGAAGCTGCACCACATGGTGTCCGGCAAGATGCACGCCCGCAGCCGCGGCCCCGTGCAGATCCTCACCCGCCAGCCCACCGAAGGCCGCGCCCGCGACGGCGGCCTCAGGTTCGGCGAGATGGAGCGCGACTGCCTCATCGGCCACGGATCGGCCATGGTCATCAAGGACCGCCTCCTCGACGAGTCGGACCGCGTGACCGAGCTGGTCTGCCGCCAGTGCGGCCACGTCGCCATGCAGGACCGCCGCGGCTTCATGCGCTGCCCCACGTGCGGCGACGACGCCGACATCTTCCCCGTGGAGATGAGCTACGCGTTCAAGCTGCTCCTGGACGAGCTGAAGTCGTTGACTGTTGCCCCCCGCCTCCAGCTGGAGGACCTCGTATGACGACCATGATCACCCACGCTCCCAAGAAGATCGGGAGCATCGCGTTCGCCCTCCTCTCGCCCCAGGAGATCCGCGAGATGTCGGCGACCAAGATCATCACCGCCGACACCTACGACGACGACGGCTACCCCATCGAGATGGGCCTCATGGACCCGCGCCTGGGCGTCATCGAGCCGGGCCTGCGCTGCAAGACGTGCGGCCGCACCGTGGGCGACTGCCCCGGCCACTTCGGCCACATCGACCTCGCGATGCCCGTCATCCACGTCGGGTTCACGAAGATCATCAAGAACATCCTCCGCTCCACCTGCAAGGCGTGCGGCCGCGTGCTGCTCCCCACCGAGCAGATGGAGGCGCTTAAGGGCCAGCAGAAGCAGGCCGAGGAGCTTGGCCGTTACGAGGACTTCGTGAAGGAGGTCGTCAAGCAGGCCTCGAAGCCCCAGGACGCTTGCCCGCACTGCGGCGAGGCGCCCAAGAAGGTGGACTTCGAGAAGCCCACGACCTTCCGCGAGGACGGCCACAAGCTCACGCCCGTGGACGTCCGCGAGTGGCTGGAGAAGGTGCCCGACGCCGACCTGCCCCTCGTGGGCGTCAACCCCGTCGTCGCGCGCCCCGAGTGGATGGTCCTCACCGTCCTCGCGGTCCCGCCCGTGACGATGCGCCCCAGCATCACGCTGGAGTCGGGCGAGCGCTCGGAGGACGACCTCACGCACAAGCTCGTGGACGTGCTGCGCATCAACCAGCGCCTCCAGGAGAACCGCGACGCCGGCGCGCCCCAGCTCATCGTCGAAGACCTCTGGGAGCTGCTCCAGTACCACATCACGACGTACATGGACAACCAGACGTCGGGCATCCCGCCCGCGCGCCACCGCTCGGGCCGCCCCCTCAAGACGCTCTCCCAGCGCCTCAAGGGCAAGGAGGGCCGCTTCCGCAGCAACCTCTCCGGCAAGCGCGTCAACTTCAGCGCCCGCACGGTGGTCTCGCCCGACCCCAACATCAGCATCAACGACGTGGGCGTCCCCGTGGAGGCCGCGCGCGAATTGACGGTCCCCGTCAAGGTCACGGCGTACAACTACGAGGAGGTCCAGGAGCTGGTCGCCCGCGGCCCGCGCCCCGCCCCCGGCGTGGGCGGCGTCTACCAGCCCGGCGTCAACTACGTCCTCCGCGCCGACGGCCGCCGCCTCAAGGTCACGGACATCAACGCCGCGGAGGTGGCGAAGCGCCTCGAGCCCGGCTTCGTGGTCGAGCGCCACCTCATGAACGGCGACATCGTGCTGTTCAACCGCCAGCCCTCGCTGCACCGCATGTCGATGATGGCGCACGAGGTCAAGGTCATGCCGTGGAAGACGTTCCGCGTCAACCTCTCGGTGTGCCCGCCCTACAACGCGGACTTCGACGGCGACGAGATGAACATGCACGTCCTCCAGGGCGAGGAGGCGCGCGCCGAGGCCAAGATCCTCATGCGCGTCCAGGAGCACATCCTGTCTCCCCGCTTCGGCGGCCCCATCATCGGCGCCATCCACGACCAGATCACGGGCGCGTTCATCACGACGTTCCGCGAGGTGCTCTTCACCAAGAGCCAGGTCCTCGCGGCCATCTCCAAGATCAAGCAGACGCGCATCCGGTACGAGCCGCGCTACAAGAAGGGCGCCAACATCTTCCAGACCTGGAAGAAGGCGAACCCCGCCATCGCGGACGCGTGGCTCGCGCACCTCAAGAAGTCCAACCCCAAGGCCGGCGAGAAGGAGCTTGAGGCCAAGTTCAAGAGCCTCAACCGCTCGCTCCCCGCCGAGGCCGGCGAGGACCTCTGGAACGGCAAGCAGCTCTTCAGCCACATCCTCCCCGAGGACCTGACGCTGAAGTTCCAGGCGGAGATCAAGGAGCCCGACACGTGCGTCGAGTGCCAGGTCCCCACCGACGTGTGCCCGCACAACGGCCTCACGGCCATCGAGGACGGCCTGCTGGTCCACGGCCCCTGCGACGAGAAGGCCATCGGCGCCTTCAAGGGCGAGATCCTCAACAAGATCATCCGCCGCTACGGGCCCGACGGCGCGCGCCGCTTCATCGACGACGTGACGAAGCTCGCCATCGGCGGCATCATGGTCAAGGGCTTCAGCACCGGCATCGACGACGAGGACATCCCCCCCGAAGCGCAGGCCCAGATCAACCAGATGATCGAGGACTCCCGCGCCACCGTCAACAAGCTCGTCGACGCCTACAACAAGGGCATCCTCGAGCAGCTTCCCGGCCGCGACCTGGAGGAGACGCTGGAGCTCCAGATCATGCAGGAGCTTGGAAAGGCGCGTGACAAAGCCGGCAAGATCGCCGGCGCGCACCTCGGCCTGGAGAACAGCGCGGTCATCATGGCCAAGTCCGGCGCCCGCGGCTCCATGCTCAACCTCTCCCAGATGGCCGGCTGCGTGGGCCAGCAGGCCGTGCGCGGCGAGCGCATCTCGCGCGGCTATCATGGCCGCACGCTCCCCCACTTCGCGGTGGGCGACCTGGGCGCCGAGGCCAAGGGCTTCGTGAAGAACTCGTACAAGAGCGGCCTCACGCCCCTGGAGTTCTTCTTCCACGCCATGGGTGGCCGCGAAGGCCTCGTGGACACCGCCGTGCGCACGAGCCGGTCCGGCTACATGCAGCGCCGCCTGATCAACGCGCTGGAGGACCTGAAGATCGAGTATGACGGCACCGTGCGCAACACCGCGGGCACCGTCATCCAGTTCATCTACGGCGAGGACGGCGTGGACCCCACGCGCTCCCTGCGCGGCAAGTCGGTCAACGTGAACGAGGCCATCCAGGACGTCCTGGGCCTCGACCTCGGCCCCGAGCGCACGACGCGCGGCAAGAGCACCTACGACCGCGAGGACGTCGAGCTGACCCGCAGCATGCTCGACGAGATCAGCGAAGAAACCGAGGGCGACACCGACTACGGAGGCGAGTAAGCATGCCCAGCAAGAAGAAGAACACCTCCGACGAGGAGTACGAGGAAGCCATGGAGATGGACGCCTCCCAGGAGCCCGAGGTCGAGGAGAAGCCCAAGAAGGCCTCCAAGCCCAAGGCCAAGAAGGAGAAGCCCGCCGCCGCGCCCGCCGAGCCCGAGCCCGCGAAGCCCGCGCCTCCGCCCCTCACGCCCGCCGAGCAGCGCAAGGCCGCCATCAAGGCGTTCACCGACCTGCCCGGCATCGGCAAGAGCAAGGCCGAGGCGCTCTACGACGCCGGCTTCAAGGACGTCAACGACCTCATCCGCGCCTCGGTCCAGCAGATCGCGGGCGCCGAAGGCATCGGTCCCAAGCTCGCGCAGGCCATCAAGGCCGCGCTCCCCAGCGAGGTCCCCGTCATGGAGGGCGACCTCGCCGAGGTCATGACGCTCAAGGGCGTCACGAAGCCCATCGCCGAGAGCCTCTACCGCCACGGCTTCCGCACCAAGGAGGACATCAAGCGGACGCCCATCGAGTATCTCCTGGACATCGACGAGGTCTCCGAGGAATTGGCCGAGTCCCTCAAGGACCAGGTCATCAACATCGAGGAGTCCATCGAGGAGTTCATGGAGATCTCTGGCATCGGCCGCAGCAAGGCCGAGGCCCTCATCGAGGCCGGCTACAAGACGGTCTACGACCTGCAGCGCGCGTCGCTGGAGGACCTCCAGGAGATCAGCGCCATCGGCGAGGAGCTTGCCGAGCGCATCAAGGACGAGGTCGGCGAGTTCGTCGACACGCGCCTGGAGTACGAGGGCGTCGAGTACGCCGAGGTCGTGACGCTCATCACGCCCGAGGAGCAGAAGGTCATGGACGCGGCCGCCGCGGCCAAGGTCAAGCTCCCCGAGCCCGTCGTCTCCGAGATCGCCAAGGAGCTCAAGGCCCAAGGCTGGGAGAGCAAGGCCCTCAAGGAGCGCATCGTCGAGGTCGCCAACGTCTGGAAGCCCTTCAGCGAGCGCCTCGCCGCCCTCAACGGCGACCTCCCCCACGCCGTCGTCTGGGACGCCATCGGCAAGATCCTCACCTTCAAGGGCAAGAAGGCCAACCCCGAGCAGATCGGCCGCGTCGCCGAGCACCTCTGGAACCAGTACCGCGTCCACCGCATCGACCCCACCGAGGCGGCGGGCATCCTGGGCGCCCAGAGCATCGGCGAGCCCGGCACGCAGATGACCATGCGCACCTTCCACTACGCGGGTGTCGCGGAAATCAACGTCACGCTGGGTCTGCCCCGCCTCATCGAGGTCGTGGACGCGCGCCGCGTCCCCTCGACCCCCATGATGCAGGTCTACCTGGAGGAGGGCGTCCGCAGCGACCCCGACGCCGTGCAGCGCATCGCGGCCGAGATCGAGACGACGAATCTTTTTGATATCGCCGACGTGGACACCGACCTGGGCGCGTTCCAGGTCGTCGTCACCCTCGACGACAAGAAGATGAAGCGCAAGGGCCTCACCATGGAGGACGTCGCGGAGAAGCTCACGAAGCTCAAGAACGCCGACGTCGCCACGACGCCCGACGGCAAGATCGTGCTGCGCCCCGGCGAAGGCGAGGAGCGCCCCTACAAGACGATCCAGAACATCGCCGCCGAGGCCAAGAAGATGCAGATCAAGGGCATCGCGGACATCAAGCGCGTCGTCATCCGCCGCGAGCCCGAGGGCTACATCATCTACACCGAAGGCTCCAACCTCGCGAAGGTCATGAAGATCGACGGCGTGGACACCACGCGCACGACGACCAACAACTTCCGCGAGATCTACGAGGTCCTGGGCATCGAGGCCGCGCGCACCGCCATCATGAACGAGGCCTACAAGACGCTCAGCGAGCAGGGCCTCATGGTGGACATCCGCCACCTCATGCTGGTGAGCGACGTCATGACGTCGGACGGCAACATCCGCGCCATCGGCCGCCACGGCATCTCGGGCGAGAAGTCCTCGGTCCTCGCGCGCGCCGCGTTCGAGATCACCGTGAACCACCTCCTCGAGGCGGGCATGGTGGGCGAGATCGATCCCCTCGAGGGCGTCGCCGAGAACATCATCGTCGGCCAGCCCGTCAGCCTCGGCACCGGCGCCGTGACCCTGCAGATGAAGCCCAACCCCTTCGCGAACCCCGGCATCAAGGAGCGCGCGCAGCGGGCCCAGCAGAAGGTCATCGAGGCCCTCGCCGCGGTCAACCCGCCCCCCATGCCGGCGGCGGAGGCCCCCGCGGGCGAGACGCCCACCGGCCCCGACGAGGTCTCCCTCCTGGGCGACATCAAGCCCAAGGACGAGGAGAAGGACGAGTAGTCCCGCCCCAGCCCGGCGCGCGAGCCGGGCCCCTTCTTCCTTTCACCGTTTTTCTCCACCGTCTTGATGACCACGCCGCGCGCTGGCGCGGCGCCCATGGCCACGACCTCCTCGACGCTGCTTCTCCTCCTGGCCCTCGCCGGCGCGGCCGTGGGCCTCGCCTCCGCCGCGCCCGCGACGTGCGCGGAGATCGGCGTGGGCGCCGCGACCCTCTGCGCGAGCGTCGCGCTCCCGCCCCTCTTCTGCAACGTCAACGCCGGCACGTGCCAGGGAGACTGCGAGGTCAACACGGGCGACTGCGATCCGCAGGGGCTCTGCCTCGTGAACACCGGCTTCTGCGGCTCGTCGTGCGTCGCCGTCAACCTCGCCGCGTGCCCGCAGCCCGGGCTCTGCGCGTACAACGACGGGTGGTGCGCGGGCGCCTGCCTCGTCAACGCGGACCTCGGGGGCGAGACGTGCGACCACGCCACGTGCGGCATCAACGCGGCCACCTGCGAAGGCGGGAGCATCTGCGGCGCGAACGCGGCCACGTGCGAGTCGGAAGCGATCTGCGGCGTCAACGTCGGCCTCTGCGAGACCGAGGGCGCCTGCGGCGCGAACGCCGGCACGTGCGAGTCGCTGGGCATCTGCGGCGCCAACACGCAGACGTGCGAGTCGGGGGCGATTTGCGGCGTGAACATCGCGACGTGCGAAGGCCGGAGCGTGTGCGGCGTGAACGCCGCCTCGTGCGAGACGGGCGGCGCGTGCGGCGTCAACACCGTGACGTGCAAGGGCGGCGACTGCGGCGTCAACACGGACGTCTGCGAGAGCGGCCTCTGCGGCGCCAACACCAACGCCTGCCAGGGCGGCATCTGCGGGGCCAACACGCTGACGTGCCAGGGCGGCGTCTGCGGCGCGAACCTCCGACACTGCAACGGGGGCGACTGCGGCGTCAACGCGGGCGAGTGCGACGGCGGCGTCTGCGTCGTCAACCAGGGCTCGTGCGAGGCCGGCGGCCTCTGCGTCGTGAACCTGGGCGACTGCGCGGTCGTCTCGCCCCTCGCGTCGAGCGAGGCGCCCGCCCCGCGCCCGGCCCCCGGACCCCTGCCGGCCCGGGCGGCGGCGCCCCAGGCCACGGCCGGCCTCCTCCTCGCATAGGGGCGGCCACCTCGGGGTAACCCGCCCGACCCACCGTGCCAGGCCGCCACCGCAGGCTTCAAGCCCCCCTCGCGGGACTCCCGCTTCGGAGGATCGCCCTGCTCGCGCCGCTTGAAGGGTCCAACGGCGAGGTGCGCTTCGCCCTCGCCATCCGCCGCGCCGCCCTGGCGCGCCTTGCGGACCTCGCCGCGCCGGACGACCCGCGCGTGCTGGCCCTGGCCGCGCAGCGCAGCGCCGCGTGGTGGGTCGCGCAGCGCGACGCCACGCCCGAGACGCTCCTCGCGCGCGCCTCCGCCCTGGCGCCCCCTGCGCAGGCCGCGCCCGCCGCGGCTCACCCCCGCGTGGGGCTCTGCGTCGTCGCACGCCACGACGGCGCGGTCCCGCGCATGGCGCAGGCCATCCTGCGCGCGCACGCGCCGCCCGCCATCGACGTGTTCCGCGCCGCGGCGGGCCGCCCGCTCCCGCCCGAGCCCCACGTGGGGGAGGCGATGCGCGAGCGCGGCCTTGTCCTCGCCTCCGACGACGCGCGCCCGCTGGAGGACGCGGCCGCGCAGGCGGTCGCCTTCGTGAGCGTGGGCGAGGCGCCGCGCCTCACCGAGGGGTTCCGCGGCAAGCGCATCCACCTTTGGGAGACCACACCCCAGCGGCCAGGCAGCCTTGCCGAGGCGCGCGACGTCTTCGGCCAGCTGACGCACCAGGCGCGCTGCCTGGTCGCCGAATACCGCGCCCGGCTGCACCCCCGCGCGTGAGCGCGCCTCAGGCGAGCCGGCCACAAGGCGCTTCCCAGGGCGCGGCAAGGGCAGGCCCATGCCCCCTGCCAAATTCAAATCCAGCCGGACCCCGAGCTACACCGTGGAGAACGCCATCGAGGAGGCCTACGCGCTGCTGGAGGGCCGGTTCGGCAAGGTGGAGCAGGAGGCCACCGTGCAGCTGGCGAGCTTCCTCTACACGGTGAAGGCCCGCGAGGACTTCCAGCTGCGCAAGGACGAGGAGGAGCCCCCCTACGGGGGCGGGCTCACGTCCTAGCGCCGCGGCCTGGTCCCGCCGGGCCTCTCGTGGGGCATGCGAGGACGCTTCGCCGTGATATCACGTCCTCTTGAGCCGGCCCAGGACCGGCTCGTAGACCTGCCCCTTGTCCATGAGGGCGTTGAGGCACTCCTCGACCTCGGCCTCGCCGATGCCCTTCCTGGCGGCCTCGGCGACGACGTCCTCCCAGGGCGCGCCCTTGCCGTCGTCCAGCTTCTCGCAGAGCGCCATGACGACGTCCTCGTTCGCGCTGGCCGCGGCCTTGGGCGGCGCCGCGGGGGCCTTGGGGGCGGCCGCCTTGGGCGCGGGCATGGACGCCGCGGCGGGGGCGAACTCGGGCACGGCGCCCATCTTCTCGGCGCCGCCGGGGAGGAGGCTCTCCAGCGCGTCGCGGATGAGCGTCGCGTAGCGGGCGAGGTCGGCCTTGCCGTAGTGCTCGATGGCCTTGCAGACGCCTTCGGCGACGTCCTTGGGGAAGCCCAGGTCCTCCAGCGCCTTGGGGGTGGGCGTCTCCATCTTCTGCGCCTCGCGCAGCGCGTCGAGGCGCTGCATGGAGTGGCGCGCCGTGTCCAGGATCCACGCGTCGCGGTCGGCCTTGGCGACGGCGTGGATGCTCTCGGGGCGCACGCTGACGTAGGTCACGCCGCTCTCGGGCTGGTAGGTGCGGCTCTTGCCCACGATGGCGACGACGGCGGGGGGCCGGATCTCGGTGAGCTGCGCCGTGGCCTCGGGCTCGTACTGGCCGGCGTAGACGTTGAACACGCCGGTGGGGTCGACGACCTGCGCGCGGTAGCGGTCGCCGCTGGCGCCCACGCTCTCGGTGCTGGTCAGCACGCCCACGGCGAAGAGGCGGTTCACCTTCGCGCCGAAGGGCGAGACGACGAACGTGGGGCTGCGGTCGCCGCTCTCCTTGAAGGAGTGCGCGGCGGCGTTGAACTCGGCGGCGAAGACGCGCTGCGCGACCTCGCGCTTGGCGCGGCCGTCTCCGGCCTCGCCCTGCATCTCCTCGTTGGCGTTGGCGACGGGGTTCACTGGGGACCGACCTCCTGGAGGATCTCGACGATGGAGCCGTAGAGCTTCTCGGCCTCCGCCTCGGCGTCGCGCTCGGGCGCGAAGGCGAGGTCGCCGGCGAGGATCTGGAGCCCGTACTCGTCGTGGCTGGCGTTGCCCGTGAGGACGACGCGGCGCGCGGTGAGCTTGGGCACGATCTCGTCGTAGACGACGTCGATGGTCATGGCGTCGCGGGCCATCTCCTGGCACTGCGCGAGCGTCTTGCCCAGGAGCTTCTCCGTCGCCTCGCGGTTGGCGAAGAACGTGGCCGCGCCGTGGCCGTCGTCCAGGACGGCCTTGATGCGAAGATCCGGTTGGCCCTTCTGCTTGCCGTGGACGCGGCACTCCATCTTCTGGAGCACGCGGTTGCACCCTTCGGCGCCGCAGCGGAAGATGAGGCCGCTGCCCTTCTTGACCTCCAGCACGACGCCCTCCACCATGACGCCCTGGCCGCCGCCGGCGGCCTCCAGCTCGCCCAGGTGGAACGGCTTGGGCTTGTCAAGCTCCTCGGCGTTGGGGAGCGTGCGGTCGGGCAGCACCTCGACGGTGGCGTACTGGCCGAAGTTGAGGTTGGGGATGCCGCGGAAGGAGCGCACGTAGGCGCCCTTGACGCGCACGACGCTGTTCTGCTTCATCTCGGCGGGGAGCTTCTCGGGCTCCCACGCGCTGAAGGGCGCGCGGCCCGTCTCGTCGGCCAATTCGCCCTCCACGAGGGTCTTCTGGCCGTTGGCCGTGCTGATGGTCTTCTCGCGCAGGTCCAGCACGCGGCCCACGACGGTGACGCTGCTCTGGCCTTCGCGCAGGTCGCGAAGCTTGTGCTCCGCGCTGACGCGGGCTCCGCCCGCCTCGGGGGCGGGGAACTCGTCCTTGATCTCCAGGCGCGCGTCGCTGGGCGTCACGGTGGTGTAGTCGCCCAGGTTGATCTCGATGCGGTCGGCCTCGCGGAACGCCTTCTTGGCGGAGGCGTTCTTCACGTGGACCGTGGCGCCCTTCTGGAGGTTGTCGAAGGGCTTCCACGCCGTGTAGGGGACCTTGGCGGTCTCGTCGGCGAGGAGGCCGTAGAAGATGGTCTTGGCCTGGCCCTTGACGGTGATCTCCTTGGGGTTCACCGTGAGGACGCGGGCGGTGATCTCGATGCCGCGCTCGTCGGGGAGCACGTCGGCGAGCTTCTTCTCGCCCGCGACGAAGGTGCCCCCGTGCATGCGCACGATGTCCTTCTTGGCCTGGGCGAGGGGCACTCCGTAGTCGAGGTAGCGGCGAAGCTCGTCCTCGATGGCGTCGGGCTCCATGCGGTTTTGAAGCGCCCGGGCGATGTCCTGGACGTGGGGCGCGAGGTTCTCGGTCTGCTGCATGGCGATTTCCTGGCCAGGCAGCCTGGAAAAGCAGGCGGCTCGTCGGCGTTTGCGCGTCGAAGGCCCGCGGTGCTCGCCAAGGGGCCTGGTCGTCCCGTCCAAAGCGCTCCATGGCTTAGGCCTGATCCCCAGGGGATCCCCGAAAGCACCCGCGGGGCGCGCTTCCCGTGCGACGCATGGGCCGGGAGCAGCCTAGGCCTTCCTCCGGCGCTCGCCCTCCAGGCGGCGGTTGGCGTCCCGAAGCGCCTGGAGGCTGGCCTGGAGCCTCGCCTCCAGCTCGGCGGGCACCGGGAGGTGCTCCTGCACCAGGGCCGCCATCTCGTCAAGCACCCGGCGCGCGTCCTCGTAGTGGCGGCGCTTCTCCTCCGCGAGCCGCTCCAGGCCCGCGCCCGTCTCGTCCATGCTCGTCCTCCTCGCACGCGCCCCGAAGGGCCCTCGTCTCGCACGATCCGCGGGCGCAAAACGATTGCCGCTTCGGCTCACAACAAACCTCCACCACGCGCAGCCTGCGCTGGGGCGAGAGGGACGGAGCAAGGCCCCAGGAACCGGATTATGGGACGAACCGGTCCCGTTTCGCATCATGGAGGGTTTGGATACGGTCAGAGCGGCGAGTTCACAGCACTCGCGGGACCCTGCTCCGGGGAAGGGGTGGCTTTTCCGTCTATTTCTACGTTTCAGGGGAGTCGTGGACGCCACCGTCGCTTGACGACAAGCGTCGGGTCGGGAGCCTACTCGTTCTCGGGGGCTGACGATGCCCGGCGGGCCTGGAGGAGCCGCCAGGCGTTCCACGAGGCGGCCAGGAGGCCCGCGGGGACGAGGAAGGCCAGCATCGCCGCGTCGTTGTTGGTGAGCCAGGGGTAGAGCGGCGTCACCTGGGGGATCCCCTCGTGGCTGCAGGGGCCCACGTCGAAGTAGGGCGTGTTCGTCTTGGTCACGATGTCGATCTCCGCCGTGTAGCAGTAGGTGAAGTCGCTCACGGGGTAGAACAGCACGACGCCGCCGGTGAGCGCGTCCATGACGATGTGGCTCACCAGATACACGAGCGCGATGAGGACCCACTCGGCCTTGGCCCAGTCGCGGTGGCCGGGGCACAGCCACCAGGCGAGAAGCGCGAGGAAGGGGATCAGCACGAAGACGTTGGTGAACGTCGCGCGGTGGAAGCCCAGGAAGTAGTCCAGGTCCGGCAGGAACGTGAGGGGCCAGAGGATCCAGATCTTCCGCGCGTCGAGGCGGCGCAGCGCGAGGAGGAAGAGGAGGGGGATCGCGCCGTGGACGGCCGCGCTAGGCATGTCAGGCTCCGAGCTCCAGCACGTCGTGGTAGTCCAAGAAGGCCGCCTCTGCGAGGGGCGCCTCCAGGCCGGCGTCGAGCATGGCATCCACGAGGCGGGAGCGGAGGCGCCGCTTCTCCTCCTCGGGGATCAGCGCCGCGTTGTGCGCCATGGCCAGGGGGCTGGGGTAGCCGGGGTACGCCGGGTGCCCCGCCAGCGCGGCGAGGCCCGCGAGGACGCGCGCGTCGTCGCCGTCGCGCGCCTGCACGTCGAAGCGGAAGACGCGCTCCTCGCCGGGCGAGAGGCGGGCGGCCCAGGCGCGGCCGCGGGCGGCGGGGGCGGGGGGCAGGGGCGCCATCCACGTGGGGCTCGCGAAGGAGCGCCCCGCGCGGTGGCAGGCGGCAAGCGCGGGCGCGGCGCCCAAGCGCAGGCGCGTGGACTTGCAGACGCCCACCACGTCGACCTGGCGCTTCGCGGCCTCCGCCAGCAGGGCGTCCACGACGGGGAGCGTCAGCGTGCCCGTCAGCGCGCCATCCAGGAGGAGCAGGTCGCCCGCGTCCAGCGTGGCGAGGGCGTCGCGCGCGGCGGCCAGCTCGCCCAGCGTGCGCAGGGCGTGGAGCGCCTCGGCGGGCGCCAGGGGCGGCACGGGCGAGCCCAGGCGCTCGCCCACCACGCGGTGCGCGTCGTCGGGGGTCAGCAGCACGACCTCGGGCGCGCGGGGCTCGGCGGGGCGCGGCTGGCCGCGCTCCAGCGCGACGCGCGCCGCGCGGTGCGCGCCCACCAGGAGGTCGCCCGCCTCGGCCACGACGACGCTGGAGCCGTCCACCGCCACGACGCGGCGCGGCGCCTCGCCGGGGGCGAACGCCCGCAGCGCGGGCGTCTCGCGGGGGAGGCGCCCCAGCGTGTCCGCGAGGCGCTTCGCGACGTGGGAGAGGCCGTCCACGCGCCGGAAAAGGGGCGCGAGGACGTAAGGCCGCCAGTCCCGGGGCCCCTCCACTGGGGAAAGCTTCAGGTGGAGCCCCCGCCCTCGTTGCGGCATCGTGCTCGCACGCTCGTTCCTCTTCCTGCCCGGCATCGGCCCCGTCCGGGAGGCGCGCCTCTGGAAGAAGGGCGTCGATTCGTGGACGAGCTACCGCGAGCTTCCCCGCGTGCAGGGCATCCGCCCCCGCGTGAAGGCGCAGCACGACGAGATCCTCGCCGTCGCCGAGTCGTGCCTGGGCCGCGAGCCGCAGTTCTTCGCGCGCCTCCTGCCGCAGCCCGAGCACTGGCGCTGCTTCGAGGCCTTCGGCCACGACGTGGCCTACGTGGACATCGAGACCACGGGCGACCGCGACAACCTCGTCACCGTCGTGGGCGTGCGCCGCGGCGGCAAGGACCGCGCGTTTGTGCGGCGCGTGCGCTCCGGCGACGCGGAGGAGGTCGCGGCGGCGGGCGGCGAGCCCTACACGCCGGAGGCCGTGGGCCGCGCGCTGGCGGGGGCCTCCTGCGTCGTCACGTTCAACGGCGCCTCCTTCGACCTCCCCGTCCTGGCCAACGAGGGCGTGCCCCTCCCGGCGGCGCCCCACGTGGACCTGCGCGTCGTCTGCGCCCGCGTGGGCCTCACCGGCGGCCTCAAGAAGATCGAGGAGACGCTGGGCTTCGGCCGCACCGGGCACCTGGCGGGCCTCTCGGGGTGGGACGCGGTGAAGCTGTGGCGCCGCTGGGCCGACCGCGGCGACGCCGACGCGCTGGGCACCCTGGTCGCGTACAACGTGGCGGACTTCGCGAACCTGGAGCCCCTGGCGCGCCTCGCGGTGGACCGCCTCAGCGCGCAGACGCTGGCGGGCGCGCGGCAGACGCGCCTCAGCGCAGACGCGCCGCCAGCGACCGCGGCCGGTCCGTGATGATGGACGCCGCGCCGGCGGCGAGGAGCGCCTCCGCCTCGCGCGCGTCGTTCACCGTCCACACGCACGGCACGCCGCCGCGCTTCCTCACAAGCGCCAACGCCTCGGGGATCGCGGCGTCGGAGGCCATCATGACGAAGGGCAGGCGCGGCCACTCCGCGAGCATCTCCTCGTCGGGCGGGAAGGGGAGGATCATGCCGCCGGGGCGCTGCGCGAGGGCGGCGTAGGCGTCGGCCAATTCCGGCGCGAAGCTCGTCGCCAGCACGCGCTCCCGCGCGTCGCACGCATCCACCAGCGCAGCGAGGCGCGCGGGGACCTCCTCCGCGTTGGCGGCGTCGGCCTTGATCTCCGCGTCCACGAGCACGTCGGAGGGCAGGCGCGTGAGCACCTCGGCGAGGCCGGGCACGACCTCGGGGATATCGGAGCGGCGAAGCTCCTCCACGAGCCCCGCGCCCGGGACGACGCGGCCCAATTCCGCGTCGTGGTGGACCACGAGCTCGCCGTCGCGCGTCATGCGCACGTCAAGCTCCACCGCGCGCACGCCGGCCTCCAGCGCGAGGCGGAACGACTCCAGGGTGTTCTCCGTCGCCTCGGCGGGGTTGCCCCGGTGGCCGACGACGCGGGGCGGGTCCAGCCAGCGGAACGCGCTCACGGAGGGCCATGCCGGCCCGGCACGCAAGGCGTTTTCGGCGCGTTTCACGCGATTCCTCCGCAAGGGCATTTCCTTCCCTTGGCGCTGGCGGCGCCCGCATGACCCGATCTTCCGCGCTGGCGGCCCTTCTCCTTCTCGCGAGCGTCGCCCTGGTCGCGTCCCCGGCGGGCGCCACGGCCGCGCCCGCGGCGCACGTCACGATGCACCACTTCCCCAGCGCGGGCGCGCTCCTGCTGGTCTCCCCCGTGGGCTACGACTGCGTGGACGTCCACACGGGCGCTCCCGTGGCGCGCGGCAGCGTCCTCGCGAGCCCCAGCCCCGGCGTCTCGTGCTCGCCCTCCGGCGCCGCGGGCCCCGAGACGTGCAGCGAGGTCGACGCGGGGGGCTATCACGCCGTCGCGGGCGCGGGCGTCCTCACCGTGACCTCCGCGTGCGGCGCGCTGAGCGCCTCCCAGGCCCTCGTCCTCCCCTTCAGCGACCCCGGGCACAGCACGTTCGTCCTGGGCAACGGCGAGACGCCCTGGACGTGCGTCGCGGACGAGAGCGCGCTCCTGAGCGCCCCCAACGCGACGGACTACTGGGTCTTCTGCGACCTGAACCTCCCCATCCCGCAGCCCGCCCAGGGCGGGTGCCTCGCCCCCCAGGCCACGCACACCTACGGCGCGTTCTTCCCGCGCTCGCCGATTCTCTCGGAGTCCGCCGCGGCGCCCGGCGCGCAGACGGTGCACGTGAGCGACTCCAACCTCGACGACTGCAACGGCGATGCCATCCCCGGCGACTTCGACGGCGACTACGACACCGGCGACGCGGGCGGCTTCTTCGGCTCGTCCGACGCGTGGGACGTGACGGACAACTGCGGCTACGGCCTCAACGTCCACGCCACCACGGGCACGGCCTCGGACTCCAGCGGAGCGGTCGTCGCCGGCTTCTACGGCGTCGACGACGCCAACGGCCCCAGCGTCGTCACGGACCCCAACACCGGCGCGACCGTCTCGTGCCAGACCGACGGCAGCATCACGCCCATGACCACGGCCAGCGACTGCCTCCACGCGTGGGTCGGCACCTGGAGCCCCGGCCCGTGCCCCGCCTCCGGCGGCGACGACGGCTACTGGCTCTTCCTGCAGCCCCCGTTCACCACGGGGACGCTGACGGCGACGACGTGAGCGCGTGGAAAAGGCTCCATATGCTAGTGGTTTCCCACAAGTTTCCTCCAGAAAAGCATTGGCCGGGGGTAACTTCTGTGGGAGCCGCATGCCGCGCCTTGCCCTTCCTTCCTTGCTGGTTCCGCTGATCCTGCTGGGGGCCTTCTGCGCCCTCACACCCTTCGCGTCCGCCAGCGACGCGCCCACCGCCCACGCGACGATCCACCGCTTCGCCAACCAGGGTGTCTTCCTCCTGGCGGCCCCGGCGGGGTACGACTGCGTGGACGTCCACACCCATGCGGCCGTCTCCTCGGGCGCGACGCTCTCCAGCCCGGACCCGGGCATCTCCTGCGTGCCCTCCGGCTCCCCCCTCCCCGAGGACTGCGCGGAGGTCGACGCCGGGGGCTATCACGCCGCGGCCGGCGCCGGCGTCCTCACGGTGACCTCGGCCTGCGGCCCCCTCTCCGCCACGCAACCCCTCGCCCTCCCCTTCTCCGACCCGGGCTACAGCGCCTTCGTCACGGGCAACGGGGTCACGCCGTGGACGTGCGTGGCCAACGAGAGCGGGCTCGTGGGGGCCGGCAGCGCGGACTACTGGGTCTTCTGCGACGTCAACGTCCACGGCAGCCCCCCTCCGCCCAACGGCGGCTGCAACGCGATCCAGTCCATCCACACGTACGGCGGGCCCGCCGGCCGCCCCCCGTTCCTCGCGAAGGTCTCGGAGGCTCCCGGCACGACGCCGGTGAGCGTGGCCGACTCCAACGTGCAGGACTGCAACGGCGACGGCACTCCCGGCGACTTCGACGGCGACTACGACGTGGGCGACGCCGGGGGCTTCTTCGGCAGCAGCGACCAGTGGGACGCGGCCGACGGTTGCGGCTACGGCCTGAATGTGCACTCCACCAGCGGAATCGCCTCGGACATCACCGGCTTCGCGGTGGCCGGCGCCTTCGGCGTTGACGACACCGCGGGCCCCGTGGTCATCGCGGACCCCACGACGGGCGCGACCATCTCCTGCCAGGTGGACGGAGCCATCACGCCCAGCACGGACTCGAACGACTGCCTCAGCGCGTGGGCCACCATCTGGGGCCCGGGCGCCTGCTACACCCACGGCGGAGACGACGGCTACTGGCTGTTCCTCCAGGCCCCGTTCAGCGCGGGGACGCTGGCGGCCGATTCCTGAGCCGGCGCGTCGGGGCGGAAGGGGCTAACCTCAAGCGCAGGCCCGGCCTCTTCCGCCTCGTGCTCCGGGTCCGCGACCCCATCCACAACTACATCCTCCTCGACGAGCTGGGCTCGGACCTGGTGGACCTCCCGCGCCTCCAGAGGCTGCGGCGCATCCACCAGCTTGGCACGGGGAACCTCGTGTATCCCGGCGCGAACCACACGCGCTTCGAGCACTCCCTGGGCGCGTGGCACCTGGCGGGCCGCGCCGCCGCCGCGCTGGAATTGAAGCGCGACGACGCGCGGGCCGTCCAGGCCGCGGCGCTCCTCCACGACGTGGGGCACGGACCCTTCAGCCACACGGCGGACCCTCTTTATCGGGACTACCTGGGCAAGAGCCACGAGGACCTCGCCATCGAGGCGCTCCAGAAGGGAGCCATCCCCGAGGTGCTCCAGCGCCACGGCGTCGACCCGCGCCTGGTGGCGGACCTCGTGCGCGGCGAGGGCCCGCTGGGCAGCCTCGTCTCGGGCGACGTGGACGTGGACCGCATGGACTACCTCGTGCGCGACTCGCACTACACCGGCGTCCACATCGGCGTGGACCTGGAGCGGCTGGTGCAGGACCTCGTGCTCACGCCGCAGGGCATCGCCATCCGCGAGAGCAGCATCACCGCGGCGGAGATGCTCCTCGTCACGCGGCTGCAGATGTACGCCGCGGTCTACCTGCATCGCACGTGCCGCGTGGGCGAGCGCATGATCGAGCGCGCCTTCCGCCTCGCCCTGGACGGGGGCGAGATCAAGCCCGAGGACCTCCCCCGCATGGACGACCTCGCGGCGACGTTTCTGCTGCGCCACTGCACCAAGTCCGACGCATGGCGCATCATGCTGGCCGTCGACCACCGCAAGCTGCTGAAGGTCGCGCTGGAGGAGCCCATGGGCGACTACCGCGAGGACGCCATCACCGAGTTGGCCGCCAGCACCAAGCGCCAGCAGGCCCTGGAGGCGGAGATCGCCGCCGCGCTGGGCTGCTCGCCGGTGGACGTGATCGTGGACGTGCCCGAGCCCCCCATCCTCCCCGAGCACAGCGCGCGCGTCGTGCTGGAGAGCGGCCGCGTGGTCGACGTGGACGCGGTGAGCAGCCTCGTGCGGGGGCTGGGCGTCGCGCAGCGCGACCACTGGCGCCTGCGCGTCATGGTGCCCGCCGCCAAGCGCGACGCCGCGCCCGCCAAGGCGGGACCCATTCTCCAGCGGCACCTGGCCTAAGGCCCCAACCCTTAAGTGGCGGCGGGCTTAGGGACCCCCCGTGCCCGATGGGGTCTTCCTCGACGTGCCGGCCATCCGCGCCCGCGTCGAGCAGCGCTTCCGCGTCTACGACGTGCAGGGCGACGAGAACGTGATCGCGTTCTTCGTGCACGCGACCGACGGCTCGCTGGAGACCGACTTCGAGGCCTTGAAGCGCGACCTGAAGCCCGAGGGCCTCCTCCCCCTGCTGAAGTACCAGGGGGGCGAGCACGCCATCTACGTCGTGCGCAACCCCACGCGCACGCGCCGCGGCTGGAAGCTCAACGCCATCCTCTTCGCGCTGACCGTCGTCACCACCACGCTGGCCGGCGCCTTCAGCGCGTTCTCCTACTATCATCACGACTTCGACACGTCCAACGTCACGCAGCTGGAGTACGTGAAGGCCGTCTTCAGCGCCCAGAGCGTCGGCCTGGGCTTCCTCACCTTCGCGCTGCCCCTCATGGCGATCCTCACCATCCACGAGATGGGCCACTACGTCATGACCCGGCGCCACGGCATGGACGCCTCGCTCCCCTTCTTCATCCCCGTGCCCCCGGGCCTGGGGCTCAACATCGGCACGTTCGGAGCCTTCATCGGCATGCGCGAGCCCATGCCCAACCGCAAGGCCCTGTTTGACATCGGGGCCGCGGGGCCCATCGCCGGCTTCTTCGTCGCGGTGCCCGTGCTGCTCATCGGCCTCGCCCTCATGGCGGCGCACCCCGTCCTCGTCGCGGCCAACGAGCCCGGCAGCGTCACCATCGGCACGCCCCTCCTCTACGACCTCCTCGCGACGCCGTTCCACCTCCCCGCCAACGCGCTGACGCACCCCACGGCCTTCGCGGGCTGGGTGGGCCTCTTCGTCACCGCCATCAACCTCCTCCCCGCGGGCCAGCTCGACGGCGGCCACATCGCCAGCGCCATGTTCGGCGACCGCGCCCGCTTCGCCAGCTACGCCGCGGTGGTGGGCCTCCTGGGCCTCGGCCTCTCGCCCCTACTCGGGCTCCCCGGCTACGACGGCTGGCTCTTCTTCGCGCTCCTCATTGGATTCCTCGGCGTGCGCCACCCCCCCACGCTGGACGGCGTCAGCGGCATCGACCGCAAGCGCCTCATCATCGGATGGGCCACCTTCGTCATGGGCGTCCTCTGCTTCACGCTCGTCCCGGTGAGCGGCGGGTAAGGGCGCTTTCAGCAGTTCGCCGCGGCGACGAGCTGTCCCAACCAGGGAACGCTTCCGCTCCACGTCCCCAGCGCAGTCCCGTCCGCGTAGGCCGTCACTTTCACGTCGAGCGTGAGGTCGTACCCGTGCGTGAGGAACCATGGCGCCTCGTCAGGCGTGGCGAGGAAAGGCTGGCAGACCGGGTGGCCCAGAACGCCGAAGCCGGGGCCCAGGTGCTGGCCCGCATACGTGTAGCTCGCGTCGACCGAGGCGTTCAGACGGGGTGTGCCACCCAGCGAGCCCGCGGGCGCGGAGGGGGCATCGGGGACGTTCTCTGGCGGCGTTCCGGGAACGAGCGTGGACCCCACGAGCGGAAGGTCGTCCTGGCGGGGGATGAGGGAGTCCGCTCCCTGGAGCTGGCGCTTCTCCACGCAGGCAAGAGGGACCCTCGTGGGGCCGTTGGGCGTAACAAGATGGAGGTCCACGCAAAGGAAGCCCTGCGGTCCTGCTGCGCCGCACCCGGTCGCGGAGCCCGAATCGCAGACCTGGAGCGAGGCGCCCAGGCCAAGCGGCGTGGGGACGGAGCTCGTGCCCGGGTCGTCGGGCGTCTGTTGCCCCGGCACGTCCGCAGGGGGGAGCGGCACGGCGGGAGCGAAGGCGACGTCGTCGGCGCGATAGATCGTGGCCGTCGTGAGGGGGCCCGAGGTCCCGACGGTGGGCAGGTCGCGGATGGCCTGGAGGACGTCTGGGGTGGGGGGAACAGTGGGAACAGTGGGAACAGTGGGAACGGTGGGTTCGGGGACGAGGACAAGGCTCCCTTGCACGGTCCACGTGCTCGCGAGCGTTCCGTCCGAGAGCACTTCGTGGGCGGTCTCCAGCAGGTCGACCGCGTCGCTCGCGATCGTGAGGTGGACGCTGAGGCTCTGGAAGTTCCCGAGACAGGCTGGCGGGGTGGCCACGACCCGGACGTCGTTTTCCGAGCGGGTCAGCGTGCCCGACGACGCCACGGCCCGGTTCGCGCAGGCATCGTCCGGGAGAGAGGACGAGACCAGCCATTGGCCCATGCCCGCCCAATCGGTCAGGCAAGGGAGGTCTGCGGCGTCGGTTCCGCCAGGCTCACCGACTCCAAGGGTCTGCTCGTAGGTGAAGCTGGCCTCCCCTCCGCGGAGGGTCAGCGCCATGGGAACGTTCGTGCACGACCCGACGCCAACGTTGCCCTCGGACGAGATGGAAACGAGGCCGACCGCCTTGACGTCCAGGTCTGAGGCGTCGCTCGATGGCGGCAACGCCCCGGCGGGGTGCGCGAGAGAGATCGCGAGGAGCGCGACGACGAGAGCGACGGTCTTCGGTGCGCTTCCAACCTTGCGTTCGATCCTGCCTGTCTTGCTCATGGGCCTCGCACTCCGGGCGTGGAGCAGCGCGCGCCGCCATAATCTCACCGCTCCGCCGTCGAGGGTACCCTTCAACTCGCGAGCGCCATCATCGAGCCCTGGAAAGGTGCGAGGGGGCGGAGCCCCCCAAGAAAGCAAGCGAAAAAAGAAACGAATCCCGACCCGGCCTCACGGCTTGCGCGTGACGCGCGTGCCCGCCATGGTGACGGGGGAGTTGCCCGCCATCTCGACGTGGCTGGGCTTCTCGACGTTCTTGAGGCTCCACTCCCAGATGCGCAGCACGTGGGCCGTCTGGATCATGACGTCCTTGAGCTTCACGATGTCCGCGTTGGTGTTCTCGTGGCTGAAGACGCCCTGCCACGTGACGACCTTCTGGACGATGCCCGTGGACGAGGTGGGCTCCTCCCAGCCGGAGGCGTTGTTGGGCAGCGCCTCGACGACGTTGCGCAGGACCAGGGTCTCGGCGTCGAACTCGATGAGGGTGCCGCGGAAGGCGCGGTTGTCCTCCATGACGACGACGATCTCCTGGCCGACGAGGATCTTCAGCTTGGTCTGGAGCAGGGACATTGGGGTCGGTTCCTCCCGGTTTGGGCGCCAGGACGCCTGCCCGGTCATCAAGCTTCCGAGGGGGCAGGCCAAAGGGTCTTTCCCCTGCTAACGCTGCGGAATCCGTAGCCTTGGCCCCTTCGGGCGCCCGGGAGGGGCAGCCGCCACGGCTTTCCGCGCCGAGGCGTTGGCCCCTCCATGCCTCGCCTGGCCCCCCTCCTGGTCGCCCTCCTCGCCCTCCTCTCGGGCTGCGCCGCCACCTCCCTGGGCGCGGCCCGCGACGAGGTGCACCGCCACGGCGTCCACCGCGACATGGGCCCCGGCGACACCGCCGTCGAGCCGCTGCGGGTGCTCCAGACCGCGCACGCCTCCTTCTCCGTGCGCGCCTCCTCGGGCGCCGCGCGCGTCTGCCTCCTCAACTCCACCTACGCGCAGGCCTGGAGCGCCGGCGGCAGCGAGTCGGGCGCGTGGGCCTGCGGCAGCGGCAGCACCACCCAGGAGACCATCCTCCGGCCCGGCGACTACTTCCTGGGGCTGCGGTGCCCTTCCGGAGGCGTCGAGCGGTGCGTCTTCGACTACGACGTGGACCTCTCCATCGTGCGGTGAAAATGCAGGAGCGAGGCCCGGGGCATGGGCCAACCTGCTACCCTAACGAGGGGGCAGGGAAAACCGCATCCGGTTCTCGCCAAAGTTCAGCAGGCTCAAACGTCGCTCGATGTTCTTTGTCGCAGTGGCCACGTTGGACGTTACGAACGTTGTCCTTGCAATAGCGGGGGCTGTTCAAGCTCTGTTTGCTATTCTTCTCTGGCGCGTGTCATCGCAACTGAACCGGCTTCAGCGAGACCATTTCGAGCAGGGGGGACCTTTGTTCGTGGTTCATTTTAACGGAATCCAGAACCATCCGTCCGACCCCAAGCGTCAGATGCTCCGTTTCCTCATGTCCGTGTCCAATGCGGGTCGGAGCGCAGCCCAAATTGCATCAATGGGCGTCCTCGTCATGTTGCCCAATGGCAAGTGGGAGGAGCACCACCATTGGGGAATTCCGAGAGAACTGATCGAATGGGGTCAAGAAGGTCCTTCGTTTGCGCTGGACTACTTTGGGCCTGACAGTCAGCATGCGAAGGGACAGGAATATCTCATTCCACCTTACCACGCGAAGACATTCTTGATTGAACTTCCGGCGAACGGCGGCTGGGAGCGTTGGGAGGCCGTCCGAATCTACGCGATGCCAATTGGTGGCAAGCGGGCGGAGCGTGACGTGAACTGGATGCCGCTTGTCACGACAGCAATGGGGCTCAATCCTGTTCCATCAGTTCCCCGCATCAAGACTCAAGCACAAAAGACGGGGAAGCGCTCCTCGTGGTCTCGCGTCAAGGAAACACTTGCCCAAACTGGGCTGTCACTCGCCCTGCTCGGAGGACTCGGGCTTGCATTCTCCACTGCGGGGTTCTACAAACTATGGGATCCCACGCTCATGCACCCGATCCCGTCAAATGCATTCGCCTGGATTGTGCTCGCGACGGCATTCATCTCGCTCGGCATCATGATTTTAGGGGTGATTTTCCAGCGAGGAGACGCCCGCGTATGGGTAATCTCGTTGTGCTCCATTGTGCTATGGATGACCATGTTTATTCTTGTCATCCAAGAGCCAAACGGATTTCTCGGGACTTTCGCCGGTGCCCTTTCAGGGATCATCATTGCAACGGCGGCTTCATCCCGCGAGACCTTCCAGACATTCTCTGCCAAAGATCGGCAAGATGAGGCTCGTTGAAGTAACGGGGGCGGTTTGTCGCATCTCGAATGCGGTGACGCAGGGGGTCCTGCGGGAAGCCACCTGCAGAAATCGAGCAACGATTAAAGTCACTTCCGCAGCCGCTGCATCACCTTGTTCTTCAGGTCCACGATGCAGTTCATGTAATTGATGAACGCCTGGTAGGGCGAGTCGTAGGGCGAGAAGTACATGTGGATGTCCTGGTCGCCCATGTGCTTCGTCGTGCAGTAGTAGACGTGGTCGCTGGTCTGGAGCAGGCGCCACGCGTGCGTGACCTCGGGGTCGCGGAGCTCCAGCACGTAGGGCCGCAGGTCGCGCAGGGCGTTGAAGCACTGCTGCTGCATCTCGTTGTGGAGCCACGCGGAGACGTCGCGCTCGCTGTCGGCCCACGAGATGGCGAAGGGGACCTCGATCTCGCCCACGGGCTCGAACTTCTTGACGACCTCGCTGGGCGTGCTGAAGCCGACGCCGCGCTTGAGGGCCTCGCCGGGCATGTGGCGCAGGAAGTCGAAGATGCCGCTTTCGGCCCAGTTGTGCTCGCCGAACGTCTCGTAGTCCATGAAGAGGTTGATGGTCTGGCCTTCGTTGCCGGCGAGCCAGTCGGCGAACTTGGGCGCGGTGAGGGGCCATTCGGGCCACGAGGGGCCGGTGCTGAAGCGGAACGCGACGTCGTCGCTCAGGCGGTAGTTCTTCAGCAGGACCTTGAGCTTGGAGTCGCCGCGGCTGGGGCGGTAGACGTAGTTGGGGCTCCTCCAGCCCAGGATGCGCTCCGTGCCTTCGGTGGCGATCCCGAGATAGCCTTGCGCCTCGATGGTCTTCGCGATGCGGTTGTCGTAGATCAGCTCCGTGTTGCGGTAGAACGTGGGCTCGACGCCAAGCTCCTTGCGCATGAGGTCGCGGTGCTCGCGGATCTGCTCCGTGAGCTCCGTCTGGTCCTCCCAGAGGCCCGCCAGCGAGTGGTAGTACGTCTCGTCCAGGAACTCAACGCAGCCCGTGTCGGCCAGCGCGCGGAAGCTCTCCAGGACGTCGGGGCGGAACTGCCGGGCCTGCTCGACGAAGGTGCCCGAGAGGGAGTAGCTCGCCTTGAACGACTCGCCGTGCTGCCGGATGAGGTCCAGGATGAGCCGGTTCGTGGGGATGTAGCACTTGTCGCTGACGCGCTCGAAGATGGCGCGGTTCTTGGCGTGGTCCCAGTAGTCGACGCCCGGGGGCGAGTTGAACAGGTGGAGCCGTCGGAGGCGCACGGGCTGGTGGACCTCGAAGTAAAAGCAGACGTCCGTCAGTCGCTCACGCTCCTTCCGGACGTCTTCTCGCCACCTTGCTGCGGCAAGGCGTCGAAGCACACGTCGGTCATGCGCTCACCGTCAGGGGCTGCGCGCGCTCCAGCGCCCGGTCGTAGGCGGAGAGCGTCTTGCGCCCGGTGCGCTCCCAGGTGAACTTGCGCACCTCCAGCGCGCCGTTCTTTCCCAGCGCCTCGCGCAGGGGCTTGTCGCGCAGCACGGCGAGGATCTGGTCCGCCATCTCGTCGCTGTCCCAGTGCTCGGCGCGCAGGACGTGCGTTAGCGCCTCGCCGACGCCCGTCGTCTTGCTCACGATGGTGGGACATCCGCTGGTCATGGCCTCCAGCACGCTGATGCCGAAGGGCTCGCTGACGCTGGGGAGCACGTACACGTCGGCGGCCTCGTAGAGGCGCTGCGCCTCGGAGTCGGGGACGAAGCCGGTGAAGGTGACGCTCTCCATGATGCCGTTGGCGATGCAGAAGCGGATCATCTCGGGGATCATCTCGCCCTTGCCCGCGACGACGAAGCGCACGCTGCGGTCCTGGTCCAGGACGCGCTTGGCGGCGCGGATGAAGCTCATGGGCCCCTTCTGGCGCGAGACGCGGGAGAGGTAGAGCACGACCTTGCTGGCCTGCCCGTAGTCGCGGCCCGAGCGCGTGACCCACTTGCTGAAGTCGACGCCGTTGTGGATGGGCACGACCTTCCGGGGGTCGGCTCCGTAGCGGTCGATGAGCTGTTGGCGCGTGTACTCGGAGACGGCGATCACCACGTCCGCGGCGCGCACGGCGGCCTTCTCCAGGTCGATGATCCAGTCCTGCGGGAAGAAGCCCGCGCTGCGGTCGTACTCGGTGCTGTGGCAGCTCCACACCAGGGGCTTGCCCGTGCGGCGCTTCAGCTCCGCGGCGGCCTGGAAGGTGATCCAGTCGTGGGCGTGGAGGACGTCCGCGTCGTGGCTGCGGAAGGCGTCCACGACGCGCATGTTGTACTGCCAGACCGCGTCGTTGAACGCGTCGTCGTAGCCGCGCTGCCGCGTCCCGCCGTAGGGGGAGAGGGAGGGCTCGGCCTCCACCTCGTAGATGGCCAGGTGGCGGTGGTGGTCCGCGACCCGGAGGTCGCCCTCCAGGGCCATGTGGGGCATGTAGAAGTCGATGGCGACGCCCATCTTGGCCAGCTGCGTCGTCAGCTCCAGGCAGTGGATGCCCAGGCCCCCGGCCATGAATGGCGGGAACTCCCATCCGATCATCGCGACTTTCACGGGTTCCTGCTCCCTGCTACTCGCTGCGGTCGGCAGCGGCGCCGCCCTCTACGTGGCGCCGGTATTTGTTCATGACGTCTACGAAGGTGGAATGCGACCAGACCAGCGGCGTGACGGAGGTGTGCTCGCCGGTGCGCGCGTCGAGCTGCTCGGGCAGCAGCAGCGTGGGGCCCGCGGTCTTGGCGGCCCACTCCAGGAGCTCCCGCGTCCGTTCGGGGCGGCCCAGCATGAGGTGTGCCTCGGCGAGCCAGAGCGTGCAGATGATCCACGGGTTCTCGGGACCGTAGTAGGTGTCCCCCTCGTAGCGGGCGACCCCGCCGGTGGACTTCACCCAGAGGCGCTTCTCGACGGCCTGCACCAGGCGCTCGGCGCGGGCGTCCGCGGGGTCCAGCACGCCCAGCTTCAGCGTGAGGAGCGTGGAGGCGTCGACGGTCTCGTCCAGGGGGTCGATGCTCTTGTTGAAGCACCCCTTGGCGTCGTTCCAGAGGTGCTGGAGCATCGCGGTCCGCATGCGCTCGGAGGCCTTTCTCCAGCGGCCGCGGGACTTGCCCAGCTGCTCGCTGATGCGCTCCGCGCGCTCCAGGCCGTGGATCACGGCGGCGACGGAGTACGCGTTGACGGCCTTCTTCTCCTCCCAGAGGTCGTAGCTGGGCAGGGGCAGGCCGCGCGCGTCCACGAACGACTCCAGGAAGTTGGCGCCGCGCTTGACCACGGGCCACAGCTCCAGAAGCACGTCGAGGTCGCCGTCGCGCTTGAAGTGGTGCCATACGGCGCTGACCACGCTGGCGGTCTGGTCGATCTGGATGAAGGGGGGCAGGTGCCACGTGCTGCCCACCGTGCCGTCGGGGAAGTGGCGGTGGAGGAAGTACCCCTCGTCCTCCTGGCACTGCTCGGCGAACTTGAGGAAGCGGTGCGCGTTCTCGTAGAGGCCCACCTCGTCCATGGCCTTGCTGATGTACGCGCCGTCGCGCCACCAGGTGTAGTTGTACGTGTCGCCGCCCGACTTCAGCGTGCGCGGGTCGGGGCTCGCGATGATGGCGCCGTTCTGGCTGCTGCACGTGCGCAGGACGTAGATGCTCTGCCGGTACACGTCCCGGGCGCGGGGCGAGAGGGCGGGGGGCAGGCGCATGTCCTTGTGCTCGATCCAGTGGCGCCAGAAGTCCAGCGCCTCCTTCTCCAGCTCCTCCGCGGCGCGCGCCTTGAACGTGGCGTGGAGGGTGTTGACCGCCTTGCGCGACTGGGCGATCATGCACATGAGGCGCACCGTGGCCTCGCCGCCGGCGGGCACGTCGACGTTCCACTGCGCGACGGAGTCGGCCGCCCCGTGGCTGATGCGCGAGCCTTCCAGCTTGCCGTCCTCGGCGTCCACGTAGGAGCCCTGGAGCCCCTTCAGCGTGTGCTCGCCGCACGTGAACGCGTCGAAGGCGGGCGCGCCCATGTACTGGAAGTAGTAGTTGCGCTTGTAGTGGTTGATGGTCCGGCGCTCGTCGTCCCAGTACGCCGTGTCCTGGTACATGGACTCGGCCACCATGAGGCTCTGGTAGTGGAAGAGGCGGAAGCGCTTCGCGTCGGGCGTCTTGTTGTGGACCACGATGCGGCGTACGATGAGGTCGTGGTTGGAGTGGACGCTGTCCACCACCTCCACGTCCGCCAGGGGGCCCACGTAGAGCGTGCGCCCCGCGTTGGACCCGCGGTGGTGGTCCTGCTCCACGGTCCACGCGGCGTCGTCGCCCAGCCAGGCGAAGGCGTCCTCCTCCACGTCGTAGAGGCCCAGCTTCACCGCGCGAAGGTGCTGGTACTGACCCGCCCACGGGTAGTAGAGGTTCGACCAGTTGCCCTTCTCGTCGATGGTGAGGAGGACGCGGGAGTTGCCCACGAGGAAGGTGATCATCCGCGAGTCGGCACGACGAGCCGGGGGCACGGGCTTAACACCTTCTCCAAAGCGGGGGGTCCGGGGGGCGCAGCCCCCTGAAGAAAGAGAAGTCGTCGTCGGCCGCGCCGCAGCGCGGCCAAAATGGGGGGTTTCAGGGGGGCTCGCCCCCCTGACGTTTCAGTCGTCTGCTCGACGCTCCTTCACGTCAGGGGGCTGCGCCCCCTGAAACCCCCGCTTTTGGCCGCGCTGCGGCGCGGCCGACGACGATTGCTTCGGGGGGCTGCGCCCCCCGGACCCCCCGCTCTTGCCGCAGCCCTTTTCAGGGGCACGGTGATTGGCCGCCCCATGCCCGATCCGGCGGCGCTCGCGGCGCGGCTCCGGGAGATCCGCCCCGAGGCGTTCCACGTCGTGACGCTGCCCGACTTCTTCCTGGACCACTTCGTGCGCGTGCCCGCGTGGGACCGCGCGGTGCCGCTCTGGAAGGGCGTGCACGCGCAGGGGGGCGGCAACGTGCCCACGCCGCACCAGCACTTCCAGGCGGGGGGCAACGCGGCGAACACGGCCCTCGCCCTGGCCCGCCTCGGCGTGGGCACGCACCTCGTCACGCGCACCAGCGAGTTCGGCCGCAGCGTGCTGGAAGGGAGCCTGGGGCGCGCGGGGGTGGATCTCAAGCACGTGCGCGCCGACGGGCAGCTCTCGGTCACGACCGCGCTGGAGTTCCAGGAGGAGCGCCCCGCCAACGTCATGCTCAGCGATGCGGGCAGCCTCGCCGAGTACGGCCCCGAGCAATTGGACGCCAACGACTGGACGCTCCTGGAGGCCGCGGACCTCGTGCTGGTCGCCAACTGGAGCCAGAACCGCCGCGGCACCGCGCTCCTGGAGGCCGTCGCGGAGGCGTGCCGCCGGGCGGGGACGCTGGTCATGCTGGACACTGGCGACCCCAGCCACCGCCGCGAGGAGATCGCCCAGGTGCGCGACCGGCTCCTTCCCCTCAAGGAACTCGACGTGCTGGCCATGAACGAGAACGAGCTTCGCCAGATCGCGGGAAAGGCGCTGGCGGAGGGCGAGGAGGAGCGCGCGGCGGCCGGGGCGCTCTCCGCGCAGCGCGGCGGCGGCACGCTGGACCTGCACACGGCGCGCTTCGCCGCCACCTGGGGCCCCATGGGGAGCGCCGTCGTGCCCACCTTCCGCGTGACGCCGCTGCGCGTCACGGGCGCGGGCGACGCGTGGAACGCGGGCAACGCGCTGGGCCACCTGGCGGAGCTGGAGCCGGAAGAGCGCCTCATGCTGGCCAACGCCGTGGCGGGGCTCTACGTCAGCGGGCCCGAGGCGCTGGCGCCCACGCTGGCGGACGTCGCGCGCTTCCTCGCGTCGCGGCCCGCCCTCCACGCGCTTTGAGGGCTCAGCGGATGCGGAGGGTGACGCGGTCGGCCGCGACGCCCTCGACCTCGTCCACGCTCACGGTGCGGATGGGCACGGTGCGCGTCTTGTCCTCGACGAGAAGGAACTTCACGCGCGAGTAGCTGTGGAGGCCGACGTCCACGACCTCGCCCAGGTCCTCGCCCTGGGGCCCCCTCGCCGCCTTCCCCAGCACCATGTGGGGCTCGATGGTCAACATCTGATGTCTCCTGAAGGGCGAAGGTCGCGCAGGGTCAACATATAGTTGGCCGCTACGGTGGGCTCCCGGGCCTTCCAAGAGGGCAGGCGGACGCCCCCGTCCCCGGAAGCAAGGAACTGTTAGGGTCCAATCGTGAATGTGTCTGAGGGAAACGCAAAGAGTCAAGCGTGGGACGCTCATGGCGGTGCGCCGCGCGATCGCAAGCGCGCGGTGTGCCCGGGGCCGCCTGCCTAGCCTCCTCTGATTCGGGCGGCCCCTTCCCTTTCACCTAGAATGGACTGGAAGACGCGAGTCGGGGGTGGTGCATTTCATCATGGTCCCCGTAAGGCATTGTGAGGACTCGAGTAGGTCAGTCTCCTCATCCTCGCGTCAGGCGCCCATGGCGGGGCCGGGTACTTCAATCTGACTCCCTCAGGGCCGCCTCGACCGCCGCCCGCAAGGCGTTGGCGTCGGCGCGCCCCGCGAGGCGCCGCATGGCCTGGCCCACGAGGAAGTTCACCGCGGTGGCCTTGCCGGCGCGCCAGTCCGCCACGGCCTTGGGGTTCGCGGCCATGGCCTCGCGGGCGGCCGCGGCCAGCGCGCCCTCCGCCGGCCCCGAGCGCCCCGCCTCCTCCGCCAGCGCGCCCGCGAGCCCGCCGCGGTCGAACCCCTGCCGCAGCAGGCGCGTCGCCACCTGGGGCGTGATCCTTGCCGCGCCCAGCGCCTCGACGAGGAGGGCGACGTCCTCGGGCGAGACGAGGGCCTCCGTGAGGGGCGTCTTGCGGTACTCGATCTCGGCGCGCACGTCGCGGGCGACGAAGCCGAAGGCGAGGGCGGGCGGCGCGAGGGCAGCGGCGCGCTCGAACGCGTCGGCCAGGGCGCGCTCCTCCACGAGGACCGACGCCGCGGCCTCGTCCACGCCCGCCAGCGCGGCGAGGCGCGCCCGGCGCGCGAGGGGCGCCTCCTCGGGCGCGAGGCGGCGCGCCAGCGCGGCGAGGTCCACGGGCGCCACGTCGGGGTCGGGCAGGTGGCGGTAGTCGGCCTCCGTCTCCTTCTCGCGCAGCGCGACGGTCCTGCCGGTCGCGTCGTCGAAGCCGCGCGTCTCGCGCAGGACCGCGCCGCCCGACGCGATCACGCCCCGCTGGCGCGCGATCTCGGCCTCCAGCGCGCGCTCCACGTTTCGGGCCCCGTGCACGTTCTTCACCTCCACGCGCGCGCCGCCCGCGAGGCTCGCGTTGCAGTCCGCCTTGAGCCCCGCCGCGTCGCGGTGGACGCCCAGGTAGCCCAGGACCAGGCGAAGCTCCTGGAGGAAGCGCCGCGCGTGGGCCGGGTCGCGGATCGCGGGCTCGGTGACAAGCTCCACCAGAGGCGCGCCCGCGCGGTCGTAGTCCACGAGCCCCGCCTCGGCGTCGTAGGCGCCCGGGTCCTCCTCGACGTGAAGCTCCGTGAGCGGCACGCCAGCAAGGGAGCCTCCGGTGGCGACGGGCTCGCCGGTGCGCTGGTAGTTGGCCGGGCTGTCCGGGTAGAAGTAGTGCTTGCGCATCACGCGCGCCCGCGGACGCAGGTCCATGCCCAGCGCGCGGGCGAGACGGACGCCTGACTCGAACGCCGCCGCGTTGGGCGCCAGCGGCTTGGCGCCCGGCTGGCCCGAGCAGATCGGGCAGATCCTCGCGTTGGGCCGCGGCGACGCGAGGAAGTCCGCGCGGCACCGGCAGAAGAGCTTGCAGCGCGTCGCGAGGTAGACGTGGACCTCCAGGCCGATCTTCACCCCGCGACCTCCTCCACGACGCGCATCGCGCGCAGGACACCCGCGTCCTCGCCCGCGCGGCCCATGACCTGGAAGCCCACCGGCAGCCCCTCGACGCGCAGGGGGACGCTCCCGGCGGGGACGCGCGCGAGGTTCGCCAGCACCGTGAGCACGTCCGCGGCGTACATCGCGCGGGGGTCGTCGACGCGCTCGCCCAGGCGGAACGCGCGCACGGGCATGGTGGGCCCCGCGAGCACGTCCACACCCGCGAGCGCGCGCTCCACGTCGCGGGCCAGCGCCGCGCGCGCCCTCACGGCCGCGTCGTGCCAGCGGCCCCGCTCCTCGCGGCTCGTCACGAACGTGCCCAGGAGGATGCGCCGCTTCACCTCGGGGCCGAACGCCGCGCGCGCCTGCGCGGACGAGGCCTCGTAGCTCTCGTTCTCGGGTCCGGGCTCGCCGTAGCGCAGGCCGTCGTAGCGCATCATGGCGCTGGCCAGCTCGGCGTAGTTGAGGACGTAGTAAGCCGCCAGCGCGTGGCGGGCCGACGGGAGCCCCACCTCGACGAGGCGGGCCCCGCGCGACTCCAGCTTCCGGAGCGCGTCGCGCACCGGCCGCTCCACGTCGGGCGCCAGCCCCTCCAGGAACTCGCGGGGCACGCCGACGCGCAGGCCCTCGGGAGCGGCGCCCTCCAGCGCTTCGGAGAAGCCGGGCCCCGAGAGCGCGTCCATCGCCCGCGCGACGCCCGCCACGTCGGGCGCCAGCGGCGCGGGGCCCTCCAGGCTCATGGCCAGGTCCGCGAGCCCGTGGCGCGATAGCAATCCCCAGGTGGGCTTCAGCGCCGCCGCGCCGCAGAAGGACGCGGGGCAGCGGATGGAGCCGCCCGTGTCGCTGCCCAGCGCGAGGCCCACGACGCCCGCCGCGACGGAGGCGCCTGCGCCGGAGGAGGAGCCGCCCGGCACGCGGTCCGGCGCGCGGGGGTTCCTCGTGGGGCCGAAGGCGCTCGTCTCGCCGCTGCTCCCCGCGGCGAACTCGTCCATGTTGGTCTTCCCGAGGATCACCGCGCCCGCGGCCTCCAGGCGCGCGACCACCGTCGCGGTGTAGGGCGCGACGTACCCCGCGAGGTGCCGCGAGCCGCACGTCATGGGGTGCCCGCGCCAGGCCAGGTTGTCCTTCACCGACGCGACGACGCCCGCCAGGGGCGCCGCAGGATCGACGCGCCGCGCCCGCTCGCGCGCGCCCTCCGCGTCCACGTGCAGGAAGGCGTTCCACGGGTCCGCGCCAAGCGCCTCCAGCGCGCGCTCCACGGCCTCCACCGGATGGGTCACGCGCCGCGCCTCCGGGGCACGCGCACCGCGCCCGAGGGATCGACGCGCGGCGCCGCCGCCAGGATCGCGGCGGCCTCCTCGGCGTCCGGCGCGGCCGCCTCGTCCGCGCGCAGCTCGCCGGGGGGCTCCTCCGGCGCGGGCGGCAGCGTCGCGGCGTGGTCGGCGAGCCCGGCGAACGTCGCCGTGATGGCCTCCAGGTCGGCCGCGAGCCGCGCCGCCTCCTCGGGCCCCAGGGCCAGGCGCGCCAGCCGCGCGACGCGCGCCACCTCCTCCGGGCCCAGGCCACCCATGCAGCCCGCGGGAAGGCGGGCCCCGCGCTTAGGCGTTCTCGTTCCGGCTCGCTCCCCACTTTGTCGTCACCGTGACGCTTCCAGGGCAGGTCCGCCGGATGGGGCGCAATCTTTAAGGCTCCGGCCGGAGAGGTGGGCCTCACCGGCTCTGTAGTCTAATGGGTAGCGATCTCGGACTGTTAATCCGAGGGTGCTGGTTCGAGTCCAGCCGGGGCCGCTGAATCTGATATCAAATTTCCTGATATCAGACCAGGTCCCGCACCCTGCGCTCCAGCTCCGCGCGCTTCTCCTCGCCCGGCTCGTGGTAGGCGGGCACGGGCCGCGCGAGCACGTCCTTGACGCGCGCCGCAAGCTCGGTGGGTGAGATGCCCTTCTCCAGGAACGCGGTGGCGCCAAGCTCGATGGCGACGCTTCCCAGGCGCTCGTTGCGGAAGCCGGTGAGGACGACGACGTGGCTCTGCGGGCTTGCCTGGCGCAGCCGGCCCAACGCCTCCAGGCCGTCCATGGTGGGCATGCTGAGGTCCAGCAGCACGAGGTCGGGGCGCTTGCCGCGCGTCTCCTCGATGGCCTCGGCGCCGTTGGCGGCCTCGCCCACGACCTCCAGGCCTTGGGCCATCTGGAGGCTGATGCGGTAGAGCGCGCGCAGCTTGTCGTTGTCGTCCACAAGAAGGATTCTCGCGTCGGTCATGGAGGTGGCTCCAGGGTGAAGTGGAACGTGGCGCCGCCGCCCTCGGTGGGCGTCGCCCAGATGCGGCCGCCGTGGCGCTCGACGATGGCCTTGCACGCGGCGAGGCCGAGGCCCGTGCCGGGGATCTGGGGGTGGTGGCGGCGGAAGGGCTCGAAGAGGGGCGCCTTCTCGGGGAGGCCGAGGCCGTGGTCGGCGACGAGGATCTCCCACTCGCGGCCCGCGCGCCGCGCGGAGACCTCGACGCGGGCGGGGTCGTCGGGCGCGTGGAACTTGAGGGCGTTGGAGAGGAGGTTCTGGAGCACGCGCGTGATCTGCCTGCGGTCGGCGCGCACGATGGGCAGCGGGCCGCACGCGACGCCCGCGGCGCCGGCGAGGTTTGTCATAGCCTCCTCGTAGCTCTCGGAGAGGGGGTACGTCTCCAGGTGGAGCGCGGCGTCGGTGGCGCGCGCCTGCTCCAGGAGCCCCTGCACGAGGCCCTGCATGCGGAGCGCCGCGTCGCGGGCCTCGCGGGCGAGCATGCGCGCGTCGGCGGGGAGGGCGGCCTCGTGCTCGGCGAGGAGGACGTCGAGGTAGCCGCTTACGAGGCGCAGGGGCTCCTGGAGGTCGTGCGCGGCGTGGGAGGCGAAGCGCTGCAGCTCGGCGTTCTGGCGCTCCAGCTCGCGCAGGCGCGGGTCCTGGGGCGGCTCGGTGGTGAGGGGGTCGCTCGCCTGCATGATGCTCCTAGTGGCTCGGCTGGTCGCGGCGCAGGTCGCCCGGGCCCAGGCCCGCGCGGGTGCCGGCGCGTCCCACGAGCGTCGTGATGATGGTCTTGCTCTCCTCCAGCGTGGCCTCGATGCTGCGCAGGCCCGCCTCGCGCTCTCCGTTCTCCAGCGCGCGCTCGGCCCGGGCGAGCCCCTCGACGACCTTCTCGTGGAGGAGGGCCGCCTGGCGCTGGCGCTCCGCGATGTCCTCGCAGAGGGCGGCGCCCTCGTAGACGATGACGAGGCGGCTGCGCATGAGGAAGTACCAGACGGCGACCGAGGCGGTGAAGCCGTCCCAGACCACGAGCGCGGGGTCGTTGAACATGGCCTGCGCGGCGGCGAACTGGGCGGGCTCCGCCTGCGCGAGGGGCGGCAGCAGGTGGAGGAGGTGCTGCCCGTGGGCGACCGTGCACGTCACGAACACGGCGGCCGTGGCGACCGCGATGGGGTTCGTGCGCCACTGGTGCCCCGTCTGGATGCCGCGGATCATGATCGTGGCGATGACGGCGTAGATGACCACCATGATCGCGTTGGAGGCCGCGGTGATCCACCACCACTCGAAGCTCATCCGCCCGCCTCCTTGGGGTGCGTCGCCTCCAGCTCCTTCACGATGCGCTGGCTGGCCTCGATGGTCTCCTGCAAGGCCTCGCGGCCCTCCGCGTCGCGGTGCAGGTCGAGGCTCAGCTTCGCGCGCGCGAGGCCCTGGACGACGTTGTCGTTGATCTCCACGGCGCGCTTCTGCCGCTGGCGGAGGTCCTCGAAGACGGCGGTGCCCGAGACGAGGTCGGGGAAGCGGTTGCGCATCGTCCAGTACCACACGCCCACGCCCGCGGTGACGATGTCCCAGCCCCACATCGTCCACGAGCCGTAGAGGAGCCGGCTCCCCTCCACGGCAGCGCCGCTGACGCTGAGGCTGGCCAGCTGGAGCCCGACGATGCCGTGGGCGCCCCCGCACGTCAGGTAGAGGAAGAACGTCCCCGCGGCCAGGGGGTTGGTCATCCACTGGCGCGTGCGGGAGATGTTCACCCCCAGCAGCACGGCAACGGCGAGGTAGGCGGTGGCGATCACGGCGTTGGCGACGAGGCCCAGGGTCCAGCCATCCATGGCGATCACGGGGGCTCCCGCGTGGAGCCAGTTGGGTTTCTCGTGGCGGCTATTTAGACCGGCGAGCTTTTCCCACCCCTCTTGGACCCGAGGGGTTTTCCCGCCGTCACGGCGTCGGCGTCGCGGTCGCGCCGAGGACACCCGCCAGGGCGAGGAGCCCGGCCATGGCGAAGGCCTCCACGGCGAGGGCGACGCGCGCTCCGGCGGGCCGCGTGGCCAGGCGGGCAAGGCGCGGCCCGATGACGCGCTGCTGCAAGGCGCCCAGCCCCACGAGGAGCGCGAAGAGGCCCGTCTTCGCCAGGAGCAGCCGCCCATACGCGCTGCCCGCGAGGGCCCCCAGCCCCGGGAGGTCCGCCCACGCCTGGTACGCGCCGGTGGCGGCCAGGAGCGCGACGCCCCCCAGGGCCCAGGGGGAGAAGCGCCGGATGGCGCCCGCCCGCGCCGCGGCCCCGCCTGATATCAAAAGGAGCGCGGCGAGCCCGCCCGCCCAGACCGCCGCGGCGCCCAGGTGCGCGGCCAGGGCGAGGAGGTGCAGGTGCGCCCCGTGCGCGCCGCCGACGGCGCCCCCTGCGACGCCGTGGGAGGTCCCCAGGTGGACGAAGAGGGCGCCCACCGCCGCCCACGCCGCGGGCTGCCGCGCGGCGCGCCACGAGAGCCCGAACGACAGCAGCGCGAGCGCGGCCTGCGCGGCGAGCACCTCGCCGGGCGCCGTCGCCACGGCCACGAGGAGGCCCGCGCCCAGGCTCGACGCGAGGGCCACGAGGAGCGCCAGCGCGCCCGCCGCCGCGAGCCCCGTCGCCGCCACCAGGAGGAGGCGCGCGCGCCGCGGCGGCGCCTCCGCGCGCATCGCCGCCAGCATGCCCGGCGCCCCCGCGGCCACGAGCAATCCCAGCAGGAGCGCGCCGCGGCCCGCGCTTTCCAGCACGGGCGCCGGCGCGGGGGCCCCGACCACGACCGGCACCGCCGCGTCGCCCACCGCGTAGGGGATCTCCCCGGTGGCGGAGTGGCCGTCGAGGCCCAGCGCGCGCCACCGGAGGACGTAGCCTCCCGGAGGGAGGTCCTGCGCGTGGACCACGAGCACGGCCGGGTCCAGCGGCGGGCGCTCCAGCGTCCTTGGCAGCGCGCGGCCCTCCGCGTTCAGGAGGACCGCCTCGGTGAAGGCCCCCTCCAGCCCCTCGCTGAAGCGCAGCGTGATATCATGAGGCCCCGGCGCGAGGCGCGCCCCGGCCGGAGGCTCCGACGAGAGGAGGGCCGGGTGCGCGCTGGCGAGGCCGGCGACCACGAGGAGGAGGGCGAGGCCCGGCGCGGCGGCGCGCACGCTGGGCGTTGGAAGAAGCAACTAGAAAAAGGAGGGGGCCGCGGCGGTCGCCCGCCGCGGGGGGTTGCCTAGTAGCAGCCCTGCGCCGGGTCGATGACCGGGCTGGGCAGCGAGCGGGGGCCCACGTCCTCGCCCGTGGGGTTCAGGCTGGAGCCCGCGCCCACGAGCGTGGTGTCGTAGCAGTCCACGTCGCGCAGGTTGTACGGGTCGCCCACGGTGCCGCGGTGCGCCTGGTCGTCCAGCTTCGCGCCGGTGGTGGGGTCGAGGTTCCAGTTGGCGGGGTCGCAGTCCCAGCCGTTCTGGATGCCCGCGTTGCGGCCGATGCCGTCCAGGCACCACGGGGCGCCGTACTGGCCCACGCCGCCGGGCGTGACGAGGCCCGAGAGGCCCACGCTGGCGTAGAACGTGTAGAAGTCGCCGGGGAAGAACCCGACGGTGCTGCGCGTGGGGTCGTCGGTGTTGACGCGGTTGCCGTTCACGAGGGGCAGCTCGTCCGCGTAGTACGCGTCCGCGAGCCACTCGTTGCCGGGGCTGCCCGTGTCGGCCTGGGGAGCGCCCGCGGTGGCGCCCAGCCCGTTGGTGTTGGCCATCTCGGTGGCGGGGGCGCCCGCGTCCAGGGGCATGCCGTTGAGCTGGCAGAGCGCGACGGCGTCGTCCTGCTCGCAGTCGACGCGGCCCGCGCCGCCGTCCCAGAAGAAGTTCATCTCGGCGCTGTTCTTGCCGGTGACGGTGACCGCGTCCTCCACGGGGACCTCGGTGACACCGTTGCCGTAGAAGTCGAGGCCGCCGTCGTCCGCGCTGTTGCAGTCGTCCAGCGCGCTCTCCTCGTGGGTCTCGTTCACCGTGGCCGCGACCGTGCCGTGCTGGTTCACGTTGGGCTGGCCGGGCGCGCGCACGCCGCTCTGGCCCGACTGGCCGGGCGTGCCGGTCTCGTCGGTGGTGTCCACGACGGGCGCGGAGGAGCAGTCCTGCTCGCCCGAGACGATGCTGTTGCTGCCGCTGGAGCAGGGCTGGGGCTCGCCGCCCGCGCAGCTCTGGTCCGTGCCGAAGAGGTCGACGTCCAGCACGCCGCCGTCCCACAGGTCGGAGGGCTTGCTGAAGGGCGCGACGGGGTTGCCGCTCACGGCGGGGCCCACGGCGCCCGTGGGGTCCTTCTCGCTCACGAGGCGGAAGACGGTGTTGGGGCGCGGCGCGAAGAGCGACTCGACGCAGTCGATGTGGTCGAGGATGCCGCCCGTGTGGCGCGTCTGGCCCTTGCCGAACATGACGGTGGCCTGCGTGCAGCCGTCGCGCGCGGGCGCCGCCGTGGGCGTCACGGGCTGGAGGCGGTCCGCCCACATCTTCGCCGACTCGTCGACGATGACGCGGTAGTCCACCATGGGGTTGTGGACGCCGCCAGACGTGCCGGTGGGGTCCGTGACGCCGTGGGGGTCGTCGTTGGTGTTCGCGATGGTCACGTTCGTGATGGGGATGAGCTCCGTGATCCAGTTGTTCGCGTTGTGGATGGCGCCCGCGTGCGCGGCGTCCTCGGGGACGACCGGGCAGCGGTCCGTGTCCACGGGGAAGCCCGCGGCGGCGGAGACGTCCGCGCGGTACTCGCGCAGCGCGCCGTCGGCGAGGCCGACGTAGCCGTCCTTGTTGCAGTCGACCCAGACGCCGAGGATCGCGGCGTAGGAGCCGGTGCCGGCCACCTGCACGCGGTCGCCCAGCGTGGCCGAGTTGGGGCTGGCGCCCGCGGGGCCGTTGGGCGCGTAGCCGTTCACGACGTTGAAGTAGACCTGGTCCGTGCCGGTGGGCGGGCCCTGCCAGACGAAGTTGCCCGCCGCGGGCAGGTCGTACTTGTTGTCGGGCTCCTGGCCGCCGTATGATCCCCACGACGCGAGGCCGGTGGGCACGAGCATCGCCGCCGCGAGGGCGACGGCCGTGAAGGTGAGGGTGCGATTCATGCTCTCGATGACTCCAAGCCAGGGCTTCGGTAGCCTCCCGATTCCCAGCCAAGAGCCGCACTTCGCTGAGGGGTGATAACGATTCCCTCACCTTGGCGAATCCGGGAACCCGAACACGAACTCTAGAGATGGGAACTCTAGAGGAGAAGTCTCAGCGCGGGTCGTCGCGGCGCAGGGCGGCCAGGATGCCGTGGACCTCCGGGGCAATCCTCGACCGGAAGAAGGGGGCCAGCTGCCCGCGCGGCGTCGCGCCCCACGCCTCGTCGAGGTCGCGGCACGCGCGGCGCAGCGCGTCGAACCGGGCCCGCGCGCCCACGTCCTCCGTCCCCTCGGCGAGCACCAGGAGGCGGTCCGCGTCCTCGCCCAGGTCGCGCACGCGCCCCCGCACCGCCGCGGCGTGGCCCGCCGGCGCGGACGCCCACGTCTCGGGCTCCTCCAGGTCCCGGAGGAACCGCTCCAGCCGCGCCGCGGTCGAGGCGCGCCGCAGCGGGTCGTCGCGCGCCTTGGGCTCCGACATGAGGCTCCAGAGCGCGTGGAGGTCCGCCTCCAGCGTGGCCTCGGCCTTGCGGCGAAGCTCCTCGCGCTGCTGGCGGGCCGAGCGGCGCTCCACGGCGTCCAGCGCTCGCTCCACGAACGCGACCGTGATGAGCGCGCCCACGAGCTCGGCCACGAGGTTGTCGCGCAATCCATCGGGGACGAGGCCGCCCGGGTCCCACCACACCAGCGGGATGGCGACGACGAGGCCGATGGCGAAGCGCAGGAGAACGCGCTCTTTGGGCGTCACGCGCCCGGCAGACCGCCCGCTTCGCTTGGGGCTATCGGCCGCTCAGGGCCGCGTCGCACGAATCGCAGATGCCCCCCTGCGCGGCAGGCCGCCGCTTGCAGATGATGCACACGTCGGGCGCGGGAAGCTCGAAGCGCGCCAGCGGATCGGGCTCCGGTGGACGCGTGGGATATCCTTTCGCCATGCCCTTCGCTTGGGGCCTTCTGACGATGAGCCTGCGCCCGCTTGAGAGCAGCGAAGCACGGAGCCTTGAGGGATGCGGGGGGCCGGATTCGAACCGGCGCTGCGCTAAGCATGGGATCCTAAGTCCCACCTCATTCCGGGCTAGAGGACCCCCGCAGGAGGATTCCGGGACGCGGCCCGCTCCCATGAAGGGTGCGGAAGCGCGCAGCCGCCGGGGCGCGGGGGCGGTGCGCTCTTCTCGGGCCCTCCCCTTGGGGCCCCGATGATGCGCTTCACCCTGCTCGCCCTCGCCATCCTCCCCCTCGCGCTCCTCGTGCCCACGCCGGCCGGCGCCGCCGGATGCCTCAGCGGGACCGTAGGCGCGGGACCCATCACCCTCGCGGCGTACCAGGTGGCGAACCCCCTGGGCCCGCCCGGCCCCTCCATCTGCACCGTGGGCCTCACCGTCTACCGCTGCGACACGGCCCTCTACCCGGTCACCTACGTGCGCTGCGAGCCCTGGATCGTTCTCCCCTGAGCGGGGGGTTCGGGGGGCGCAGCCCCCTGACGTTTTCATCCCTTTGATCAGACGACTTCACGTCAGGGGGGCGAGCCCCCCTGAAACCCCCCATTTTGCGCGCGCTGCGGCGCGCGCGACGACGGTTCCGAGGGTCTAGGACCGGAACGCGCGATCCTTCACCATCCGCACCGGCGAGCCGCAGACGGGGCACTCCTCCGCGGGCGCCTCCAGGATGCGGCGACACCCGGTGCAGCGCGGCACGAAGCGGTACTCCGACGCGATGCCCTGCTGCGCCACGGCGCGCACGGGCACGCCCAGGCGGCGCGCGAGGTTCTGCACCGTGTAGTCGTCGGTCGCGACCTCGCCGCCAACGCCCAGCGCGACGGCGAGCACGTCCACGTCCGCCGCCGAGAGGCGCCCCGCCTCGCCGCCCACCTGCGCCTCGGCGCGCACCTTCGCGCGCAGCGCGGGATCGGCCTCCACCAGGCGCGCGCCCGCCGCCAGCAGGAGGTCCAGGTGGCGCCGGTCGCGGCCGCCCGGACGAAGCTCGGCGCTCACGGCCTCCGGCACCAGCGTGTCCTCCCCCGGGCCCAGGGGGCGGCCGGCAAGGAGGGCGGAGGTGTCCAGCACGAGGGGGCGCGCCACGCGCCGGATCAAAACCGCGGAGCTTATAAAGGAGCGCGTGGAGGTCGGTTTCCTTTGGAGCGGCGTTCGTCGCCTGGGGGTCCGCCGCCGGGCACCCCCCGACCGAGCGCCCCTCCTGCGGCCTTTTAGGCGCCTTTCCGGACCTTTTCCGGGGAAACCCCCTCGCGCGTGCGCGCGCACGTGCGCGACCTTTATGCCCGAGCCCGCCCATGTCCACCCAGCCCGTGGATGGGCGGGCACAGGGTGTTTTCGTTGGCCAATCCGACGACCGAGCAGGAGTATGGCGCCACCGCGATCCAGGTCCTGGAGGGGCTCCAGGCCGTCCGCAAGCGGCCGGGCATGTACATCGGCAGCACCGACGTGCGCGGCCTCCACCACCTCGTGTGGGAGATCGTGGACAACTCCGTGGACGAGGCCATCGCGGGCCACTGCACGCACATCGAGGTCACGCTCCACGCCGACGGCTCCTGCTCCGTGAAGGACGACGGGCGCGGCATCCCCGTGGACATGCACCCCAAGTACGGCAAGCCCGCGCTGGAGATCGTCTTCACGCAGCTGCACGCCGGCGGCAAGTTCGACCACAAGGCGTACAAGGTGAGCGGCGGCCTCCACGGCGTCGGCAGCTCGGTGGTCACCGCGCTCTCCGAGTGGACCACCGTCGTCGTGCGCCGCAAGGGCCTGGGCAAGCTCCACGCCATCCGCATGGAGCGCGGTGACCTCACGCAGCCCATGCACATCCTGGGCGAGTGCGGCGAGGCCGACCACGGCACCACCGTCCGCTTCAAGCCCGACGCGCAGGTCTTCAGCACCACCGCGTTCGACTTCGACACCATCGCCACGCGCCTGAGGGAGATGAGCTTCCTCAACAAGGGCCTCAGGATCACCCTCAAGGACGAGGTGAGCGAGCGCGCGGAGACGTTCTTCGCCGAGCGCGGCCTCGTGGAGTTCGTCCAGTGGCTCAACCGCACGCGCCAGCCGCTGCACGGCGACGTCATCGACCTCACCGCCGAGCGCGAGGACGTCCAGGTCGAGCTGGCCATGCAGTGGACCGACGCGTACTCGGAGAACGTCTTCTCCTTCGTCAACGACATCAACACGCACGAGGGCGGCACGCACGCCGTGGGCTTCAAGAGCGCCCTGACCCGGGTGCTCAACAAGTACGCCCGCGACCGGAAGCTGCTGAAGGAGAACGACGAGGACCTCACCGGCGACGACACGCGCGAAGGGCTGACCGCCATCCTCGCGGTGAAGGTCCCCGATCCGCAGTTCGAAGGCCAGACGAAGACCAAGCTGGGCAACAGCGAGGTCAAGGGCATCGTGGAGGGCGCCGTCGCCGAGAAGCTCACCACCTTCCTCGAGGAGAACCCCCGGGTAGGCGTCATGATCCTGGAGAAGAGCATCCAGGCCGCCCGCGCCCGCGAAGCCGCCCGCAAGGCCCGCGAGCTGACGCGCCGCAAGGGCCTCCTGGACGGCATGAGCCTCCCCGGCAAGCTCGCCGACTGCGCCAGCAAGGACCCCACGGGGAGCGAAATCTACATCGTCGAAGGCGACTCGGCCGGCGGCAGCGCCAAGCAGGGCCGGAACCGCGAGTTCCAGGCCATCCTCCCCCTGCGCGGCAAGATCCTCAACGTCCAGAAGTCTCGCCTCGACAAGATCCTCAAGAACAACGAGATCCAGGCCCTCATCACCGCTTTGGGCGCCGGCATCCAGGAGGTCCCCGGCCCCAAGCTCACGCAGGACGCCGAACCCGAACCCGGCGCCAAGAAGAAGGAGGACTTCGACCTCACGAAGCTCCGCTATCACCGCGTCATCATCATGACCGATGCCGACGTGGACGGCGCGCACATCCGCACGCTGCTGCTGACGTTCTTCTTCAACTACATGTATCCCCTCGTGGAGCGCGGCCACGTCTTCATCGCGCAGCCGCCCCTCTACAAGATCAAGAAGGGCAAGCAGGAGCGCTACGCGTACTCGGACGCCCAGAAGGACGCCCTCATCGCGGAGCTTGGCGGCACGAGCAACATCGCCATCCAGCGCTACAAGGGTCTGGGTGAGATGAACCCCGAGCAATTGTGGGAAACCACCATGGACCCCGAGACCCGCACGCTGGCGCGCGTCAGCGTGGACGACGCCGCGGGGGCTTCCGCGCTCTTCGACGTCCTCATGGGGGACGCGGTCGAGCCGCGCAGGGACTTCATCATGGAGCAGGCGCGCAACGCCAAGAACATCGACGTGTAAGGGGGAATGGGCATGGAGAACCACGGAACCGTCGTCGAGCGCCCCCTCAGCGATGAGATGCGCACGAGCTACATCGACTACGCCATGAGCGTCATCGTCGGGCGCGCGCTGCCCGACGTGCGGGATGGGCTGAAGCCCGTCCACCGCCGCATCCTCTACGCCATGGGGGAATTGGGCCTCTCGCCCGACAAGGCCTACCGCAAGAGCGCGCTGGTGGTGGGCGAGGTGCTGGGCAAGTACCACCCCCACGGCGACACCGCGGTCTACGACTCGCTGGTGCGCATGGCGCAGGACTTCTCGCTGCGCTACGAGCTCATCGACGGCCAGGGCAACTTCGGAAGCGTGGACGGCGACGGCGCGGCGGCCATGCGCTACACCGAGTGCCGCCTCAGCAAGATCGCCATGGAGATGCTGGAGGACATCGACCGCGAGACGGTCGACTTCGTCGACAACTACGACGCCTCCCGCAAGGAGCCCAGCGTCATGCCGGCGAAGCTCCCCAACCTCCTGGTCAATGGCAGCAGCGGCATCGCGGTGGGCATGGCGACCAACATCCCGCCCCACAACCTGCGCGAGGTCGCGACCGCGCTGAAGCTCTACGTCGCCGACCCCAACACGCCCATCGCGGAGTTCCTCAAGGTCATGCCGGGCCCCGACTTCCCCACCGGCGGAAGCATCTACGGGCGCCAGGGCATCGTGGACGCGTACTCCACGGGCCGCGGCGTGATCAAGGTCCGCGCGAAGGCCGAGATGGAGGAGAAGAAGGACCGCCACCGGATCATCGTCACCGAGATCCCCTACATGGTCAACAAGAGCAATCTTCTCTCCAGCATCGCGGACCTCGTGAAGGAGAAGAAGATCGATGGCATCAGCGACCTGCGCGACGAGAGCGACCGCGACGGCATGCGCATCGTCATCGAGCTGAAGCGCGACGCCATCCCCGACGTCGTGCTCAACAACCTCTACAAGACGACGCAGATGGAGACCTCCTTCGGCGTCCTCAACCTGGCGCTGGTGGACAACCAGCCCCGCGTGCTCACGCTCCCAGGCTTCTTCGAGAACTACCTCAAGCATCGCGAGGAGGTCGTGCGCCGCCGCACCGCCTTCGACCTGCGCAAGGCCCAGGAGCGCGCCCACGTCGTGGGCGGCCTGCTGCGCGCCGTGAGCAACGTCGACGAGGTCATCCACCGCATCCGGCAGAGCCGCGACTCCGAGGAGGCGCGCGCCTCCCTCATGCAGATGGACTTCGCCGCCATCCAGGTGCCCGGGTTCCCGCCCATCGAGGCGGGGCGCCTCGACGAGGTGCAGGCCAAGGCCATCCTGGAGCTGCGCCTCAGCAAGCTCACGGGCCTGGAGACGCAGGCGCTCAAGGACGAGATCGTCGAGCTTTCGGGCAAGATCCGCCGCTATGAGGAGATCCTCGCCAGCCGCGACGAGGTGCTCAAGATCATCGTGCGCGAGCTGGACGAGCTTGCCGAGACGTTCGGCGACGAGCGCCGCACGCAGATCGTCGAGGCCGCGGGCGAGATCAGCATGGAGGACCTCGTCCCCGACGAGCACGTCGTCATCCTCATCACCAACGACGGCTACATCAAGCGCATCCCCGTGGACGCGTACCGCACGCAGCGCCGCGGCGGCAAGGGGCTCGTGGGCATGGAGACCAAGGAGACGGACTTCGTCGTGGACCTCTTCCCCACGACGACGCACCAGTACGTCCTCTTCTTCACCAACACGGGCCGCGTCTACTGGCTGAAGGGCTACGACATCCCCGAAGGCAACCGGCAAAGCAAAGGCAAGGCCATCGTGAACCTCCTCGAAGGGCTGGCGCCCGGCGAGAAGATCCAGGCCGCGCTGCCCGTGAAGGCGTTCGCGGAGGACAAGTTCCTCTTCTTCGCCACCCGGAAGGGCACCGTCAAGAAGACCGCCCTCGCGGAATACTCGCGCCCCCGCGTCACCGGCATCATCGCCGTGGGCATGGACGAGGGCGACGAGCTGATCGGCGTGGGCGTCACCGGAGGCGACGACGAGATCATCCTCGCCAAGAGCCACGGCACCAGCATCCGCTTCCACGAGGCCGACGTGCGCCCCATGGGCCGCCCCGCGACCGGCGTGCGAGGCGTCAGCCTCGAAGGGGACGACGAGGTCGTCTCGCTGGCCATCGTCCACGACAAGAACGGCCAATTGCTCACCGTCACCGAGAACGGCTACGGCAAGCGCACGCCCATCCCGGAGTACCGCCTCCAGGGGCGCGGCGGCAGCGGCATCATCACCATCCAGACCACCACCCGCAACGGCAAGGTCGTCGCGGTGCGCGAGGTCAAGGACGACGACGAGGTCATCGTCACCTCGACGCGCGGCATGGTGATCCGCCTCCCCGTGAGCACCGTGAGCGTGCTGGGCCGCAACGTGCAGGGCAACCGCATCATGCGCCTCGACGAGGGCGACAAGGTCATGGCCCTCGCGCGCCTCGCCAAGGACGACATCCCCGCCGAGGTCGAGCGCGAGGAGGTCCGCGCGACCGAGGAGGCGCTGCGGCACGTGCCCATCGACACGCTCCCCCAGGAAGGCGACGCGCCGCGGCGCAGCGACGAGCCCGAGGACGAGTAGGCGGCCTACGAGCGCCGCCGGGCCTCGCGCAGCGCCCGCGCCGCCTCGTGCAGCCGCGTCGCCGCGTCGCGCACGCGGGCCTCGCTCTCGTCGGGCGGAAGGCCCATCTCTCGGGCGGAATGGCGCGCATGGTCGTAGTCCGCCTGCGCCTCGCGCAGCAGCCTGCGCGCCCGGGCCTCGGGGGTGAGGTCGTCCATCGAGGGCTTGACCGCGCTCCCAGGCTTCCTGTTGGCCGGTTTCGGACCTGGGCCCCTGGGGACCGGGGGCCCCTCGGGACCCAAGCGTCTTACCCCCGCCCCGCCATCGCGGCGGCGTGCCCAAGAAGGAGCCCCGCACGCTGCCCGAGCTGCAGGCGACGCACAAGACGGTGCCGCGCAGCCGGCTCAACGCGCCCCACGGCGAGGCGGACGAGCACTCGGCCGTGCGCAACTACGTGCGCGACCTGATCCTGGGCTTCAACGACGGCCTCGTCTCGGTGTACGCCATCACGGCGGGCGTCGCGGGCGCCGCGCTGGGCACGCGCGAGATCGCCATCGCGGGCACGGCGGCGGCGGTGGCGGGCGCCCTCTCCATGGGCCTGGGCGAGTACCTCTCCACCAAGAGCCAGAGCGAGTACTACGCCAGCGAGGCGCAGCGCGAGCGCGAGCACATCCGCAAGTACCCCAAGCTGGAGAAGGAGGAGGTCCACGACATGCTCGCCAAGAAGGACTACCCCGCGGACCTCGTCCCCCGCATCGCGGACCACGTCGTCGCGGACGAGGACCGCTTCGTGGACTTCATGATGCGCGAGGAGTTCGGCGTGGGCGAGGAGAGCGACCGCAGCCCCTTCGTCGCCATGGGCCTCGTCATGCTCGCCTTCGTCGTGGGCGCCCTCCTGCCCCTGGTGGCCTACTTCTTCGTCACGGAGCGCACGACGGGTCTCGCCGTCTCCACCGCCTTCGCGCTGGCGGGCCTCTTCACCGCGGGCTCCATCAAGAACGTCACCGCCGGCCTGCGCTGGTGGCGCGGCGGCCTCGAGATGCTGGCCCTGGGTGCGGTCGCCGCCCTCATCACCTACGGCGTGGGGCTGCTGTTCCACGTGCAGGCGTGACGCCAGGGGATTGCAGGAAAGAGGGGCGTGCCGGGCGACGGAGCCGCGATGCCGCCCATCGTGCCGAGCCACTTCGTCCTCTCTGGGAAGGACTGGATCCTCGCGCACCTCACCCAGGACGACCGCCCTGGGAGCGCGTCAAGCGCGTCCGCGCGAAGGCCAAGTTCGGAGGGAACCGCTCGGTCGCCCACCGCACGAGCGTGAAGGCCCGCCTCCAGGAGCGCGGCTCCCCGCTGGACCTGGAGGCGGGCTCCCTCATCCAGACCTCAGCGGGCCCGTGAAAAACGCTTATCGAAGGCGCGGGGAGTCCCCGCGGGACGACGAGCAGGCCGAGCATCCCATGGGCCGCCGCATGATCCTCCCCTACGAACGCGACCCCCGGCTCACCACGGTGCGCCGAGGCGGGACGTTGAGCGACGAGCATCATCGCCTGCTGGCGCTCTGGGCCGCCGAGTGCACGGAGCACGTCCTTCCCCTGTTCGAGCAGGCTCGCCCTGACGACCCCCGGCCGCGCCGGGCGATCGCGCTCGCGCGCGCCTGGACCCGCGGCGAGGTCAAGATGACCCAGGCGCGGGAGGCCGCGGGGGAGGCGAACGACGCCGCGAGGGAGCTTTCCGGCGCCCCGCGGCATGCCGCGCACTCCGCGGGGCAGGCCGCGGCCGTCCCCCACGTCGCGGCGCACTACCTCGGCGCGGCGGCCTACGCCATCAAGGCTGTCCGCGCGGCGGCCCCGGACCGCGAGGCCGACGAGGCCGGCTGGCAGGAGTGCCGATGGCAGCGGGCGCGCCTCCCGCCGGAGATCCGGGCGCTCGTGCTCGACGACCAGCGGGTCCGCAACGAGCTCTGCTGGTCCGTGTTCGACTTCTGATGTCGGCTCCGCCCCACCCAATGGTTAAATAGGAGGCTCCCCTTCGCCGCGCCATCCGCCCGGGTGAATTCCATGTCCAAGGGAACCTCCTCGAAGGGTAAGTTCCACACGCCGAACCACGTGCGCTGCCGCCGCTGCGGCCGCCACGCCTACCACGTCCAGAAGCACCGCTGCGCCTCGTGCGGCTTCGGCGCCACCGCCAAGCTGCGCTCGTACTCCTGGGCGAAGCTCAAGAAGTAGGGCCCCATGGCCCGCAAGGCCCGGCGGAAGGCGGCGCTGCGCAGCGCCGGCAAGGTGCGCGAGGGGGACCTCCTGGAGAGGGCACGAGCCCTCGCCGAGGACCCGTCGCTGGCCACCCCCATCTGCGAGGGGCCCTGCGTCCTCTTCTCTCCCGTCAAGGCCGCGCAGCGCGCGATCCCGCGCATCCACGCGGCGCGCGACGACGAGGCCAAGCTCCTTGCCTTCGCGAAGCGCGGCAACGACCTGGCCCGCGCCTACGCCGCCACGCTCCTCGTCGCCAAGGGGGAGAAGATCCCCTACGTCGCGGAGCTTCGCGTGCCCACCGGCAGCGCGCCCTACGTCGTGCGGGGCAAGGCGAAGCCGTTCTTCCTCGCGGGGCTCCAGAACCATCACGACCGCGCGCTCCGCCTCCTGGCCCTCATGCCGTGGGTGAAGAAGCGCGGCCTGCACGTCTTCAGCGCGGACCGCGGCCTCGTCTGCACGGGCCGCCGCGCCGCGCCGCCCCAGGACTTCGTCGAGGAGGAGATGGACGAGCTGGGCCTCGCGGAGCGCGGCCAGGGCGCCTGGTCGTGCGGCCACGACGAGGCGGACGCGCTGGTGCTGCGCTGGCGCGACGCGGGCGTCGAGGCCGCGCGCTGCGAGGCGTGCGCGGGCGACGAGTCCACGCTGGAGCGCCTGCTGCGCCACATGGCGGGGCCGAAGCTCCTCGCGGGCTTCGAGGTCTCCGCGCGCCTGAGGCCCCTGGAGGGCGCGCCGGTGGAGGCCGCGGCGGACGTCCCCGAGGAGTCCAGCAAGGCGTACCTCACCGGCGCCATGCACGACGCCGCCCTGCTGGAGGCCGCGCGCGCCGCCCGAGTCGCGGCGCTCAAGGCGCTCCCGCGCCGCCTCTACGTCGCGGGCCCGCGCAGCTTCGGCGAGGACGCCGACGCGCTCCTCGCGGCGCTCTCGCCCACGCCCGCTGAGGCCCGCGCGCTGCGCGCCGCGCTGGCCGCGCACGAGGGCCCCGTCGTGCTGGACAAGCCCACCGTGGCGCGCGCCCTGGCGGAGCTTTGGCCCCAGCACGGGCTCGCCATGCTGGAGGCCGCCGCGCAGAGCGCCGAGGTCGCCCGCGACCTGCACAAGGCCAACGCGGGCCCCGACGAGGCCGCCGAGCTGGTCCGCCGCGCCGGCCGCGAAGGCGCCTCCCGCGCGGGCCTCGCCAGCCTGCCGAGCTATCAAAACCTGCCGCCCGCCGCCGCGGCCGCCGACGCCCTGGCCCGCGCCTTCCGCGCGGAGGGGCACGAGGCCGCCGTGCGCGCCGCCCTGGAGCGCGCCTCCGCCGGCCGCCAGAAGGGCGTCTGCCTCGCCTTCCTCCAGGCGCTGGGCGGCCTCAAGGGGCACGAGTGGCGCTTCAGCCAGACCGAGCGCGACGTCGCCGCCAGCGTCGCCCCCGCCGTGGAGGGGCTTCTGCGCGGCGAGCCGGGAAGCTATCACGACGCCCTGCGCGAGGCGAGCCTGCGCGCGGGGGAGACGGCGGAGTTCCAGCCCGCGGAGCGGTCGCCTTGAGGATCGGCCTCACCTTCGAGCGCAAGTCCGACTTCACGCCGCCCCCCGGCGCGCCGCCCGACGCGCACGCCGAGATGGAGGCCGACTACACCATCGACGAGCTTGCGGAGGCCATCCGGAACGCGGGCCACGAGGTCGTCATGCTGGGCTCCGCGCCGCGGCTTCTCTCCCTGGGCGCCTCGCTGCGCAAGGAGGTGGACCTCGTCTTCAACTACAGCGTGGGCTACGGCGGCCGCGCGCGAGAGACGTGGATCCCCGCGATCCTCGACGTGGCGGGCGTGCCCTACGTGGGCGGCGACGCCCTCTGCCTGGGCGTGGCCAGCGACAAGCACGCGACCAAGGCGCTGGCCGCGAGGCTGGGCGTCTCCACCGCGGAGTCCGCGCTCGTCCTGGACGAGGCGGACCTCGACGCGCTCCCGTTCCCGCCCTTCCCCTGCATCGTGAAGCCCAACTTCGAGGGGAGCAGCATCGGCCTCACGGAGCGCTCCGTCGTGCGCAGCCGCGACGCCCTCGCGGAGCGCGTGCGCGAGGTGCTGTCGGTCTACCGGCAGCCCGTTCTCGTGGAGCGTTTCATCGCGGGCTCCGAGGCCACGGTGTGCCTCCTGGGGGACCCGCTGCGCGCGTTCGGCGTCGTGGGCGTCGGCATCGACGGGCACGCGGAGCTTGGCGAGCGCTTCCTCACGGGCGCGCTCAAGGGGCACGTCGAGCGCACGCGCGGCCTCGTCCCCTCGGGGCTTCCCGCGGAGGTGGAGGCCACGATGCGCGCCGCGGCCGAGCGCGTCAGCCGGGCGCTGGGCGCGCGCGACTTCTGCCGCTGCGACTTCCGCATCGACCGCGCCGGCACGCCCTACCTCCTGGAGGCGAACCCGATCCCGCAGCTCCAGCGCATCCGCGGCGAGTTCAGCCTCCTGGCCGAGGCGCGGGGCGGCACCTTCCAGGACGTGATCGACGCCATCCTGGCCAGCGCCATCTCGCGCCTCAAGGCGTGAGGTCGAGGGCCATGACCACGTGGTCGGGCTCCACGGCCGCGACGCGGAAGCCCAGGCGCCGGTAGACCTCCACGAGGTCGACGCCCTCCTCGGTGCGCGGCTCGCAGGTGAGCCTCACCATGCGATGCCCTTCGCGTCGCGCGTGGGCGACGCACATCTCCACGAGCCGCGCCGCGACGCCGCGACGGCGCCACCCGGGAAGGGTCGCGAGCACGTCGAGGAACAGCGCGCGCGGCTCCTCCAGGTCCCGCGCCGCGAGGCAGAGGCCGACGAGCCGGCCTTCGTCCTCGGCAAGCGCAAGCCACGCGCCTTCCGCGCGTCCGCGCCGGAGGTATTCCTCGGCGTCGTAGCCCAGGCGCGCGGGGAAGGCCTCGCGGTCCAGCGCGGCGAGCCGGCGGGCAAGGGCCTCGTCGACGCGCGCGGTCCCGCACCGGATCTCGCCCATGGGCAGCCGCGCCACCGCGCGGCCGTCTCATGTAGTTGCCCCGCCGCGGGTGATCCGCTCACCTGCGGGTGCCGGCAAACTCATACCACCCCCCGGCAGGTCCGCTTCTGATGCGGCGGGCCTTGGTCCTCACCTCGGGCGGCCTCGACTCTACGGTGGCCCTCTGGTGGGCGCGCCGGGAGGGGTACGACGTCGCGCCCCTGACCTTCCACTACCCCGGCCGGCCCCGCGGGGAGAAGCGCGCGACGCGGGAGATCGTCGCGCTGGCGGGCCTGGAGGCCATCGAGGCGGAGCTGCCCTTCCTCCACGAGGCGTCCGACGCCGACGCGGCGCGCAGGCAGTCGCGCTTCCGCGGCGCGCCGCCCGGCTACATCCCCGCGCGCAACGCCCTCTTCTACGCGGCGGCGTGCTATCACGCCAACGTCCTGGGGTGCGAGGCCGTCGTGGGCGGCCACAACGCGGAGGACGCGGCGCGCTTCCCCGACGCGAGCCGGCGCTTCTTCGCGGACCTGGAGTCGCTCCTGCACCGCGGCCTCTGGACCGCGCCCGGCGTCCCCGCGCCGCGCCTGGAGATGCCGCTCCTCGGCCTCGACCGCGCGGGCGTCCTCGCCCTGGGCGCGGAGCTGAAGGCGCCCATCGACGCGACGTGGAGCTGCTACGAGGACGGCGAGGGCCCCTGCGGCGTCTGCCCCGCGTGCCTCCAGCGCGGCCCGGCTAGCGCGACCGCCTGACGAGAAGCGCGATCGCGACCGCGGCGAAGACCAGCCCTGCCGGGAGCGGCGTCTTCGCGGGCGTCGACGAGGCTGGTGGCGTCGCCGTCGTGGGCTCGGGCGTCGGCGTGGGGATGGGTGTCGGCTCCTCGAAGAAGATGGCCTCCGTCTTCACGGGGGGCGTGAGGCTCTCGCCGGTGGCGTTCACCAGCTCGACCTGCACGATGTGGCTCCCCCGCGGGAGGTCGCCCAGGGGCTGGGTCGCGCCCGTCGCGTTGGGGAGGAGCGCGCCGTCCACGACGTAGCGCAGCGCGTAGCCCTGGCCCAGGGTGGCGTTGCCCACCTCCACCTGCGCAACGGGGGGCCCGTGGAGGGTGGTGCCGTTGACGGGCGAGACGAGGCGCACGCTGGGCGGCGGCGCGCCCACCAGGAGCGCGCCGCGCATGCCGCCCCCGCCGTGGATCGCGCACTCGTAGACGATCTGCCCCGTGAAGCCCGCGGGGAGGTCCACGGTGAGGTTCGCCTCCTGGCCCGGCGCAAGGCAGCACGCGGTGGCAGCGCGCACCGGCGCGTCAAGGACGAGGTTGTGCCGCAGCGCGCCGCGATTCACAAGATGGATCGTGAGATGCGCGCCGGGCGTCGCGTGCAGCGTGGGGTTCGCCACGCCCGAGGCGTCGGTGAACGTGGGCACGCCATCGACCTCCGTGGCGACGAGGTCCACGCGGATCGCGTCCGCGGCGCGCGCCGGCTGCGGGAGGACGGCGAGGAGAAGGAGAGGGAGGGCGAGCCACGCGCCGCGGGTCACGCGGCGGCGAGGAGGCTCGCCCCGGTTCAGGCTTGCGCCAAAAGGGGGGTTCGGGGGGCGCAGCCCCCCGGAGCAATCGTCGTCCGGCCGCGCCGCAGCGCGGCGACCCGAGGGGGTTTCAGGGGGCGAAGCCCCCTGACGTGAAGTCCCGTTCCAGCAGACGATCCAAACGTCAGGGGACTTCGCCCCCCGAACCCCCTCGGGTAGCCGCGCTGCGGCGCGGCCGGACGACTTGCGTCGTGGGTGAACCCGCGTCTTAGTGCGCTTCGCAGGTCGCGACGTTGGTGCCGACGGCGACGCAGGTGCCCGTGCCGCCCGTGAGGAGGGGGAGCGTGGTGCCCTGGCAGAGGCTGGAGCCGGTGGGCGCGACGCAGGCGGTGGTGCCCTCGCCGCAGGAGCCGACGACGGCCTCGGGGCCCGCGGCGCCGACGAACACCTGCTCGCCGGGGCTGCAGGTGAACGTGCACGTGCCGGTGCCGAAGACGGTGCAGGAGGAGGCGGCGCTGGCGGCGGGCGTGAAGCCGACGGCGAGCATGGCGACGAGGGTTGCGCTGATGACGATTCCGAGTGTCTTCATGGTGTTTCCACCATGCCGCTAACAGCCTCCATGATGCATAATCGTGTTGTCGATTGATAACAAGCTTGGGGACGTCCTGCACGAAGCTGCAAGGTGATTCACAATTCTAGCATGGGAAAATCCAAGCCGATCCTCATCGGATCAAAGTACGGACCAACGGATTGTGTGAATGGGAATGCTGCTGGAAGTTACAAGGCGTCGCCGCCGTCCGGCTGACTGCCCGCGCAGGCCGGCGGCGCGCGCCGCTCACCCGTAGGGGTCGAGGGGGTCGCCGGCGCGGCGTTCGCGGGCGGGCGCGGCGCGGCCGCTGCGGCGGGCCCGCGCGGCCTCGGAGGCCAGGCGCGCCGCTTCTGCGCGCAGCGCCTCGGCCCGCGGCGCCAGCGCGCGCAGGCCCGCCGCGTCGCCCGCGGCGCGCAGGGCGTCGGCCTCGCGCTCCAGCGCGCGGCGCGACTCGCGGCGCCACTCGCCCACGTCGGGGGAGCGCAGGGCGCGCGACACGGCGTCGAACGCCTCCGAGAGCGCCTCCGCCTCGGCAAGGCGCGCCTCCAAGGCGTCCAGCGCGTCGTGGTCCGCGCCCGCAGGCACGTCGAGGCCGTGCCTCGCGCCGCGGCGGCGCACGTCGGCGGCGCGCTGCGCGAGGCGCGCGTCCCGCGCCGCGGTCCTTCGGCGCGCCTCCGCCTCGGCCTCCGGCGCCGCGAGGTCGTCCCACGGCGCGGGCGCCAGGGGCGGCCCCTGGGGAAGCCCCAGCGCGGCGCGGTGCGCGGCCTCCTCGGCCAACGCCTCCACGATGGCCCGCGCGCGGCGCAGCGACGCGGCGGCCCAGCGGATCTCGCGGTCGATCTCCTTCTGTCCCATGCCGCGCACGTCGGGCGGGGGCACGTCGCGCACGAACGCGAAGCCCTTCAGCGCGTGGAGAAGCTCGGCGCGCCGCGTGACGGCCAACTCCTTGCGCAGCGCGACGAAGCGCTCGTGCGCCTCCTTGGGATCGCGCTCCTCCAGGGCGGCGAGCGCATGCACGTCCGAGGCGCGCGCCGAAGGGTCGCTGCCGTACTCGCGGCAAAGCTCCGCGAACCGGTCGGCAAGCTGGCCCATGGCGCCCCCTTACGACGACGCGGAGGGGCGATCCACGGTGGCGACGAAGGCGTCCGCCTTGTGGTTGCGCGTGTCGACCCAGATCATGGTGGCCTGCCCGCGCGCGCTGCGCATGTCGCGGTAGTCGCCCAGGAAGACCATGCCGTTCTGGTGGTGCGAGTACTGCTCGTCGCTGCTCACGTTGGTCACGCGCAGGTTCTTCGCCCACGAGAGGCCGCCGTCCAGGCTGTACGAATAATAGAGGTCGTAGAGGTGGTGCCTGGGATCGTCGCGGCGGTCGAGCCACGAGGCGTCCACGGTGCCGTCGGGGCCCACGCTCACGGCGGGCAGGAACTGGTCGAACTGCGGCGCGTCGGAGAGGTCCACGGGCGCGCTCCACGCCTTGCCGTCGTCGCTCCACGTGAGCATCGCGTGGCCCGTGCCGTTCTCGAAGTCGAAGTACGCGACGTAGAGGCGCCCGTGGTGCGGGCCCGAGGTGCGGTCCACCGCGAGGGCGCCGTAGGGCACGATGCGGAACGCGCTGCCGTTGAGCACGGGCCAGCCGTACTCGTTGGTGCCGCTGGGCATGCCGTAGCTGGCGGCCACGACGGGCTTGCTCCACGAGACGCCGTCCGCGCTGCTGAGCACCAGCACCGCGCTGTCGTTGACGACGGCCATCCACGCCTTGCCGGTGGAGTCGAAGTCCAGCCACGGGAAGCCGCCCGCGTCGGTGGCGGGCGCGGGCTTGCTCCACGTCTTGGCCTGGTCCGCGGAGACGGAGCACACGACGGCCGCGTTGGGGCTGGGCGTCCCGAAGGGGAGCCCGGGGATCTCGCCGGGGAGGCCAGGCCCGCCGCCGGTGTCGCCCGCGTAGTCCCAGCAGAGGAGGACCTTCTTGCCGTCGGGCGAGACGCTGATCCACTCCTTGTCGTTGGCGATGAAAGGCCCGAGGCTCACCTGCTGCGCCTCGTCCGCGGGCCACGTCTTCCCCCCGTCGTGCGAGACGAGGACGAACATGCTGCTGCAGGTGTAGAGCCAGTCGTTGAACCCGCCCCTGGACTCCGTGCCGCGCCCCGTCTTGCTCCCCGAGACGGGATCGCACTGGTAGGGCATCACGGCCCAGTAGCCGGTCTTGCCGTCGGGGCTCCACGCGACCACGGGATCGGTGGCGCACCAGAACTTCGTGAACGCCGTGACGGGCGTGGTGGGATCGCTCTCGTGCTTCCACGGCGAGCCGGGCACGTTCTGGTCCAGCCACGTCTTGCCGCCGTCCTGCGTGCTGTAGAGGCCCGCCCACACGCAGTCCCCCGCCTCGTCGGGCGTGTAGTCCTTGGCGGTGGCGATGATGACCTTGGGGTCGGCGGGGTTCACCGCGACGGAGACCTCGTTCCCCTGGCGGCCCGAGGGCGACGCCGTCGCCTGGAAGTTGCACGCGCCATCGATGCACGCCAGCTTCGCGGCCGAGTCGCCGAACGAGCCGGGCGCGGGCGTCGGCGTGGAGGGCTGAATGCAGCCCGTCAGCGCGGGGATGGCCAGGAGCAGCGCGAGGAGCGGGGCCTTCATTCGCGGATCGCTCCGGCGAGCCCTGCTAAGGTCCATGAACGTTGGGGCGCCCCGCCGTCCCGCTCCCGACACCGGACGACATCCGTGACCCGTTCCGGACACGTCTGTCCTTCCGTCCGTTTCCCCAGGAGAAACGCAGGTTCCGCTGCGGGGATACGGCTAAATACGGGCCCCCTCTATGGGCGCAAGGTCCGAGCCCCTTGCCCAAGCGAACGGACATCCGGAAGATCCTCATCATCGGCTCGGGACCCATCGTCATCGGCCAGGCGGCCGAGTTCGACTTCTCCGGCTCCCAGGCGGCCCTCGCGCTTCGCGAGGAGGGCTACGAGATCGTCATCGTGAACAGCAACCCGGCGACGATCCAGACCGATCCCGAGATGGCGGAGGCCGTCTACGTCGAGCCCCTCACGGTGGAGACGCTGGAGCGCATCCTGGCCAAGGAGAAGCCCGACGGCCTGCTGGCGGGCATGGGCGGGCAGACCGCGCTGAACCTCGCCTCGGAATTGGCCGAGAAGGGCATCCTGGAGAAGCACGGCTGCGAGCTTCTGGGCACGAAGCTGGAGGCCATCCAGAAGGCCGAGGACCGCGACCTCTTCAAGAAGACCATGGAGGCCATCGGCGAGGTGTGCCCCAAGGCGGACGTCGCGCACACCCTGGCCGAGGCGCGCGCCGTGAAGGAGCGCCTCAACCTGCGCTATCCGGTGCTCATCCGGCCCGCGTACACGCTGGGCGGCACGGGGGGCGGCGTGGCCTATGACGACGAGGAGTTCGCCGCCATCGTGGGCCGCGGCCTCGTCTACTCGCGCACCAAGCAGGTGCTCATCGAGGAGAGCGTGCTGGGCTGGAAGGAGTTCGAGTACGAGGTCATGCGGGACGGGGTGGACAACTGCCTCATCATCTGCAACATGGAGAACCTCGACCCCATGGGCGTGCACACCGGGGAGAGCATGGTGGTGGCGCCCGCGCAGACGCTCTCGGACGAGGACCACCAGACGCTCCGCAGCGCGGCCATCCGCATCATCCGCGCGCTGAAGATCGCGGGCGGCTGCAACGTGCAGTTCGCGCTCAACCACGACACGGGCGAGTACCGCGTGATCGAGGTCAACCCGCGCGTGTCGCGCAGCAGCGCGCTGGCGTCCAAGGCGACGGGCTATCCCATCGCGCGCGTCGCGGCGAAGATCGCCGTCGGGCTCACGCTGGACGAGATCCCCAACAGCGTGACGAAGACGACGCCCGCCTCCTTCGAGCCCACCCTGGACTACATCATCACGAAGATCCCGCGCTGGCCCTTCGACAAGTTCCGCACCGTGGACCGCCACATCGGGACGCAGATGAAGAGCACGGGCGAGGTGATGGCCATCGGGCGCAGCTTCGAGGAGTCGCTCCTCAAGGCGGTGCGCTCGCTGGAGACGGACCGGTGGGGGCTGGAGATGCCCCCCATGACGGACGCGGAGATCGAGGACGAGCTCACCCGCGCGACCGACCGCAGGCTCTACGCCATCGCGCAGGCGTTCCGGCAGGGCTGGAGCCTGGAGCGCGTGCAGAAGCTCAGCGCGTTCGATCCGTGGTTCCTGGAGAAGATCCAGCGCCTGACCGACCTGGAGGCGCGCATCCGGAAGGGGCCCCTCACGCGCGACCTGCTCGTGGAGGCGAAGCGCCACGGCTTCGCGGATGGGCAGATCGGCGAGTGGCTCGGCATGGACGAGAACGCCGTGGGCCTGAAGCGCCGCGAGTGGGGCGTCGTGCCCAAGTTCCGCATGGTGGACACGTGCGCCGCCGAGTTCGAGGCGTACACGCCCTACCTCTACTCCACCTACGAGGAGCTTGACCACCAGCACGCGCTGGACGGCATCCGCGAGGCCGCGCCCACGCCGCGCCGCAAGGTCGTCATCCTGGGCGGCGGCCCCATCCGCATCGGCCAGGGCATCGAGTTCGACTACTGCGTGGTCCACGCCGTGCAGGAGCTTCGCGCGCAGGGCATCGAGGCCATCGTGGTCAACAACAACCCGGAGACGGTGTCGACCGACGCGCAGACGGCGGACAAGCTCTACTTCGAGCCGCTCAACCTGGAGGACGTGCTCAACGTCCTGGAGCGGGAGAACCCTGACGGCATCGTCATGCAGTTCGGCGGCCAGACCAGTGTCAACCTTGCCGTCCCCCTGGAGAAGGCCCTCGCCACGCGCCCGTGGCTGAAGACGCAGATCCTGGGCACGTCCCCCGACAGCATGGACCTCGCCGAGGACCGCCGCCGCTTCGCCGCGCTGATGGAGCAGCTCAAGATCCCGCAGCCCCAGAGCGGCACCGGCTACTCCTTCGAGGAGGTGCGCGAGGTCGCCTCCCGCATCGGCTACCCCGTGCTCGTGCGCCCCAGCTATGTCCTGGGTGGTCGCGGCATGGAGATCGTCTACGACGAGAAGGACCTGGAGGACTACATGCGCGAGGCCGTCAAGGCCTCCAAGAAGCACCCGGTCCTCGTGGACAAGTACCTCAGCAACGCCATCGAGGTGGACGTGGACGCCATCGCGGACGCCTCCGGCGAGGTGCTCCTCTGCGGCGTGCAGGAGCACGTCGAGCAGGCCGGCGTGCACAGCGGCGACGCCACCTCCATCCTCCCGCCCCCTTCGCTCCCCCGCGAGGTGCAGGAGACGATCCGCCTCTACTCGCGCCGCGTCGCCAAGGAGCTGAAGGTGGTCGGCCTCGTCAACTTCCAGTGGGCCGTGAAGGACGGCACCGTCTACATCCTGGAGGCCAACCCCCGCGCGTCGCGCACGGTCCCCTACGTCAGCAAGGCGCTGGGCATCCCCATGGCCAAGGTCGCGACGCGCGCCATCCTGGGCCAGGGGCTCAAGCAGCAGGGCGTCTCGGAGCCGCGCATGGCGCACGTCGCCGTCAAGGCCCCCGTCTTCCCCTTCCTCAAGCTCCCCGGCGTCGACAGCATCCTGGGCCCCGAGATGAAGAGCACGGGCGAGGTCATGGGCATCGACCGCAACCTGGACCTCGCGTACAGCAAGGCGCTGGAGGCGGCTGGCATGCGCCTCCCCTCCGAGGGCGCCGTCTACATCAGCGTGCGCGACGAGGACAAGAGCCGCTTCCTCCCCCTGGCCAAGGACCTCGTGGAGTGCGGCTTCACCCTCTACGCCACCACGGGCACCGCCCAGTTCCTCCGCGAGTTCGGCGTCCCCTGCGAGACGGCGTGGCGCATCAACGAGAAGCGCAGCCCCGACGCGCTGGACCTCATGCGCCGCGGCGAGATCAAGCTCATCTTCAACACGCCCTCGCAGAGCCGCGGCGCGAAGCGCGACGGCGCCATGATGCGCCGCCTCGCCGTGGAGCTGGGCATCCCGTTCCTCACCACCACCGCGGCCTGCACCGCGGCGGTGGCCGCCATCCGCGCCCGCGCCACGGGCCAGGTGGAGACCGCCGCGCTGCGGACCTACCACATCGCGTGAAGGGCAAGCCGGGGCCCGCCTGATCGCTGGCGCTCTTCCTGGGAGACTTCGTCCCCCAGACCCTCTGGCAACCCGAACCCACGAACCACAGTAGGAACCGTGGTTCGTGGGTTCGGTGGTTCGGGTTGTGCGGGGGAAAGGGGGCGCAGCCCCTAGCGAGCGCCCATGGAGGACAGCCCCTTCGCGTTGCCCCCCAGGGTGACAACGGCGCTGTCCCGGCCTTGCCGCCAGGCAACTCTTTTCTCATGACAAGCGATAGCGAGGCCCACGGAGCTTGGAGGAGGCTATCCCAGCCCGTGGAGTGTTGGAGCAATGAATCGCATCGTCACCCTTTCGGCTGTCGCGCTGGCGACGGCCATGCTTGTCCCCTCGGCCCTGGCGGGCTGGGGCTCAGTCGGCGGCGCCGAGCCCGACTCGGGCTACGACGTCGGCCACGGCTTCATGTGGTCGGACGCCCCGGGCACCGCCACCGCCCAGGTCTACTTCAACGTGTACAACGCGGAAGGCACCAACGGCGGCGTCGCCCCCAACTCGGCGATCCTCCAGAGCCGCGTCAGCACCGTGGGCGAGGGCGCCTGGCGCTCCGTCCTGGGCGTCTGGGCGGACTGCAACCAGGACGGCTACGTCGGCTTCGCCGGCGGCGCGCTCATCGAGTACCGCGCCGAGGCCAGCGCCGCGGCCGGCTTCCCGGTCAACACGGACATCTGCCCCGTCACCCCTGACGACGCCGCGCACGCGGGCACCATCCACAACGACGGCGGCTGGATCACCGAGCTGATCCCCATCGCGCCCGCGAGCATCGGCGGCACGGACACCACCGAGCTCATGGCCAACGCCAACAACTACCGCCTCATCCCGGACGCCGGCATCAAGGTCTGGGGCGACCTGCACACGGCGCCCGTGACCCCCGGCGGCCCCCTGGTCCCCAGCGACCACTGCCGCCAGGTGAGCATCGTGCCCCCCTTCGGCCACGGCGACGTGTCCCACACGGGCGGCATCATCCAGCACCTCGTGTGCGTGGAGTCCACCCGCGCGCCCACCCCGCACGACCTCTACAACACGGGCGTCGCGGACGACCCCACCGGCATCGTCCAGACGCTCCCCGACCCCCGCTCGCTCTACCAGCCCGGCGGCCCCCTGGACCAGCCCACCTTCGGCACCGAGCAGAGCTGCAAGGACGGCCAGGACGTGTCCGAGAAGGACTGCCACGGCGGCAGCAACAGCATCGTCTGGGGCGAGCAGGACTGCAGCGCGGACCCCATCACCGTCTCGGACCCCGCCACCGGCACGCCCGCCGAGGGCGGCGTCGCGGACCCCGGCGACATCCAGACCGTCCGCCCGCCCGGCACCCTCCAGCCCAACGCGCAGGGCACGATCCCCGCCACGGTCAACGAGACCAACGAGGAGCTCCTGGGCGACTGCGACACCAGCAACGACAGCGGCGGCGACTTCTACGGCAACTTCGAGGCCAGCGACTCCGGCGCCACCTACGCGTCGGACAAGACCCAGGCCGACATGAGCTTCGGCTTCCAGGGCGTCATGGGCCGCAGCACCTGCGACGACGTCTCCATCGACCCCAACGGCGACCCCCTGCCCGAGCTGCCCGTCGTCACGGTCCCCGGCTCCGGCGGCCTGACGTGCGGCCGGCCCAGCAACGGCGGCCAGCCCGTGCACGCGGTGGGCATCCTGCTGCTGACCTCCGACGAGTGGTGGAACGGCGTCACCTACCTGGGCACGCAGCCCAGCGTCGGCGCCCCCAACGCGGAGACGAAGGACAGCCTCAGCGTCGCGCCCGACACGTTCCGCGCGGACTACTACACGTTCTACGCGACCGTCACCGCCTCCGGCCTGCGCACGCCCGGCGGCGTGGGCACCTACGGCGCCGAGTGGTGCACGCAGGGCATCGGCCGCAACGCGCACGACGTGTACGGCTGGAACTGCGACCCCGCCAACTGGAACCTCGACCCCACCACCGGCGCGAAGCTGAACGAGCGGTTCCTCGGCCTCGTGGGCGGCTCGTACAACCTCCGCGACACGGACTGCTACGACACCACGCTCGTGGGCGCGGGCTCGAGCCTGAACCCCACGGGCCAGGACGTCGGCGGCCGCAGCGTCGCCGCGGCGTCGGACCCCGCCCACGGCTGCGCCTGAGCGCGGCGCTCCGCCGCCCCTCCGGGGGCGGCCCTCCTTTTTTCTCCTTTTTTCCCCCAGCGGACGCGCCGAGTCCGCCCTCCCGGGACGGACGCCCCTTGAAGAGGCCGGGTCGCCCAGCCAGGGGCGATGAGGGTCTTCCGCGCGTCGCTGGCCGTCGGCGCCGTGGCCGTGCCCCTCTTCGCCCTCTGGATGCGCTTCGACTGGTGGGGCGACGCGGCGACGCGCGCGCTCAGCGACGGGGGCACCATCGCGGCCGCGCTCTTCGCGGGCGCCGCGTGCCTGCGCGCCGCGTGGCTCTCCCGCGGCGCCGCGCGGCGCGCGTGGACGATGATCGGCCTCGCGGCCCTCGCCTATGGGGCGGGCGAGGCCGTCTGGACGTGGTACGAGTTCGGCCTGGGCATCGACGTGCCCTTCCCCTCCCTCGCGGACGTGGGCTATCTCGCCACCTACCCCCTCGCCGCCGCGGGGTTTCTCCTCTTCACGCCCAGGCAGTGGCCCCGCTGGGCGCGCGTCTCCATGATCCTCGACGGGCTCCTCCTGGGCGTCTCGCTCCTCCTGGGCGCGTGGGTCTTCGTCCTGGCGCCGCTGGCGGCCGACTCCACGCAGGGCTGGCTTGCCCGCGCCATCGGCCTCGCCTACCCCGTCTTCGACGTGGCGCTCCTGGCCACCATCGTGGGCGTCATGGTCGCGACGCGCCATAGGCGGTCGCCCCCGCTGCGCCTCGCCGCGCTGGCCTTCGCGTGCCTCGCCGCCGCGGACGTGGGCTACGCCTACCTCACCCTGGACGGGACCTACGAGGTGGGCAACGTCGTCGACGCGGGCTGGCTCGCGGCCTTCGTGCTCCTGGCCCTGGCCGCCTCGCACCCCGACCGCGCGCTGGCCGCGCCCGAGCGGCCCCCCGAGCCCACGTGGCGCGCGGCGCTCCTCCCCTCCGTCGCGCTGGCCGCCCTGCTTGCCGTGGACGCCTTCGCCATCGCCCGCGACGGCCGCGTGGACCCCTTCCTGCGCGCGGGCTCCGCGGCCGTCGTGATCCTCTCGGGCCTGCGCCAGTCGGCGACGATCCTGGACAACCTCCGCCTCACGCGCGACCTGAAGGCCTCCCTCGCGCGCCAGAAGGAGCTGGAGGACTCGCGCACGCACTACCTCAACGCCGTCGTCCACGACCTCATGACCCCCCTCACCATCGTGGGCATGAGCATCGTCGCCTCGGAGGACCCCGAGGAGGCGCCGGCGAGGCGCCACGCCGCCCTGCGCAGCCTCGACCAGGTGCAGCGCCTCCTCAACGACATCCGCGACATCGCGCGCATCCAGGCGGGCCAGCTTCGCCTCGACGTGCGCGACGCGGAGCTTTCCTCCCTGGTGCTCGACGCGGTGCGCTCGTTCCGCGAGCCCGCCGCGAGCCGCCGCATCTGCCTCGCGGCCGACGTCCCGGGCATCCACCCGGTGAAGGCCGACGCGGGGCGCCTCACGCAGGTGCTCACGAACCTCCTCTCCAACGCCGTGAAGTTCTCCCCCGAGGGAAGCGCCGTCCACGTCTCGCTGGAGTCCGCGGGCGGCCGCGCGCTGCTCCGCGTCCGCGACGAGGGGCCCGGGCTCGACGCCGAGCAGCAGGCGAAGCTCTTCCAGCCCTTCTCGCAGGTGCATCCCGATCCGGAGATGCGCAGCAAGGGCTCGGGGCTGGGCCTCTCCATCAGCCGCGCCATCGTCGAGCGCCACGGCGGCCGGCTCTGGTGCGAGAGCGACGGGCCCGGCAAGGGCGCGACGTTCCTCGTGGAGCTTCCCGAGACGCCGCCGCCCGCGGCCAAGGCGGCCCCCGCGGCCTCGCCCGCCCCCGCCTGAGAAGCGCTTATCCGGGGCGCCGCGCCTCGCGCCGCCGTGCAGCCCTTCCGCCTGGGCGAGGAGAAGCTCCGCGTGCAGGACGTCGTCGACGTCGCGCGCCGGGGCCGCCGCGTCGCGCTCACCCCCGCCGCCCGCGAGCGCATCGGCCTCTCCCGCGCCCGCGTCGACGCCATGCTGGGCGAGGGCCACGCCCCCGAGTTCGGCGTGACCAGCGACGCGCGCCTCCCCGTCTCGCGCATGCAGGTGGAGCGCTACGACGAGGAGAGCCGCGTCGCCTACGGCGTCACCACCGGCTTCGGCGAGCTGGCGCGCGTCCGCATCCCGCGGGGCGACCTGGAGACGCTCCAGCGCAATCTCCTCCTCTCCCACGCCTGCGGCGTCGGCGAGCCGCTTCCCGATGAGGTCGTCCGCGCCCTCCTGCTCCTTCGCGCCGCGAGCCTCGCCGTGGGCCTCTCGGGCGTGCGCGTCGAGACGGTGGAGGCCATCCTCGCCCTCCTCAACCATGATATCACGCCCGTCGTGCCCAGCCGCGGCAGCCTCGGCGCCTCGGGCGACCTCGTCCCCCTCGCCCACGCCTCGCTGGTGCTCATCGGCGAGGGCGAGGCGCGCGTCCACGGCAAGGTCGTGCCCGGCCGCGAGGCCATGCGCGCCGCGGGCGTCGCGCCCCTCGTCCTGCAGCCCAAGGAGGGCCTCGCCCTCATCAACGGCACGCAGATGATGGGCGCCGTGATGGCGCTCCTCGTCCACGACGGCTGGAACCTCGTGCGCACCGCCGAGGTCGCCGCCGCCATGAGCATCGAGGCGCTCCTGGGCAGCGTCGCGCCCTTCGACCCGCGCCTCCACGCCGCGCGCCCGCATCCGGGCCAGGCCGAGACGGCGGCCCACCTGCGCACGCTCCTGGCGGACTCGGGCGTCGTCGCGAGCCACGCCGGCTGCGACCGCGTGCAGGACGCCTACTCGCTGCGCTGCGCGCCGCAGATCCTCGGCCCCGTGCGCGACGCGCTGCGCCACGCGCAGGAGCGCCTGGAGGTGGAGATGGGGAGCGCCACCGACAACCCGCTCATCCTGGAGGAGGGCGCCGTCTCGGGGGGCAACTTCCACGGCGAGAACCTGGGCCTGCTCTGCGCGTACCTCGCGCCGGCCCTGGCGGAGGTCGCCGCGCTGGCGGAGCGCCGCGTCGCGCGCCTCGTGGACCCGCGCCTCTCGGAGGGGCTCCCCGCGTTCCTCGTGGAGAGGAGCGGCCTCAACTCGGGCCTCATGATCCCGCAGTACGTGGCCGCGGCCATGGTGCTGGAGAACCAGGTGCTCGCGCACCCGGCGGTGGTGGGCAGCCTCCCCACCAGCGCGAACCAGGAGGACGTCGTGAGCAACGGCGCCGTGGGCGCGCTCCTCGCGCGGCAGATCCTCCAGAACGCCGAGCGCGTCGTCGCCATCGAGCTTCTCTGCGCCGCCCAGGCGCTGGACCTCCGCAGGCCGCTCACGCCCGGCGCCGGCACGCGACGCGCGCTGGCCCGCGTGCGCGAGGCCGTCGCGTTCCTGGAGAGGGACCGCGTGCTCGCTCCTGACGTGGCGGCGCTCACCGCGCTGGTCCACGAGGGCGCCATCGCCGCGGCCGCCGGGAGCGCGCCGTAGCATGCTCCCCGTCCTGCGCGGCCAGCGCGTCGTCCTGCGCGCGCCCACCCAGGACGACGTGCCCTTCCTGCTCGCCTTCGCCAACGACCCCGACCTGCGCGGCTGGCTGCGCTTCGCGTTCCCCACCACCGAGGAGATGGAGTCGCGCTGGCTGCGCGGCCTCGACGGGGAGCGCGAGCGCGTCTGGCTCATGACGGACCCTGCGGACGGCCGCGCCATGGGGACCCTCGGTCTCTCCGAGTGGGACCGCGTCGCGCGCCACGCGGAGCTTGGGCTGGGCATCCTCAGCCCCGCCGACCGCGGCCGCGGCGTGGGCGAGGAGGCCGTCCGCCTCGCGCTGCGCCACGCCTTCGTCGACCTGAACCTCCAGCGCGTGTGGCTCCACGTCGTGGAGGACAACCCCGCGCGCCGACTCTACGCGCGCCTGGGCTTCCGCGAGGAGGGGCGCCTGAGGCGGCACTACCACAAGCGCGGCGCGTGGCGCGACGGCATCATCATGGGCCTGCTGCGGGAGGAGTGGCGCGGGTGAGCGTCTTCCTGCGCGGGCCGCGCGTCGACGTGCTGGCCCCCGACGCGGCGGACCCCGGCTTCGAGACGTCGCGCCGCGCGTGGCTCCTCCCCGCGGGCGCGGACCTGGAGGGGGAGATCGGCGTCGTGTGGGCCGCCGCGCACGGGGGCGCCACCGAGGGGAGCCTCGCCCTGAAGGACGTGGACTGGATCGCGCGCCGCGCCGCGCTGGTGGGCGCCCTCGCCCCGGGGGCCGACGCCGCCAGGGCCCGCGAGGCGCTCGCTCTCGTCGTCCGCTACGCAGGGGAGGAGCTTGCGCTGGACCGGCTGGAGGCGCGCGTGCGGGCGGACGACCGCGCGACGGCGGACGCGCTGGAGGCGCTGGGCTTCCGGAAGGAGGGGCGGCTCGCCGCCGCGTGGCGGGACGCCGGACCTGTCGACGTGGACCTCTTCGCCCGGGTGGCGCCCCGGGGCCCCGATTGACGGCGCCCGTCGACAAGTGCGCCCCAACCGTTATGCGCCCCTTCGCGGGTGCCGCATGCGAGGCCTTGGCATGGACATGGTGCGCACCGAAGCAGCCGCCTTCGCGGCCGGCGCCGTGGCCCTCGCCGCGGCGTTCGTCGTCCCCTTCACCGCCGCGTGCCTCGCCGCCGGCGGCATCGCCCTCTCCGTGGGGGAGATGATCCACTCGCGGCGGCTCACCCGATGACCAGGGTCTCGGGCTCCGGCTGCCACCCCGGGCCGAAGCGGTCCAGGCGGTAGGGCGCCAGGTCCACGGGCGGCTTGCGCCCCAGGATGACGTCCGCAACGATGCGCGTCGTCATGGGCGAGATCATGAAGCCGTGGCCCGACGCGCCGTTGAGCTGCACGAGGTTCTCGACGCCGGGCGAGGGGCCAAGGATGGGCTTGTTGTCGGGCGTCACGTCGTAGGCGCCCGCCCATTGGCGCATGACCTTCACGTCGCCCACCGAGGGGAGCACGTCCAGGAGCGCGGAGGCGACGCGCTTCGTGAAGGCGAAGCTGCTGGCGAAGCTGACGCCGGGCTTCTCGCCGGGCATGCCGATGCCGCAGACAAGCTCTCCCCGCATGTCCTGGCTGCAGTAGAGCCCGTTGCGCAGGTCCACCAGCATGGGGTCGAGGAAGGGCTTCAGCGCCTCGGTGACGAGGATCTCGTGGCGCACGGGCGTGTTGGGGAGCGCGACGCCGGCGAGGGCGGCCACCTCGCGGCTCCAGCAGCCCGCGGCGTTGACGACGGTCTCGCACTCGACACGGACGGACCCCGATCCGTCCTGTCCCCGGCTGTCGCCGTGGACGCGGCCGCGCGTCGTCTCGACGCCCACGATGCGGCCCCCCTTCATGGCGAAGCCCGTGGCGCCGGTGAAGGTGCGCACGTCCACGCCAAGCTCGACGCAGCGCTTCGCGAGCCCCTGCACGACGGCCCACGGGAAGATGATGCCGTCGCCAGGGTGATAGCTCGCGGCGACGACGCCCTGGGCGTTGAGGTCGGGCACGAGGACGTGCGCCTCGGTGGGGTCGACGAGGCGGCTGTTGACGCCGTTGGCGTTGTGGAAGCGCACCACGTCCGCGAGGGCCTTGGCCTTCTCCTCGTCGTGCGCGAGGAAAAGATAGCCCCCTTGGCGGAACCAGACGTTGAACCCCAATTCCGCGCTCATGTGGCGGAACATGGGGATGCTGTCGCGGGCCAGGACGAGGTTGTCCATCGTGCCCCACTGGGCGCGCACGCCGCCGCCGTTCCTTCCGCTGGCGCCATGCAGGAGGTAGCTCTTCTCCAGCACCAGCACGTCGGTGACGCCCGCCAGGGCCAGGTGCCGCGCGACGCCCAAGCCGTTGACGCCGCCGCCCACGACGACGACCTGATATCGTTCCTTGAGGGGCCCCTCGGTGCTGAAGCGGCCCGTCACGCCTCGTCCCCCTCCTGGCCCGCGAGGTAGCGCAGGGGGATGGGCTGGACGGGCGGGCGAAAGGTGATGGCGCCCACGGCCTCGGGCGTGGCGCCGGTGGCCTCGGCGAGCATCTGGCGCGCGAGCGTCAGGCACGTCTTCCCCTGGCAGGGGCCGGTGGCGAAGCCGGTCAGGCGCTTGAGGCTCTCCAGGTCCGCGCAGCCCGCCTCGATGGCCTCGCGAAGCTCGACGTCGTTCACGTCCTCGCAGGCGCAGACGATGCGCTTGGGCGTGGTCATCGGGCCGCCTCCCGGCCCACGCGCGCGCCCTGCGCGAGGCGCTCGGCCAGCGTGGCGGGCCCGAGCACGCTGCCGCACGCGAAGACGCGCGGCGCCGCGCGCTCGCCCTCGGGCGCCAAGGCCCACCCCTGCGCGACGAGGCGGCCTCCGGCCTGCTGCACGAGCTCCACGCGCGGCGTCTCGTTGCCGGCGGCCAGGACGCAGTCCACCTCCTCGCTCCACGTCTCCTCCCCTTTTGATAGCGCGACGGACTCGACGCGGCGGCCTCCGCGGGCCTCGGCGACGCGCGCGCCGGGGGCGGAGACGATCTCGGCGCCGGCCTTGGCAAGGTCGTCGGCGGCGGCGCGCCTCCAGGCGCTCTCGCCCGAGACGAGGATGCGCTCCCCCGCGAGGACGCCGTGGCGGTGGAGGAGGATCAGCGCCGCGCGGGCGCCCATCACGCCTGGGAGATCGTTGCCGGGGAAGAGGGGCGGCGTCTCGTGGGCGCCGGACGCGACGATGACCGTGCGGGGGCTGCATTCCAGGATGCGCTCGGGGGTGAGGATGGCGGCGAGGCCGGGGGCGGGGAGCGCGTCGCCGTGGCCGTCGGTGCCGTAGAGGCCGAAGACGACGGAGCGCGGGAGCACGGTGGCGCCCGCGGCGCGGAGGCGCTGGAGCGTCTCTTCGGCGCGGGCGGCGCCGTGGCGCCCCTCGTCGTCGGAGGTGAGGAGGAGCGAGCCGCCCACGCGGTCGCCCTCGTCCACCAGCGCGACGCGGGCGCCCGCCTCTGCGGCGGCGAGCGCGGCGGCGAGGCCGCTGGGCCCGCCGCCGGCCACGAGCACGTCGGCCTCCAGCGGGCGGATGGCGGGCCTCCGGGGGGGAACGGGCTTGAGGTCGGGGAGCTTGCCGAAGCCGGCCATGCGGCGCACGATGGCGTGGTGGATCGGGCGCAGCAGCGGCGCGCGGGCGAGCTGCTCGTGGACGTCCAGCACGCGCGGGTACGCCTTGTCCACGACGGCGAAGAGGTCGCGCCGCGCGCTGGGGAAGGCGTTCTGCGTCTCGACGACCATGCCGTCGTGGGCGGGCGTCACGCAGGCGCGCACGTTGGGCGTGCCGTCCACGCGCATGAGGCAACCCGCGCACTTGCCGGTGCAGCAGAAGAGGCCCCGCGGGCGGTGGTACTTGATGGAGCGCATGAGGACGCGCTCGCCCGCGGCGTGGAGCGCCGCGCCCACGGTCTCCCCTTCGAAGGCCCTGATGGCGCGACCGTCGAGGCGCAGCGTGATGGGCTTCCCGCGGAGCGCGGCGGGGCCCGTGGCCACGCGCAGGTCCTTCGGCACGCGCGGGCAGAGCCGGCTTGGCTACTTGGGGGTTGCGGGTGGCCTTCCCCTAGGAGAGAACGCAGGGTTTCCTGGAGAGGAGAGCCCTTGGGCGCTCCACGTCCCCAGAGGATCCCAGGCGAGGTCGGCCCAGATGGGGTGATGGTCGCTTGGCTCCAGGGCCACGTCGGCAAGGCGCCGGACTCCATACGCCCGCGGAGCCCACGGGAAGGGGGCGAGAATCCAGTCCACCCGCCTCCTCTTCGCGGCGCCGTGGCGGTGGATGGTGGGTCCCGCATCCCCCACCAGGGCAGAGAGCGCAGCGTCCTGCCAGCCCGCGGCGCTCAGGTGGCCGTGCACGTAGTGCGAGCTGAGCAGGTTGAAGTCGCCCGCGATGATGGCCGCCTCGGAGGGCTCCGAGTCCGCGATCTGCCTCGCAGCGGCGGCCTTGTTCGCGGCCCCGACGAGGTGGACGTTGCAGAGGGAGAACGAGAACCCCTCCGAAGAGGCCCAGCGGCTCCAGTTGAGGAAGCGTTCTCCTCCGTCCTCGCTCTGGGCGTCGACGCGCTCCCTCCGGTGGCCCTGGGGCCTGAGGGAGCCGGGGCGATAGAAGACGCGCTCGCGCGCGCCGCCATCGCCAGGGACCAGGCCGATCCTCGCGAGGCCCGCCACAAGGCCAGGAGCCACGCGGGCGCGGATCTCCTGCATCGCCAGGAGGTCGGGCCGGGCCTCCGCGACGGCGGAGCAGATGGCCTGGGTCCACGCGCCCTGGTCCTTCCAGCGGGAGGAGCCGCCGACGTTGTAGCTGACGACGCGGAGCGCGCGCACCCCATGCCTTCTTCCAGGGCCCCTACTTGGGTGTTACGCGGCGCCCCGGGGGCCTCGTTACGAGGGGGTTGAAGGCTTCGCCAGGGGGAGAAGCGCCTTCAGCTCGCCGCGCAGCGCGGGCCCTTCCGCCAGGGTGCCCACGGTGAGGACGTTGCCCATCTTGTGGACGGTGGGGTCGGTGGAGCACTTCTCGTTGCACGCGTCGACGAAGACCGCGTAGGGGCGGCCCTCAGGGTCGATGACGGCGTCGATGAAGTCGTCCATGCCGCCGCAGCGCGTCTTGCCGCAGACGCCGCGGGCGAGGGGGTCCTTGGGGTCGTTGGCGATGACGGTGGTGGCCACGGGGCTCGCGTCCTTGGCGCTGGGGAGCACGGTGAGGTAGGCGTTCCAAGAGGCGTTGGCCCACTCGGGCGGGTCCTGGGAGGGGGAGGCGATGTCGGTGACGGTGCCCGCGGGGCCGGTCTCCTTGCCTTCGTACCCGCCGGGGATGGTGGTGGCGATGTAGGCGAAGACGAGGCGGCCGTCGGCCCCCGCGGCGAGGGCGGGGAACGCGGCGGCGGTGACGTCGGGGGGCGAGACGACGGTGGCGGGGGACCACTTGACGCCGTGGTCCGCGCTCCACGAGTAGGTGGGCAGGCCCTTGTCGCTGATCCAGCCCGCGTAGACGGTGCCGTTGTCGTCCACGGCGAGGTTCACGTCGTGGACCACGGGGCTGTCGATGACCGCGGAGTCCTTGGTGATGACGTGGGAGGTCCAGGTGAGGCCGTCGTCCTCGGTCACGCCGATGGTGGGCCAGCGGTTGCAGCCGCCGTGGGCCACGAAGACGCGCCCGTCCTTGTCGGTGACGGGGTGGCCCAGCGTGTCGCCGGCGCAGTCGTTGGGGTCGGTCGTCTGGGGGAAGACCGTCACCACGGGCCCGAACGTGTACCCGCCGTTGAGCGAGGTCGCGCACTCGGTGGTGGCGCCCGTGTTGGTGCAGGAATAGACGACGTTGGGGTAGAGCGGGCTCACGGGGAGCATCCGCGGCTTGGCGGCGACCATGCTCTGGTGGTCCGCGATGGGGACGCCCGCGCCGACGCCGCACCCCACGGGGCTCGTGGTCCACGACGCGCCCGCGTCGTCGCTCCACGAGAGGACCGCGCACTGGAGGTCGTTCTCGTTCTTGTAGACGCGGCCGGTGGTGGGGTCGAGGTACATGTACGGATCGAACGTCTGGGGCGGGAGGTGCTGGCCCGTGGGGAGCGTGGGGCCCACGTCCTTCCACGTGAAGCCGTGGTCCTGGGAGAGCATGATGGTGGGCTCGCCGTCCTTGAACGCCTCCGCGAAGAGGCGCCCCTTGCTGTCCACGCCCATGGTGGGCTCGCCGCCACCCACGCCCGTGGAGAGCTGGAGCCCCCGTGCGGGGATGGCCTTGGCGGCCGCGTCGGGCGGGAGCGTCGCGTTGCCCAGCGCGTGGACGACGCCCAGCGTGGAGGGCGCCGAGCCCGACGCCACCGAGGCCGTCTTCTCGGGAGTGGCCGCGGGCGCGGCGCACCCGGCGAGAAGAAGGGCGACCAGGGCGAGGGCGAAGCGGACGGGGGCCATGCCTCCGCACCGCCGCCACCCCCAGAAAGCCGTTGTTGTGGCTGGCCGCATCGACCGGCCGGATTCACAGGAATCCTCCATCCGGGACGCTCCCGCGAAAGGGCTATCCTCGCGCAGGTCGCTGGCGGGGCCGGGTTGTGCTACCCATGAAGGCTTCACTTGCTGCGCTCATCCTGCTTGCCGCCGCCACCTTCGTCGCGGTCCCCGCCGCCAGCGCCTCGCCCACCGTCGTGAACCCGTGCACGGTGGGGACCATCCTGGCCCTTGACGAGTGGGCCGTCACCACGGCCAACGGCATCCTCACCACCACGCAGTCCCTCCTCCCCCTCCCCGAGTACGTCGCGGGCCACGCCACGTACGACGTCAGCCAGCAGGCGGCGTGGGGCGACGCGACCGGCCAGAACGTCGCGGCCTACCCGGGGAACGTCGCGCAGGAGGGCCCCTTCGCGGCGACGGACCAGCTCTTCGTCGACGAGGTGGCCGCGACGCAGGCGGACGCCAGCGCCGTCGTGACCGACACCAGCGGCGTCGTCTCCGGCGCCTTCGTCATCGTGAACAACGCGGCCGACTACGGCATCGCCAGCGTCAACAGCCTGGTCGAGGTCCTCGCCTCCCCGTGCGCCCAGGGCGCGTAGGGCGCCTCAGAGCCGCTTCTCCGCGACGAAGAGCTCCGCGCCAAGCACGTTGGAGCCCGCCGCGCCGCGGATGGTGTTGCTGCCGCTGGCGATCCACTTGAGGTCCAGCAGCGCGTCCGCGCGCAGGCGGCCCACGCTCACGGCCATGCCCTTCTCGGCGTACACGTCCTTGCGAGGCTGGGGGCGGTCGGCCTCGGCGCGCACGATGACGGGGCGCTGCGGCGCGCTGGGGAGCTTGAGCTTCTGCGGGACGCCCTGCCACGTGCGGAGCGCCTCGGCGGCCTCCTCGGGCGTGGGCTTGCTGCGGAACTCCGCGGTGACGGCGACGGTGTGCCCCTCCTGCACGGGCACGCGGACGCACGTCGCGGAGACGCCCACGTCCGCCAGCGCCACGCCCTCGGGGGAGATGGAGCCCAGGAACCGGCGCGTCTCCTTCTCCATCTTCTCCTCCTCGCCCCCGATGTAGGGGATCACGTTGTTCATGATCGCCAGCGAGGGCACGCCAGGGTAGCCAGCGCCGCTCACGGCCTGGTACGTCGCGAAGAAGACGCGCCGCAGCCCGAACACGTCGTGCAGGGGCTTCAGCGACATGACGGCGGTGATGGTGGAGCAGTTGCCGTTGGTGACGATCTTGCCGGGCGTCTTCTGGCGCTCCACCAGCGAGAGGTGCTCGGGGTTGACCTCGGGGAGGAGGAGCGGCACGTCGGCGTCCCAGCGGTGGTCGCGGGCGTTGCTGAAGACGTGGATGCCGCGCTCTGCCAGAGAGGTCTCCAACGGGCCCGCCTTGCCGCCGGGGATGGCGCTGAAGACGAGGTCCACGTCCAGGTCGTCCGCGGGCGTCTTCACGCGCATGTCGCGGATCCACGCGGGCATGGGGTCGTCCACGACCCACGTCGCGGCGTCGCGGTAGAGCTTCCCCGCGCTGCGCTCCGAGGCCACGACCTCGGTCACGCGGAAGTAGGGGTGGTTGTCCAGGAGCGTCGCGAAGCGCTGGCCCACCATGCCGGTGGCGCCGAGGATTCCTACCTTCACGGTCTGGGTCATGATGGGTCACCTGCTGGCTCGGGTCCAAAGAACGCGACGAGCGCAAAGAGCGCCAAGGTCGCGATGTTTCCTTTCGTCGCGTCCTTCGCGCTCTTTGCGCTCGTCGCGTTCTTTGGACCCTTGTCGATCATGGCTTCACCGGGGGGAGTGCGCCGGCTCGGTGGGCCCCGGCGCGGGCCGCTCGAAGAGGAACTCGTGGTGGATCGCCCGCACGCAGGCATCGCGATCCTTCCTTTTCACGACGAAGTTGAGCGCGATGTCGGAGGCGCCCACCGAGATCATCTCGATGTTGACGCCCGCCTTGCCCACCGCGGTGAAGATCTTGCCGCTGGTGCCGAAGGTGCTGCCGATGCCGCGGCCCACGACGCAGATGAGCGTCATGTCGGTTATGCCTTCCACGCTCTGGATGGTGCCCTCGCGGATGGACTCCAGCGCCTTGAGGCCGCGGTCCAGGTCGCTCTCCTCGATGAGGAGCGCGAAGCTCGCCTGCGAGGCGGCCATGTTGTAGACGTTGACCTTGGCCTTGGCCAGCGCGTCGAACACCTTCTGGCCGATGCCGGGCGTGTACGCCATGCCGGGGCCGTAGATCTTCAGGATCGCGAGGCCGTCCTTGGTGGCGGCGCTGCGCAGCGCGTTGCGCGACACGCTGGCGACGCCCGTGATGAGCGTGCCCTGCACCTCGGGCTGCTGAGTGTTGCGCACCAGGATGGGGACGTGGAGGTCCTTGAGCGGCTCCACGGTGCGCGGGTGCAGCACCTTGGCGCCCACGCCGGCCAATTCCGCGGCCTCGTCGTAGGTCATCTCGGCAATGGGCTGCGCGTCCTTGAGGATGCGCGGGTCCGCCGTGAGGAAGCCGTCCACGTCCTTCCACACCTCAAGGCGGTTGGCGCGCAGCGCGGCCGCGACGATGGCCGCCGCGTAGTCGCTGCCGCCGCGCCCGAAGGTGGTGACGCGGCCCATGGCGTCGCAGCCGAAGAAGCCGGTGAGCACGGGCGTGACGCCGTTCCGGAGGCGGCCCACGAGGCTGCGCTCCAGGTTGCGCTCGATGGCGCTCATGATGGGCGTGGCGTTGCCGAAGGAGCCGTCGGTGAGCATGCCCGCGTCGTCGGCGTCCACGGCCTCGGCGGGGACGCCGCGCGTGCGCAGGACGCCCGCCAGGAGCCGCACGCTGAGGCGCTCGCCGAAGGAGACGGCGAGGTCCTTCGTCTTGGCGGTCAGCTCCTCGGTGTACGCGATGCCGTAGAGCAGCCGCTCGAAGCGCTGGAGCAGCGCGTCGATCTCCTGCGTGACCTTGACGACCTCCGCGTCCGAGGCGCCCGCGTCGTGGAGCGCCGCGAGGTGCTTGTTGAGAAGCTCGCGCAGGAAGGGCTCGATGGCGCCCTCGTCGCGCTGCACGCGGGGCAGGACGTTGAGGATGGCGTCGGTCACGCCCGCCATGGCGCTGATGACGACGACGCGCTCCGCGGGCGCGCGGGAGACGATGTCGGAGACGCGCACCAGCATGGGGCCCGACCCGACGCTCGTGCCGCCGAACTTCATGACGATCATGGGGAGCCCCCTTCGTAGAACGCCTGGGCCCGCGCCATGTAGGCGCGGAAGGCGGCGCGGTCCGCCACCGCCGCTTCCAGCTCATCAAGGCTTCGCCGCAGGCGGGCGAGGACCTCGGCCGTGTGCGGGTTGAGGCGCTGGATCTCGTGGTAGAGGTCCTTGTTCTCGCCCGCCACCTCGCGGCTCACCGCCACCTGCTTCTGGAACGTCGGCCCGCCCAGGCTGCGCACCTGCGAGAAGGGGATGGGCTGCGACGCCAGCGCGTGTCCGAAGGCGAGGTTCACCGCGTGCGGCAGCCCCAGCACGAGGCCCATGTAGACGTCATGCTGCTCCAGTGGCATCTCCACGACGTTCGCCGCCGTGTGGGCGAAGAGCGCCTTCGCCGCGCGCGCCGCCTCCGCGCTCCCGCAGTCGCACACCACGAGGTTGCGCCCCGCCAGCAGGTCCGCCGAAGGGCCCCACATGGGGTGCAGGCTCGCCACGCGCACGCCCGAGGCCGCCAGCGCGCGAAGCTCCGCCGCGTGGGGCGACTTCAGCGACGCGATGTCCACGACGAGCCCGCGCGTCTTCCCGTGGAGCGAGCGCAGCACGTCGCCGGTCGCGCTGGGCGGCGTCGCCAGCAGGATGAGATCGAACGAGCCGGCGGCCGCGGCAACGTCCTCTACGCGGGGCCGTCCCGGCGGCGCGCCGCGCGGATCGGACACCGCCACGTCGTGCCCCATGCTCTCCAGGAACTCGACGAACCAGCGCCCCATGTTGCCCGCGCCGCCCACCACGAGCGCCTTGCCCGCGTGGCCGTCCGCCTTCACGCGCCCCGCGCGGTCCTTCTCTTGGACGCGGAGGCTCTCGCGGATCTCCAGCTTGAGAAGCTCCTCCGCCACGTCGGGGTCGACGCGCAGCCGCGCCGCGGCGTCGCGCACCAGGGCGATGGCCTCGGCCTCGACGACGTAGTTGCGGATGGGCTGGTGCGCCTCGCGCTTGATGTCGCCCACGCGCCGCGCGAGGTCCAGGCGGCGCGCGGTCAACTCCACGAGCTGCCGGTCGATGGCGCGGATCTCCTCGCGGAGCTTGTCGATCTCGCTCAGCGGAACCCCTCCATGCCGACGCGCTCCAGGAGCAGGTCCAGGAGGACGCACGCGGCGACGGCCTCGACGACGGGCACGGCGCGGGGCACGATGCACGGGTCGTGGCGCCCCTTCACGCGAAGCTCGGCCGGCTCGCCCGTGCGCAGGTCGACGGTCTGCTGCGTGAGGGGGATGCTGCTCGTGGGCTTGAACGCGGCGCGGAAGCGCAGCGGCATGCCCGTGGTGAGCCCGCCCAGCGCGCCGCCGTTGTGGTTGGCCTTCGTGCGCAGCGCGCCGTTCTCCACGACGTACTCGTCCCGGACCTCGCTGCCGCGCTTCGCGCTGATGGCGAAGCCGTCGCCGAACTCGACGCCCTTCACCGCCGGGACCGCGAAGAGGGCGTGCGCCACGAGCGATTCCACGCTGTCCATGAGGGGGTCCCCGAGGCCGGCGGGCAGCCCTTCGGCGACGCACTCGACGACCCCTCCGACGGAGTCGCCGGCCTTGCGCGCGGCCTCCACGGCGTCCACCATGTCCTGCGCGACGCCGTAGACGGCGCAGCGGGCGGGCGTCGCCTCGACGCCCTTGCGGATTTCCGCCACCGAGAGCGAGGCGTCGGTCCAGACGTGGCCGATGCGGACGGCGTGCGCGGCGATCTGGACGCTCCGCGCGGCGAGGGCCTTCTGCGCGAGCGCGCCCGCCATGACCCAGCACGCCGTCATGCGGCCGCTGAACATGCCGCTGCCGCGCGGATCGTTGTGTCCTGAATAATGGACTCGCGCCGTGTGGTCCGCGTGCCCGGGGCGCGGCTTGTCGCGCAGTTCCGCGTAGTCCTGCGAGCGCGCGTCGGAGTTGGCGATCTCCATGAGGATGGGCGCGCCGGTGGTGCGCCCCTCGAAGACGCCGCTGCGGATCTTCACGAGGTCCGCCTCCTGGCGCTGCGTGGCGAGGAGGCTCTGCCCGGGGCGGCGCCGGTCGAGGGCGGGCTGCGCGTCCTCGGGCCCGAAGGGGATGCCGGGGGGGACGCCGTCCACGACGACGCCCACCATCTCCCCGTGGCTCTCGCCCACGAGGGTGAGCCGGAAGCGGCGGCCGAAGGAGTTCATGGCGCCACCTCGAAGCGCGCGCCCAGGGCGGCGAAGTCGTGCAGGAAGGAGGGGTAGCTCACGGCGTGCGCCTCGTGGTCGTCCAGGACGAGCGGGCCCTCCGCGCGCAGGCCGCAGACGGCGAGGGCCATGAGGACGCGGTGGTCGCCTTCGGTGACGAGCCCTTCCGCGCCGCGCACGGGGCCGCCCACGATGCGCGCGCCGTCGGGACGCTCCTGCGCGTCGACGCCCAGGCGGCGCAGGTTGGCCACCATGGCGGCGATGCGGTCGCTCTCCTTGTAGCGCAGGTGCGCCGCGCCTGATAGCACCGTCTCGCCCTGCGCGTGCGCCGCGACGGCGCAGAGGACGGGGAAGAGGTCGGGCGTGTCCGAGAGGTCGGCGTGGATGCCGCGCAGCGGCGCCTCGCGGACGCGCACGCGGCGCGCCTCGGCGTCGACGCGCGCGCCGAAGCGGCGCAGCAGGTCCACGATGGCCTTGTCCCCCTGCGCCGTGCGCTCGGGGAGGTTCTCCACCGTGACGTCGCCCGCCAGCGCGCCCGCGGCCAGGGGGAACGCGGCGGTGCTGAAGTCGCCGGGCACGCGGTAGTCGCGCGCCTGATATCGCTGGCCCCCCGCGACGGAGAGCCCCTCGACGCGGACGCCGAAGTCCCCCATCATCTCGCGCGTGATGTCCACGTAGGGCTCGCTCTTGAGCGCACCCTCGATCTCGACCTCCACGCCTTGGGGCGTGCGCGCGCCCGCCAGCAGGAGCGCGCTCACGAACTGGCTGCTCACGTCGCCGGGCAGGCGCGCGCGGCCCCCCTGGAGCGGGCCGCGGATCGCGACGGGCGCCTTCCCTTCGGCGCTGGCGGTCTTGGCGCCCAGCGACTCCAGCGCCGCGAGGAGGGGCCCCATGGGGCGCTTGCGCAGGCTCGCGTCTCCGGTGAGGCGCACCTCGCCAGGCGAGAGCGCCGCGATGGCGGAGAGGAGGCGCAGCGTCGTGCCGCTGTTGAGGCAGTCGATGACGCCCGCGGGCGCGCGGACCATGCCGTCGCTCTCGATGGCGATGACGTCGCCCTTCCGGACGCGCGCGCCCAGGGCCTCCACGGCGAGGAGCGTGGCTCGGGGGTCCTCCGAGGCCAGCGCGTCGCGGACGGTGGTGGTCCCCTCGGCGAGGAGCCCCAGGAGGAGCGCGCGGTGCGTGTAGGACTTGGAGGGCGGGGCCTTGGCCGAGCCGCGGACGCTCCCGGGGTGGACGCGCAGGCTCATGATAGCACCTCGGCGCGGGCGTTGGTGGGGCGCGCGAGGAGGACCTTCGCGCCGGAGGGGGCGAGGCTGCGCAGCGCGCTCTCCACGGCCTTGGCGTCGGCCTCCCGGGCCACCGCGGCGAAGGCGGGCCCCTTGCCGGAGACGCCCGCGGCCAAGGCGCCCGCGGCGAGGCTGGCGCGCGTCCACGCGGGGTCGACGCCGTAGAGGGCTCCGCAGACGAGGCCGTTCATGGTCATGGCCTCGGCCCAGCGGCCGTTGCGCGCGAGGGCGTGCGCGGTGAGCGAGAGGGGCGCGAAGGGCGCGTAGGGCAAATCCTTCACCGAGAGCGTGGGCGTCTTCCCCGGAGGCACGAGGAGGACGACGCGCAGCGACTCGTCGACGCTCTCGCGGTGGAGCACCTTGCGCTCGCGGTTGTCGGTGACGCTGAGGCCGCCCGCCAGGGAGGCCGTCGCGTCGTCGAAGGCGCCCGTGATGGTGACGCCCGCGTCCAGCGCGGCCTCGATGGCGGCCTCCAGGAGCGTCGCGCGGTCCAGCGCGCGCCCCTCGTAGAGCTGGAAGGCGCGGTTCGTCGCCAGGGCGATGGCGTTGGCCGCCGCGCTGCTGCTCTTCAATCCGCGGGTGGCGGGGATCGCGCTGGTCGTCTCCACGCGGCCGCCCCAGTCGGGCTCGCCCAGGCGCGCGACGACGGCCTTCACCACGAGGCGCGCGAGCATGGGGTCCTCCGCGTCCTCCCCGTTGATGACGACCTCCACCTCGGGCACGTCCTCCAGCAGCGCGACCTTGGCCTCGGCGCGCAGGTCGATGGCGAGGCTCGCGCCCGCGTGGCCCGTCACGATGGCGTTGACGACGCTGATGGCCCCGTGGGCGAACGCGCGGCCGACGCTCATGATAGCACCCTCCGCATGGCTTCCAGGGGCGCGGGCCGGCCCGTCCAGAGGGAGAACGCGCGGGCGCCCTGGTGGAGGAGCATCGCCTCGCCCCCCAGCGCGACGTGGCCGCGCGCCTTCGCCTCGCGCACGAGCCGCGTGCCCCCCTGCCGGTACACGGCGTCGAGCACGACGGCCTTGGGGCCCAGGAGGGCGGCGTCGATCGGCGTCTCGTCGGAGTGGAGGCCCATGGTGGTGCAGTTCGCCACGAGGTCAAAGGCCTTGAGGGACTTCCCGAGGTCCGCCCACGGGAGCCAGAGGACGCCAAGCTCGCGCGCGACGGCCTGCCCCTTCTCCAGCGTGCGGTTGGAGAGCACCACCTTGGCGCCCGCCTCGTGGAGCGCGTGCGCGACGCCGCGCGCCGCGCCGCCCGCGCCCAGCACGAGGGCCTGCCCGCCCGCGACCTTCGCACCGGCCTCGGCCAGCGCATCCAGCGCGCCCGCGCCGTCGGTGTTGTGCGCCTCGACGCGCCCATCGCGGAAGACCAGCGTGTTGGCGGCGCCCGACGCCTTGGCCGAGCCCGCGACGGAGTCCACCAGGTCCAGCACGGCCACCTTGTGGGGCACGGTGAGGTTGACGCCCAGGGGAGGGGAGGCCCGGAAGCCCGCCAGCGCGGCGTCGAGGTTCTGCGGCGCCACGTCCAGCGCGAGATAGCAGGCGTCCACGCCCGCGGCCCGGAACGCCGCGTTCTGCATCGCGGGGCTCAGGGAGTGCGCGACCGGGTGCCCGACCACGTAGGCGACGCGCGTCGCGGCCGAGACCGCCGAAGGGGCCTTTCCAGAGTGGGCGCGGCGCAGCGCGTCGAGGGGGACCTGCCCCGGCGCGGCGGCCGGCGCGCCCGGGACCGAGCCATACGCCAGCGCCATGCCCAGGTCCTCCGCGAGCAGGCGCAGGAAAGGATCGTTCACCGCCATGAGCGCGAAGGGGAGGCCCTCCTCGCGCGCGGCGCGGGCGGCCTCCACCAGCGCGGCCGCGTCGGCGGGGCCCTGCACGGTGGCCGCGACCTTGCACCAGTCCGCGCCCAGCGCGCGCATCTCGTGCAGCGTCGCGAGGATCGCCTCCGCGCGCGGCGTGCCCGACAGGTCGTGGAGCGAGACGACGGCCTTCGCCCCCGCCGCGTGCGCCTCGCGGACGAGCGCCTTGGCCTCCGCGTTCCAGAGCTCGATGTCGATGGCGCGGGCGCCCGCCAGCAGCGCGCGCCGCAGGATGCCATTCCGGGTGGCGTCGTCCGCGCCGCTGCGGCCCCCGTCGTCCTCGTGGCGCACCGTCGCGATGCACGGCTTGGCGAACTGGAAGAACGCGCGCAGGTCCCAAGGCAGCCCGCTGGGGCCGTCGAGACGGACCTCGATCCAGTCCGCATGGGGCTCCGCGGCGCGGGCGCGCGCGTACAGCTCGTCGGGCGTGTCGCCCAGCGCGGTGGCCACGAGGAGGGTCATGCTATCGCTCCACGACGGTCTCGTCCACGCTCATGCCGAAGTGGCGCCCGCCCGTGTCGAGCCGCACCAGGACGACGTCCCCCGGAGCGATCTCCACGACGCTCTTCGTCCCCTGGGGCCCCACGAGGCGGATGGTCTCGGCGTTCTGCACCAGGGTCGCGACGCGGCGCCCCTCGGGCGTCTCGGCCTCCACCAGGAGGAGGGGGCGGCGCTCGATCTTGACGCGGCCCAGGATGACCCGGCGCGCGTGGCCGGAGCGGCCCACGGCAAGCACCTCGTCGCCGGCCTTCAATTCGGAAAGATATCGCGTGCGGCCCCCGGGTGACAGCACGTAGGCGTGGACGGCGCCGGCGTTCACGCGGAAGGGGCGCGCCGCGACGTAGCCGCTCTCGCGCGCCTCGGACGCGACGAGGAAGAGGCCGCCGCTGGCGTTGCCGCAGAGGACCCCTTCGTCCTCGGCCAGGAGGCTCGCGGTGTCGAGGCACGCGCGGTCGCCGACGCCCACGGGGCGGACGGCGGTGACGCGCGCCTCCACGAGCGTCTCCTGGCTGGCGCCCCTGAGGAGGTCGGCCGCGGCGCGGGCGTGCTCGGCGGGGAGGAGCGCGGCGTCGACGCCCGACTCCAAGGTCTCCAGGAGGAGCTTCGCGTCCTGCGCGTCGGCCGCGCGGGCGATGAGGCGCGTGCCCTTGCGACGGTACGCGGCGATGAGGTTCTCGTGGGGGATGACGCGCCAGTCGCGCGCATCGACGTAGACCGCCTCGTGGCGGCCGGCCATCTGGAGCGCCTTCGCCTGGTCTTCGGGAGTCCGGATCTCCACGCGCGGCGCCACCAGGCGATCGCCCTCGTGGAGGCCCGACCCGTCGAGGCGCAGCACGCGGACGCGCGCGAGCCCTTCGGGCGCCTCGCCCTCCGCGACGAAGGTGGCGAAGCCCGCCTCCAGCGCCGCGGTCATGGCGGGCTTGGCGCCCTTGGCGGGCAGGAGGACCCAGACGCGCTCTATCAACGGGGCTTCCCCAAGTCGGCGAGGGCGTCGTCCAGGGTCGACTTGCCGTGCACGAGGCTCGTCACCGCGCGGGTCATGGCCGAGGGGTCGTGGTGCTGCCACAGGTTCCGGCCCACCGAGACGCCCGAGCCCCCTGCCGCGAGCGAGCCCGCGACCATCTGGAGGAACGCGCGGTCCGTGTCGGCCTTGGCGCCGCCGCTGATGACCACGGGCACGTCGACGCACGCGACGACCTCGCGGAACGTGTCGGGGCTCCCCGTGTAGGGGACCTTCAGCACGTCGGCGCCCAGCTCGTAGCCCAGGCGCGCGACCTTCTTCACGAGCTTGAGGTCGTGGGGGTCGCGGATCTCGTGGCCGCGCGGGTACATCATGGCGAGAAGGGGGAGGCCGAGGCGGTCGCACTCGCCCGAGAGGCGCCCCATGTCCTCGATCATGCGGCTCTCCTGCGGGCTCCCCACGTTGACGTGGACGGAGAGGCCGTCCGCGCCCAGGCGCAGCGCCTCCTCCACCGTGGCTACGACGCGCTTGTCGTTGGGGTCCGGGTTGAGGCCGGTGCTCGCGCTCACGTGGAGCCACACGCCCAGGCCCGCGAGGCTGCCCGCGATGCCGCGCACGAGCCCCTTGTGAACAACGACGCTGTCGGCCCCGCCGCGCGCCACCGCGGCCGCGGTGTCCGAAGGGCGCTCCAGGCCGGGGAGGGGGCCGTCGCTCACGCCGTGGTCCATGGGGACGATGACGCCCTTGCCGTCGGGGCCCAGCAGACGGCGCAGCCGCAGGCGCTTGCCAAGGTCTGTCATGGAATGTCGAGATCGGTATGTGTTCCACCATATCAAGGCATTGCTCCCCAACCTTGGGCATCAGCATTCCACAGAAACGCGGAATTGGGAAAAGGTTGATGCCCTGATGCGCAGAATCAGGCAGCGCCATGTGGGACCTTCTCACGCGGTATTTCCAACGCTTCCCCGCCCAGAGCCGCGTCGCGCAGACGCTCCTCGCCCAAGGCCTCTCGGTCCGGCAGGACGGCGTCTACAGCGGCAACGTCGCCATCAGCGACACGGCCCTCGCGCGCGCGTGCGGCGTGGACCGCCGCATCATCGCCGCCACGGTGGACACCATCCGCCGCGAGCCCGACCTGCAGAAGGTCTACTCCCGCCTCCAGCCCACCGGCCTCCTCAAGGACGTCGCGCCCACGCTGAAATGGGGCGTCATCGAGATCGTCCCCAGCGACGCCCGCGAGCCGGGCATCCTCGCCCACGTCGCCACCGTCATCTCCAAGCGCGGCATCAGCATCCGCCAGGCCATCGTCGACGACCCCGACCTCGTCGAGGAGCCCCGCCTCTACGTCATCACCGAAGCGCAGGTCCCCATGGACGCCATCTCGGAGATCCGCGAAGGGCACGGGATCAAGAGCGTCGTAATCTCGTGATCTGATCCATGGAGAGTCGTCTCCGCCGCGCCGCAGCGCGGCGACCCTAGGGGGTTTCAGGGGGCGAAGCCCCCTGACGTCTCGTTTCTCTGGTCAGACGACTTCACGTCAGGGGGCTTCGCCCCCTGAAACCCCCATGAGTGCGCGCGCTGCGGCGCGCGCGACGAGCCTGTGTCCAAAACCGGACACGCGCGACTCCAACCGTCGATCCTCCAGTGGAAGGAAGACGAAGCGCGCGGGATACGCTCAAGTAGGGGTGCCCCTCATGGGCGCAGGGTCCCCCGGACATGACGGCGCGCCTCATCCTCGAAGACGGCACCGTGATCGAAGGCCAGGCGTTCGGCGCCCGAGGCACCCGCTTCGGAGAATTGGTGTTCACCACGGGGATGACCGGCTACCAGGAGGCCCTCACGGACCCCTCCTACGCCGGCCAGATCCTCATGTTCACCTACCCGCTCATCGGCAACTACGGCGTCAGCGCCGAAGCCAACGAGTCGGACAAGGTGTGGGCGTGGGGCTGCGTCGTGCGCGAGTGGTCGCGCCACCCCAGCCACCGCCAGTCCCGGACGACGCTCCACGACTTCCTCGTGCAGCACGGCATCCCCGGCATCGAGGGCGTCGACACGCGCGCGCTCACCATCAAGACGCGCAGCCGCGGCGTCCTGCGCGCCTGCATCACCACCGAGGACACCCTCAGCACCGGCGAGATCCTGCGCAAGGTCCAGACGATGCCGTTCCCCGACAAGGAGAACCTCGTCGACCTCGTGAGCGTCAAGGAGATCACGCCCGTCAAGGGGCGCGGCGAAGGCAAGGTCGCGCTGGTGGACACCGGCGTCAAGCAGAACATCGTGCGCAACCTCGCGGCGCGCTTCGGCACCGTCTACCAGGTGCCGTGGGACGCGACCGCCAGCGAGATCGAGGCGCTGCGCATCGACGGCATCTTCATGTCCAACGGCCCCGGCGACCCCGCGCACCCGGACATCGTGCGCCACACGCTGCCCACGCTGCGCGACCTCATGGAGAAGTACCCCACCCAGGGCATCTGCCTGGGCCACCAGCTCCTCGCGCTGGCCTACGGACTCAAGACGTACAAGCTGAAGTTCGGCCACCGCGGCGCGAACCAGCCCGTGAAGAACCTGGAGACGGGCCGCGTCTACATCACCTCGCAGAACCACGGCTTCGCGGTGGACCCCGCCTCCTGCCCCGCGGACGTGCTCATCACCGAGGTCAACGCCAACGACGGCACCGTGGAGGGCCTGCGCCACCGCAAGCTGCCGGTGCTATCCTCCCAATATCACCCCGAGGCGTGCCCGGGCCCCAAGGACACCGAGTTCCTCTTCGACCGCTACAAGATGTGGCTGGAGCGCGGCGGCAAGGGCACGCCCACCGAATCCGCGGACGCGGGGTTCCGGGCCGTCAAGATCGCCTGATCCGCCGCTCCTCCGCCGCGCGCATCAGCGCGTCCGCGAAGTCGGCCCCCCGTTGCCCGAACAGGTGACGGATCGCGACGCGCTCCAGGTGCGCGTTGGTGTAGGCGCCGCTGCCGCCCTCGGGGGGCATGTGCTTCAAGGTCTCGTCCACGAGCAGGGTCTCCACGATCGAGCGCATGGGCGGTCCTCGCCGCGGAGGGGCATACCCTCGCTGGAGCGACTTGGATCGTGGGGTCCTTCTGGCGCCGCGTGCGCTTCCGGAAAACCGGCGCCGGTCATGCTCCGGGCGTGGCATCGGGGGCCCCGTGGGTCCCCAGGCCCTCCTTATCCTCGTGACGTGCCTCTCCCTGGCGGGCTTCGCCCTCGCGGACCAGCCCCCGGCCAAGGAGCCCCAGGGAAACGCCTGGGGCTGGCATCGCCTCCACGACGGCGACCCCGCGCCGCCGCCGATCCCCCCTCCTTCCAAGGCCCCGCCCCCGCAGCTTCCCCCTGAGCCCCCTCCGCCCGCCGCTCCCGTTCCCTCCGCTCCGGCCCCCGTCGCGCAGCCGGAGGCCCTCGTGGACGCGGCCCCCACCACCGGCGAGCCCCCCGTCGAGGGGCCCCCCACCGAGGCGCCCCCTGTGCAGGCGCTCCCGGCCGAGACGCCCTTCGCCGCTCCGCCGGACTCGTCCCCCTCCGAGCCTGCGCCCCCGCCCGGCGCTGCGGGCGTCGCGCTGGCGTGGACGCCGCGCCCTCCGCCCGAGGCGCTCCCTCCCGAGGTCTCCGCGCCCGCCGCGGCGGCGCCCCCGTCGGCCGTCGCGCCGCCTCCCCCCGTTGGGCCCGGCCCCGAGGCGGTCGCCGTCACGACGGCCCTCGCCGCGACGGTGGTCCTGGGCGCGGGCGCGCACACCGCGATCCACGCGTGGCCCCGCCTGCGCCGGTGGCTCGCCGCGCTGCTCGCGCCGCTCTACACGCGCCTCGCGGCGGGCGACGCGCTGGACAACGCGCGCCGGCTGCGCGTGTTCCGCGAGGTGCAGCGCGAGCCCGGCGCGAACCTCGCCGGCCTCAAGCGCGCCACCGGCCTGCGCAACGGCGCGCTCCTCCACCACCTGGCGGTCCTCCAGCGGCACGGCTACGTGCGCTCCACGACGGACGGCCGCCTGCGCCGCTTCTGGGCCTCCGACGCGCGCCCCCGCTCGGGGCAGCCCCCGCTGGTCGCGCAGGTGCTCCAGTACGTCGAGGAGCACCCCGGCATGACCAACGCCGCCATCGCGGACGCCTTGGCGAAGCGCCCCACGCTGGTGCACTACCACGTCGCGCGCCTCGCCCGCGAGGGGCAGGTGCAGCGCGAGCGCGTGGGGCGCGAGGTGCGCCTCTTCGCCAGCCCGCGGCGCGCGTCGTGAGGGGACCGCGCGCGACCGGCCTGGCGCGATCGCAGGGCTTGACGGTGTTGCAGAATCCCCCTCGCCCGAGGCCCCCCGTCCATGCCGAATCCCCGGCGGTTGTGCCGAGGTCCGAGGATCTGGTGGTTTGGCACGGAGAAAGGGAGGAAGGGGCAGCAGCGACCAGTTGCGCGTACTGCCGTGAAACACCGCCGCCCAATAATCCTGCGGAGACGTATTTTTGTGGAGTCATGAATGGACAAGCTATTTTGCGTTATTATGGCCCATCATTCATCGCAACGATAACCGGTTCTGGGGAGTTAAGGCCGCTTCGAGCTTTTCCACGAAATACGAAAGCTCAACGCGAGCTTCACTCTGAAGGCCAAGGCACCTGGCTACACCCGCCGCGTCGGTGCTCTTGCGAGAAGCCAACTCTAGCCGGAATTCGCCTTGGTGCACTGTGAGCGCATAATTGTGGAAGTGCATCGAGTCACCGAGACGAGCCTCGTTGGCTACATGGTCAAACGAGAACTCTCGACGCATGTAATCATAAAGGATGTCCTGATCGGCGAGGACGAGCTTCTTGCCAATGTGTTCGAAAGTTTCGATTTTGTGATGCAGCTGGACTAGAATCGTTTTCGCTGACATCTTCCAATTGATACCGAACGGCTTGTCGCTCTTGGCTGCGACTTTGTCATGCGGTAGTTCAAGGTCCCGAAGGAAACGTTCTCTTTCGGGCCAGACAGTTCCGGTTGTGTCGAGGCCTTGGACTTCGATTCCGACAAAATCCTGGACTTTGCCGCGGCGAGCAGAAACTAGGAAATAATCGATGCTCCCACCGGGCACAGCGGTCTCAGGAATAACGTGCAAGTCGTTGCCTGGCTCATGCGAAGTCAACAGATGGATTGAGTCCAGGAATATCCTATCTCTCTCAAGAAATCGGTTGGGGCAAACGATCCCGGGATTTTCATCCACTCCGTAGCCGACTGTGCACGAACCGATGGATATTGTCGGATCGCTCTTGCGGACCTTAAAGCACTTCGTCCTCGTGAACGGGCAAATTTGCCCCGTTGTGAGGGCTGCCCAATGAGGGCCGCTCCTTGACGTAGGCTCACCAAAGAGCTCGAGGACGCGACTCATGCAACCTCTTTGATGCGGGCTTCTGCAATTGCTGCATACTCTTTGGAGATGTCAATACCGAGCGCACGGCGACCCAACCGCTTTGCTACGACAAGTGTTGTACCCGTACCGAGGAAGGGATCAAGCACGAGGCCATCCGGAGGGCACGTTGCCTGAATTGGAATCTCGCAGAGCGCTTCGGGGTAGGCAGCATAGTGGGCTTCCCTTCCGTGTGTGTCTTCGGGAATAATCTCCCAGATGTCCGATGGTTTCGCTCCTTTTGGATGATACTTGAGGAAGTAGAAACCTCGGTCGGCGAGTTCCTTGGCGCGCCCTGAGAGCCGAACCGAGTCCGAGTGAGTGACTCGATGGACTCCACGAATGACCATTCGAAAGTCGGATATCTCCCCCGCTTTGACGCTTTGCATCATCTCATCTAGAGCGCTCATCGCGGCCACCTTCTCCGTTTCCGAAAGGACGGTGGAGAGCTCGATTTGGCGACGGTATCTTGTTCCACTAACGCCGGTTGCGGACTGAACCTTGCCGTTTCGCTCCGTAGCCGCCCGAGGCGGCCTGCGAATTGCGTCAACGTCGTAGTATGCTTTCTTTGGGTCCTTCACAAAATGAAAGATGTGCTCGTGCAGATTGCGAAGCTTGTCCTTCGCGTTGTCTGGCGATCCTTTCACCTTGTTCCAAATAACATCGTTGCGAAGAATCCAGTCTTGTTCATCCACCATCGCTATGGCCACTCGCCAAGGTATCCCCTGCAGCCGCTTGCTTCGATATGTGTCACCGAGGTTGAGCCAGAATGATCCCGTCGGTTTGAGCGCCTTCTGAAGCGGCTCGAAAACTGAGAGCAATGCCTCCACATAGCCCTGGACGGTCGGCTCCTGTCCAATGCCACCTGCCGAATAGTCGCGATGACCCCAATATGGGGGGCTGGTAATCACGCAATCGACCGATTCCGGCGCGAGGTCGCGAAGCAGTGAAGCAGAGTCGCCGACGCGCACTACTACGGACCCAGGCTCCGGCAATGCGTCCACCCAAGCTCCGCGGCGAATCGACTGTTGCTCGCCAGGCAGCGCTGAGTTGAAAGTCTCGGGCATCAGGACTCTAAGCCAAGGTTTGCCCTCCGCCTTAAGCTCTGCCGGTATCGTCGGCCACTCTTGCAGAGAATTCTCGCGCGCAGGGAGAACTTCAACTTCCACTGGAACTACTCGGTGAGATTCTTCGTCTCCACGGAACGCGTCTTGCTCGCAAAGCGTATCCTGAGTGGGTGCCGAGCGGGAATTTGACTGGTCGGTCCGACCTGATTTGGACACAGAACCCGCAATGCGCTTGATTCAGTTGGACGGTACCCGACTGCAACGGGGTTTCAGGGGGCCGCGGATGCGAGACCGTGGAGCGCTCGTCCTTCACCACACGCGAGCCGGCAGCGGCGATCCGGAGCGAGGCCCTCACCGCGCGGCGTCCGCCGAGGGCCGCGGCACCGTCGCCACGAAGGCATCGGCCTTGTGGTTCCTCGTGTCGACCCACACCATGGTGGCGGAGCCGCGCGAGGAGCCCATGTCGCGGTAGTCGCCCAGGAAGACGTCGCCGTTCTGGTGGTGCGAGTACTGCTCGTCCGAGAGCGCGCTGCTGACGCGCTGGTTGCGCGAGAAGGTGGCGCCCCCGTCGAGGCTGTACGCGTAGTACGTCGCGAAGAGGTGGTTGGCGGGGTCGTCGCGGCGGTCCTGCCACGAGACGTCCACCGTGCCGTCGGGGCCCACGCTCAAGGCGGGGAGGAACTGGTCGGCGCTGCCCGCGTCGTCGTTCACGCGGACGGGCTGGCTCCACGTCTTGCCGTCGTCGCTCCAGACGAGCATCGTCTCGCCGTTGCCCGCGCTGTAGTCGAAGTACGCCACGTAGACGCGCCCGGCGTGCGTGCCGTTGCCGCGGTCCACGGCGATGGTGCCGTAGGAGGAGACGCGGAACTCGCTGCCGTTGAGCACGTTGCGGCCGTGGGCGTTCTGCGCGCTGGGGTCCTTGAACGTGGCCGCCTTCACGGGCTGGCTCCACTTCAGGCCGTCGTCGCTGGAGAGCACGTAGTGGCCATCCGCGCCGGTGACGACCATCCACGCCTTGCCCTTGGCGTCGAAGTCCACCTCGGGGCTGCCGCCCACGGCGGTCGCGAAGGCGAAGTCGCTCCACGTGTTGGCCTTGTCCTTGGAGACGCTGCACACGACGCCGCTCTCGTTGGGGTCGGGCGCGTGGACCATCATGTCGGGCGTCGTGGCGCCAAGCCCCTGGTAGTCCCAGCAGTAGACGAGGCGGTTGCCGTCCTGCGAGACGGCGATCCACTCCTTGTCGTGGACCAGGTAGCCGCCCGTGCTGATCTGCCGCGCCTTGTCCAAGGGCCACGTGAGGCCCCCGTCGGTGGAGACGAGGATGTACATCGCGCTGCACGTGAACGCGAAGTCGTTGAGCCCGCCCTGGGGGAGCGTGCCCTCGCCGGTCTTGCTGCCGGAGGCCGGGTCGCACTGGTAGGGCATGACGGCCCAGTACGCCGTGCCGTCGGGGCCGAAGCGCACGACGGGGTCGGTGGCGCACCAGAAGGTGCTGAAGGGAGTGCGGTCCTGCGCGGCCGTGGGGTCGCTGCGCATCTTCCACGGGGAGCCCGGCACGTTCTGGTCCTTCCACGTCTTGCCGCCGTCCGTCGTCGCGTACACGCCCGCCCACGTGCAGTCGCCCGCCTCGTCGGGCGTGTAGTCCTTGCCCGTCGCGATGACGTTGAGCGGGTTCGTCGGGTTCACCGCGATGGAGAGCTCGTTGGCCTGCCGCTCCTTGGGCGCCACGGTGGACGCGCCGTCCACGATGGCGCACGCGGCGGAGCCCGCCACGCAGGCGGCGGAGCCCGACGCGGGGGTGGCCGAGGGCTGGGCGCCCAGGCACCCCGCCAGGGCGGGCAGGAGGAGCAGCGCGGCAAGGAGCAGGGCGCGGGGCATCGCGGATCGGCCGGCGAGGCCCGAGCCGGGTCAAGTGCTTTCCTGCCGCGGCCTTGCGCGGCCACCGGACGACGCTGCCGCCACAACGGTCAAGCTCCCCCCACCCCTGGGCCGGGCCATGCGGAGGCTCGGACTCGGGCTCCTGGCGGCGTTCGCCCTGGGCAGCCTCCTCGCGTTCGCCGCAATCGCCCTCTTCGCGGACGCGCCCCAGCCGGCGGCCCTCGCCTCCACGGGCGCGCCCCTCGCCCCGGCCGCCCTGGCGCCCTCCCCCCGCGCGCCCTTCCCCCTGGCCAACGCGACGCTCCCCGACGTGGGCCCGGTGAACGACAGCGTGTCCGTCCCCGTGGACGTCCCCGCGAACCTCAGCGGCGTCCGCGTCTCGGTCACGCTGCTCCAGGGCGCCACCGTGGGCCTGCGCGCCGACGGCCTGGGCTGCGGCCACTCCTTCGGCGACCTCACCGCCCAGGGGCAGACCCTTTCGTTCGAGTGCTCCCCCGCGGCGGCGGGCCACCAGGCGCTCCTCGTCTCCCAGCGGAGCGGCTCCGTGCGCCTCCACGTCGAGGTCCTGGGCCTGCCGCGCTGAGCGCGCGCCTTGGAAGCCCTCATCCGCGGGCGTGGCGTGCTGCGGCAGCATGGCCCGCCAAGAGTCGCGCGCCGAGCGCCTGCGCCCCCACATCCCGGAGAAGGTCCACGACCTGGACCACGAGTCGCACTACAGCGACACCTCCCGCATCAAGAGCCTCAGCGACGGCGTGTTCAGCATCGCCATGACGCTCCTGGCGTTCACCATGATCGCGGACTTCAACCGCCCGGCCCTCACGCCGGCCGAGTTCTGGGCCGATTTCCACATCCCGCTGCTGGTCTACGCGATGTCGTTCATCCTGCTGGGCACGTACTGGGTGGCCCACGCCATCGCGTTCCACTACATCATCCGCTCCGACCGGCCGCTCATGGTCTCCACCGTGCTCTACCTCCTCTTCGTGAGCCTCGTCCCCTTCTCCACGCACTACCTGGGCAGCTTCCCCTTCGACCGCCTCGCCATCCTGCTCTACTGCGTGAACCTCATCCTCTGCGGCCTCGCGCTCCAGCAGATGCTCCTCTACGCGACCAAGGACCCGCTCATGCTCAACCCGGTGTTCGACCGGCGCATCTTCCGCGGCACGCGCGTCGCCATTGCCGTGGGGCCCGTCCTCTTCGCCGTCGCGCTGGTCGTCGCCCTGGTCAACCCCGTGGCGGGGTTCGTGATCTGCGTCGCCGTGCCCCTCCTCACGTTCTTCCCCAACCCCTTCTGGGGGCGCCTCTACCGGCGCTTCTACCTGGGGCGCCAGCAGGCCTAGCGCCCCGCCGCTGGGGCGCACCGGCGCTGGCCGGGGAGTCCATGCCGGGAAGGCCCATCACAGGCCGGGGCACTCGGCCGTCAGTTCCACCACCGGTGGGTGCCCTATTCCTGCGCCTCGTCCACGAGGAGGCTCCAGAAGCCGCGCCCCATGACGTCGAGGATGCGGCCGCCGGACTCCTCCACGAGGCGCTCCGCGCGCGGGTGGCGCAGGGAGAGCCACGCGGCGTCCGCGACGTGCGAGTGGCGCTCCTCCGTCTCGGGGGGCACCTCGTCCAGGCGCTCGTAGTCGAGCTGGAGCGCGACGTGCACGCGCTCGTGGCTGTCCACCATGGCCACCGACTCGGCCTCCCCGAGGCCGAGCCGCTGGCCCAGGCGCACCGCCGCGGCGGCGTCCAGGAGCGTCGCGTAGAGGGGCCCTCCGCCGGGGCGCCGCCCCAGGCGGAACGTCAGCCCGACGAGGCCCGGCACCGCGTACTCCGGAGGCACGGGCGGGGCGAGCCCGACGTGGTACACGAGGTCGTGGTGCGGGTAGCGCTGGAGCGCGCCTTCCCGCCGGAGGCGATCCTGCCACGTCATGGGGAGCAGCCGGCGAGCATCGCCACGTTGGAAGCGGTTTGCGCTCCCGCCACCAGCGCGGCGTTGGCTTCCGCCGTGGCCGCGAAGAGGAACCCGCCGACGCACGTCGACAGGAGGCCGAAGGCGAGCCACGTGAACGGGCTCACTCCCCGCACGCGCAGCGTCATCCCGCCACCCACCAGCACCATGACGAAGCTGATGTCCATCATCAGCCAGTCCCAGGGGACCTCGGGGCCACACAAGCCCGACGTGCTCTGCGCCTACTTGCCATGACCCTTTCGGCGGGCGCTTCCCGGAGGTTCACAGGAGGCAACGGGCCCCCATCCTCGTGTCAAGGGTGGGGAGATGTCTACCCCCGCTTCTCCAGGGGGACGTACTCCTGCCGGTCGGGCCCGACGTACTCGGCGTCGGGTCGGTAGAGGCGGTTGTCGGAGAGCTGCTCCATGACGTGGGCGCTCCAGCCGGCCACCCGGGAGAGGGCGAAGATGGGCGTGAACAGGTCCGTGGGGATGTTCATGCTGTGGTACGTGGAGGCGCTGTAGAAGTCCACGTTGGCGTCGAGCCCCTTCATGGCCTTGACCTTGGCCTGGATCTTGGTGCTCATCTCGTACCACTGGAGGTTGCCGCCGCGCTGGCCGAGGCGGTGGCTCATGTCCTTGAGGTAGGGCGCGCGGGGGTCGAGGACCTTGTAGATGCGGTGGCCGAAGCCGGGGATCTTCTCCTTGGCGCCCAGCTTCTCGACGATGTACTTCTCGGCCTTGTCCGCGCTGCCGATGTCCTCCAGCATGTGCATGACGGCCTCGTTGGCGCCGCCGTGCAGGGGGCCCTTGAGCGTGCCCACGGCGCTGGTGATGGCGCTGTGCATGTCGCTGAGCGTGCTGGCGGTGACGCGCGCGCTGAACGTGCTGGCGTTGAACCCGTGGTCCGCGTGCAGCACCAGCGCCACGTCGAAGTCGCGGGCGATCTCGGCGTCGGGCTCCTTGCCCGAGAGCATGTAGAGGAAGTTCGCGGCGTGGCTGAGGTCCGTGCGGGGCGCGATGGGGTCCTGCCCCTCGCGGAGGCGGTGGTAGGACGCGATGATGGTGGCGGTCTTGGCCGTGATGCGGTGCGCCTTGCGCAGATTTCCAGCGGGGTCGTTCTTCTCCACGTCGGGGTCGAAGGGGGAGAGGGCGCTGACGCTGGTGCGCAGCGCGTCCATGGGCGGGCTGCGGCCGGCGAGGACCTTCAGCAGCGCGACGACGTCGTTGGGGAGCGCGCGCTCCTTGGCGAGGCGCTCCCGCGTGTCGGCCAGCTCGGCCTTGGTGGGGAGCTTGCCGTGCCAGAGGAGGTGCGCGACCTCCTCGAACGACGAGCTGCGCGCGAGGTCGCCGATGTCGAAGCCGCGGTACGTGAGGCGGCCCTGCTGGCCGTCCACCATGCTCAGCGCCGTCTTGCCGGCGACCACGCCCTCGAGGCCGGCCTTCCACGTGCCGTTCGCCATGGGTAAGTCCCCTTGATTGGGCCGGGAAAGCGGGTGGCTGTCAAGAACCTTTCCTGCCGGCGCTAGTCCCCCGTCTCGAACCAGATCTCCAGGGCCGCGTCCACGAGCCGATCCGCGAAGCTGGGCCGGTACGCGACCAGCGCGCGCACCACGGCCTCCGGGTCCGCGAGGCGGTGCCCCGCGCGCTCGCGCACGACGATGCCCGCGGACGCGAGCGCGCGCAGGTAGTGGCCCGCCGTCGTCTCGGGGAACGCCAGCGCCGCGGCCACGTCCCGCGTCGTCCCGCCGGGATGGTTGAGCAGGTGCAGGACGACGGCGCGGTGGGCGCGGGGGCGCAGCGCGGCGAGGGCCTTCCGCAGCGGGGGGTCGAGGCCCGCCGGGTAGACGCGGCGCAGGCGCCCGTCCTCCTCGTCCTTGACCAGGCCCGCCGCCAGGAGGTAGTCCAGGTGGTGGCGCAGCGCGCCCAGGGCGAGCCCGCTCGCGCGCTCCAGCTCGCGCAGGTGCATGCCCGGATGCGCGCGGACCAGGGCCAAGAGGTCGCGCCGCGGCCCGATCTCGACGGGGTCAGGCGGCATTCGGCTCATTCCGCGGCCAGAGGAAGGAGAGCGCGAAGAGGCCGACGATGGCGACGTCGCTCGCGAACTCGATCCACTCCACGGCGTCCGAGGTCGCGGGGTCGAGGATCGCGAGGGTGAAGAGGGCGACGCCGCTGGCGAAGAACGTGGCGAACGCCGCGGCCGCGAGCAGGAGGCGCGTCGAGCGCGTGCGGCGCCACGCCCTCGCCAGCGCGACCAGGGGGATCAGCGCCAGGAGCGCCGTGATGAGCGGGGCGACGTACTCGTAGGGCTCGGCCACGCGGCGCCATGCCGCCCGGAGGCGATCATCCTTTCGCGCGGACGCAAGGTTCGTGCCGGAAACGCCTTGGCCGCGCGGGCGGAGTCGCGCTCCCGTGCGCTGGCGCCTCCTTCTCGTGGTCGCCGCCTCCGCGCTCGCCATCCTGGCGCCCCTCGCGCTGAGCGTGCCCTTCGGCGCGTTCGCGCCGCCCGCGCAGAGCGTCACCGTGGACGTCGCGCAGCCCGGCGATATCGTTCTGGCGAGCGTCGACGCCTTCGACACTGCGAATGGCACGCTCGTCTACTCGACGCCGCAGCCCGAGAGGTTCACGGCGGGCGTGCCCGGCGACGTGCTGCCCGGCCTCGCGGACGCGCTCGTCAACGCCTCGGCGGGGGAGACGCTCAACGCGACCCTGGGCCCCGCGGGCGCGTTCGGCAGCTGGTCGTGGGGCGACGTCGTGAACGTCTCCCGCGTGGAGACGCTCCAGCGCGTGAGCCAGGTCTCGCGCCAGCAGCTTGCGCGCTACCTGGGCCACGACGCGTCGCCCGGCGACGTGGTCGACCTGCCCGCGTGGCCCGCGACGGTGCTCTCCGTGGGCCCGCGCGCCGTCACGATCCGCGCGGACCCCGCGCTTGACGCGACCGTGCATCGCTACCCCTACTGGCCCTCGGTGGTGGTCAACCTCACCAACGCGACCGTGACCGTCCGCCACGAGCCCGCGGTGGGCGCGCCCGTGCACGTCGAGGACGACGGGCAGGCCTCGGACGGGCGCGTGACGGTGGTGGACGACGCCTTGGTGCGCGTCGACTTCAATCCGCCCCTGGCGGGGGAGACCGTGCGCGTCCGGGTCCACGTCGACAAGGTGGAGGCGGGCAGCAGCACGCTGGACCTCGTGGGCAAGGCCGAGCAGGCCGACTGCCAGTCGCACCACGCGGGCTTCGTCTCCTTCCAGGCGACGACGGACGTGGCGCCCAACCCCGACGGCACGGCGTGGGTCAACGTCACGGTGGCCGACCCGTGGCATCACGACGTGACGGGGACCACGGTGAAGCTGGGCAACGAGACGCGGCCCGTCCCGACGCTGCGCCCGGGCCAGACCGCGACGGTGGGCTTTCTCGTGCCCTCGGGCGGCGCGCTCCCCCTTTCGCTGGACGCCACGGCGCACTTCGCCCACGGCGGGGGCGCCCCCGACGACCTTCCCTACCACAGCGCGGGGATCGTCAACGCGTCCGCGCGCCACGCGGCGGGGAGGCTCGACCTCGCGGGCTCGCAGACGAGCGGGCTGGGCACGACCTGGGGCCGCGCGCTGGGCTGGCTCGCGGTGCCGCTGACGCTCCTGCCCGCCTACCTGGGCTGGGAGGCGCGGCGCCGGCGGCTGCTGGGCCTCCCGCCGCGCCTGCGCTGGCCCGCCTGGCTCGACCTCCACGCCCTGCCCGCCGTCGGCGCGAGCCTCGTCGCGCTCACCCACGGCGCCGTCCTCATGGCGGGGGCCTACGCGGGCAACGCCTCGGCCGGCGTCTGGACGGGCTATCTCGCGCTCGCGATGCTGGGCGTCCTGGGCGCCTCCGGGCTCGTCATGGCGAAGTGGGCGCCCCTGCGCTGGAAGGAGGCGCGGGAATTCCACGCCTGGCTCACCGTGGCCGTCCTGGCGCTGGGCGCCCTGCACGCGCTCCTCATCGGGTCGACCTTCCGCTTCCTGCGCTGACCGGCTCACGCGGCGTCGCGCTTGCGCTTCCAGGAGGCCTCCTCGGCGGGCGCGATGGACTCGGCGGCCTTGCTGGCCGCGGCGGGCTCCAGGATGGCCTTGGCGAGCTTGGGCCCGATGCCGGGGACGCGGGCGAGGTCCTCCTCCCGGGCGCGCAGCACGTCCTCCACGCTGCCGAAGTGCGCGAGGAGGGCGCGCTTCTTGGCGGGGCCCAGGCCGGGCACGCTGTCCAGCGCGCTCTCGCGGAGCTGCTTCCTGCGGCTGGCCCTTTGATAGCTCACGGCGAAGCGGTGGGCCTCGTCGCGCACGCGCATGAGGGGCAGCAGCGCGTCGCTGGCGCGCCCCAGCGCGAGGGGCCGCAGCAGGTTGGGAAGGTAGACCTCCTCCTCCTTCTTGGCCAGCGAGGCGAGGGGCTGCGCGTCGAGGCCCAGCGCGGAGAGGGCGGCGCGCGCGGCGTTGAGCTGCCCCATGCCGCCGTCGATGAGGACGAGGTCCGGGAAGGCGCCCCCCTCCTTCTGAAGGCGCGAGTAGCGGCGGCGGACGACCTCCTCCATGGCCGCGAAGTCGTCGTTGCGCTCGGTGCTCACCTTGAAGCGGCGGTACTCGGAGGGCGCGGCGCGGCCGTCCAGGAGCACGCTCATGCTGGCGACGACGCCCGTGCCGCCCAGGTGCGAGATATCAAAGCACTCGATCCGGCGCGGCAGCGTGGGGAGCTTCAGCGCGGCCTGGAGCGCGACAAGCTCCTTCCGGTGCTCGTCCTCGCCGCGCTTGAGGCGCTCCTGGCCCAGGCGGAACTCGGCGTTGCGCTGCGCGTGCTCCAGGACGTGCCTGAGGTCGCCCTTCTGCGGCACGCGCACGTCCACGGGGCCCTGGCGCTTCTCGGCGAGCCACGCGGCGAGCCCCTCGTGGCCCAGGGGCATCTCGGGGACGAGCACCTCGCGGGGCACGCTGGGGAGGTTCTCGTAGTAGCGCTGGATGAACTCGGCCAGGACCTCTCCCACCTCGTGGGCCTGCGCCTGGCGGAAGAAGAACGTCTCCTGGCCCGCCACCTGGCCGTGGCGCATGAGGACGACGACGCCCACCCACGCGGGGCCTTCGCGGTGGACGGTGAAGACGTCGCGGTCCTCCTTGCCGCCCGCGAAGATGGCCTGGTGCTGGAGCGTGGTCGTGATGGCGGTGAGGCGGTCGCGAAGCTGCGCGGCGCGCTCGTACTGCTCGCCCTTCGCGGCCTCCTCCATCTGGCGCTGCAATTCGCGGGCGAGGCGGTCGGCGTCGCCCTTGAGGAACGCCTCCGCCTGCTGCGCGGCCTCGTGATATCGTTCCTCGGGGTCCACGTCGGAGAGGCCGCGGTCCACGGTCTTGCGCCGCCGCTCCTCGGGGTCCTTGATGCACGGCCCCCAGCACATGCGCATCTGGTAGCTGAGGCACCCGCCGGGGATCAGCTCCTTGCAGTCGCGGATGCGGAAGACCTCCTGCATGGTCTTCAGCGTCCGCCACGCGGCGCCCGCGTTGGGGAAGGGCCCGAAGAGGCGCCCCTTGGCGCGCGTGTCGCGCACGATCCTCGCCCGCGGGTACTGGTGGTCGGTGAGCAGGATGAACGGGTAGCGCTTGTCGTCGGTGAGCGTGACGTTGTAGCGCGGGTGGTTGGCCTTGATGAGCGAGCTTTCGAGGAGGAGCGCCTCCTTCTCGGAGGTGGTGAGGATGAGGTCCACCCTGGTGGCCTTCTCCAGCATGGCCTCCTTGCGCGGGTCGAGGTTGCCGGCGCGGTAGCTCGCGAGGCGCGCCTTGAGGCTCCCCGCCTTCCCCACGTAGAGGATGGTCCCCGCGTCGTCCTTGAACAGGTAGACGCCGGGCTCCTCGGGGACCGTGGCGAGGTCGACCTTGAGCACGCCCTTCCCCACGCCGCGGCTTGGGCATGAGCGTTTGCGGGGCGCGGCCGTTCCGTGGGCGTCTCCCTTGCTGGGGGCTGCGCCCCCTTTCCCCCGCCGCAACCCGAACCACCGAACCGACGAACCACGGCCCTACTCGGTTCGGTGGTTCGTGGGTTCGGGTTGCATCGGGGAGCTTGACGGAAGAGCCCAGCGCTTTCGGCGCACCCACCTCCAACCCCTCTTCGGCAGGCCGCACGCCTGGGGGTCGCATGTCCGGCATCGCAGCGCCCGCCGCGCCCGCCTTCGGCGTGCCCGGCCTGGACCTCCCCGGCGCGCCCGAGCCCGGCCGCCTGCGCCTCGTTCTGGCGCCCCCCGCGTGGCTCGACGGCCTCGTGGCGCGCCTCCTCCTGGAGGCCGTGGCCTCGGGGCGCGACGGCGTGCTCGTCTGCGGCGACAACCGCCTCGACGCCTACGGGCTCCTCGCCCAGGCGCGCGCCCGCGGGCTGGAATCGGAGATGGCCGACGGCGTCTGGCTCGCCCGCGCCTTCACCGTGCACCAGCTGGTGGCGCTCCTGGAGGAGACGCTCCCCGCCATGGCGCGCGGCCGCCCCGTGGGCGTGGCCCTCGCGACGGGCCTCCTGGAGATGTTCCTCGACGAGGACGTGGCGCTCCAGGAGAGCCGCGTCCTCCTGCGCCGCAGCCTGCGCCGCCTGGACGCGTGGGCCGCGCAGAGCGCGTTCCCCGTGGTCGCGACGCTCTCCCCCGCGCCGGGCCCCCGCGCCGAGGCGCTCCTCGCCGAGGTGCGCGCGTGCGGCGCGCAGCGCGTCGAGATGGCCGCGCCTGCTTCAGGACGGACGCCTGCGTCCGTCCTGAAGCAGGCGCGGCTTCCGGAGGCGGCCTGATGGGCCGCACGCTGCCCACGTCGCGCCGCCTCCTGGACGCGCTGGAGTTCGAGTGGCGCGACTTCCGCCGCGGCCTGACCGAGGAGGAGCAGCGCCTCTTCGACGCCCTCTGGCAGAAGGCGCGCTCGCACGCCAGCGCCACCGCGAACCAGTCCCCCCTGGACCCCATGCAGGCGGTCCTCCTCGCGGTGCTGCTGGAGCACGAGCGCGAGATCGCCGCCCTGCGCCGGGAGGCCGCCGCGCGTGCCCGGTGAAGGCGTCATCCTCGACAGCTACGCCGACCCCGCGCGGCGCGAGATGGTGACGTGGATCGGGGGCGGCGGCCGCCCCGCCCGCGCGGTGCGCGCGCCCTTCACTCCCGAGTTCTACGTCGCGGGCCCGCGCCGCGAATTGTCGCGCCTCGCCCACGACCTCCCCCTCGTGCCCGGCGTCGGCGAGCCCGCCTTCGAGTCGCACAAGCTGGGCCTCTCGGCGGGCGCGCGCCGCGTGCTCAAGGTCCCCATGCTCGACTCGCGGCGCCTCCTCCCCGTCGCGCAGATGGTGGACGCCCGCGGCGAGCACCGCGACCTCGACCTCTACGACGTGGACCTGCGCATGAGCCAGCGCTTCTTCATCGCCCGCGGCGTCTTCCCCTTCGCCCGCGTGCGCTCCGACCTCTCCCTCGTGGAGGGCGAGGACGCCTGGAGCCTCGACTACCCGCCCCCCGACCTCCGCGAGGCGCTCCTCTCCGCCACGACGCGCAGCGAGGGCCCCGGCACCGCGCCCGACGACCCCGTGGCGAGCGTCACGGTGGATGACATCACCTTCACGGGCCGCGAGGAGGACGTGCTCCGCGACGCGGCGGCGCGCGTCGCGCGCCTCGACCCCGACGTCGTCTACACACGGGGCGGCGACCGCTGGCTGCTGCGCCACCTGGCGGGGCGCGCGAAGGCGCTGGGCCTTGAGGGCTGGCGCCTGGGGCGCGACGCGGGCTTCCTCCCCTCGCGGCGCGAGCGGAGCTTCTTCACCTACGGGAAGATCAAGTACCGCGCGCAGAGCCAGCCGCTCCCCGGGCGCATCCACGTGGACCTCCACGAGAGCTTCTTCTTCTCCGAGACGGACCTCTCGGGCGTCGTGGACATGGCGCGCATCTCGGGCATCCCGCTCCAGGAGATCGCGCGCCTGGAGGCGGGCACCGCGGTCACGGCCATCCAGATCGGCCAGGCGAAGCGCGAGGGGCGCCTCATCCCGTGGAAGAAGAACCTCCCCGAGAAGCCCAAGACGCTGCGCAGCCTCGTGAAGGCGGACCGCGGCGGCTACATCTACGACCCCGTGGTGGGCCTGCACGAGGACGTGATCGAGCTCGACTTCGCGTCGCTCTACCCTTCGCTCATCGCGCGGCACAACCTGGGCTCCGAGGCGATCCTCTGCTCCTGCTGCGACCCCGCGACGCTGCCCCCCGCGAGCTTCGTGCCGCAGACGGGCTATCACGTGTGCGCGACGCGCGGCCTCGTGCCCCGCGTGCTGGAGCGCCTGGTGGCGCGGCGCGAGGACCTCAAGCGCAAGCGCAAGGCGGACCCCAGCCGCCGCCAGGAGTACCAGGGGCGCGTGGACGCGCTGAAGTGGCTCAACGTCGTCTCGTTCGGCTACCAGGGGTACCGCAACGCGCGCTTCGGCTGCATCGAGGCGCACGAGGCGACGTGCGCGTGGGGGCGCGAGGTGCTCCTCACCGCGGCGGAGGTCGCGCAGGAGCACGGCTGGGACGTGCTGCACGGCATCGTGGACAGCCTGTGGCTGCGCCGCGCGCGCTCCGTCGTCTCGCCCCCCGAGGCGCTGGCCGCGGCGGTGCAGCGCGAGACGGGCATCCGCTTCGACCCCGTGGGACGCTTCGACTGGATCGTCTTCCTCCCCACGCGCGCGCACCAGGCGCAGGGCGCGCGGCAGATCGGCGCGCCCAACCGCTTCTACGGCGTCTTCGACGTGGCGCCCGACGCGCCCAGCCGCAGCCAGATGGGGCAGGACGTCGACGTGCTGGCCAGCGGGCGCCTCAAGGTGCGAGGCGTCGAGTTCCGCCAGGGCAGCGCGCCCGGCGTCGTCTGCGAGGCTCAAAAGGCCCTGCTGGAGACCATGGCGGAGGCGCGCACCGCGCAGGAGGTCCGCGAGGCCGTCCCGCGCGGCCTCGCGAAGGCGGCGCGCGTGCTGGAGCGCGTGCGCGCCGGCCAGTGCGCGAGCGACGAGCTGTGGATCGCGCTGCGCGTCGGGCAGGAATTGGAGCAGTACCGCGCCATGGGGCACGCGCACGCCGCGCTGCGGCAGCTTCGCAAGCGCGGCATCCGCGTGCCGCCCGGCGACGAGGTGCGCGTCGTCGTCACCGACGCGGAGAGCCGCGACCCCGAGGCGCGCGTGCGCGAGAAGCGCCTCTGGAAGGGGGACGAGGAGTACGACCGCGCCGCCTACGAGGCCCTCGTGCTGCGCGGCCTCGCCTCCATCCTGCTCCCCTTGGGCTACGACGAGGCGCGCCTCGCCGAGGAGACGACGCCGGGCCCGCGCCAGACGCGGCTGCCCCTCATCGCCGCCTGAAGGGGTATCGCCCCTTGACGCGCGCGTTGACGAACGCCCCCTTGCTGGAGGCGGCCAGGAGCGCGGCGTAAGTGCGCGGCGGCACGCCCGCGTAGGCGTAGGCGCCGCCGCCCCGGTACTCCACCTCCAGCACGCGGCGCGCGGCGTCGTAGCCCACCGACGCGACCGCCGAGGAGTCCACGCGCCTGCGCTCCACGCCCGCGAGTCCCAACGCGAAAGCATGGAGCTTGACGGCCCGAAGATCGATCGGGCCGGTCTTCATGACGAAGGAGCGCCCTTGGCGCCCCGTGCCGGACGCGGCCGCGGTGTTCCGCCAGGAGTACGAGCGCATCAACCGCGAGGTCTACGGGGGCGCGCTCCCGCCCTTCCCCGGCGTCGACGTGGTGGACCGGCGCGACCTCTTCGCGGCCACGAACACGCGCGGCGCCGGGCCGTGGCGCGTGCTGGAGCCTTTCCTCCTCTCGGCCCACGTGCGGGGCGATCTCCTCCTGGAGACCGTGCGCCACGAGATCGCCCACGCCGCGGCGCTCCTCTTCGACGAGGACGAGGGGCACGGCCCGGCGTGGCGCGAGCACGCGAGGCGATGCGGCGCGCGGCCCGTGCCCACGCTGGACGAGGGCGACCCGCTGCGAAGCGGTTGGCCCTAGGGGGGCGCCACGAAGCGGCCCGCGCCCGGCGAGCCCACGAAGCGGCCCTCCTCCACCACGGGCGCGCCGCGCAGGAAGACGTGCCGCGGGAAGACGGCGGGCATGCCCTCGAAGGGGGTCCACCCCGCGCGGCTCGCCATCTCCGCGCCGCGCACGGGGCGCTCCTCGTCCAGGTCGTACACCGCGAAGTCGGCGTCCATGCCCGGCGCCAGGGAGCCCTTGCGGGGGAGGCCGAAAAGGCGCGCCGCCGCGACGGAGGCGTCCAGGAGGCGCGCGAGGCCGATGCGCCCCGTCTTCGCGAAGGGCAGCAGCACGGGCAGAAGCGTCTGCACGCCCGGCACGCCCGCGGGGCATTCGCCCTGCCGCGGGGCCGCCTTCTCCTCCCGGGTGTGGGGCGCGTGGTCGCTGGCGAGGCACGCGACGCGGCCCTCCGCGAGCGCGCGCCACAGGGCGTTGATATCATCCTGCTCGCGCAGGGGCGGGTTCATCTTGAACGCGCCGCCGCCGCGCAGGGCGTCCTGCGTGAGCAGGAGGTGGTGAGGGCAGACCTCGGCGCTGAAGGGCGTGCCGCCCATGGCCGCGAGCCCCTTCGCCGTGGAGAGGTGCGCGATGTGGACGCGCGCGCCCGTGCCCGCCGCGGCGGCCGCCAGCATGCGGATGGCCTCGGCCTCGCACTCGGCGGGGCGCGCGTGGGCGTGGCTGGGGTACGAGTCGTCCAGCGCGTGGGCGTGGCGCTCCAGGCACGCCTGGCTCTCGGCGTGGAACGCCACCGTGCGCCCCGCCGCGGCGGCCGCCACCAGCGCGCGGCGCACGAGGTCGGGATCGCGCACGAGGAGGTGCCCGGTGGTGGCGCCCAGGTAGACCTTGACCGCGCTGGCTTCGCGGAGGATGGAGAGCGCCTCGCCCTTCTCGTCGAGGCCTGCGTAGAGGCCGAAGTCGACGTGCGCCTTGGCGCGGGCGCGGGCGAGCTTGTCCTCCAGCGCAGCGCGCGTGAACACAGGCGGATTCGTGTTGGGCATGTCCATGACCGTCGTCACGCCGCCCAGCGCCGCAGCCCTGGTGCCGCTGCCGAAGTCCTCCTTCTGGGGAGCGCCGGGGTCGCGGAAGTGGACGTGGGGGTCGATGGCGCCGGGGACCACGAGGAGGTCGCCGAAGTCCAAGACCTGCGCCGCGTCCTCCGTGGCCGGAACGACGCGTCCGTCCCGCACGCCGAAGGACCCCCTCGCGATGCGGCCGTCGGCGAGGACGCGGCCCTTCACCAGGAGGTCGGCGCGGCTCATGGCGGCGCGAACCGGCGGGGCTCGGATAAGGCATGCGCCGTCAGATTGTCGGCCCTTGCCGGCGCCGTGTCACGACCTTGCACGAAAGGCAGAAGTGAGGCCCGACGGGTGGCGGGCCCCATGGTGGAGCAGGCTCGACGCATGCGCGACCTGCCCCTCTCGGGCATCCGGAAGATGTTCGAGATGGCGGGCAAGGACGCGATCAACTTCGGCATCGGCGAGCCCGACTTCCAGCCCCCCGACTTCGTCATCGAGGCGTTCGCCCGCGCGATGCGCGAAGGGAAGAACAACTACGGCCCCAGCAGCGGCATCCCCGAGCTTCGCGCCGCCATCGCGGAGAAGGAGCGCAGCCGCCTGCGCACCATCGACCCGTCGCACGTCATCGTCACCACGGGCAGCACCAGCGGCCTCTACGCCACCATCGCGTCGTTCATCAACCCGGGCGACGAGGTGCTGATGCCCAACCCGGGCTTCGTGCTCTACCGCCCGCACACGGTCCTCGTGGGCGGCGTGCCCGTCTACTACCCGCTGCGCAAGGAGTTCCACTACCGGCCGCGCGTCGACGACCTGCGCCAGCTCGTGACCGAGAAGACGAAGGCCATCATCGTCAACTCCCCCAGCAACCCCACGGGCGCGTGCCTGCGCGAGAAGGACGTGGACTACATCGTGGACTTCGCCCGCGAGCACGGCCTCCTCCTCATCACCGACGAGGCGTACGACACCATCACGTACGACCGCCCCCACGCGAGCTTCCTGGGCAAGTACGAGAGCACCGTCTACCTCAACACCTTCAGCAAGGCCTACGCCATGACGGGGTGGCGCATCGGCTACATCGTCGCCGACCCCGCGCTGGCCGAGCCCATCAAGCGCATGAACTACCACCTGGTGGCCTGCCCCGCGACGCCCACGCAGTACGCGTGCCTCGCCGCGCTGGAGGGGCCCCAGGACTTCGTGCACGGCATGGTGCAGACCTTCCGCGAGCGCCGCGACCTCGTCACCAAGCTCGTCAAGGAGGTGCCCGGCCTGGACATCGTGAAGCCCGAGGGCGCGTTCTACGCCTTCTGCTCCTACGACCACGACGTGGACTGCGGCGACCTCGCGCTGCACCTGCTGAAGCGCCGCAACGTCGTCGTGACGCCGGGCAGCGCGTTCGGCGACCTCGGCGCGGGGCACATCCGCCTCTCCTACGCCACCAGCGAGAGCAACATCCGCGAAGGCATGCGCCGCATCTACTCCACCTTCGAGGAGCTGGCCGCGGGGAAGAAGCTGGAGTAGCGGCCCCCGAGGGATGCCCTCTTCGCTGGTCGCATCGAGAAGCGTGACGAAGCGATCATCAAGGAAGTTTGGCCGACACCTCGGCCATCCTCGCGAGCCCCTTCTCAAGGTTCTCCCGCGAGTTGGCGTACGAGATGCGCACGTGCCCCTCGCCCAGGGGCCCGAACTCGATGCCGGGCGTCACCGCGACGCCCCCGTCGAAGAGGAGGCGCTCCGCCATCTCCAGGCTGCTGAGCTTGTGGTGGTAGCGCGCGAAGACGTAGAACGCGCCCTTGGGCACGTTGCACTCCCAGCCGGGGATCTCGCGCAGGCCCTTCACCATGAGGTCGCGGCGGGCGCGGAACTCCTCCACCATCTCCCGCACCGGCGTTTGGTCCATGCGCAGGGCCTCCAGCGCGCCGTGCTGCGAGTAGGACGCGGGGTGCGTGAGGCTGTGCTGCTGGAGCTTCACGATCTCCTTCATCACGGGCGCGTCGCCCACGAGCCAGCCCATGCGCCAGCCCGTCATGGCGTAGGCCTTGCTGAAGCCGTTCACCGTGAGCGTGCGCTCCGCCATGCCCGGCAGGCTCGCGGGGCTCACGTGCGAGCCCTCGTAGAGGATCTTCTCGTACAATTCGTCGCTGAGGAGCCAGAGGTCGTGGTCCTTGGCGAGGTCGCACCAGCCGCGCACGTCCTCCGGCGTCGCCACGCCCCCCGTGGGGTTGCTGGGGCTGTTGGCGATGAGGAGCTTCGTCTTCCCGGTGACGCGCTCCGCGACCGCCTCGGGCGTCATGCGGAAGTCGGTCTCCAGGGTGGCCGGCACGCGCACGACCTTGCCGCCCGCCAGCGACACGATGGGCTCGTAGCTCACCCACGCGGGGTCGGGGATCAGCACCTCGTCCCCCTCCTCCACCGTGGCGAGAATGGCGTAGAAGATGGCCTGCTTCGCGGGCGTCACCAGCACGTTCGCCGCCTTGGCGGGGATGCCGTTCTCCTTCTGCGACTTCTGCGCGATGGCCTCGCGAAGCTCGGGAATGCCCCACGCGCTGACGTAGTGCGTGTGCCCCGCGTCCACCGCGGCCTTCAGCGCCTCCCGCGCGGGCTCGGGCGTGTCGAAGTCGGGCTCGCCCACGCTGAAGGAGACGATCTCGCGCCCCTCGCGGCGCAGCCTCCCCACCGCGTCGGTGATCTTGACGGTCCCCGACTCCCTCATGCGACCCATGCGGCTGGCGAAGCCCCGAGGCATGGCCGCGCATCGCGAACGGGGCCCATAAGCCTCGCTTGGGCACGGGGCCTGCGTGAATCCTTAAGACGACCTCCGCCTGGCCAGGGCGCATGGTCCCCAGGCTCGCCTTCGCCCTGGCGCTCGCCGCCGCGCTCCTCGTGCCCGGCTGCGTCCAACAGGAGACGCCCGCCAGCACCGCCTCCACCTCCGCCAGCGCGGCGCCCGACGTGCGCCCCGAGCTGAAGGACCTCAAGGTCCTCCCCGACGTCAAGCTGGGGGTCGCGCAGATCGGCGCCGAGCCCAACATCGCCGCCGCCCCCGACGGCACGCTCTACGTCACGACGCCGCTCTACCTCTGGCGCAGCGACGACTCCGGCAAGTCGTGGAAGGCCCTGGGCAGCGACGCCTGCGACACGGGCCTCATCCCCACGCCCCCCGTCTGCCCGCCCGGCTTCGAGAAGAAGGACCCCGGCCTCGACGGCGGCGGCGACGGCGACATCGCCATCGACGCCAACGGCAGCATCTACTGGGCCGGCCTGAGCGGCAGCAGCGGCCCCATCCCCTTCCAGGCCTCCACCGACAAGGGCGTCACCTGGACCAAGCCCGTGGACCTCTCCAACAAGACCGGCTCCGACCGCGAGTGGATCGACGCCTGGGGCAACGGCCACGTCGTCGTCGACTGGCGCGACACCAAGGACGGCGGCAAGCTCGCCTTCCGCCACAGCGTCGACGGCGGCAAGACCTGGGACTCGCTGCAATACTGGGAGTCCGACCACGTCGCCGGCCCCATCGTCCACGACCCCAGCTCGTCCTCCATCTACGTCCCCTACATCGACGACGGCAAGGGCATCGTCGTCGCCCGCACCGACGACTTCGGCCACAACTGGACCAAGGTCCTCGCCGCCCCCATCAGCCGCACTCTCCTCCTGGGCTTCCCCACCAGCATCTTCCCCGTCGCCGCCGTTGACAGCGCCGGCACCGTCTACCTCGTCTACGCCAGCGACGACACCCTCCCCGACAACGTCCCCGTCAAGGCCGCCAACCGCGCCGTCGTCCACCTCCTCGTGAGCAAGGACAAGGGCGCCACCTGGAGCAAGCCCGTCGTCGTCTCCCCCGAAGGCAACACCGCCCTCTTCCCCTGGGTCGCCGCCGGCAAGCCGGGCCGCATCGCCATCGCCTGGTACGAAGGCACCCTCGGAGCCCCCAACGAGGTCGCCCCCGACCTGTGGAACGTCCACCTCGTCGAGAGCGCCACCGGCGACGCCGAGAAGCCCACCTGGAAGGGCGCCCTCCTCAACAGCCAGCCCACCCACATCGGCACCATCTGCACCGACGGCCTGCTGTGCAGCCTCACCGGCCGCGACCGCAGCCTCCTCGACTTCTTCGAGGTCACCATCGCCCCCGACGGGCAGCCCCACGCCACCTGGAGCGGCGACGCCAACGAGAGGATGCTCTCCGCCACGGTGTACGCCGGAGGGCTCAGCGACGGGGCTGCGCTGAGGTAGGCGCAGCCGGGAGAGGGTCCGGCCAAGAGGCTTGACCTGTTCGAACCTGAGCGGAGGTGGGCGCAGGTGAGCAAAGGTGAGCCCGGCTTGGGCCGCCTCCGCCGACCTCGGGTCAGGCTCGCCCGGGCGCGCCCAGCCTGGCCGGCGTGGCCCAGGGTCCGCTCCCTAGAACGTGCGTTGCCCGACTTGAGAGCCCGCGTTCAACAAGCAGGAACTAGGGGGCCCCAGGAGGGCCGTCTCATGCACCCCGACGTTCCCTCCTCCACCCTCGCCGGCTTCTCCAACATGACCGGCATCCTGGCCTTCTGCGCGACGAAGAACCTCAGCGTGGGCGGCGCCTAC